>Ga0102942_1000923_pt1 | contig 11287 bp, 12 predicted proteins | sample SalPon2_C_H2O_MG_FD_78171 | JGI IMG/M metagenome (GOLD analysis project Ga0102942, IMG submission 78171) | Salt pond water microbial communities from South San Francisco under conditions of wetland restoration - Salt Pond MetaG R2_C_H2O_MG | ecosystem: Environmental > Aquatic > Non-marine Saline... | reverse complement strand
TCCGGTCGAACCGCGCCTCGAAGTTCTCGCGGCAAGAGCCACAACAGAAGTGATACAGGGTCGCGTCGACGCTGGCGGACTCGCCCTCAGCGGTGACGATGTTGCCGCACTCGACGTATTCGACCGCGAGGTCCGCGGTGCCAACCGGCGGGTATGACGATCATAACCGTCGACGGCATGTCGTGTACGGGCTGTGAGGACAACGTGACCGACGCGCTCGGGGAGCTACCGGGCGTCGAGTCGGCGAGCGCGGACCACGAGGCGGGCACCGCGACCGCCGAGGGCAACGTCAACGTGGACGCCATCGTGGCCGCCATCGAGGATGCCGGCTACGAGGCGTCGGCGTAGGCGGCGACGAGAAAGCCAGCTACTACTTGTCACATATAAAATGGGAATTTCGAGGCTTTGTTGAAATCTTCAGCAGTTGATAGTTTCACGCTCTCGATCGCTCAGTACAGGACGCTCACTTTTCGGAATCCGACAAACTAATTCCGTAGTCTTCCGGGTCGTACTTATCGGTTGCTGAGAGCGCGAATAGCACTCCAAACGAGACGAGTGAGAGATAGAATATGTCCAATTGTAATGGGCCGATGGAAATGAAGTATCCCCCTGGGCTCGTGTAGATGACCGTTGCCACTATACCGACTATTCCGATAACCGCATAGTGATAGGTATGAATCTTAGTATAGAGCCGGAGCCATCTTCCCATACCGATTAAATGGTTACTATCGGTAAGGCTTCTTTGGCGTTAGCTTTGTAGCTCCCACCAACCGGCTGTTTCAGACGAGAATATGTCTGAAGAATAGGGTTTCAACAGAGCCAGAGAGTGTAGTTAGCTGGGTTGGAGTCCCGAAATCAAAGGTAGAAATTAATCTTAGGGAGTGCTGTCTCCAGCTTACTTGTCACGGTACGAGGGGAGCCGGATCAGAGCGATCGCATATGCAAGAACTCCAATTATAGAAGTCACCACACCAACAAGAAAAATAATATGTGCACATTTTGTATAGCCGAACAAAGTCAGGGGCATACTAGCTAGAGCGCCAAGAGCTGAAAGAATGAAAAGAGCAGCTGACCACTCGTATGCCCTTGCTTTAGTAAGAGAACGGCGTTCGTAAAATTGGTTCTCTGGAAGGAGCTTGGTGAAGTATCCGATAGCAACCGCTTCTACCGAGACGAACGTCAAAAGGGCAGGTATGAAGTCTTGAATCATAATGAAATCGTCCGTCTCAGACTAAATAAATTCATGCTGATTAATACTGGAAAGGGCTGATTGGTGTGCGTGCTGTATTCGGGACGAGCGCGCAAACCTATCACTTGCTGAGGATTTCAACAGAGCCAATTTCGATTGTTTTTGATATCCTCCCCGCGCTGAACGCGAGGATTCCCACGGCACCACGCCGCTGGGGTGGGATATTGTGGGTTACGACGTGACCTGTTCTTGAGGCGCAAATGCGCCCGTTTCCGTGTCAGACAGGAACCTCGATGCTTGTGCCAACCAGCCGATACTCCTATTGACCGACAGATTCAGTGAACTTGGAGATACTTTCTGCCGAATGTTCTCGGCTCCGTTTACGGCTGCGTTTGCCGTCGTCCCGCAATCGTCGCACACGTACAACCCGCGCTCGAAACGGTTCGCGTCATGCGTGCGACTGCAACACCAACACGATTTCGACGTGTCGCGCTCAGACATCACCTCAACGGTGATTCCTTCCATCTCGGCCTTGTAGATGAGCAGCTTCGTGAGCCGGTCGAACGCCCACGAGTGCAACACGACAACGGAGACGACAAAGAGTTCGCCGTACCCAAGCGTGTCTAGGACTCGCCTGACCGTTTGTCGAAGCGATTGCGTTGAGTGGATCCCCGCGGAGCATAGGAGACCGCGATGGCCAGGACGACTAACTCGAGGTCAGCCGATGCGGCGAATACTGGAAGCGTATGCGCTGCGACATACCACACGGACGTGAGAAACCGCGCCAGGAGATGTCGACACGGATCCGCCTCAAACCGGTCCCCGACGACTGTTACGAGGGCGACGGCGACGCACCCGAACAGCGTCATGTTGATTCGAGAGAACTCGAAGCCGATCGCGTTCCGTGGGATCGCGAGGGTTAGACTAGACTGGACGCACAAAAACGTGAGCAGGAACGTCACCATTGAGACGAACAAAAGGTGCCGGCGCCCGCCGATGAGGCTGAGACCGAAATCCTACTCTGAAGCGGTTTAGTATTTGTAGTTCAAAATAAGAGACGAGTATAACATACGATTATTCGTCGCCCAGCGATCTCTGTGTCGGGAATCCGAAACGGCGATCGCACAACGGACATCCCGTCACGATCGGACGGCGCGGGCACTCTCTGTGTGGACGACGCGAAAAAATCTGACCGGGTTATCTGTCGACATCTGTGGGACGAACGAGGGTCACGGACCGCTGCGGTTCGACCCTAGTCGCTAGTTATTTCTGCGGACCCAGACGACGGCCGCGGCCGCGAGCAGCGCCAAGACCAGGAGCAGCGCGATCACGCCGGGGTCGAGTCCAGCGGGCTCCTCCGCGGGCTCATCAGTGCCGTCGCCCGTCCCGTCGGTGCCGTCGGACACCTCCTCGACAGTGACAGTTGCGGTCGCGGTATCCATCTCACCCACATCGTTTGTCACCGTCAAGTTCACCGTGTACTCACCGGGCTCATCAAGCGTCGCACTGGTCGTCTCGCCGGAGAGCGACTCACCGTCCAGCGTCCAGTCGTACGCGGTAATTTCGCCGTACTCGGCTGTCGACTGACTGCCGTCGAGCTCGATCTCGTCGCCCGCAGTCACGGTATCCGGCGTGACCGTGACGCTTGCCTCGGGCGGGCTCGTAGCGCTCACAGCGAAGTACGAGAAGCCAGGCGTCTCCACCTCGAGGATGATACTAGAACCGGTCCCCTCCACTACCTCGGTGTCGAGGGGCTGCCACTCGCCGCCCGAGAACCGGAAGACGCTGAGGTCTTCGCCGTCAGCGCCGGTCTCATTGAGCCGCTCCTGCGTAACCTGGGTGCGGATCGTCGCGGAACTGTCCGCGAGCGCGTCATCCACAGTAATCTGCGAGACAGTCACGGGCGCACCGGGGACGGCCCCGTTCTCGTCCGGTGCCGCACTCAACCTCCGAACGTTGATCGCGCCAGAGACGCTGGAGTTGAAGGTGACCGATTCAACAGAGCTGTTCTCGCTGAACCGAGCCGTCGTTTGGCCGCTCCCTTCGTCGACTTCGAGGGGGGCAGTTTCTTCTAGTTCGACATCGACATCGTCCGGGGGTTCCGGCAGCTGTAAATCAGATTCGCCAGACGACGGTGTATTACTGCCGTCGCCACCGTTGCCGCCGTCGCCACCGTTGCCGCCGTCGCCACCGTCGCCGCCGTCGCCACCGTCGCCGCCGTCGCCACCGTCACCGCCGTCGCCACCATCGTCAGGAGGCCTAGGACGTAGGTTAACCGTAGTGCGACTCGACGAGATCTTCGTCAGATCGCCGTCGGCAATCGCCATGTGAACAGCAACGTACTCGCCCGGCTTGAACGACTCGAGCGTCTCGACGGTGATCGTGACATCCGAATCGGCCGAGTTGATCGACGTCACCGACGCGTTGATCACCGTCGAGTCAGTTCGGTCCACCTGTGGTTCGCTGAACTCGCCATCTGTGGCGAGGAACGTCACGATGTCTGCGAGGTCAAACACCCCGGAGCGCTGGTTTTCAGAGAGCGTCCGACCGAACGCCGAGGCGTCATCTTCCATATTCTGAACGCCGCTGACGGACTGGATAGAGTGTTCGATGGTGAACTCGCTGGCCACCGTGTCCTCCGAGATATCGTCAGGTGCGATGATGCGTAGCCTTTCGTTGGCGACGTTAGATTCGTTCCAGATCGCGACGACGTGTTCGACGCGGTCGTCGTCGGTCTCGAGGTTCGCATCGACATCGAAGGAGACGTTGTCTCCCGGCTCATACTCGTCATTTGGCTCTAATTCGGAAGCGGTGTCGTGGACGAATGCGGTGTCAGCGCCGAGAATGCTGACGCTGCCGTCGACGGAGAGGTCACCGTTGTCGATACTGACGCCTTGGCCGCTGTTGGTGTAGACCGCCATGAACACGTAGTTGCCCGCGCCCCGGTCAGATTCGGCAAAGTCGTATTCGAAGTCGGTGGTACCGCGGTTGTCGACCGTCTGTGTCGAGACGTTCTCAAAGATAATGTTCTCGTTGTCGGACCCCTCTCGGATGAACTCTCGGAGGGAGTTGATATCCGTCGCTGACGGGAGCTCAGGCTCGTCGGTTGATTCAGCTTTCGCCGCGATCAGGTGTACCGACTCGCCGTCGCCGAGACTCGTCGCAGCACCGGCCTTACCGAGGTCGAACGAGATATCGACTGTTTCGTCATCTCGATAGACGACCAAGTTAGTGTTCTCCGGACTCCGGAGGAAACCATCGCCGCCGGGACCTTCGGCGATGACGTTCATGTTGTCGACGGACGTCGCGACAGCGGGAGCGTCGTCGCTCCGGTCAAGACGAAGCGGGAGAATCGCCCGCTCCCAGACGTTGACCTCTTCGGTCGCGTTAATGAAACTCCCGGGGAGAGGAGCACTCATCTGAGGTTGGACCCCGGTCCCGTCTACGGAGGGTGCCGTTGCCCCGACAGTAACCGTGCCCGCAATCGGGGCGAGGAGCATGATGACCGACATTAAGACGGTCAATCTCCTGTCAATTGGCATGGATATATTGATTATATTGTGAATGCGCTTAATTTCTTTGGTTGTCGTGACACGAACCGAAATTGGATTGGATGGCACCGACGAGCAACGGTGTCATGTGTCGATATTACGCGTGTTTTTCACGGAACACCCATAACGGCAAAGTATAACATTATATAAACATTTTCTGTGAAGCGGTGTTGAGAGGTACAGTTTGAAGGACAGATATTGTGTAGTGAACTACCTCTCCCTACTGCGCTACTCGCTTTGCTACGTTGCTCCTTGAGGAAAGGGACTGAGCGCCTAATTCAGTTAAGATCGGCAGTTGCACTCTGCGAGAGCGTGCGCGGAGATGGCCGGACACCGTAATGGAACACAGAAATCTACTCAACACCCGAAGATTTCAAGAGTTAGGTGACTGTGATTTGAGATATGCAACGCCCGAGGATTTGTATTCTCTTTCTGATTTTCTCTCTGTTAGTCGTCTCATCGGTCGCCGTCAGCGCACAGAACACGTACACAATAACGGTCGACAACGGTGAAATCGACGTTCCAGAGCGGACGGTAAGCACCGCAGGACAAGAGTTTACGGTCACATCGATTGCCCCCGTCACTCCGGGCGAGGACATTGCTTATCAGATTTCGACGAATGCGGATGAGGCCTATCGAGTGCTATTATACAACGATGAGCGGGGTATCGAGGCGTTCAACTCCGAGGGGCGGTCGACGTTCGAGACGGACAATCTCGATCCGGGGACGTACGTCGTCGCGGTCGACACCGGGGAGATACGAGCGATCCAACCGGTCGTGATCACGTCGTATGAAACGACGCTCTCTGTACCCGAAGAAGCGGACACGTCCGGTGGCATCTTGGCCGACATCAGCATTGCTGCACACGATGCCGCGACCAACACGACGGTTGAGACCGTCCAAGCAGTGGTCGCGAACGAGTCGGTGAATGATGTCATCACGGCTGAAAAGACCGCAGACGGCGAGTACACCGCCGATATCAGCTCCGGCTACGAACCTGGGAAGTACCGCGTCTACGCGGTTGTCCGCAGTAACGAGACGGTCGAAAGCGGACAGTTAGACGTGATCGGGATGAGCGACGAACAGACGCTCACAGTTACGGACGCCGACGGGGATAACACCGGAGCGTCGAGTAGGCAGGAAGACACCGGCAGCGGCGGCGGAGCCGACGACGACACGGCCGATGGGGACGGTGTGGATGACGTGAACGACAGCGACACAGGAGCCGTAGGATCCGACGGTGAGACGGGGACTGACGGTGGGGACGATAGCGTTGGAAGCAGCACGAATGACACGTCAGTCAGCGAGAGCGACGGAATGACCGGGAGCAACGCGACCGACGACAGCACTCCCGGCTTCAGGATACTCGGGTCGTTCGTCGCCGTGATACTGTTTGCCGCCGCGGCGAGAGTTCGGAATCGATAGGGAATATCGTGTTCGTCGGTACGAGCGAGTGGTGTGAGGTCCAGTCAGCCTGATTCCGACCCGCTGGATGCCGTCGGTCGTCGCCAATAGGCGCGTCTCACTGGAGGAGTTCGTTCGCCGAAGCGAGGCGTGTGACGCGTAACGCGCCGAGAACCCCACCCGTGAACGCGAACCCGAAGGCGACGGCGGCGCCCGCCGCGTACGCGTACGGCGGAACGCGGACGAGTCCGTCGAATCCGGTGAGGGTGAGCGCGACGTAATCGAGCCCAACGGCGAAGGCGGGCGTCGCGGCGGCACCAAACAGATAGCCGAGCGTCGCGATGGCCAGCGCCTGCGTGATCGCCACGCCCACCACGCCGAGTCGCGTGGCGCCGACCGCCCGTAACACCGACAGCGGCTCGCGCTGGACGTAGACGAGAGAGAGAAGGAGGTTCAGCGAAAGCACCCCGCCGGCGACGACGCCGAGGATGACGAGGCTCGCGCCGGCCGCGAGGATCACCGCTTGGCGCTCGAGGACCTCAACGAGTTGCTCTTCGTTCGTCCGGAACGTGTACGCCGGATGTTGGGCCGCGAGTTCCTCGCGGACCGCTTCCTGGTCCGCCCCGTCCGCCAGCTGAACCGTGACGATGGTGGCCCGATCATCGTAGGCGTTTCCGGTAAGCGTCTGGAGCTCGCTCAGGCGAAGCGTGACCGTACCCGTACCGAGGAAGTTTTCGAACGTTGGCGAGACCCCGACGATCTCGAACTCATTCTCGCGGGCGGTCTGGATCGTCCCGCCGACGTGGATCGTGTCACCGACGTCGAGGCCGTAGTTCTCAGCAAGCTGGGGGGAGATGACCGCCTGGTGGGTCATCTCGCCAGTGTAGTTCCCGTCGGCGTAGTGCGTGTTCGGCCCGGAGAACCCCTCGCCGGCGGTGATCGAGACAGCGCCGCGAGTGGCGCCAGCAGCACCGGAGACGCCGCTGCCCATGGTAGTTTCGAACTTTGTTCCGTTAGGACTGACGTAGACGACCTGAAACGCCATTGGCGTAGCAACTTGGACGTCCTCGTGGGCAGCGATTTCGTCCGCGAGCGGGTGCGCGTTTGGGATCGGATTCTGGAAGCCGCCGATCGTTCCCGGCGCGATCTCGATCGGGCCGCCCGAGACCCACAGATCACGGCCGGATTGATCAAAGGTCTCGGTGCCGGTCTCGGTGACCCCTGCGCCGACGCCAGCGAGCAGTGTGACCGAGAGCACGGCGAGGGCGACGCCGAAGACCGCAAGCAGCGTTCGCATCCGGTCTGCCCGGAGTTGGCGCAGCGCGATCCAGCCGATCCCCCAGAGGCGACGCAGTCGTTTCATCGGGTGAGTTCCTCCAAGGTGTCCGTCGTCGCAGCGAGGTACAGGGGGTAGGGCGCGGCACAGACCCCGACGACGACCGCCGCGCCGAGCGCGTACGCGGCCAACCAGGGGGGCGTCTCGGCCAGCGAGGCGATCCCAATCGCTGAGGCGACCCCCGCATTCACCCCGACCGTCGCGACGAGGCCGAGAGCAACGCCGGCAATGCCACCGAGAACGGCGAGCGTAATCGTTTCGGAGGCGACGACGAGCGCACGCGCACCGCCGGAGAACCCGACCGCGTCAAGGACAGCAAGTTCGCGCCGACCGGCCGTCAGTTCGAGCCCCATCATCGTCGCGACGAACGCGACGCCGATTCCGCCGGCGACGAGCGCCGCGGCCAGCGCCATCGCCAGCGGGAGATTCGTCGGGGTCGCCGCAGCCCCGGCAAGCCCGCTCCGCGAGACGACCTCGGTACCCGGATAGGCCGCTTCGAGGTCTGATTTCACCGACGAGTCGTCCGTGCTGACGAGGATCTGATCCGCCTCGTCAGCGGCGGCGAGGCCGGTCATCGACTGTAGTTCAGCAAGCGGCATTGCGATCGCCGGGACCTCGCCGAAGCCGGCCGCCAACTCGCGGTCGTTAACCGCCGCGACGGTAAGCAACCGGTCTGATCTCCCCACGCCGACGGCGTCACCCTGCTCGAGGCCGAGGCTTGCCGCGACCCCGGGTGAGACCACGATCCGGTCTGACCGGGGGCCGTCGTATGTCCCGTTGGCGTAGTGAGCGTACTCGGCGTCGAGGGTGGTAACATTCAGATCGGCGACGTGTCGGGGGCTGTCCGGTGGGATCACGCCAACGGCGATAACGTACGTCCCGTTGCCCGTCGCAGGATTGACGAGCCGGATCGGGCGCAACGCGACGGGCGAGACGTAGTCGACGCGGTCGTCGGTCCGAAGTTGCTCAGTGACCTCGTGGACCTCACTCAGTCGGACGCCCTCCGCCTCAAGCGGGACACTGCCCGCCCCACTCTCGTTCGGGACGATCCAGTAGTCGATGTCCTCGCTCTCGACGGTCGCGCTCCCAGCGAGGCCGAGCGAGAGCCCAGTGACGACGAACAGCAGGCCGATGGCCACGGCGACACCGGCAATACAGACGCCCATCCGCCCGGGTGCGGCGCCGCGCAGCCGACCGATCACACGGCGGACGCCGAGCGCACAGGCGGCACCGAGGCGACGAAACCGAGTGGTCATGACTCACGCGCCCCATCCAGTAGCCGGACAACCCGATCGGTTCGGTCGAGCGCGTGCGTGTCGTGCGACGCGATCACGACGGCCCGGTCGTCGCTTATCTCGGTGAGTAGGTCGAGCACCCGCTCGCCGGTCTCTCTGTCGAGTTCGCCCGTTGGCTCGTCGGCGATCACGACCGCCGGGTCCGCCGCCAGCGCGCGAGCGAGTGCGACGCGTTGCTGTTCGCCGCCGCTGAGCGATCCGGGTCGGTGGTCTCGTCGGTCCGCGAGCCCGACCGCGTCGAGGAGTTCGTCCGCTCGGTTCCGACGACGGTCACGGGCCACGCCCGCCTGGACGAGCGGGAGGGCAACGTTCTCGCGAGCGGTCAGCGCGGGCAACAGGTGGAACCGCTGGAACACCATGCCGATATTCGACCGGCGGAACGCCGTCCGTTTCCGCCGGGAGAGCGTCGCCAAGTCGGTACCGCGGATCGTGACCGTTCCGTCAGTCGGCGTCGCGAGCCCAGCGAGCAGGTGTAACAGGGTGGACTTGCCGCTCCCGCTCGGTCCGGCGATACCAACCACTTCGCCGCTGTCGACCGCGAGCGAGACCTTATCGAGCGCTGTGACCGTCCGCCCGCCCGACGAAAAGACGCCATCGTCGTCGTACCGCTGTGTGACGTCGGTACAGACGACCGACTGTGTCCGGGCGGAGGACTCACTCATACAGTTACCGCAGGGGATGGAGTGAGCCAATAAAAATCCGCGGCTTCCGAAGGGTGAATCAGGGTGGCGAACAGGCTACTCGACGTCGATCCAGAGATGAAGCTCGCGATATGCGTTCTCGCCGGTCGGCTCCGACGGTGGTGTCCCCTCATAGAGGAGGTACTGGACCCGGAGGTTCTCACCGGGCCGCGTCGGGCGAAGCGTGTGGCGCTCGCGGTGCGTCTCGTTGTGGGCGACAGTCGCGTCAAAGCGGTTGAGCTCGGTCCGTTCAAGAACCGTTGTCGAGTTGTTCGTCGTCTCGACGGTCTGCAACTGGACGACGACCGTGTACGACGTGGTCTCGTACTCGTTGTTCCCGATACCGACGATCAGTTCGGCCGTCTCTCCTTCCGTCATCGTCTCCGGGTAGTCATCGGCGACCAGTTCGCCCTCTGAGGTCTCAGAGAGCAGATAGAACTCGGTGAACTGCTCGCCCTGCGGCGGGACGGCGACCGCGTAGCCGACGCTCCCGAGCGCGAGCAACACCGAAACCACGAGGAGGACGGAGAGCGCTGCGTCAACCCGGTCATCGGGCTCGAACAGCTCCCGTCTCCCGGCCGCGAGCCACGCGCGATACGGGACCGCGAACTGCTCGGACTCGGGAAGGGCCACGCGCCGCTGGGCGGCGATGGCAACACAGACGAGCGTGAAGCCCGCCACGGCCGTTGCGATCGGAACGAGCCGAATTCCCCACGGCGTGAAGTTCAGCACGAGCCCGATCAGCGGGACGATCGCGATCGAGAGCCCGAACGACAGCGCCACACGCTCGATCCCGTCGATTCCTGACCGGTTCGACGCGGCCCCCGCGCCGGCTTCGTCGTCAGCCGCGTTCTCCGCCGCGTCGGTTCCGGGAACGGGACGCGGCTTCGCGTCATCGTCCGCCGTGGGGTGAGAAGCGGCGCCAGTAGCGTCCGCAGCCTGTTCGGCGGCCGCCGAGCTATCCTCGTCGGTGACCGCGGTCCCGGCCTCTGGAAAGAGCGCGGCGATGAACGCGTAGCCGGGGAGAAAAAGCACGAACACGAGGCCGAACGCCACGCGAAGGGGCGTCTGATTGAGGACTGGAACGAACACCGTCGCGAGTGTCAACAGCGTCACGATAACCGTCGCAGCGAGGTCTGCCGGAAGCCGGCGGAGCGGCGCCGGAAGCAGCAGCCATGCGTCGCGACGGTCGACCATACAGCACGCAAGCGACAGCGCGGATAAAAGCGACTCGGTCACCGAGATGCATGAGAGATGTCTCTCGATTGCGGTACGGCCAATCGTACCACAGGATTGATATCTCCTCATAAAAAAAGGGGGCTAATGGCAATCGGGAGACGCCGGCGGTTCGTGTACGGCGTCGTCGCCTGGATGCTCGCGGCAATCATACTGCTGAGCGCGCTTGAATCGCTGTCCTTAGAGCTGTTCTTCGTGATTTCGCTCATCGGACTGCTCGTTGTCGTCGAACTAACGGCGCCGTTTAATGTGACGCCGCGCTGGCGGCGCCGACTGATCCCGGTGATCGTGATCGGGCTCGCCGGGTTCGGGTACATCGTTGTCCGGCGGATTCTTGAGATCCTCCCGGAGGGAATCCTGTAGATGCGCACCCCACCGATCCCGCAACTCGTGTTATACACGTTGACGGTCGTGATCGTCGTCGCGCTGGTCGTCGCAGCGAGCACGACGACAGCCGCGTTCGGCGCGTACAACGTCGAGTGGGACGGGACGAGCGACTTTCGCGAACTCACGGACCAGGAGACCGAGAGTCTGATCGCGCTCGAGACGGCCGCCTACGAGAGCGTCTCGGCCAACGAGACTGTCGCCGTGGCACT
>Ga0102942_1000922_pt1 | contig 11291 bp, 8 predicted proteins | sample SalPon2_C_H2O_MG_FD_78171 | JGI IMG/M metagenome (GOLD analysis project Ga0102942, IMG submission 78171) | Salt pond water microbial communities from South San Francisco under conditions of wetland restoration - Salt Pond MetaG R2_C_H2O_MG | ecosystem: Environmental > Aquatic > Non-marine Saline... | reverse complement strand
CGGATAGACCGACTCAGACAGCGGCTCGATACCGGCTACCAGCAGATCGAACAACGGGTCCAGAGACAGCAGGCAGCCCACCAACGAGCGGCCGATCTTGAACAACGAATCCGCGTAGCGTATGCGTCCGTTGTTCGTGACCGCGTAGACACGCTTGAGCAACGGATTGCGGCTGCCCATCGCGACGTCGTCCACACTGCAGAGAGAGAGGCGGTCACCACCCAAGCGATTCAGAGACGACTGTACGATCTTGAGACACGGATTGATCGGGCCTACAAGACGCACGTTCGCCGTGAGCTCGGCCAGGTTGAAGCCCGTATTGAAGCAGGGTATAGAGACCGGGTTGCAGACGCACGCGTGACGATAACAGAAGCGAGAACCCGACAGCTGTGGGCCGCCGTTGCGATTCTGGTGTTGCTCTTAGTGCTCACCCTGCTTGCTGTTATCACCGGGTTCATCTGAGGATTCAAGTGCTAGATCACAAAAGTGAGGGTATGGCTACGGACGACAGTGGTGATATCGGCGAGCGACTTGCCCGGCTAGAAGAGATTGCAGAGATATTAGAGGAAGGTGAAGTCGGACTTGAACGAGCACAGACCCTTCGAGAGGAAGCCGACGAAGAGTTAGAAATGCTTCGAGAGACGCTTGATGTCGGGGATGGTGAGATTATCGAAGTGTCGGGTGACAGCGCGGTTGACGGCTGAGAGTGTGATGTTCCTTAAAAGTGCTTTGGGACATCCATGTCGTAGAACTGCTCAAGTCCTTGTCTGACCAGTTCTCTATCAAATTCAACTGACTCACCCAACACATTATCTTCTCTCATCTCTTCTATTTCATCTAGTGCTACTTTACTCATGTCGGTGTCTCCCGCATGCAACTCGTAAAAACACAGCAAGTATCCATATGGGGTTAGCTTCCAACCTTGGTCATATGCTACCACTGCAGTATCATGTATAAGTTGTTTATCAGCTTGTGAGTAATTAGTTTTTGTTTGGTAAGATAAGCTGTTAAAAACAGTTGTCACCTGCTTTTCGTATGATGATTTCTTATACCTTTTCGCAATCTGGTCTGATTCTACACTAACTCTATTTTCACTGATGGTCATATCCCAGAGCTTAGACAACGCTTGCTTAGCAGGTAAGCCAGAGACACCTGCTTTATGTATCTCATCCCACTCTTTGTCAAGCTCAGATCGGATTTCCACGCACATACCAAACCACCGACCTACCCCATGCTTTAATAATGTAACTACATCATCATGCAGCGCTTTTTGATCCCTGTCAAAAGCATGAGGCAAGATCCCGTTAGAATAGATAGCAGAAGCCATGTTTATTACCTCCATATCCATGTCGTATCCATACTTTCTAATAAGATCTTTAGTTTCAGGGCTAAGTGGATTGGCATGATCTCTTAATGGTTTAGACAAGATACGTTTTGGACCCTGGTCATTAAGTTCTGACCTGTCGGGATAATCTTTAGAATCATTACCATCGTCATTTTTTGTATATGCGTTGGGCAGTAAACCACTGTATTTAAAATACTCACTATCGTTATTTTTTGTATATGCGTTGGACAATCCTACATAGAATGATGATGCACGTTGGTCTTCTGTCGCTTTTCCAGTTAGGCTGGCAAGAACGCGTCCAACTTGATTTCCAAACCGGTATTCAAATTTTGACGATGATACTGTTCGTTTTCCAAAACTCTGATCACAGACGTCAATTGCATCGTCTGATATCTCATTGAGATTTTCCCAATTTGAGTCGATATCATGTGTCAATCGTGACCTCTCTAAAAGCGAGATATCGACTAATAGCTTTTGTAACGTTGATGTGATATCATCAAATATCCGATTTATATCATCAACGGTCTCCTCAGCGTTTATTATATTTTTAGCTTGTGCGTCCGTAAGATACTCTGAGCTAGTTTTTCGTCTATCGTCAATGAGCTGGAGAATATCTAGCTGGTATGCCTTTTCTATTCTAATAAGATTTTTTTGATTTTCTCCTCCATCACAGACCGTCTCAGCCTCATCTCGTGAAGACGTGGACGTTGTATTTGACGTATTATCCGAAGGCTGGTCATCCATGCCATTTTTAATTGAAATGTACACTTACTAGTATATTTGGCCTGCAACCAGATTGGACGTTAATGAGAATTGGCGTGGCCCGACGACATGGGACAGCTCGCCGTGAGTGAAATAGCCGATCGGCGGCGGTGGCGAGGGCTGTTGTCGGTTCCACGGTGGCAAGAAGCACAGGCACAGGCGAGCCAGCGACTAAGCATCTCAATAACAACGACCGCGCCGTGGGCACCGACGGCAAGCCGCTAGTCGGGGATACGGACCCTCAAATATACGGTGGATTCAACGACTAGCAGAAGATGTACGAGCGACTAAACGTGGCGAGCGCGAGGACATGAAGTGCCTCGTACGCGAAACCCTCAGCGTGGCGGCCGAGCACGGGACTCGTCGGAAGCGGTTATGCCAGCGAAAAGCGACGCTCAGCATCATAACGCAACGAGCACGGGTCGATGATATAATTGGACGGCTCCGGGCCCAGCCGCAGGAGCACCGCTGAGTACACGGTGACAACGGACAACAGCGGACATCGTCATCTTACACCATCGGAACGCAGCGTCTCAAATGTATCGCATACTTTGATGTGATGAGTGAAAGGTTGCGCAAATGTTCCGACTGTCTTTCGATAAAAGTTTGAAAGAATTATACTTTGGGGTGAATTACCTGATCTTGATAAACTTGTGTTCCAGCAATACATCGAGTTAGAAAGCGAGATACGGCATGTAGTGGGCATGTTGAAAAAGCACGTCGGTGTCGTTTCAGATCAAGTAGTGGGGGATATTTATTACTAATCAAAAAAGTGCGATAGTAAGTCGGTTGTGCTACAGAACCCGTAGATTGCCTAGAACAACTTTTCATACAGACATCGGCTATGGTAGGCGTTGGAGCTTCGATTTTGGGAATTTTTCTTTCCAATCCTTGTTTTGTTCTTTTCCAATATTAAATATTCTAGACAGCTCATTAACCGGATCTTCATGATCGTCTACCCGGATATCATGATGAATAGCAGGATTGTCTGGATCATATATCTTTATTGCAGCACTTTGTGCGTTCTCGTCTCGCTTATCACCGCCTGCGTTCTCACCAGCTAGAAGTGTGTTAATTAGTCTATCTCCCATAGACATATCTTTTGTGTCCTCAAAGGTGTCAGCCATAACTTCTATCACATGCTTCCCCTCAAGCATATTTCCAGCGATTGTATAGTTCTTTTTTTCTATATGCCCAAACCAGTCAACACAATCCTCTCCGGAGTGTACAATGCTGTTTCCCCATTGATCGACTCCGTGTATTTGACGCAAAGAAGCATCTCCATCGCGGGCTAGTAGTGTACTTACAGCTGCGTCTACGCCTGCCCCACCATCGACTAATCTAGCCGCTCTTACACCAAGTGGGACATTTGTAATGGACTGAGAGCATAATCCCCCATGTCTCGATAATTGAGGCGCACTTGAGCCAACAGATAGTGCTTTTGTAGCAATAGCAATTCCATGCTGCGTCCCATTAGTTGTACAGATAGAATATGTCATTTTCTTATTACTTTTTCTCTCGTATTTGAAGATCCGTATAGGACTCCATACGGCCAATATATTCTTAAAATGTAAAAAACATGCCTTGGAGGTAATATTCAAATACAATACTTAGATGATCAGTGAATATCACCGATTATCTAGTTCCTGATTATACATATCCTCAGTCGATAGATGACAGGCAATCTCATGATCAGTATTTTCAGTCAATTTGCTCTCAAGTTTCGGTTGTACATTCTCACACTCATCTCCCATCTTTTTTGGACATCGAGTGTGGAACGAGCACCCATCTGGAGGATTACGTGGACTGGGGACAGTTCCATCAAGTAAAATACGTTCCAGTTCACTCGTCGGGTCTGCTTCTGGAACGGCTGATAATAGACTTTCCGTGTATGGATGGTACGGCGGAGAAAATACATCATCTGTTGACCCTGACTCTACAATTTTGCCTAAGTACATTACTGCTATTCGATCGCTAATATGTTTTATAACACTCATATTATGGCTGATGAACAGATAAGCGATCTGAAATTCATCCTGAAGATCAGATAGAAGATTCAATATTTGAGCTTGTACGGATACATCGAGTGCCGAAACTGGTTCATCACATACAATGAGCTCAGGTTCAACAGCAAGGGCGTGAGCAATCGCAATCCGTTGTTGCTGTCCACCACTAAACTCATGTGGATATTTATCAATGCTCTCGGCTGAAAGTCCAACCCTTTCTAACAGTAATCTTACTTTTTTTCGAGCCTTCTGCCCACTTGCAATATTATGTTTCTTCATTGCCCTTCCAATGATGCTGCCAACTGTTTTCCTTGGATTTAGCGAACCCTGCGGGTCCTGAAATACCATTTGCATATCTTTTCTTAGATCTCTAATTTTTCGATTACCAAACTCGTGTAATGGCTTGCCTTTAAAATACACCTCCCCAAAGGTTGGTGATTCAAGCTGAAGCACAGATTCTGCGACTGTAGACTTTCCACATCCAGACTCTCCAACTAAACCAAGTGTCTCGCCTGAATGGATATTGAAACTTATACCATCCACAGCTCTAACATATTCTTTTTCAAGCTTTGGGATCACCCCGTCAGATCCACTTACCGAAATCCCACCTAAGATACCATTTCCTACAGAAAAGTGCTTTTTTAGATTTTTAACTTCGAGTATTGGTTGTTTGTTGTCTGTCATTCTATTCTGCTGTTCTTTACCTTCTTTGGGATATGCCTCCCCCTCAGAATCATCATCTACGTCACTGCTTGTGCTAAGATCTATCTCTTCTGCTCTAAGACATGCGGTCTCTGATCGATTGTTAGGTGCCTCAATAAGCGGAGGATCGCCGCTCTCCCTACATTCTTCCGTTGCGTGCTCACAGCGATCAGCAAAGTTACAGCCATCTGGTAGTTGAGCAAGATCGGGCATTGATCCCGAAAGTGTCCAAAGCCGATCATCATCAGTTGAAATGCTTGGAATCGCGTCAATAAGTGCACGCGTGTAGGGATGTTGCGGGTCACTAAACAGCGTCTCCAAGGGTGCTTTTTCAACAATATTTCCGGCATACATAACATTGACCCAGTCACAAGTCTGAGCAACAACTCCGAGATCGTGTGTAATAAGTAGTATACCCAATTCCCTGTCTTCCTGCAACTCAGTTAATAATTCTAATACTTTTGCCTCTGTGGTGACGTCAAGAGCGGTGGTAGGCTCATCAGCAATCAATATATCTGGGTCACAAGATAGGGCAATTGCAATAAGAACGCGCTGACGCATTCCACCACTAAATTCGTGGGGATAATCATCCACACGTTTAGCAGCGTTAGGAATTCCCACTTCTACCATTGCATCAATAGCTTGCTCACGAGCTTCTTTTCTTGACGTATCTTTATGTTCGATTATAGTTTCAATGATCTGTTCACCGGTTTTTAATACCGGGTTTAGCGCAGTAAGCGGGTCCTGTGGGATATACGCTATTTTGTTCCCACGAATTTTTTGCATCTGAATATCAGATATATTTAATAAGTCTTGAGAATCGTATTTTATTTTACCGTTTGTAATTTCGCCCGGAGATTCAATTAATCGAAGCAGAGAACGGGTCGTTACACTCTTCCCTGCACCGGACTCCCCAACAAGTCCAACTGTCTCACCCTGTTTTAATGTTAGAGATATATCATTCGATGCGACGACGGTTCCATCTTCGGTATTAAACTCTGTACGGAGTTCGTCTACGTCTAGTAGTGTGCTTTTTTCCATGGTGTTATTGCTCAATTGTGTCAACTTTTGGATCAAGGACGTCACGAAGCCCATCACCGAGCATATTAAACCCAATAACCGCAATCGCGATTGCCAAGCCAGGGAAGAAAATCATCCACGGTGCCTGACTCATAAATCCGCGAGACTCATTGATCATTAAGCCCCAAGAAGGCGTTGGGGGTTGAGCACCAATTCCGAGGAAAGAGAGGCTAGCTTCAACAAGCACAGCAAATGCGATATTGATTGACGCCTGTACGAGTACAGGTGCTATGCAGTTTGGTAGTATCTCACTAAACAGAATCCGAAAATCACTTTCTCCACGCATAACAGCCGTGTCCACATAAGGTTCATTACTAGCAGTGATAGCAGCACTTCGAGAGACTCGTGCGAAATATGGTGTGTACACAATTGCGACGGCATATATAACATTGTTGAGTGCAGGTCCTAGCACTGCGACGATGACTAACGCAAGCAGAATCGGTGGAAAAGACATAAATGCATCCATCACGCGCATTAAACTTTCATCAACCAGAGACTTGTAATATCCGGCAATTATCCCAACTGGTGTTCCCAATGTCAGCGCTATTGCAACTGAAGTGAAACCAACATATAACGATATCCGGGTTCCTATTATTACCCTGCTGAATACATCGCGACCCAATTGGTCTGTACCAAGTAGATGTGTTGTCGAAGGGGGACGGCTGCGAATTGGTATGTTTGTCTCGTCAATCGGATATGGTGCGATCTCTGGAGCTAATATTGCTAATACAAATAGTCCGGTAACTATTGTAAGTCCGAATACTGCCTTTGGATTTCGTCTGAATTCTCTAATGAATTCAATATACTGCTTCTTTTGTGTTTTTGATACATTCATCGTGTTTTTTAATATATCGATCATTAGTTATCAGCTCCGTAGCGGATCCTCGGATCGAAGTAAGCATATAACAGATCTGCAATGAGATTTGAGATCATAAATACAAGGGCTATAATAAGAACTGTTCCTTGTATCAACGGAATATCTCGATTCTCAATCGCACTTAATGTTAATTGTCCAATGCCAGGCCAGAAGAATACTTCCTCAATCACAACCACACCACCAAAGGCGTAGCTAAACTGAAACGCTATTACAGTTATCACTGGAATGATTGCATTTCGAAGCGCATGCTTGGTTACTACTAATCGTTCATTGAGTCCTTTTGCCTCTGCCAATTGAATATATTCCTCTTTTAGGACTTCAAGCATTGATGAACGAGTCATACGCATAATATATGCAGTTAATGCGAACCCAAGAGCAGACGCAGGTAACACCAAGTGATGTACCGTGGCAATTGGATCCTCACTCGGCGGTACGTAGCCACTCGTTGGAAATATATCGAAAATTAAAGAAAAAATAAAAATCAATACAAGCCCCCAGAGAAATCCAGGGATACTGATTCCCGCAAATGCAAATGTGGAGGCAAGGTAATCAGGCCACTTGTTCTGATATACTGACGCAATAACGCCAAGTGGGACTGCAAGAAACACAGCGACAAAAGTTGCTGAACCAGCTAATAAAAACGATTTTCCAAGGTCCTCAGCTATAAGTGCTGCAACAGGTTCACCATACCTGAGTGAAGTACCCATATCGCCTTGTATAAGACCTACAATCCAATCAAGATACTGAACATAAAGTGGGCGATTTAGGCCAAGTTGTTGCTCCAAAGCTTGGAGACTCTCTTCAGTTGCTTCTGGGCCAAGTATAAGTACTGCGACGTTACCTGGCAAGACATTCGTGAAAATAAATGTTAGAATTGTGACTAGCAATAATGTAATACTCATAAACCCGATACGCTTGACTAGGTATTTGGCCATTCCTGCCATGTACTAGATCCTTTTTACTCCTGGTTGTGTGGCTTATTATCGATTTTCTCTGTGAATTTAACTCTATTTGTATCTAATATTCATATAGGATGTTTTGGGATTGATTACATGTCCATCCAATTGTTCTCAAATCGAAGAGTAGCTCCGTCAGGTCCGGCAGTCTTTTCCTTATATTCTGGGATTGACGCTAATTCGTATCCTTTCCAATAGAGTAGAAGATGGCCCGATCGAGCGTTCCGTCTGACCCTAGCAGCCTCATGATAATTCTGAACTCGTTCTTCTTGATCAAATGTAGTACGAGCGTTTTCAACCAACTGCATGTATTCTTCATTTTCCCAATTGGTAAAGTGGAATGCTCCTTCTGGGTGCTCAAACTTATAGAACCCATAATCAGGATACCATAAGCCCATATACGTGCTAATCGTTGCTTGGAAGTCGCTATTACCGCTAACTTCACTTAGCCAAGTACTCCAAGTAACTTGTTGAATATCCAGATTAATCCCCACTTCTTGAGCACTCTGCGCGATAACCTGCGCAGCAGGTTGTGCTGTTGAGTAAGCATTAGGTATCCTGAAGACTGCCTCAGCCTCATTAGAATAGCTAGACTGGTCCATAAATTCTTGCGCTCTTTCTAGATCCTGTGAGCGCACTTCCATGTCGTCGGGTTCCCAAAGGCTACCCGGATAGGCTGGTGACTTAGCAGGTTCCCCATATCCATATAATGCTGCCTCAACTATCTCATCACGATCGATAGCGTGATCAAGTGCTAAGCGAACATTAGGATCGTCAAATGGCTCTCGATCACAATTCAGCCCCAGGTAGAATAGAATTTTTGGGAACTTTTCCTCCCACCGGTACTCAGGGTTATCCGCAACCTGATCAATTCTTCTAGGCGGGATATCATTAATGAAGTCTACTTCGCCGGATGTGAAGACATCATATCTCACATCATCTTCAGTGATTTCCCGTTTTTCTATCCGGTCCAGCCTCGGAACACCTTCCTCCCAGTAGTTCTCATTTTTAGTCATGACAAACTCTGAACCGACTTCTCGACTCTCAAACTGGAATGGACCAGTCCCAATCGGTTCACTAATTTGATCTTGCTGAGCCTGCTCTTCTGGGAGAATTTTCATTGAAGTTGTTGACATGCGGGCAAGGAGAGGAGAGAAGGGCTCCGACAAGCTCATTTCAAAGGTATAATCATCTGGTGCAGACATACCTTCTACAAATTCGAAGTATCCGCTTGCCGAGTAGCCACCGCTAGCAATCCGTTCAAACGAGGCGACTACATCTGCCGAAGTCAACTCTGAACCATCGTGAAACTGAACTCCTTCTCTAATGTCAAAAGTAATTGATTGACCATCATCAGAGACGGTCCAGTCGGATGCTAACTGTGGAGCTACCTCAAGATCGTAATTAACGGTTGTCAGGCCCTGTGTAATACTCTCCAAGACACGCCAAGAAGCTGCTGCTGTCACAGAATGTGGATCAAGTCCTTGGACAGCAACACTTCCACCCCATTGAAGAGTACCACCCATTACAGGTTCAGCAGAGCCACTTTCTGTCCCTGAGGAACCATCTGTAGAGTCTGATTCGCTGGATCCGGTTTCGTCCCCACCGAGGCAGCCAGCTATTGTCCCTGGTACAGCAGCACTTGTAGCTGCGAGGATATTCCTTCGGCTTACAGGTATCTTATCACGCTGCGTGTCACCCGTGTCATTCTCAGACATACCATCAGAGTGCCTCTGATTGATAATAATGGTTTGGGACAAGGATATTAATATGTTAATAAAATATGCATATATGTCGCAAGTTATAAGAAAAGAAAAATGAAATGCCGCATAGAAACACTAAATAGAGACATTTGGTCCAACAAAATATTTATTCGCAAATTATGAGTTTGTGATAAGCTGGTATTTCTGGCATTTGAAAACAACGAGTATCCTACTATATCCGCAACTGTTAATTTTGATACTTATTGTATAAGGAACAACATACAATAGCGTATAGCGTTAGTTTGTATTTATAAATGCTTCCAAATATTGAACCCGCAGGCAGTGCTTGCAAATCATATGGAAATCAGTAAAGAGAGGCTCCGTAATGATTTGCTAAAGAACGGAGCCTTCGGTAAAGTCAGTAGCAGCGGCGAGAGTCACGGTCGGACTGTTTTGACTGGTTCTGAAGCTGACAAAAAGGTGAGAGAGAATTTTATAAGTATACTTCAGTCTCTAGATATGGAAATTAAGATTGACCCTGTTGGTAACATAGTTGGTATTTGGGTTCCAGAGACAGCCAATCGAAACGCCGATCCAGTGGTAGTTGGAAGTCACTTGGATTCAGTTCCTAACGGTGGTATTTTCGATGGACCACTAGGGGTGTTTGCTGGTGTAGAGGCTATCCGAGCCATTAAACAGTCAAGTCATTCTCCCGCTTGTCCGATCCAAGTTGTGTCATTTACTGAAGAGGAAGGTGGAAGGTTTGGTATAGGTTTATTGGGCTCTTCTGTGGTTGGCGGTCAGCGTGAAGAAAGTGAAGTTTTGACATTAGAAGATCAAAACAGCGTAACTGTCAAAGAAGCTTTAGATAGTATCGGATTTTCTGGTAAAGATTGTCTATCTCCGTCAAGTTGGAGGTCTTGGCTTGAACTTCATATTGAACAAGGAACAGTATTGGAGAGAGCTAATGTATCAACAGGCGTTGTTACCGCCATTACCGGAATCACAAATTGCAAAGTCGAAATCATTGGGGAAGCGAATCATGCTGGAAGTACTCTTATGCATGAGCGTACTGACGCGCTGGTTGCTGCTAGTGAATTTGTTAAGAGGGTAGAACAAATTGGGATCGAAATTTCATATCATGACAGTGAATTTATTGCTGTTACTGTCGGAGAATTTGAAGTAGAACCAAATGCTCGTAATGTTATTCCTGGAAAAGTTTCCTTATCAATTGACATTCGAGATACTAATGAGTCTGTAATTGAATATGTAATAAGACAAATCAAAAACACACTCTCACGAATAGAGGGCGAGTATAAAATAAATGCATCGTTTGAAACATATCGTAGTATTGACTCGGTTCCGATGAACGAACGAGCTCAAAATGTTTTGATTGATGCCGGTGAGAAGACAGAAAATGAAGTGATGAAACTACCTTCTGGTGGTGGTCACGACAGCATGAATATCAAAAATAAGACAGAAGTTGGTATGCTGTTTGCCCGTTCGAAAGACGGTATCTCTCACTCACCAGATGAATGGACGAACTGGGATGACTGTAAAAAAGCAACTCAGATACTTGCCAACGCTGTTGTTGACCTATCATGTGATATCTGACACAACCGTACAACACGGGGCAGGTCTTGGTTTGTGCCAACTTACCTTGGCCACCCGGACGTTTGCCGGTAACGTATCCTTCGAAACGTCAAACGGTACCACTGTCATAATTACCGTCTCTGACACATCTTCAACTGGTAAGCCAGAGACTACTAGTATAAATTGAACTTAATCGGGCCAAAGTCAATTTATACTAGTACATCTAGCAAATACATCATGACACAGAATTAGTCGCAGACATTCATG
>Ga0102942_1000921_pt1 | contig 11298 bp, 8 predicted proteins | sample SalPon2_C_H2O_MG_FD_78171 | JGI IMG/M metagenome (GOLD analysis project Ga0102942, IMG submission 78171) | Salt pond water microbial communities from South San Francisco under conditions of wetland restoration - Salt Pond MetaG R2_C_H2O_MG | ecosystem: Environmental > Aquatic > Non-marine Saline... | reverse complement strand
GAGGACCCCCGCGTCGCACGGAACGCCCACCAGCGTGTCGCCGACATGTTCGACCACTACGGCACGCAGTACAGCGAGGAGGACGGCCTCGTCGAGTACGCCCTCGCCGCCGAGGACCCGCTGCACGACGGCGAAAACGTCTTCTACGGCCGCGAGATTCACGAGGCGATCCACGAGTTCGTCAACAAGGTGAAATCCGGGGCTCGCGGGCTCGGGCCGGAGAAACGCATCAAGCTCCTGTTGGGTCCCGTCGGCTCCGGCAAATCGCATTTCGACTTTCTCACCCGGCGGTACTTCGAGGCCTACACCCGGGCCGAGGCCGGCCGGATGTACACCTTCCGGTGGACCGACCTCTGTTCGGTGATCGACGATCAGGATCCCGGCGACGACACCGTCCGGTCGCCGATGAATCAGGACCCACTGGTGTTACTCCCAAAGGAACAGCGGGCCGCGGTTATCGAGGACCTCAACGAGACACTCGACGCGCCGTACACGCTCCGCAACGACCAGCATCTCGACCCCGCCTCGGAGTTCTACATGGACGAGTTGCTGGCCCACTACGACGACGATCTTGAGGCCGTCCTCGAAAATCACGTCGAGGTAATCCGGCTGGTCGCCAGCGAGAACCGCCGGGAGTGTATCGAGACGTTCGAGCCGAAAGACAAGAAGAATCAGGACGAAACCGAGCTCACCGGCGACACCAACTACGCGAAACTGGCCGTCTACGGCGAGTCAGACCCCCGGGCGTTCGATTACGCCGGCGCGTTCTGTAACGCCAACCGCGGGCTGTTCTCCGGCGAGGAACTCCTCAAACTCCAGCGAGAGTTCCTCTACGACTTCCTGCACGCTTCACAGGAGGGGACGATCAAACCGAAGAACAACCCCCGGATCGATATCGATCAGGTGATCGTCGGCCGGACGAACATGCCGGAGTACCGCGAGAAGACGGGCGACGAGAAGATGGAGGCGTTCAACGACCGCACCAAGCGGATCGACTACCCCTACGTGCTGGAGTACGACAGCGAGGCGGAGATCTACCAGAAGATGCTCGACAACGCCGACGTGCCGAACGTCCACGTCGAGCCGCACGCGCTGGAGATGGCCGGGCTCTTCGGCGTGCTCACCCGGCTGGAGGAGCCCACCGACGAGACGGTGAGCCTCCTCGACAAGGCGAAGGTGTACAACGGGGAGCTGGAAGACGAGGAGATCGACCGGCGGAAGCTCCGCGAGGACGCCGCGGAGCAGGCCGACGTGAGCGAGGGGATGGACGGCGTCTCGGCGCGATTCATCGGCGACGAGATCGCCGAGGCGATCATGGACGCCACCCACCGCGAGCGCGGCTACCTCTCGCCGCTGTCCGTCTTCGACCACTTCGAGGCGAACCTCGGCGGCCACGGCTCCATCGCGGCCGAGGACCTCGACCGCTACGAGCGCCTCCTCGAGACCGTCCGCGAGGAGTACCGCGAGCGCGCCATCGAGGACGTCCGGCACGCGCTGGCGTACGACGTCGACGAGCTCCGTCGGCAGGGCGAGAAGTACATGGACCACGTGATGGCGTACATCGACGACGCCACCGTCGACGACGAGCTCACGGGCCGCGAGACGGAACCCGACGAGACGTTCATGCGCGCGGTCGAGGAGCAGCTCGACGTCCCCTCGGACCGGAAGGACGACTTCCGGCAGGAGGTGTCGAACTGGGTCTCCCGACGCGCCCGCGAGGGACGCGGCTTCGACCCGCAGGAGAACGACCGGCTCCGGCGCGCCCTAGAGCGCAAGCTGTGGGAGGACAAGAAGCACAACATCAACTTCTCCGCGCTGGTCTCCGCGACCGACCTCGACGACGAGGAGCGCAGCGCCTGGGTCGACGCCCTCGTCGACCGGGGCTACTCCGAGGACGGCGCGGCGGAAGTGCTGGAGTACGCGGGCGCCGCCGTCGCCCGTTCGGAGATCGAGGACGGCGGGAGCTGAGATGAACGAACGCGACCGATCCGACGGCGAGCGGTTCGTCCGGGCGGCCGACGAGACCCTCCGCGGCGCGTACGACCCGCCGATGAGCCTCGACGAGTACGTCGACCGGGTGCTGGAGAATCCCGTCGCCGCCGCCTCCGGGGCCCGTTACGTCCTCGCGGCCATCGAGTCGGAGGGGACCCGCGAGGTCCGCGAGCGCGGGGAGCGCTTGGAGCGGTACCGCTTCTTCGACGACCCCTTCAACGACGGCGAGCACGCCGTCCTCGGCAACACGGCGGCGCTCAACGCGTTCGTCGACGACCTCCGGGCCGCCGCCTCGGGCCGCGGCAACGACGAGAGCATCGTCTAGATCGACGGCCCCACCGCGACCGGGAAGTCCGAGTTCAAGCGGTGCCTCGTCAACGGGCTCCGGGAGTTCTCGAAGACGGATCCGGGGCGTCGCTACACGGTCGAGTGGAACGTCACGGGCGCGGGGAGCGACGTCGGCGGGAGCGGCGGGCTCTCGTACGGCGACGGCGGCGACGCCGCGGCGTGGTACCGGAGCCCGGTGCAGACGCATCCCCTCTCCGTCTTTCCCGAAGACGTCCGGGAGTCGATCGCCGACGCCGTCGACGACGACGCCTACCCGATCGCGGCCGAGGTCGACCTCGACCCGTTCAGCCGCGAGGCGTACGACTACCTGGAGTCGACGTACCGCGACGAGGGACGCCGCGACCTGTTCTCGGCGATCACCGACCGCGACCACCTCCGCGTGACGAGCTACGTCGTCGACGTCGGCGAGGGGATCGGGATCCTCCACGCGGAGGACGACGGCACCCCGAAAGAGCGGCTCGTCGGCTCGTGGATGGGCGGGATGCTCCGCGAGCTCGACTCGCGCGGGCGCAAGAACCCGCAGGCGTTCAGCTACGACGGCGTGCTCTCGCAGGGGAACGGCGTCGCCACCGTCGTCGAGGACGCCAGCCAGCACGCCGACCTGCTCCGGCGACTGCTCAACGTCCCCGACGAGCGCCGGGTGAAGCTCGACAAGGGGATCGGGATGGACCTGGACACGCAGCTGATCGTCATCTCGAACCCCGACCTCGACGCCGAGCTCGACCGCCACGCCGACCGCGAGGGGGCCGACCCGCTGAAGGCGCTGAAGCGGCGGCTCACCCGCCACGAGTTCCGCTACCTGACGAACCGGCGGCTGGAGTCGGAGCTCCTCCGGCGCGAAGTCGGCGGCGTCCGCGGCGTGCCGACCGTCGACGGCGTCGACGAGGAGCGCGAGGGAGACGGGCGCGACGGCGGCCCCGCGCACCCGACGCCGGCGACCGACGAGCGCGACCCGGCCGACGAGCCGGGCGCCGCGGCCCTCGCGATCGACGTCCGCGACGAGGACGGGACGGTCACCGAGCGCGAGCTCGCGCCGCACGCGGTCGGCGCGGCGGCGCTGTACGCGGTCGTGACCCGACTCGACGCGGAGGACCTGCCGACCGACCTCGGACTCATCGACAAGGCGGAGCTGTACGAGTACGGCGAGATCAGTCGCGCGCGCGGCGACGGCGACGAGGAGCGGATCGCGGCCGCCGACGTCGAGTTCGGCGACGGCGACGGTCGCAACGGGATCCCGGTGACGTTCACCCGCGACGTGATCGCCGATCTGCTGGGGTCGGACGCGGACCGGAGCCACCCCGATCTCCCGGTCGAGCGCGTCGTCACGCCGACCGACGTCATCGACGCGATGGCCGAGCGGCTCTCGGCGGCGCCGCTGTTCTCCCGGTCGGAGGTCGCGGAGTTCGAGAGCCGGAAGACCCCGGTCACCGAGCGCGTCCGCGACCGCCAGCGCGAAGACGTGATCGACGCCGCGCTCGCGGAGGCGACCGTGCCGGAGGAGACGGTGGCCGAGTACGTCGAGCACGTGTACGCCTGGGACGCCGACGAGCCGGTGGAGACGGAGCGGGGGCCCGAGGCGCCGGACGGGCTCGCCATGAAGGTGTTCGAGACGGAGACGCTGGGTCGGTTCGACGACGGGGACTACTACGGCACGGACCCGACGCAGCGGGTCGCCGAGTTCCGTCGCGAGCGCGTGATTCAGGCGCTCACTCGGTACGCGTGGCGGAACCGCGGCGACGAGTTCAGCGTCGACGACGTGGACCTCGGGGAGATCCCCGAGCTCCGAGAGGTGCTCGACGCGAGCGACCTGGCCGACGTGAAGCGGCGCTTCCCGGAGCTCGACCCGGCCGAGTGGGCCGACCCGCCGGCCGACACCGAGACGGAGCGCGTGAAGGCGGCGACGATCGAGCGGCTCGTCGACCGGGGGTACAGCCCCGCGTCGGCCGAGTTGACCAGCCGCGCCGTGATGCGCGACGTCCGCGACGAGTGGGGCGACCTCGCGGCCGACGAGGGCGACGGACGCCGTCGAAACGGCCCCGACCGCGGGAACGGAGGTGATCCCTCGTGGGACTGACCGACGACCGCGAGCGCTTCCGCGAGATCGGCGAGGAGCGCCGCGAGGACCTCTCGGAGTTCATCAGCCACGGCGACCTCGGCGGCTCCAACCCCGACCGGGTTCGGATCCCGGTGAAGATCGTCGACCTCCCCTCGTTCGAGTACGACCGGCGGGAGGCCGGCGGCGTCGGGCAGGGGCAGGGCGGCCAGCCCCAGCCCGGCCAGCCGGTCGACCCCAGCCCCGGCGACGGCGACGAGGAGGGCGACCCCGGCGAGGAGGGCGGCGACCACGAGTACTACGAGATGGACCCCGAGGAGTTCGCGCGCGAGCTCGACGAGGAGCTCGGGCTCGACCTCGAACCGAAGGGCAAGCAGGTGGTCGAGGAGGTGGAAGGCGACTTCACCGACACCGCGCGGGCCGGCCCGCGCGGCGCCCTCGACGTCGACGAGTTCTTCAAACGCGGCCTGAAGCGCCACCTCGCGACCGACTTCGATCGGGAGTACGTCCGCGAGGGGCTGTTCGTCGCCGGCGCCGACGTGGACGACGTGTTCGCGTGGGCGCGCGGGCAGGGCGTACCCGTCTCACGGGCGTGGGTCGCCGACGCCGCGGCGACGCTCGCCGAGGAGCGCGGCGAGCCCGTGGCGGCGCTCGACCGCTGGGAGAGCTTCGACGCGCTGGACGAGGAGGTCGACCGCGAGCCGGTGAGCCACCGGATCCGGCGCCAGGGGATCGACAGCGTCCCCTTCCGCCGGGAGGACGAGCGGTTCCGGCACCCGGAGGTGATCGAGAAGCGCGAGCGCAACGTCGTCGTCGTCAACGTGCGTGACGCCTCCGGCTCGATGCGCGAGACGAAGCGCGAGCTGGTCGAACGCGTCTTCACCCCGATGGACTGGTACCTGACGGGGAAGTACGACGCCGCGGAGTTCCGGTACGTCGTCCACGACGCGGAGGCGTGGGAGGTCGACCGCGAGGAGTTCTTCGGGATCCAGTCGGGCGGCGGCACCCGCATCTCCAGCGCCTACGAGCTCGTCGCGGAGATACTGGAGGAGTACCCGTACAGCGAGTGGAACCGCTACGTCTTCGCCGCCGGCGACTCCGAGAACTCCGGCAGCGACACGACGGAGTCGGTGATTCCGATGATGAGGTCGATCGACGCGAACCTCCACGCGTACGTGGAGACCCAGCCGGGCGGCGCCGCGCCGAACGCGCGCCACGCCGACGAGGTCGAGAAGGCGTTCGGTGACACCGACAACGTCGCCGTCGCGCGCGTCGCGGATCCGGAAGACGTCACCGACGCCATCTACGAGATCCTCAGCACCGAGGCGTCGGGGGACACGGCCGAGAGCGGGTCGACGGCCGGCCGAGGAGGTGAGCGCGCGTGAGAGACGAGCGGATCGAGGCGAAGCGCGAGGCGGACACCCTCGACGAACCCGCCGAGGAGGCCCGCCGGCTCGCCGAACGGCTCGGGCTGGAGCCGTACCCGGTGCGCTACTGGGTCGTCGACCACGACGAGATGAACGAGCTGATCGCGTACGGCGGCTTCCAGCGTCGCTACCCCCACTGGCGCTGGGGGATGAACTACGAGCGCCAGCGCAAGAAGGACCGCCACGGCCTCGGGAAGGCGTTCGAGATCGTCAACAACGACGACCCGAGCCACGCGTTCCTCCAAGAGTCCAACGCGGCCGCCGACCAGAAGGCCGTCATCACCCACGTGGAGGCGCACGCGGACTTCTTCGCGAACAACGGCTGGTTCGGGCTGTACGCCGACCGCGGCGAGGGCGGGCCGAACGCCGCGGCCCGGCTGGAGCGCAACGCGGACCGGATCGCGGCGATCGCCGACCGCTCCGACGTCGACCGCGACGAGGTCGAGCGACTGGTCGACGCCGTGAGCGCGCTGGAGGACACGATCGACCAGCACAGCCCGGTCGACGCCGCCCGCTCGGTCGAGGAGCCGGGGGTCGCCGAGGACGTGAACGACCCCGACGGCGACCCGCTCGCGGCGATCGAAGACCGGATCGCGGATCTCGACCTCTCCGAGGAGGTGCGCCGCGACGTGTTCGACGACGAGTGGCTCGAAGCGCGCGGCGAGGGGGTCGAGCCGGAGGACCCGCGCCCGGACGTGCTCGCGTTCCTGCGCGACCACGGGAAGCGCTACGACGCCGACAGCGGGAAGGCGGTCGACCGCGAGCCGTGGGAGACGACCGTCATCGACGCGATCCGCGAGGAGGCGTACTACTTCGCGGGCCAGAAGTCGACGAAGGTGATGAACGAGGGATGGGCGACCTACTGGGAGTCCGTCATGATGGGCGGCGAGGGGTTCGCCGGCCCCGACGAGTTCCTCACGTACGCCGACCACATGTCTCGGGTGCTCGGTTCGCCCGGGCTCAATCCGTATAAACTGGGTTTCGAGCTGTGGACGCACGTGGAACTCCGGGCGGCCCGCCGCGACGTGATCGACCGACTGCTCCGCGTCGAAGGGGTGACGCCGGAGAACTTCCACTCGCGGATCGACCTCGACGAGGTCGCCGAGGCGCTCGAACCGCATCCCGCCATCGCCGGCGCCGGACCGGCGACGCTCGACGAACTGTCCGAGCTCGCCGCGGCCGGCGACCCGCGAGTCGACGCCGAAACGGTCGACCGGGCGATATCCGCCAGGGACGCCGAGCGCACCGGGGACGACGAGAGCGGGGACGGCGAAACCGAGGTCGACGCCGGGCCTGGCATCGAGCGGTACCCGTGGAAGCTGCTCACTAGCGAGGGGCTCGCGTAGCGTCACTACGTCCTCTCGCGTCGGGAGCACCGCGGCGCGCTGCGCAACGTCTCGCGGGAGACGCTGGCGGAGCGGGCCCGGTACATGTTCGACGTGGACCAGTACGCGACCGTCGACGAGGCGCTCGCGGACGTGGACCGGACCGCCGGCTGGGACCGGATGTTGGCGGTCCGGGAGAGCCACAACGACGTGACGTTCATCGACGCGTTCCTCACCGACGAGTTCGTGCGGGAGGGGAACTACTTCACCTACGAGTACAGCCGAGCGGCCGAGGAGCACCGGGTCGCCAGCGTCGACGCCGACGACGTCCGGCGGAAGCTCCTGTTGCAGTTCACGAACTTCGGGAAGCCGACGGTCGTCGTGCTCGACGGCAACTTCCGGAACCGCGGCGAACTCCTGCTCGGGCACCGGTTCAACGGGGTCGCGCTCGACGAGGAGTCGGCGGCGGAGACGCTGAAACGCGTGTTCGAGCTGTGGGGTCGCCCCGTGAACCTCGCGACGATCCGCGTCGAGTACTCCGACGAGGCGGTCCGTCGGGCGAAGCGCCGGGGCGTCGAACCGGACGGCGAGGAGGTCGGCGTGCGCTTCCAGTACGACGGCGGCGAAGTGACCGAACACGACCTCGACCCGGAGATCCGCGAACGGATCGCCGCCGACGAGGTCGACTACGACACCAAACCGGACGACTGGCTGGCGTAGGGGGCGACGCGACGCGCTCTGCGGCCGTCCCTTTTCGCGGCGAGGGCGGAGACGCCGCGGGCCTTACGACAGCGACGCGATCAGCGCGGCGACCGCATCGGTCTCGTCCTCGTTGATGCCGTGTCTCATCCCCTCGTAGATCCGCTCGTCGACGTCGGCGCCGAGCGCCTCCAGCACGGCGCTCGTCTCGTGGACGCGCTCTTCGGGGATGTGCGGGTCGACGTCGCTACAGCCGAGGAACGCCGGCGTTCCGGCGAGCGCCTCGGCGGCGTCGCCGTCGACCGCGTCCGCCGCGTGAGAGACGTAGTCGTCGACGTCGACCGACTCGCCGATCAGGCCGCCGCTCAGAGCCGCGACCCCGCCGTACCGGGTCGGATGCCGCGCGACGAACTCGCTGGCGAGGCAGGCCCCCTGCGAGAAGCCGGCGACGACGACGCGTTCCGTCGGTATCCCCGCGTCGGTGGCCGCGTCGACCGCGCGGTCGACGGCGCGGAGCCCGGAGCTCCGTCCGGGCTCGTTGTCCGCGACGGGCGCGAGGAAGGAGTTCGAGTACCAGGTGTTGGCGGCCGCCTGCGGGGCGAGTAGTGAGAGACCGGAGGTCTCTGCGTCGCCGTCGCCCGCGACCTCCTCGCCGAAACCGACGATGCTCCGAGCGGTCGCGCCGCGACCGTGGACGAGGACGACCGCGGCGTCGGCCTCCTCGACCGGCGTGCCCGCGGTCACCAACGGCTCGTCGCCGTGCGGGTCGTCTGCGGCGTGGGGCGTTCGACCGCTCATACGCCGACGCCGGCGTCCGCGTCCGGCAGGTCGTGCTTCTTCACCGGGAGATCGAGTTCCTCCAAGGCCGCCTTCATGTGTCGGTCCTGAGCGAAGTCGGCGCCGTCCTCCTCGCGAAGCCGTTGGGCGGTCGCGAGCACCTCGCCCTTGCGACCGTCGGGGATCTCGTACTTGTCGGCGGAGAGCTCAATGACGAGCCCGTTGTTGTCCTGCGTGTAGATCGAGTGGAAGATCCCGCGGTCGAACACGTTGTACCCCTTGCCGGCCTCCTCCAACGCGGCCATGATGTCCTCGTACTCGTCGGGTTCGACGCTGAAACAGAGGTGGTGGACCGAGCCGGTCCCGGCGCGCTGACCGCGGGCCGATGGACGATCGTCGCTCACGAAGAACGTCAGGATGCGCCCATCTCCCGTGTCGAAGAACAGGTGCGTCTGAGACGGGTCGTCGAGGTTCGGCTGGCGGAGAACGAGCGGCATCCCCAAGAGGTCGCGGTAGAAGGCGATCGTGTCGGCCTCGTTGCTCCCCCAGACGGTGACGTGGTCGGTGCCGGTGGTGTGGAACGGTGCGTCCGGAAGCTCCGTCGTGACCGGTGCCGCGGTGTCGTTGCTCATACCAACCGTACGAGCCGGGCGATGATAAAAACGGAAGTGACCACCGGGTGATCGACTGACACCGGTGTTATCGCCGTGCGACGTCGCCGTCGACGTGTCGTCCCCGGCTCGACCTGGATTCCCTCGACCGGGAACCGGTGCCCCTAGAGCGGCGCGTTACCGCCGCCAGACCGGCGGGGCAACGCCGAGCGCCCTGACGGCGTACGGGTAGCCGACGCCGACGGCGATCACCAGCCCGACCGAAGGGATGACGCCGACCTCCCCGACGGCTCGTTCGACGAGCGTCAGCACCGCGATCATCAGGAGAAACATCGCGGCCCAGTGCGGGGCGAGCTGTCTGACCTTCTCGCTGGTCGAACTCATGTCCCGGACGACGGGCGCCGCCGCATATAGCGTATCGGTCCCGTCGAACGCGACGAGTGTGAACGAAGTCCGTTCAGCGCGGGAAAAAACGGTCCGGCGCGGGGATTAGTACCGCGACGGGATGAACGCCGCGCCGAGCAGGAGCAGCGAGGAGAGGAACGCGAGGACCAGCACGCGCGTCAGTCCGCTGCTGTACTGCTGGAACTGGTCGATCTGCGCGACCTGCGCCTCGTACTCTTCCATGTCGCTCGAGAGCTGCATCGTGGAGGCGTCGGGGAAGTGCGCGACGAAGTCCGTCTCGCCGATCGTGACGGTCGAGTGCTGGGTGATCTCAACACTCTCGGTCTGCGTCGCTTCCCAGGCGAGCACCGCCTGTTCCGCCGTCACGTTGTCGACGGTCGCGGTGTGACCGGCGTACTCGAGGGTGTCGCTCACCACGTACGAGCGCTCTTCGGGCGCCGGGAAGTACTCCTCGGCCGGAACGAGCGTCGACTCGCCGTCCTCGGTGAGGACGACGTACGTCCCGTCGTCGCGCTGGACCGTCTCGTTGTCGGCCCGAGAGTCGCCTTCGAGGATCGCCTGCCGGTCGAGCACCTCGACGAGCGTGAACTCGCTCGGGCTCTCGCCGGAGATCTCCACGCGCCACTCCTGCTCACCGATCGACACGGTCGATCCGTTCGCCCACGTTTCGGACTGTTCCACGGTCACGTTGCGCTCGATCGTCGCGACGATCGAGGTCGTGGCGCCGCCACCGCCACCGTGACCGCCGCCGCCGCTCTCTTCGACCTCCGCGATCTCGGCGACGACATACTCCTGCCCGTCGACTTCGACCTGGTCACCCTGTGAGACCTCGAAGTCTGGGTTGTCGAAGCCGATCTCCGGGCTCTCGGCCGTCGCAGTGAGGACACCCGCTCCACCCGCGATCAGCACGAAGAGCGCGACGTACACGGCCACAGCGCGTCGTTGCATGATTTTAGCATGGGTCACCCGGTGTATAACGGTTACTAAGCCGCGCCATCGCGACGACTGCTCTCCGCTCGGTCCCCTCGGGGATCGGCGCCACCACGCCGACGAGTTGAGCCCCGACCGAGACGCCTCGCGCGGTATCGCTCGCGATCGTCTCGCGTGACGTGCGAACAACTCCGTCCGCGCTCGTGGCAAACACGATTGCACTTGATCAAGCGCGATGTACAGCCGGCCCGGGCAAGGCCGTCTCAACGACGATCTGACACAGTAGTACAACAACACTTTGATTGTGGCGCTACGAACACGACTGATGGCAGATCTCGACCGCGAGTCCCCGCCGGAAGTTCTCGACAGTAAGCGCGACGCGACTCGCTACCAAGTGCTGGTAGAGATCGCCGCTCGACAACCGGCCGTGAGTCAGACGGAGATCGCCGACGCGATCGGGGTGACCTCGCAGGCCGTCAGCGACTACGTGCGAGACCTCGTCGAGGAGGGCTACGTCGACAAGCGGGGCCGGGGACGATACCAAGTGACGAAAGAGGGCGTCGACTGGCTCATCTCACGGTCCGATTCCCTCCGGGCGTATCTCGACCGAGTCAACTCGGACGTCCTAGGGAGCGTCGAGGTCGACGCCGCGGTCGCGATGGACGACGTCGCCGAGGGGAGCAAGGTCGGACTGGTCATGCGGGACGGGGTCCTGCACGCGAATCCGGCCG
>Ga0102942_1000920_pt1 | contig 11299 bp, 14 predicted proteins | sample SalPon2_C_H2O_MG_FD_78171 | JGI IMG/M metagenome (GOLD analysis project Ga0102942, IMG submission 78171) | Salt pond water microbial communities from South San Francisco under conditions of wetland restoration - Salt Pond MetaG R2_C_H2O_MG | ecosystem: Environmental > Aquatic > Non-marine Saline... | reverse complement strand
CGCTGTCGGAGACGAGCATCTTGTCCATGCCGCGTGGACCGAGCGTCGTGCGGACGGATTCGCTTACTGCCTTCCCGGCGGAGATGTTCGACGACTGTGCGTCCTTGCCTTGTGTACGCTGGGCGTCCTCGTCGAGAATGAAGAGGGGCTGGCCGCCCATGCGTCGCTGGCCGGATGACATAGTGATGTAACCTCACCTTGTTCATGGTAAGCGGTTCTATATAAAGATTTCGTCAGGGACTCGGAGACGGCGACGGCTCGGACCCGCGGACGAGGCCCCAATTCGCCGGCTTCGACGCCCTCAGTCGGCCGCACGCGGCCCGATGATTTATTATCGGCTTTCACGCATATCCGGTCGATGCTGGAGTTGGAACACGGGTTCCGCGTCGTCGACGTACACGCTCGGCTGGAGCCCGAGGAGCAACGCCGGCCACAGCCCGGCTTCGGTGACCCGGAACAACTCGAACTGGAGATGCATCAGGGGGGCGTCGTACGGGCGGTGGTGTATCCGAACGAACGCACAGAGGGGTATCTGAAGGCCAACAACGCCGTCGCGCGCATGTCGGTCGGCCGACCGCTGGTGGCCTTTGCCAGAGTCAACGGAAGCCAAGAGCCGGGCAACGGTGCGGGCTCCCGACTCCGGAACCTGACCCGCAGCCGGGGCGACGAACACACGTCGCCCGAGGACATCGAGCAGTACGCCTACGACGACCGGTTCTACGGCTTCAAGCTCCACCCGCCGAAAGACGGCGTGCCCGACGACGCTGTCCTGACGGAACTGGCCGAGGTCTCCCTCCCGCTGTTGGTCCACGGCGGCCGAGCGTTCCCCCCGTCGGCCGCGGCCGAAACACTACTGGGGTACGACATCCCGGTCATCCTCTCGCATTTCGGCGGCCACCCCCTCGACGCGGACCTGATGCACGACGCCGTCGACTTACTCGACACCCACGACGACCTCTATCTCGACACGAGTGGCGTCCGCTACCGCGAGCCCTTAGAACGAGCCATCAGAGAACACCCCGACCGGGTGCTCTTTGGCAGCGGCACTCCAGCGGTCCACCCGAGCGTCGCGATCATGGAGATTCTCACGCTCGACGTGCCAGAAGACGCGATGAAAAAGGCGTTCTCGAACAACCCCGCTCGGGTCATCGACGCGCTTGCGCCCCAGCGGTTCTAACGCCAGTCGTAGACGGAGACGGCCCGGTCGGCCCGTGTCGACCGACCGCGGGGATTCCGAGTGGCGCTCCGGACGCGGGCCAACAGCCCATCTTTCCCCCCCACGCCGACACCGCCGGCCACGTCCCACCCCGTCGCGAACCACTGTGAGGGCGCGGTATTCCCCTCGAACACACCTTTCAGTGCGCCGAGGGCGTCACTGCCGGCGTGAGCGACTATCCGCCGGGCCACCGTGGGCCGCACCCCGTAATTTTTCACGAGCCGGTAGGACAGCGAGCGGTACTTCCAACCCCAGTCGCGCTCGCGGATACCGCCGTCGGCTTCGAACTCACGGCTGACACACATCCCGCTGTCCCAGCCGACCTCGTACTCGCCCGCTGCCAGTCGGTGGGCCACGTCGCGGGAACTGCCGATGTCGAGATACTCGTCGAAACCGTCGATGGCGTCCAACACCGACCGCTGGAAGGCGACGTTGCCGGCGTTGAAGTAGGTCACGTCCCGTCCGGCGATGGTCCGGGCCTCCTTGGACTCGGTAGTGATGCCAGCGGCGAGTTGCTCGTGAGTCGGCCCCGTGACCACCGCGTGGTCCGCGAGGCCGGTCCGCACCGCCTCAGCCCACCCCTCCTTGACGGCCAGCCCTTGACTGACCAGCGCCACCATGTCACCGGTCGCCCGGTCCAGCCCGGCGTTGCGGGCGACAGTGACCGACCGGTCTGCGATTTCCACCAACACTGCCACGTCGTCGCGGTCCCGTACCATCCCCGTCGTCCCGTCGGCCGACGGACCGTTGACGACGACGGTCTCGGCGTCGGGGGCTTGCTCGGCGAGTGCGTCCAGACACGCGGCCAACTGCTCGCGGCCGTTGAGTGTCGGGACCACCACCGATAGCTCCATACCCCAGCGTTGCATCCCGAAGCCGCATAAAACTCGCGGGCTACGACGTGTCGCGGAGCCGACCTATCACGCCCCGCTCAGGGCGCGACGTGCGTGTTCCAGTAGGAGACGGACGCGAGCTTATCGCCCAACGGCGTGCCGCCGATGGCGGTGTCGATGGAGCGAAACGAGGAGGCCAGTTCGTTCGGAATCTTCCGATAGAAGCCGTAGGGCAACACCCAGTCGTGGGATTCTTCGGCCAACTCCAAATCCGCGCCGTCCAACAGGCGGTCTATCTCCCAGCGGGAGTACAGCCGCGAACCCATCGGAAGCGCCCAGTTGTACAGCGACCGCGTCGAGAAGCGATTGAACGTATCGAAGAAGACCTGCTTCTTGGCGACCCGACGCATCTCCGCGAGGAAGGCCGCCGGCGTGTCCGCCAGATGGAAAAAGCGCATGGCGACGACGGTGTCGAAGTGGTCGTCCGGGAACGGGAGCCGGGCGGCGTCGCCGCGCATGAACTCCACGTGGTCGGCGACACCGGCCGCGCGGGCCTTCTGGCGGCCTTGCTGGAGCATCGGCCCGGAGATGTCGAGCCCGGTGATGTCCGCCCCTCGCTCGGCTAGCATCACCGTGAACCGACCCGTCCCGCAGGCCACCTCCAACACGTTTCGGCCGTCGACTGGGCCGATGGCGTCGAGGACAGCCTGCTTTTCCCGGCGGTCGATGAGGCGACCGCCACGCGAGAACCGCTTGGCCTCGTACTCTTCGGCCACGGTGTCGGTCTGGTACCACTCCTGCCCTTTCACGCTTCAACCCTCCTTCCGGGGGGATAAAACGATACTGGAATCGCGGCTCTGCGCCGGCGTGCCCGACGCGACACGCGTCCGGCCGGTCGGCACCGACCGACAGAAATAACGCGAATCGTGCGCCGTATAAGGTGTCATTATACACTTGGTAGAATCTGTATTGTTTGGTCATGCATATAGCGAACTTTTACCAGTAGCGTTGGAATATCAGATAGTATGAGTACGACTACGGAAGAGCTGACCACGTCACCCTTTGCCCAAGACGAGTTCCGCGAGCGGCTCCGCGAACTCCCTCCGAGCGCGAAACTCGTCGCCAAGGTACTGGAAGACGACGCCCCCCTATCGCAGGGCCAGTTGGCCGAAACGTCGCTGTTGCCGGACCGAACGGTCCGCTACGCACTGAACCGACTGGAAGATTCAGACCTCGTCGACTCCCGGTACAGCTTCACTGACGCGCGCAAGCAGGTGTACTTCCTCTCGGCCTGAGGCCGCCGCCGTTTTTATCTTCGCCCGCGAGTTGGTAGCCGATGGACTGGCACCGCACAGACATTCCGGTCGATTCGCGCGCACCGACCGACGAGACGGCAGCGTACCTGAGTCATGGGCCACGGGCGCTGCTCGTCGACCCCACAGACCGAACGCCGGACCTCGACGCTGCGGTGGCCGAACGCGATATCGCCCACATCGCCGTCACGCACCACCATCCCGACCACGTCGGCGCGGTGGCCGCCTACGCCCGCGAGACGGACGCGACTGTCTGGGTGCGCCGCGGCCGCGAAGCAGCGTTTGAGACCGCCACCGGCGTCACGCCTGACCGAACGTTTGTCGAAGGCACGACCATCCCTGCGGGCGACGGCATCGAGGTGCTGGACCTCCCGGGCCACGCGCCGGAACACGTCGGCTTCGCGACCGAGGACGGCGTCGTCAGCGGCGACGTGGCCGTCGCATCGGGCAGCGTCGCCGTCGGCTCGCCGGAAGGCGATATGCGGGCTTACCTCAGTTCGCTGCGTCGGCTCCACGGCCGGAACCCACCGCGGTTGTTCCCCGGTCACGGGCCGACTATCGACTCGCCACGGCAGGCCTGCCGTCGCCTCCTCATCCACCGACTCGGCCGAGAGCGGCGGGTCGAAACAGCCGTCGAACCGGGCGCGACGACCGCCGAGGAACTTGTCGACGCCGTCTACGAGAAAGATATCGCCGACGTCCGGGACTTGGCGCTTGCGACGGTCGCCGCCCACCTCGAAAAACTGGCCGTCGAGGGGCGTCTCCGATGGGACGGCAAGCGGGCCCGGCCGCGGTGACACATCTTTTGGGTGTCCGTCCCCACACACTGGTATGGAGTCACTCGAAGCCGAACTGGCCCGTGCCAGCGACCTCGACGTAGCCGAACTCGCGGACGCCATCGAGACCATCGGCTTCGAGTGTACGCGCTGTGGAGCCTGCTGTAAGAGCGAGTCGGGGTGCGGTAGCGACGAGGAGGCCCTTTTGGACGGCGACGCCGGGAACGACACGGGCGAATCCGACCCACACACGGCGACCGTCTTTCCCGACGAGATACGCGAGCTACAGCGGGCCGGTGACTACGACTTTCGGGACGTGGCCCGGCCGATGCCCTACGGCATAGAAGCGACCCCCGACGGTCCGCGAGGTGAGACCTTCGAGTGGGCCCTCCAGACCGACGACTGTGGCGACTGCACCTTCTACGAGGAGGACAACGGCGTCGGCGCGTGTACCGTCCACGACGACCGGCCGCTCATCTGCCGGACGTATCCATTCAGCGTCGCGCTCGGCGGGACGAGCCAGCCGATGGGCGAAGCTGTAGACAAAGAAGGTGTCGTCCGTGCCCACGAGTGCGAGGGGGTGGGCCGGGATATCACCCGCGACGACGCCGAGGAACTGGCCGAAGCACTGAAAGCGCGCGCGGTGCGCGAACTCGAAGAGGCAATCGGGGTCAGAGAGAACTACGCGCCGACGGATGCCGAAGGCGTCGTCGTCCACGATTCGGAGGGCCAGAAACGGCCCGACGGGACGCCGCTTTAGCGGTCGTCGTCGATAATCTCACCGACGGCGAAGTTCGATTTGACTTCTGTGACCTCGATTTTGACCCGTTCACCGATGTCCGCACCGGGGACGATGATGACGTAGCCGCGTTCGACCCGGGCGATACCGTCGCCTTGCTTGCCGATGTCTTCGATTTCGACGTAACGCGTCTCACCGGGTTCGACTGGGGGTTGGGGCTGGTCCGGTGGGGTATCGCTCCCGGCGTCGTCGGCGTCGGCTTCGATATCTGCGGAGATGAGTGCAACGCGGTACGTGCCGCCGGTTTCGACCGCGCCAGTTTCGACTTCGCGTCGTGGCACTTCGACGAGATACCGGTCGCCCTCGGCGGTCACGTCGGCACTGAACAGACACAGTAGTTCGTCCGAGATTTCCATAGTGAATAGACCTCTATTGGCCACGTCTCCGGCCACGATTAAAGAACTGCCGGACGGTTCGATTCCGATTTTCGTGCTGTACCAACACGGCTCGTGAGCGGTCCCGACGGCGTCGGCCCGGTGCCGGAAGTGACGGAAAAACGCAAGACTGCGGCCTGTTAACCCAGCGTACCAAACCCCCTAAGAGCGTTTCCGCCAAAGGATGATATACGATGAGCGCCACCGCACAGTCGGGCGACGGACCACTCTCGGAGAAACAGCGAAAGATTCTGAAGTACCTGCGGGCCAACGCAGAGACACAGACTTACTTCAAATCCAGACTCATCGGTGACGAACTGGGACTGTCGGCCAAGGAGGTCGGTGCGAACATGACCACTATCGCCGAGGCGGACCACGATATCGAGGTCGAAAAGTGGGGCTACTCCTCCTCGACGACGTGGATGGTCGACGCTTAGGGGTCGTACCGGAGCAGTGAGTCGGCTTCCGCCGCCAGTTGGGCGACGTCGTCGTCGAACGAATCAGCGTACCGAACGAGGAGGGTCAACACCGTCTCCGGTTCCGCGACGGCGTAGCCGTCCGCCCGCGAGAGCAGGTCGGCGGATTCGAGGTCAGCGGCGTAGTTACTGATCGTGGGTCGTGATACCGACAGCGACGCGGCTAGTTCGGACGCCGTCGTCGTCGGCTCTCGAAGCAGCGTGACGAGCATCCCCCGCGGGGTCGACCGCCGGAGGTAGCCAAGCGCTACTTCCTCGAACGCAGAGAACTGTCCGGCCGGATAGTACCGACGGTAGTCTCCGTCTTTCCGGGAGGTGACGGCGCTTTGGGACTCAAGCCGGTGGAGGTGGTGCTGGGCCTCGCCGGTGCCCAACTGGAGGTCGTCACGGAGCTTCGAGAAGTGTGTGCCGGGACGGGCGGCAACGTAGCCAGCGATGGCGTCTCGGGTATCGCTGGCACTGTTGTCGTCTGCAAGTCGGGTGAGCGGGCCGGCTGCCCCGAGGGCGGCGAAGCGACGCAACGTCGCCCGCTTGTCCTCGTCTACGTCCCCGTCCCGGGCCATACGAGGGAACACGAATCGCTGCTATAAGACGCCTTCGCCTACGATTACGTCGCGTCTGAGCCTGTATCTTCAGGCCCGCCGGCGATGTCCGCGCCGTCCTCTATCTCGGCGTCCATCTGCTCGATGACCTCGTCGGCGTTGTCGATGCCGGCGTCCTTTCCTTGCTTTATCTTCTGGGCTTCCTCCTCCATGGCCTCCACGTCGACCTCGGCTTCCTCGTCTATCTGGCCGAGAATCTCTTCGATGTCGTCCAGTCCGAGCATCTCACGGGTCTCTTCGTCGAAGTCCAACGCGTCTAAGACGTGACCGTTCTGTTTCACGTCAGAGCCCTGCAGGTGCTTACCGTAGCGACCCACCAGCGAGGTGAGTTCCTGCGGGAGGACGAACGTCGTCGACTCGGATTTGCCCATCTCGCCGAGCGTCTCCATTCCCTTGTCGATGACGGCGCGCTCGCCCATCGACTCGGCGGATTTCGCCCTGAGGACCGTGGAGATGGCGTCACCTTGGGCCTCCAGAATCTGGCTCTGTTTCTCACCCTGGGCGCGGATGATGTTGGACTGCTTGTCACCCTCTGCGGTCTCGATGGCGGAGCGGCGTTCACCCTGCGCTTCGAGAATCATGGCACGGCGTTTCCGCTCGGCGGAGGTCTGTTGCTCCATGGCCTGCTGGACGTCCTTCGAGGGGTTGACTTCCCGAACTTCGACGCTCTCGACGCGGACGCCCCACTCGTCGGTGGGTTCGTCCAGTTCGCGCCGGATTCGCGAGTTGATCTCCTGGCGCTTGTTGAGCGTATCGTCCAGTTCCATGTCGCCCAGCACTGCACGTAGCGTCGTCTGGGCGAGGTTCGAGACGGCCCGCTCGTAGTTGTCGACTTCGAGGAAGGCTTTCTTCGGGTCCATCACCTTGATGTAGACGACGGCGTCGGCGGTGACAGGGGAGTTGTCACGGGTGATGGCCTCCTGTCGGGGCACGTCAAGCGTCTGGGTTCGCATGTCGAAGCGAGTCACGTCCGAGACGAAAGGGTAGATGAAATGAATCCCCTGGTCGAGGATGCCACGGTACGTCCCGAGGACAGTGTACGCGCCTTTCTGGTAGGGCCGAATGATGACCACGCTCGAATACGCCACTGCGATTGCGAGGACGAGAAACACCATCGCGACGAACACGAAGACGCCGCCGGCTAACAACCCGCCCTGCAGCAACGGCAGTGACGCTAGTGCTGGGGACATAACGTCTTTACCTTCGGCTCCGCGAAATAAAAGGCTTGGGTGTATGTCGGCCGAATTGCTAAAGAATCCATTTTTCGGCACGGGAAACGGCTATTTTTGTTAGAATTTGCATGTCTGTCGTGAGCGTGTCACGTATCGCTGATTGTACCCGCTCGGGCGGCTCTCACCCACCCGTCGGTGACCATCTACGAACAAACGCCCGCTACCGTCAGGCGTGTTCGGACTCCGTATCCCGCTCCGTCGCACTCTGCTCGCGGTCCTGTTCGAGCGCTCGGTCGATGTCGTCTCGACCCCCGCTGACGGCCTCGACCCTAACGACGTTCCCCCCACCGGGGTCGACGACCATCACTTCGGTGCCAACCTCGATGGCCCCGCTCGTGCTCCGGGCCTGATAGTAGGGGTTGAAGCCGCCGTCTTCGAGTTTGACTTCCCCGTCGGTGCTGGTGACTCGCTCGGTGACGGTGCCGAACTGGCCCTGAATCGAACTCGACGAGAGGGTCTGGCCGCGTCCGGGCGCGGCGAAATCGACTTTCTCGTAGCCCCAGTAGGTGATGGCGGTGGTGACGAGAACCACGGCCGCGAGAATGAGCGGCGCGAAGATGCCGAGTCCAGCCGGGATGAAGAAACCGACCAGCCCGGCCACTAACAGCGCGACACCTAAGACGATGAAGTGTGCGCCCGGGGCTAGCGCCTCGGCGACGATGAGCCCTGCACCCGCGAGAAACAGCAATAGCGACAGCGAGACGCCGAACACCGGCTCAAGCTGGGCGGGCACCGCGACGAAGAGACCCACGCGAACTACCATATCCACATCTAGGGCCGGGAGACGATTAAGTGTCCGGGGTGGTCTGCACTAAGATGCCGTAACAGACCAGCGTCCCGACGACTACCGCCACCGTCATCCCGACGATAGCCGTCGGCGCGACGCCGATGGTCTGGGCCAGCGCGACGATAGTGAGGTACGCACCGAGCGCGACGAACAGGACGTTCTCACGCGCCGGCGTCTGTGGCATAACCGCCATGTCCGGCGCAAACGACCCCGCGACCGCGTCTTCCTCGTCAGTCGCGACCGACACGCCGCCTACGTCGTCGGCCCTCACCGACTGGCCGCTCGTTCCGTCGGTCGCCGTCGGCTCGGCCTCCTCGATGATGTCGGCGACCGTCGTGTCGTCGTCGACCGAGACGGCACGCTTCTCGTCTGCGTCCTCGTCACGTCCGTCAGCAGGCATGCCCAGTCGTAAGGCGGGGAACTACAAAAATGGACGGCGACCGTCCCGTCGGTCACGCGGACGATGACGGCCGGGCTCAGTCGCTCGAAATCTCGGCTTCGACATCTAACAGCCCGCAGACGTCGTCTTCGGCGTTGAAACAGTCGGGACACTGCGGTTCGCGGTCGATGATGGTGTCCAGCCGTTCCGCGACAGTCTCGTCGATGACGCCCTCGAGCTGTTTGGCCTCGGCGCGGAACTCCTCGACTTCCAGTACTTCGATGAGAAATCGCTCGATGATACAGTAGTTCTGGAGCGCGTCTCGGGCCTGTGCAATGCCCTCGTCTGTGAGGTCGACGCCCTTGTACTTCTCGTGGTCCAACAGCCCGCGGTCGTCGAGTTTGCCTATCATCTCGTTGGCACTGGCGGGACTGACGTCCAACAGGTTGGCTACCTCGCCGGTCGACGCCGGGCCGTCGGCCTGTTGTTGTGTGAGATATATCGCTTTGAGATACTGGGCTTGCGTGTTCATAGTCGTGCCTCCATCAGTTCGGTCACTTCTTCGACGCCTTCGGCTTCCTCCTCGCGGATGAGTCGTAACGTGTCGAGCAGTCGGCCGCGGTCGACGCTAAAGCCCGTCTCCGACGCCTCGATGGAGTCGATGAGGTCGTCATAGAACTTGTAGGCCGTCTCCTCGTTACACAGTTGGTCGTACAGCACGCCGTCGAACTCTTCGTCGGCCTCGTACTGGGCCTCGACGAGCATCTGAATCTCCTCGAAGGGGACGGTTTCGGCGTCGAGGTCGTCGAGCAAGTTCTCCAAGCGGCGACGGTGGCGGGCCGATTCGGCTGACGCCGACTCCAGTAGTTCCGTGATGTCGTCGTCGCCGGCTTCGTCCGTCTCGGTCGCGTGTTTGCCGGCCCGCGCCTCGATGACCTCTTCGAGGACGATGCCGATCTGCAGGAGCCGGGCCAACTGGTGGTCCGACGCGATAGGCTGCGTCAGGCTCACGTCGACACCTCCCGGCGACGCTGTCCAATCATAGGAAACTGTCGGGGAGGCCGGAACTTAAGGGATTCCCTGTGGACGGCACCGAAACGAACGGGCCGAACGACAGTTACTCGCGGCTCCCGCCGCTCGCCTTCGAGAAACCTCGTCGCGCTCGATTCCTCGTTACTCACGGGTCGCGCTGTTCCCCGTTCGTGAAACCGAGAGCGCGATACACCCTTGCTACTCTCGCAGACGCCGCAGGAGCACTGCTCCCGCGAGCCTGCGCTCATTTCATTCGCGCAGACGCCAGCAGAGGAATCGCTGCTGCGCCTTCGTTCGTACCCCTACGGGTTACTCACGAAGACGCTCGTAGATGAGCTGGTCCAAGTCTTCACGGAGTTCGTCGACGGCGACCTCTTCGAGGACGGGGACAAAAAAGCCCTCGACGAGCATGTTCTTCGCCTTCTCGGGGTTGACACCGCGAGAGGTCATGTAGAACATGTCCTCTTTGTCGACCTGTCCAACCGTCGCGGAGTGGGAGGCCTCGGTGTCGTGGTTGTTGATGATGAGCTTCGGCGAGGCGTCGGCCTCGGACTCGTCGCTGAGCATGAGGGTGTTCTCACGCTGGTAGGAGGACGTGTCCCACGCCTCGGTGCCAACGTCTTGGACACCCTCGTAGACCGAGCGGGCCTCGTCGTCCAGCACGCCGCGGGTGACGAGGTCGGCAACAGTGTGTTCGGCCTCGTGCCACACTCGGGAGGCGATATCGAAGTGCTGGTCGTCGTGACCGAAGAACGCGCCGACGATTTGGGACTCGCTGGAGTCTCCGAGTAGGCGCGTCTCGACGTTGGACTTCGTCAGGCGCGAGCCGATGTTGCCCTCTATCCAGTCGATGGAGCCGTACGTATCGGCGTGGCCACGCTTGACCTGATAGTTGTAGCTCTCTTCGGAGAGGTTCTGCAGCGTGCCGTACTGGACGTAGGCGTTCTCGCCAGCAACGGCCTCGACGACGCCGGAGTAGTAGCGGCTGCCCTCCACGTCGTCACCGGTCGTCTGACGCTCCAGAATCGTCACGGACGACGACTCCTCCGCGATGACGAGGGTGTAGTTGAACAGCGACTTGCTGTTCATCCGCGTCCGAATCTTCACGTCCTCGGCGTCGACGCCTTCGGGGACGTAGACCACGGTGCCGGCGGAGAACAGCGCCGTCGACAGCGCCGTCAGATAGTCCCGCTGCGGGTCGACGACCGAGCCGAAGTGGTCCTCGATGCGGTCGCCGTGCTGGTCCAGCGCGTCGGACCACGAGAGCACGTCGACGCCCTCGGCGTCGATGCGGTCCTTGTCCTGTGCGTAGTCCAGCGGGTCGACGAGCGTCTCGTAGTCGAGCGCGTCGAGGTTGGTCCACTTGCGACCCGGCGTCTGGATGACGTCGGGCATGTCGAGGTCTTCGAGCGCAGCGAGGGCTTCCTTCCGCGTCTCCAGCAGCCACTCGGGCTCGTCGAGGTCCGACGAAATCTGTTCG
>Ga0102942_1000917_pt1 | contig 11309 bp, 6 predicted proteins | sample SalPon2_C_H2O_MG_FD_78171 | JGI IMG/M metagenome (GOLD analysis project Ga0102942, IMG submission 78171) | Salt pond water microbial communities from South San Francisco under conditions of wetland restoration - Salt Pond MetaG R2_C_H2O_MG | ecosystem: Environmental > Aquatic > Non-marine Saline... | reverse complement strand
CGAAGAAGGGGCTCCGCCCCGCCGTGATTCAGACCGACACGTTCCGTCCCGGCGCCTACGAGCAGGCAAAAGAGATGTGCGAGCGCGCGGAGGTCAAGTTCTACGGCGACCCCGACAACGACGATCCCGTCGACATCGCCCGGACGGGACTCGAGGAGACCGCCGACGCCGATGTCCATATCGTCGACACGGCGGGCCGGCACGCCTTAGAAGAAGCACTCATCGACGAACTCGAACAGATCGAGTCGGTCGCCGATCCCGACCGAAACCTGCTCGTCCTCGACGCCGCGATCGGCCAAGGGGCGAAGGATCAGGCCGAGCGTTTCCACGACGCGGTCGGCATCGACGGCGTCGTCATCACGAAGCTCGACGGGACGGCGAAGGGTGGCGGCGCCCTCGCCGCGGTCGACCAGACCGACTCCTCGATCGCCTTCCTCGGTACCGGCGAGGAGGTCAAGGATATCGAGCGCTTCGAGCCGTCGGGGTTCATCTCCCGGCTGCTCGGGATGGGCGATCTCAAACAGCTTTCCGAGCGCGTCGAGCGCGCGATGGCCGAAACCCAAGAGGAGGAAGACTGGGACCCTGAGGACCTCATGCAGGGTGAGTTCACCCTGAAGGACATGCGCAACCAGATGAACGCGATGAACCGGATGGGCCCGCTCGATCAGGTCCTCGATATGATCCCCGGCCTCGGCGGCGGTATCAAGGACCAGCTCCCGGAAGACGCGATGGATATGACCCAAGAGCGGCTCCGGGACTTCGAGGTGATCATGGACTCGATGACCGAGGCCGAACTCGAACACCCCCGAGCGATCGGTCAGAGCCAGGTTGAGCGGATCGCCCGCGGCTCCGGGAAGGACGAGGAGACTGTCCAAGAACTGCTCGAACAGCACAAGATGATGAGCCAGATGATGAAGCAGTTCCAGGGGATGGGCGAAGGGGACATGCAGCGCATGATGAAACAGATGGGTGGCGGTGGCGGCGGTGGCGGCGGTGGTGGCGGCGGCCTCGGCGGGATGGGGCCGTTCGGCGACTAAGTGTAGATCGGGCTGGTCGGACGTCGATCCCGATGTCCTGAGGTTCGATTGGTTTGCTCCACACCCTAGAACGGCAAGACCGGCGGTGAGGGTATGCAGGTATAATTTGCGCCGCCGGTTCGCCCAAGAACTCCTCATCGATGGGGTGATGAGTCTACGCGTCGGTAATGTCGTGGTCGGGCGTTCCGCATATACCAATCCAAAACCGTGGTTCAGTACGCCGACGATGATCTAATAAACTGGACGTTCTACGTTATTAAAGTTTAAAAACCACAGCCGGCAGCGTCAGAGTACACGACACGAGTGACAGGGTGGGGTGGGTTCAGTTGGGTTGGTGTTTGTGGGTTTGATTAGTACATCACCACGGCCTAATATAGAGTTGGGGTTATATTGGATTTTGGTACCGTTTCACAGGCTGTAACAGGGAAAGATTTGCGGCAGTCCACGGGAGCCGTCTTCAAATCAGGGCTCAGTCGTCCGACGACGCGGCCTCCTGTCCCGCGGCGTCCGGCTCCTCGCCCGCAAAGGGGTACCACGACTGCTTTCCGTCGGTGAGACAGGGGTCCTCGTAACTCGTCTCAGCCGGTTCGCAGTACGCGGCGAGCGCCTCGGAATCGGTCGCGTCGGCCCACTGGCGGAACGTCTGTCCCTCGGTCCGGCGTTCGGCGAACGCCTCGACGAGGGCACGGATCGCGCCAGGGGCCTCGTCGGCGGGGACGCGCTGTCTGACGTAGTCGACGAAGGCGGGGTCTTCGCCGAGACCGCCCCCGACACCGATGTCGACCGCCTCGACCATCTCGCCGTCCTTGCGCGCCCGCATCCCGAGTAACCCGATGTCCGCGGTGTTGGCGTGCCCACAATCGGCCGTACAGCCCGAGAAGTGGAGCTTCAATTGGTCGACGTCCGCGGGCAACTCGACGTTGTCGCGCAGCCACCGGAGCATCGTCGCCATCCGAGCCTTTGTCTCGACGAGCGCCAGCGAACAGAACTCGGTGCCCGTACAGGCCATCGCCCCCCTAACGAAGGGGTTCGGTTTGGGGCGGTGTTTCGCGAGCAGCGGCTCGGTCAAGAGGTCCTCGACCCGGTCAGCGTCGACATCGACGATGATGGGGTTCTGTCGGCGCGTGAGCCGGAGTTCCCCGGAGCCGTACTCCTCGGCGAGGTCGGCGAGTTCGATGGCCTCCTCGGCCGGAAGGCGACCGACAGCGACGCTCAATCCGACGTAGCGGTCGCCGTCCATCTGTTCGTGGACGCCGGTGTAGTCGATCTTGCCGTCCTTGCTCGGCCGTCCCGCGTTGTAGGTGTACCCGTCGCGAATGTCCTCGCCAGCCGTTCGAAGTTCGAAGTCGACGTACTCCGTTTCCAGCAGGTCGCGGATCCACTCCGTCCCGTGCTCGTCGACGAAAAACCGCGAGCGGTTCTTCGAGCGGACCTGTCGATCCCCGTGGTCGTGGTACAGTTCGACGAAGCCACGGACGACCTCGTAGGCGTTCTCCGGCGTCACGAAGACGTCAAGCGGTCGGGCGACGCGGGGTTCACGGCCGCCGAGACCGCCCCCGACACGGACGTTGAAGCCGGTTATCTCCTCGTCGGCGATCTCCTTTCGGGCGGGTTCGAGCCCGATATCGTTGATCGAGTCCTGCGCGCCTCCTTCCGGGGTCCCCGAAATGCTGATATTGAATTTCCGGGGCATATTGCGGAGGGCGTTGTCGCCGCGGATCTCCTCCTGGAACCGTTCGAGCAGCGGGAGCGTCTCGACGACCTCGTTTTTGTCCTTGCCCGCGACCGGGCTGCCCGAGATGTTCCGCATCGTATCCCCACCCGAGGAGCGCGTCGTCACACCGACTGACTCCAGTTGCTCCCAGATTTCGGGGACGTCCTCAAGTTTGATCCAGTGCAACTGGATCGACTGTCTGGTGGTAAAATCGATCCAGCCGTCGCCGAACTCGGGGTTTGAGGTCGGTCCCCGAGCGTACTCGCGGGCGACCTCGCCGATCGCGCGTAACTGCCCAGGCTTCAGCCGGCCGTTGGCGTTAGTCAGCCGCATCATGAAGTACCCCTCTTGACCCGATCGCTGGTGGAAGATCCCCCAGAACTTGAACCGTGAGAACCACTTCTCGCGTTCGCCCTCGGGGATCGACTCCCAGCCCGCCTCGGCGAACTCAAGGATCTTCTCCCGAACCGCGTCACCGTACAGTTCCTCTTTCCAGGTTTCTTTTTTATGCGCCATCGGATTCCACCCGCCGACATACCGTTTGATTCGATAACGCAAATACAGTCGATTGCTTGATTAACACGGGTATAAATTAGAATAGATTAACTAAAAGGTTGTCTTTTAATAAATAAACAAATAATTAACCAAACCAAAGGACCCGAAATTCGCGTGGCGAAGCGGCGTATATTTCTCGTATTTATAATAGAAATTTTGTTTGGCCACGAACACCCGCGATAATTGTACACCACCGACCGCCGGTGTCCGCGCTTCGATCACTATCGGCGGCTGTTATCGCCGTTCCGCCCTCGTTCACCGCCCATCGATACCGCTCCCCCCGGCTTTCGGAGTTGTCGTCCGGTAATCCACCTGCCCGACCGCCGACAGTCCGCGGTCGCGTGGGCATGTGCGCACATCATGACGCCCATTCACTATATATCAAAAATAGACTCGAATGTGTTTTTATTAGTCAGAATATACAGTGGATCAAAACAATTATACGTTCGATAGCCAAATTTGCATTTGAGACGAAACGATCGATGCGATATCACATCTATCGGAACGACCCCACGACCGCGTTCCCGGACGGACCCGTAGCGCCGCCGGTTGCGAGATCGCGGTCCGGCGGCGCGGACGATCGGCGGAGGAGCCGATGAGCGAGTGGACGCCGACAACGTGTATGCGGTGTGCGGTCGGGTGTGGCCACCTCCAGCGGGGTGCCGACATCGGGCAGGGGATCGACTCGGTGCGCGGCGACGCGAACCACCCGGTCACCCGCGGGTTGGCCTGTCAACGCGGCATCAGGGAGACCGCCGATCCCGACGGCGAGTGGCTGACGCAGCCGCTCGTCCGGAAGAACGGCGACCTCCTCCCGAGCAGTTGGGACACCGCGCTCGACATCGTCCGCAGGCGGATGGCCGACGCGCTCGACGGCACTCGAAACGGCGTCGCCGTGTTGGGGAGCGGCCAACAGACCAACGAGGCGGCATACGCGTTGGGCAAACTCGCCCGCGGCGGCTTCGGAACGCGATACTACGACGCGAACACGACGCTGTGCATGGCATCCGCCGTCACGGCGTATTACGGGGCCTTCGGCAGCGACGCGCCGCCGCCGACCTACGACGACATTCCCGACGCCGACACCCACATCGTCTGGGGAGCTAACCCCGCTGTCGCCCACCCCGTCATGTACCGCTGGATCGCAGAGAGCGCGGGCGAAAACGGGAGCGAACTGATCGTCGTCGACCCGGTCGAGACGGGGACGGCTGGGGACGCAGACGTGCATGTCCGGCCCGAACCCGGTACCGATCTCGCGCTTGCCCGGGCGATCCTCGCGGCCCTGCTCGAAGCGGACGCGATCGACCGGCAGTTCGTGGCGGCGGCGACGACCGGGTTCGACGCGCTCGTCGAGACACTCCCGACGGTTGCCGAGGCCGCCGACACCGCCGGTGTTTCCGTCGATACTGTCGAGCGCGTGGCGGCGGCGTTCTCGGACCCGACGCTCCTCTATTGGGGGATGGGCGTCAACCAGAGCGTTCAGGGGACCGGAACAGCGCGGGCGCTCGTCGATCTCTGCTTGGCGACCGGGAACCTCGAACCCGGCAGCGGCCCCTTCTCGTTGACCGGACAGGCCAACTCGATGGGGACGCGCCTCTGTTCGTCGAAGGGCACCTGGCCCGGCCATCGTGCGTTCACCGATCCGGACCACCGCGAGGCGGTCGCGGACACCTGGGGCGTGCCGGCCGATCGACTGCCCGACGACCCTGGGCCTGGCCCGGTCGGGATCGTCGACGCGATAGCCGATGGTCCGGTTGAGGTCTGCTGGACGGTGGCGACCAACCCGGTCGCGGGAATGCCCGACGCCGACCGCGTTCGGGAGACGCTCGCGGACGCCTTTCTCGTCGTCCAAGACGCCTTTCGGACGGAGACCGTGGAACTGGCCGATGTGGTCCTGCCCGCCGCGACATGGGGCGAGTCGGAGGGCACTGTCACCAACATGGAACGGACGATCTCGCGGGTCCGCGCAGCCACCGGAACGCCTCCGAAGATCCGACAGGACATCGACATCATCGCCGCCATCGGCGCGGAGATCGCACCCGCGCTCTTCGATGGGCCGCCGCTGGACCCCCGCTCGGTATTCGACGAGATCCGCGGGCTGACGGCCGGCACGCCCGCCGACGTCTCGGGGATCTCCTACGACCGACTCGACGCGGAGTTGGCCGTCCGGTGGCCAGCCTCCGAGTCCGGCGTTCAGGGGGGATATCGGTACGCGGACGACGGAGCGTGGGCGTTCCCGACGCCGTCCGGTCGGGCGCGGTTCTCGACGGCAACCCACGGCGGCCTCGCCGAACCGACCGACGATGAGTACCCCCTCACGCTGACGACCGGGCGGGAGTCCGACGCGTATAACACCGGCGTCCGAACCCGCGGAGATGGGTCGGACACCGTCCCAGCCGCCCGAATCAATCCCGAGACAACCACCGAGCACGCCGATGCCATCGACCACGGGCGAACGGTGATCGCCTCCCGTCGTGCGACTGTCGCGGCGGCGGTCCAGCCCGACACCGGCGTTCCGACAGGAGTGCTCTGGCTTCCGATTCACCACCCGGCGGTCAACGCGCTCACGCTACCGACCGTCGATCCCGAGTCCGACGAGCCGAATTTCAAACAGTGTGCGGTCGACGTTCGTCCACGACGGCAGTCGAACCCGCTTGCCGAACGCGGAATCAATCGCCCCGGCGGCGACGGCACCTCGGCGGACGACGACTGATGACCGCCTGGACGCGGCGGTCGGCGACGAAACCGACCCCCTGTCGGAACGTGGCGAACGGCGGAATCGAGGACGATCGATAATAGTGAATAACGGTTATTACGCTTGAACCGAAAACATCCGATACATTTTCAGAATGAGATGTACGATCAAACAGTCTCAGCCGATAGATATGACCGAGCGGCTACTCGGTCGAGAGCGTAATGACTGATCGAATCTCGAGCACCTGTATGCGGTGTGCAGTCGGGTGCGGGTTCTCACAGCAAAGCGCCGATGTCGGACGCGGCGCCTCGAAGGTCGACGGTGACGAAGCGCATCCGACGAACGGCGGTTCGACGTGTACCCGCGGCGTCCGAGAAACGGTCGATCCGGTTGGCGAGCGCCTGACCGAGCCACTACTCAGACGCGGCGGCGAACTGCGGCCGACGGACTGGGACACGGCGCTTGGGGTCGTGACGATGCGGCTGATCGAGGCGCTCAGAGCCGGCAGCGACAACGTCGCCGTGTTGGGGAGCGGTCAACAGACCAACGAGGCGGCATACGCGTTGGGCAAACTCGCCCGCGGCGGCTTCGGGACACCCTACTACGACTCGAACACGAGACTGTGTATGGCCTCCGCCGTCACGGCCTACCGTCAAGCGTTCGGGGCCGATGGCCCCCCGCCTACATACGGCGATATCCCCGAGGCCGACACCCACGTCGTCTGGGGGGCCAACCCCGCCGTCGCCCATCCGGTGCTGTACGAGTGGCTTGTCGAGAGCGTGGAACAGGGGGACGGCCGGTTGGTCGTCGTGGATCCGGTGAAGACCAAGACGGCAGCGGACGCCGACGTGCACGTCCGGCCCGAACCCGGCACCGATCTCGCGCTCGCTCGGGCGACGCTCGCCCACGCCGTTGAGTCCGGTGGCGTCGACCGATCGTTCGTCGAGGACCACACGGAAGGATTTGAGCGGATGCGGGAGTCACTACCGGATATTGAGGTCGCGGCGGATGTCGCCGACGTGTCGACCGGGGCGATCGCCGAGTTGGCCGAGACGTTCGGCGATCGGACGATCGTCTACTGGGGGATGGGCGTCAACCAGAGCGTCCAGGGGACCGGGACAGCGCGATCGCTCATCGATCTCTGCTTGGTCACCGGCAATCTCGGCCCCGGCAGCGGCCCCTTCTCGTTGACCGGACAGGCCAACTCGATGGGTAACCGGGTGTGTGCCTCGACAGGCACCTGGCCTGGCTACCGCGACTTCACCTCGACAGCGCACCAAAAGGCGGTGGCGAACGCCTGGGACGTGCCGTTCGGTCGGCTTCCCGACTCGTCCGGCCCCGGCTTCGTCCGAATCGTCGACGAACTCGCCCGCGGCAACGTCGATGTCTGTTGGACGGTGGCGACAAACCCCGTCGCGGGGATGCCCGACGCCGGCTACGTCGAGAACGCCCTGAACAACACGTTCGTCATCGCCCAGGACGCGTTCCGTTCGGACACGCTCTCGTGCGCCGATGTGGTGTTGCCGGCGGCGACGTGGGGCGAATCGGACGGCACGGTGATGAACATGGAACGGCGGGTCTCGCGGGTCGCTCCGGCGGCCGACCCGCCCGAAGCGGTGTGGCAGGACGTGGATATCATCGCAGCGGTCGCCAACCGGATTGACCCGGGGCTGTTCGGGTCCGTTCCGGTGGATCCCGAGGCGCTGTTCGACGAGATCCGCGGATTGACCGCCGACACGACGGCGGACCTTTCCGGCATCACCTACGACCGACTGGACGCAGCGTTGGCCGTTCGGTGGCCCGCGCCGACCGAGAGCGCGGAAGCGGGCTATCGCTACCACGACGACGGAGCGTGGTCGTTCGAGACTGACTCGGGGCGGGCCCACTTCTCAAACGCGACCCACTGTAGCGTTCCCGAGCCGATCGACGAGACGTATTCTCTCACGCTGACGACCGGTAGACGATCGGACACCTACAATACCGGGGTCAGGACTCGCGACGACGACGAGCCGGGACCGCCCACGGCGCGGATCCACCCGAAGACCATCGGGGAGCACCTTTCGGCGCTTGATCGCGGCCGGACCGTCGTCACGTCTCGCCGATCCAGCGTCGTCGCTGCGGTCGAACCAACGGATGGAGTTCCGCCCGGGGTGGTCTGGCTGCCGATCCATAACGCGGCCGTCAACGAACTGACGCTGTCGGCTACCGATCCGGACTCAGCGGAACCGAACCTCAAGCAGTGTGCGGTCACCCTGTGTGCGCCGTCCGGTGATATCGACGAGACGAGCGGTGAGTCGGTGGGCCAGACACTTTTACCACCTCGTTCCTGACGGCCATCGTATCAAAACGATTGTTTATTTCGCAACGACACGACCGACCCCGCAACGGTGTGACCGCCGGTCCCGAACTGTGCCAGGCGGCCCGACCCCGGTTTGCGACTGTCAACCTGAATAGTACCCAGGATCGGACGGTAGCCTCCGCGATACCGAGGTCTGTGAGACGACACCCCTCAAAGCCGGAATCCGACCCATATCTTCGATACTCCGGGCGAAATACGGGACGTGTTTTAATTCTCGCTCGCAACGGTGAAATGTATCCCGTCAGAGATGCAAAACGACGAAAGTAAATACATTTGGTCCCTAAACACCGATTTGTTGATCGATTGTATTATTAGTAATGCATACACTATGTATAAACGCGTTAGAGTACATGATTGCAAGATTCGAAACGCGAAAAACACGGACCTCTCAACCGAATCGTCGCCGCCACTTGACAGACGGGAACCGCCCGTCATCGGTCGCGGCCGTCGCAACTGCTGCCGTCGCGCCCGCCGATGATCGCCCAATCGCTGGAGGTGTCGGCGCATGAGGAGCCCGATCGAGATGACGAAATACCGGACGCTGGTGTTGGCCACCGTCGGGTTCAATTTCTCGTTCCTGATCTGGTTCTCGTTCGCGCCGTTTACCGGCGGGATGGCCGAGGAGTTCGGTCTCTCGACGGCGGAGATCGGCGTGCTGGCGAGTTCGGCGATCTGGATGGCTCCCTTTGGCCGCATTCTCACCGGCTGGCTCTCTGACAAGTTTGGCGCGCCCGTGATCTTCTCCATCGTTTTGGCGTACGTCGGCGTGTTCTCGATTGCGAGCGCGTTCATACAGCAGTACTCGCTGTTCTTCGTTTCCCGGCTGATCGTCGCGACTGCCGGCATCACATTCGTAATCGGCATCCAGCACGTCGCCGAGTGGTTCGAGGAGGCGAACCTTGGCCTCGCCGAAGGCGTCTACGCGGGGATCGGAAACGCCGGTGCTGCCGGCGGCGCGCTCATTCTCCCGCGCGTCTTCGGCACCGGCTGGAGCGGGCCGCTGTTCGAGACTAACTGGCGGGCGGCCTTCTTTTATACTGGGATCGTATCGATCCTCCTCGCCGGCGTGTACTACGTGTTCGGCGAGGCCGCAAAGAGCGATGAGAAACGCCAAGCCACGAAGGAAAACGCGACGTTCAAGGGCTGGGTGTACACGGCCACGCGGTACGGGACAGTGGTACTCGCGGCCGCGTACATCATGTCGTTCGGGCTGGAACTGTCGATGAACGGCTGGCTTGCCACCTACTATCGTGAAGGGTTCAACACGCAGAACCTCGTGCTGGCGAGTACGTTCGCGGCGACGTTTTCCATCGCGGCCGGCCTTTTGAGGCCGTTCGGCGGTTACATCAGCGACCTGTTGGCCCGCAACGAGACGGATATTCTTCCGTTCTTTAGGGGTCAATACCGCGAGCAGTGGACGTTTCTCGGCTTATGTTTCATCGTGCTGATGATGTTCGGTATGACGCTGGCCGGTCTCTCGGGTGTCGTGATGAACGCGGTTGTCGTCGGCTTCCTCGTCGGTGCCGGCTGTGCGTGGGCCGAAGGGGCGATCTTCGCTCAAGTCCCGGCGATGTTCCCCGACAGTTCCGGTGCGGTCGCCGGCATTGTCGGCGGGGTCGGAACCGTCGGTGGTATCGTTTACCCGCTGGTCTACGCCGCACCGTGGCTCAGCAGCCTCCATCTGGGGTACTCGATCGTCGCGGCGTCGATGATCCCGATCGTCCTGCTCGGGGCGTGGGTGTTCCAGCCAAGCATCGCACCCGTCGCCAACAGCGCCGGGGTCCTCGACAAGACGGGCGAGAGCCAATCGGTCACGCCCGGCGACGACTGAGCCGAGGGACGCTGTATTTTTCGCGCCGAGTGTGGCGAGGAGTATGCCGACCGGTATGACGGCGCGCCGGTCAATACTCTGCTGGGTTCGACGATCGGACAGCAATGCATCCAGCGGGCCCTCTCCGGAAACGAAACCGTGGGGAGTTCACCCGAAGTTCTCGGATTTCGCCCCGTCGGGGTCACCCCCCGCCTCCGCGATCGCCGCCTCGGCGTCGGCGAGGAAATCGGCGAAGCCGTACACGAACACCGCCTCGCCGTCAATGCCGGATGAGTTACCTACTAAATCACCGCTATTCAAGAGAGCAGTAATATCAAAACTCATCACAGTACTCTTCGCCGGAACAGCAAAATAGGGGGCCCCGAAAGCAACGGTAATGAACGAGGGAACCCGGGTTGTCGATAGCGATGAGAGCAATCCAAATGATGCTGTCGTCGTCTGGCGACTAGACGACATGACGACGGCTGACTGGACATACGAGGCCGGTGGGGAAACCTACACGACAGCCGAGTCAAACCCCGACTATCCCGACGACGAACAATTAGTTGTCGTAGTCTTCGAACGCGCCCTCGAGGAGGCCTGGCCGGAGTGGACCACCGCTGACTCTAGTGATCTCTACGAGGGCGTCAAAGAGCGAGATCTCCCGCTGTTTGGGTTCCCAGAAACTCGATTAGAAACTATTGATTCCGACTCCGGCGATTAGTTCAGGCTTTATCACGCTCTGTTATAATAGAGTTGATACGTACTATGTCTTCCGCCATCGGCACAATCGATATGGAAAACGTCGTCGCTTCTACCGACATCGGACAGGAACTCGCACTCGACAGTTTGGCGATGGATCTTAGCGGTTCGGAGTACAATCCAGATACGTTTTCAGGGCTTATGTATCGGACGCAGGAGCCCAAAGCCACGAACCTCATCTTCCGGTCTGGGAAAGTTGTCTGCACTGGGGGGACGTCTATCAACGATGTACATAATTCCCTCCAGACCGTCTGCGAGAGGCTTCGCGACCTCGGAATTGACGTCAGCGAGGATCCGGCAATCACCATTCAGAATATCGTCTCCAGCACTGATCTCGGAGCCCAACTCAACCTCAACGCCATCGCCATCGGGTTCGG
>Ga0102942_1000914_pt1 | contig 11330 bp, 5 predicted proteins | sample SalPon2_C_H2O_MG_FD_78171 | JGI IMG/M metagenome (GOLD analysis project Ga0102942, IMG submission 78171) | Salt pond water microbial communities from South San Francisco under conditions of wetland restoration - Salt Pond MetaG R2_C_H2O_MG | ecosystem: Environmental > Aquatic > Non-marine Saline... | reverse complement strand
TGTTGGGTTCTACTTCTCCATCTTCCTCACATATGTAGTTTCCATCGTCGTCTTCTCTTACGGATGAATCACATTCTGGGCATGTTGTATAGAATGGGTTGGATGTGTATACGTTTAGGACCATTCCTCTGATCTGGTATGTTGCTCCTTCATCGCTTACCTCGTTTATGTCTGCTTTCTGTGCTTCGTTAGGGTCTTTGACTTCTGGGATATCGTCTTCGTCTGCCATCTTGACCTGGACTTCGTCTCCAAGTCTGAGTTCTGCGTTACCCTGGTTGTCTTCGACAGAGTATGCTCCGGATATTTCGATTACATCTTCTTCGTCAATTTTTTCTGCTATTTCTGTCTGTTCGTCCCAGAGAGTTACTCTTATTGTGCCTGTTTCGTCGCCGAGGACCAGGTTCTGTACTTTTCCGTCTTCTTCATCGTCGTCACGTTCAAACGTGTTTACATCGCTTATATTGACTACTCTGGCCTTGATACGTACTTTTCTCATTTCAGGGACTATGTTTTCAATCTTGAGTTCTCCTTCTCCCTGTTCTGCAATCTGTACTCCGTGTTCTTTTGCGACTAAATGTATTGCTCCTTCTTCGCTTACAAGGCCTTCGAACTCTTCCATTTTCTCCTCTAAGTTTTCTTTTACTTCGTCTTCTTCGAGTTCTGTTTCCTCTATAATTTTGGATATAATGTCCTCGACTTCCATGTTGTGAGAAGCGGATGGAAAGCTTAAATCCCTGATGTCTACCGGAAGTAGTGGAAGTTACAGCTGGGGGTTTTAGAAAAAGAAGAGAGATTGGAGAGGGAAAATTGTTAATTAATTCAGTGCTTCTCTGATGTCTTCTTCGCGGACTGTCTTGCGTCCCTTCTCTTCGGCGATAGCAATCGCTTCTTCGGCGATGTCGCCAGCAAACAGTTCAAGGACCTGGCCAAGTTCTTCAGCACCGTCCTCTGAAACTCTCTTATCTCCCTGGGTCTTGATCATATCCTTCATCTTTGCTACTGAAAATTCCATTTGTCTATCACCTGTAAGGGATAGACGCCCTGTATTATATAAACAAGATGGTTACTCTGAACTTGTTTAGAAATTGATATTTTATCTTATCCATGAAAGTTATTAAGTAAGAAAAAAGGTTATTCCACAAGGGAACAGGCGATGGAAGATTCTATCAAGGATTTGTTTGTCAACGTTAAGTCTGCCAAGATTCTTGTTAGCTTAAGCGATCCCTCAAAGGACAATTACGCCTCAGAGATCTCAAGCAATGTAGAATGTACTTACTCTCATGCTGTACGTATTCTCCAGAAATTTGAGGATAGAGATCTCGTTGAGTCCAAGAAAGAGGGTAGAAAGAAGATTATGGAGCTTACTCCCGAGGGCGAAGAAATTGCTAAAGATATGGGAGATCTTATTCATACTATAGACGGGATAAAGAGGAAGAATTGATTTTCTAACTGTTGTTATAGTTATCCCTTTTTTAACTAGCATCCCAATATTTTTACGTGAACTTTACAGATCAGAGAAAAGGCCAGTCTGCAATCGAATTTTTGATGGATTATGGCTGGATGCTCCTTGTTGTAGCTGTTATCGGAGCTGCTCTCTTTACCTATATTCAGGGTATGGGGGATATTCAGTCTGTCTCAGGCCTTAATAATAGGGATATCCAGGTTGAGGATTTCAGTGTGAATGAACAAGGCCTTAAAGCAGAGTTAAGGTCTGTCTCTGCAGATGAGATCAATAATTTGAGTCTTTCTCTTATTGACGAGGATACAGGAGAAATTGTTTATTCTGATGAGGTAGTTGGTATTGCACCTGCTGGTACAAATATTACAGAGATTTCGGCTGCCGAGTTATCGGATAATACCAGGACTTACAGGGTCAGGGCGACGTATGATGTTGGAGAATTAGAGAATATTTCTTCTGAAGGATCTATTACTGGCAGGATAGCTTTCAATAAAACTGTGGAGAAAAAAAAGGAAGAAGAGCCTGTTAAAACCAATATCAAGGCCTCGTTTGATATGAATGATTCTTCTCCGTTTGATCTAGGAACTACTGTAAAGTTTAATGCATCAGAAAGCAGTCCTTCCAGTGATATTGAGGCCTATGAATGGGATTTCGATGGAGATGGCGCTGTTGATAGAGTGGGTAAGACAGTTAATTATGAATTTTCTGAGATAGGTGAGCGTCAGATAAATCTGACAGTAGAGGCTTCGAGCGGAGGTTATGCACGAGAGAGTAAGACGGTTGAAGTTGTTTCTGGAGATGAAACTGTGGTGAGCGATAGTTTACAGGAAAGGATAGATGCTGCTGATCCTGGAGATACTCTTTACGTTGAAAATGGGACTTATACAGGCATCAATGTTCCTAAGGAGTTGAGTATATACGGTGAGGAAGGTGCGACTATTGCTGGTCGTTCGTATATTCAGGCTGCTAATGTCAGTATCAGAGGATTTAGAATCAATGATAGGCTTGACGTTGATGCAGATAGTTTTGATCTGAAAGATTCCTCTATTGATTCAAGAGATGCCAGTAACTGGGGTATCGTCGTTGATAGAGATGATCTGGAACTGAAAAATGTTGATATTAAAGCTGCCAAAGGCGCTATCGCTCTTCAAAATAATATTAAAGGCGCTGATTTGGATCTGGTTGATGCAGAGACAGAAAGTTCAGGTAGACCAGCTCTCAGGCTTCAGAACAATGTAGAGGCCTCTGTTGAAGGAGGAAGCTTTGAGTCAAACGGCGGTAGAGCACTTTATACAGATGGAGGGAACTCGGACTTGACTCTTTCCTCCAATCCTTCATTTAAAACGTCGGGATGGGCCTTTTCGATCGATCGCAGTACAGATCTGGATGTCAACGGTACTTTGGATGTTGAAGAAGGTAAAGGATCTGTTAATATGATGTCGATAGCCGCTGAGAGCGGAGATAAGATTAGGCTTGAAGAAGGAAAAGTTGTTAATGGTGCTCAGGAAGTTGCTGTAAACGTCCCTGAACCTGACCTAAGAGATCGTTACGGCTATCCTATCGAGAATCCAACTAAAAAATACTATCCAACTAACCTGGCAGCAGACAACAGTGTCTTGACAGTTAAAGAAGGTGAAAAAGTTGAGCTCAGGTATGCTCGTGTCTATGGCGAAAATATGACATTGAGAGATCTCGAGGTAAGGCCTACTTCTGGGAATTATGGTATCGAGACTATGGCTGATAATATTACTTTGAAGAATATCACTGTTGATCAGCCGAGGACCTGGGCTATCGTCAACCGTAATGATGGTCTCTTGATTGAAGATTCTAAGATCTCAGGTCAAAGAGGAGTTCATACTGACGGTGTTTCCGGTGTCACTATCAAAGATTCAATAATTGATTCTGGGAGGCATGGTATAAGGCCTAAAGGAGGAGCTAAGGATATTCTTCTTGAAGGCAACAGGTTTTCAGTCGATAATAATGTTGTGAATGGGGATGGAAACGGTATCGAGGTTAGAATGGAGGATAATATTGTCGAAAGAAGCAATAATGTTGTTTCGGCAAGTGATTCGTCGTTTGAGATTATCAACAATACGTTGAATGCTCAATACAGTGCTCTTCCGTCTGGAAGCGGGCTGGATATCACTCTTGGCACAGAAAATATAGTGGAGAAAGGAGAGTTTCTTTCAGGTGTTGTCAGTCAGGCGGATGTTGGCGGTTCTGTAGATGTGACGGGGGAGAAAGTCGAAATCTTAGGTAAGGATGTTTTGGTCGATATCAGCGATATAGATCATGCTAAAGGAACTGCGCATTTGAGGACCAAAGATGTCAGTATTTCTTTGACTGATAAAGCGCCTGAGTTTGATGTGCTCAGGTTCCACAAGGACGATATCAGTGTTGAAGGCATGGATATCGATACTACACGTGGAAAATACGCTATTGAGACTTATTCGGATGGGGTTGTACTTGAGGATATTGATCTGCACAATCCTAATGACTATGGTATCGTCAATAGAGGAAACAATATTACGTTACGTGACTCCAGGATAGACTCTCGAAAAGAATTCTATACGGATGGAGGTACAAGCGGCCATGTCATCAGAAATAATACTCTAATTTCGACCAACAGTCTTGGTTTCCGCCCGAATGGCCAGATCACCGGTTTCAAGATAATAGATAACTATTTCAAGTCCAATCAAAACGGTATTTCTCTCAAGTCAGGGTCAGAGGGTGAGATTCGTGATAATATATTCAATGTAGGTAGTACTGCAGTATCTATTCCAGATAATAATGATGTGGACCTGGGAGTGAATACTATAGAGAAAGGTATAGGGACCACAGTTACTTCTCTTGATTCGGTTTCAGAGAGAGGTGAACAGATTAAAATTACCAATACTTCAGCTTTTGTAGCTGGTAGTAATCATAGATTCGAGTTTGTAGGTGGTGCAGCTCAGGAGTCTCTAGGTGCTATAGATCTTAAAACGGAAGGCCTTTTACTGAACTTTACAGAGCCTGTAGAAGTCAGTACTGGGGACAGAGCGATTGATGTTCTTGGAGATAATATAACTGTCAGAAATGCGTATTTGACGGGTTCTCATGGGATAGAGTTCCATGGAAATGATGGTAAGATCACGGGTTCGACTATGGATGTGAACAACTGGGGTGTTCTCACTAGAAACGACAATAATGTGGTAAGAGGGTCTCATATAGTTGCCGAGGATGGGGTTCACACCAATAATAATCTCAATGATATTGTGGTGGAAGACAATGTTATTCAGGCGAGACAGTATGGTATAAGAGCGAAAAGCGGGACAACTGGAGAGGCCTTGAATAACAGGATAGATGCAGGAACGCCTCTGCAGACTGCAGATATGGATACATCTGGTAATTAGATTGGATCTATACAGTTGGGAGTTTCGGTTGAATCGGGTGCTTTGGAAAAAGGCCAGAATGTTGAGTTTACTTCGGATATTCCGGACCAGTTTGAAGTTAGTGAGTCGGTATGGGAGTTTGGAGATGCTTCAGAGTTTGGAGAAGGTGAGGAGACAACTCATTCTTACCGTTTGTCTGGGAACTTCACAGCTAAACTCAGTGTGGAAACAAGGCATGGGATAACTTATGAGAATACTGAAACTATCTGGATAAATGAGAAAGATTCAGACAGGTTTGATGGCTCTGAGACATTGATTGAAGATAGTGAAGATCTTCAGACAGTTCTTGACAATGCTGACGCTGGAGAAAGATTCCGTCTTCAGGAAGGATCGTATGATTCTTTCTCACTGTCTGTTGAAGGAGTTGAGATTGTAGCTGAAGAGGGTGCAGAGATTAACGGAGAGTCTACGATAAACAGCGACAATGTAAGGTTACAGAACGTAGTTCACAACGGTAGATTGAATATCAAAGGCCTTAATGCTGTAGTTAATAGATCAAGGTTCATCAGTGATGGAAACTGGGGTATAGTTACAAGAACGTCTGGAGCTCAGGTATCTCAAACTCATATAGATGCTCAGAAAGGCCTTTATATGGATAATAATGTTGAGTTGAGTCTGGATAAATCTTCAGTTCTGGCGGACCGTAATGCGTTAAGAGTCAAGAGCGGGGCAGCTTTGAATTCCTCAGATAACAACATAAGAGGGAATAATGCAGTTGATGCAAACGGAGAGGTTAACCTTGAGGGAGATGTTCTTACTGGAGATGGAAATGTCTTCGGATCTACATCGAGATCTATAGACTTTGATGGCTCGATTACTGTTAACAGAGGGAATATACTGAAGCCTGCTACCTTGTTTGCTGGTGAAAATCAGGAAGTTACATTGAGAGATGGAAGGATTGATTATTCTGATGGTAGGACTATCCATACAAGTATTGATACGTATGGTGGAGGAGATACTAATCTATATACTGAAAATGCTACTATTATTTCGGATGGATCTGCCCGGCTTTCTGGAGACAGGTTTTACTTGAAAGATCAGGGTATGGAGCTTGCGGAGATAAGTTCTGATGCGAGGATTGAACCAGAGGGAAGAGACATAACTCTCAGAGATATGAGAATAAAAGACGAAAATAACTGGGGTGTAGTGCTTAGAGACAGCGGTGCTGAATTCGATAACCTGGCTATAGAAGGTCATAGAGGTATTTACATTGATAATTCTCTTTCAGGCCTAGAGTTAGCTGATATCGATATGGATGTCGACGATAAAGGATTGAGGATTGGGGATGGATCTTCTGGAATTGATGTATCTGACAGCAGTTTGAACTCGTCTTCGAGTTATGCGGTCTATGCTAAGAGTATTTCAGATACCAATTTTTCAGGCCTTGAGCTTTCATCTCCTGGTTCTGCTATAAGTGCTCAAAGTAATGCAGAGTTAGGCCTTGAAAATATTACTGTTTTGAGAGGTGAGATCCTTGACGGTGTTGATAGGGCTTCTTCGCCGGGTGATGAGATAATTGTAAATGAGGATAGTATCGAGAATCAGGGAACTGGTTTTACTGTTGATTGGAAGCCTGAAATCCATCCTCAGGCCTCGATTTATACGCATGATATTACGGTTAGTACTGTAGGCGATGCCAGTATTAGGGCGCTCAATATTTACGGTGATCGTACTTTGATAGAAGATGCAAATCTGACTCAGGTATCTAATGGTAACAGGATTAATGTGAGAGGTAACGATGTTACGTTTAGAGATGCCAGTATCAAGAATGTTAATGACTGGGCTATTGTTCAACGGAATCCAGGTCTTACCTTGGAAAATGTGGTTATTGAGAATGATTCTCAGAGAGGAGTTTACTTTGATTCAGGGACTGAAGGTCATGAAGTGTTGAATAGTTCTATAACTGTTGATAGACGCGGTCTGTATGGTCAGGCCAGTACCACTCTCTCAGTTAAGGATTCGACTGTAGCATCTCCTGATACTGCGATCCGTAAAGATAACGGAGGCGAGTTATCTCTAGATAATGTGGTTTTGAGTTCTCCTGGTGGAAGGGCTTTGTCGGTTCACAGTAATGTTCAACTGGATCTCTCCGAGCTTGATGTAAATGGAGGCGGTGAAAACAGTCTAACTGATTTCCTGATTGCTTCTCCGGAGGGTACAGAGACCGTAGTAAATGGCTCTACCGTGAGCAATGAGGCTGATGGGTTTACAGTTGATACAGAGACTGATGAATACGACCATCTTACAATTTACACGAATGATAATGTCGTAAATGTCTCAAATGATACAGTTATCTCAACTGTGAAGATAAAAGGGAATAATAATCAGATTCAAGGCGGAAGATACTACACAGACAATAATGATCACAGTTTCAGAGTACAGGGCCAGGATAATACTATAAGAGATGCAGAGATCAGAAACCGGTACTCTTGGGCTTTTGTGATCAGAAGAGACGGTACTAGTGTAGAAAATATTGATATGCAATCACAGAAAGGGGTTTACGTTGACAACAACTTGAACGATAACACTGTGACAGATAATATCGTAAATGTGGATAACAATAACGGAATATACTTCAAGTCTGGTTCGGGAGGTTTAATAGCTGATAACCTGATAATAAATGGTAATCCTGCTATTAGTCCTGCAGATGCGGATACAGAGAGCAACACAATTGAAGAATAGCTTGCAGAGGGCTTATAGGGTTGTAAGCTTTTTGGACTCTCGTTTGTGTTTAAACTCTTTATTTGTTGTTATGAATTTATCTGAAGGATTTTTCTCCAATTTTTTGGATTCAATTTTTGATTGAGTAATTTTCCTGGTTTACCATAAGGTTTAGTTCCTTTATTTTGTTGTTTCCTTTCGTTTGACCCCAGTATTCATTTCCTACTTCCACTCCAGTGATATAGTGGTCTTCTTGGAAATTTTCTTGCTTTAGCATATAGTTGTTTATTTTTTCTAAATCAATTTTTCCTCTCTGATGTTTTCCTTGGATTCTAAATATGTAGAAGTCATTTCCTGTTCCGCCTGCGTCTTTATATACTTGCCATAGATCATAGGTGTTGCCGTATTTATCTGTGAAAATGCTTTTTTCCTCTACATGAGGGTGCCCTTGGTCTTCCCAGTCCGTCACAAGCATGACTTCGTATTTGATCCGTTTTTCTGCTGGTAAATTATTATTTTCTAGGTATTCTGTTGAGTTCATGACCCACCATTCAATAGCCTGGTTCCATTCTCCTCTTTTTGTTTTAAGCTCTGTTTCTAGATCTAAACTGAAGTTCTCTATATTCTGCGCTTGGATTGGAAAGCTTTCAACGTCTGTGTTTGAGCCCCAAGGCCTTGTACCTATGAATATTTCAGGGTAGTTTGGGCCTTTTCCTGCCTCTATATCTGTTGCGTCCCATTGCCATCCATAGAGGCCTTTTGAGTCCTGTTTTATGCACTGTTTTGCGTCTGGTCTGCTCCACTGGTTGTTTATGATTTTGTAGTCGCTGGTCGGTTTCAGGGATGCAGAGGTTTCACATTTTATTTCATTTACTGGCTTGAAGTTTCCTGTCAGTTGTCCTTTAGACTGTAAATTTTCAAGTTTTCCTGAACTGTAAGTCATGCTTAGGTTTACAGTGTTTACTTTGTTCGTTTTCTCAAATCCGAAGAGGCTTATCTGTGATTCTTCCATTTCTTCTATATCTGTAAACAAGTTATAGCTTATTGAATCGCTGATATTTACTTCTTTAATTGTTATTTGTCCGCCTGCAGGGTTTTTGAGTCGTATATCTACTGTATTATATCTAGTGAGGCCTGAGTCGGTGATTTGAAAATGGTTTTGATTGAAGTTCGAGTAATTTAGATTTCTTTCGGTTGTGAATGTTAATACGCCTCCTCCGATAATGGCTACTATGATTAGCATCCATCCGTAGGTCATAATGTATTCGATGGCTGACTGTCCTTTTATCGCCTTGATATACGAAATTTTTTTGTTCTCTGATTTTATGCCTATCATTGATTTCTGGACTTTTTTGGTTTTCAGGTATTTTCTTTGATTGTTGCAGTACATCTGAAACCTGTTTTATCTGAAACGGCATAACTTTCATGAGTTGTAGATGAGGCCATTAAACCGGCTTTGGCTCCTAAATCCCAGGAGCCTCCTCTTCTGAGTATCATATTCTCATCTCTGAAGCTTTCGCTCCTGCTTTGGATGCTCCCAAGTCCGTGAGTGCTGTTATATCCTTCTGCAGATCCCAGTTGATGTATTGCTGTGTCGTTATTCTCGGATTTATTGGTTGAATATGGTTGTACAAAGGAACATACTTCTGAGTTACCTGTTTTTTCTCCTGGTAGTTTATGCCATTCATATAAACTGCTTTCTGAGCAAGAATAACCGTTTGTCAGCTTTTGCTCTCCTACCCGGACAGTTTCCCATGCGTTCCCGGATAGGTCCCAGATGTATTCTCCAGAATTAAGCTCTAGACTTCTTAATTGCTTTCCATCTTTTTTACAAGCGTCCAAGTTTTCTGTAGCATTTACAGTGCTATTTGCAGGCCTGCATCCTGTAGCAGTTTCGATGTTTGAATTGCCTCTGTAAAGTCCTCCTGGACCTGTATCCTGTGTCTGGTTTCCTACATTTTCTTCGTCCCAGTTGGCCGAGTTTTTTTCTATCTGTCTGGCTAAGGTCATGTATTGTGCGTTGGACATTATCTGGATGTTGTATCTTGGATTTCTTTCATCCAGTATCTGGCATGCGTCTCTCATATTTGTCTGAGGTCCTCCCGCATTATAGGAGGAGTTGATCCATGGTTTTCCATCAGGTACGCTACGCGGCTCATAGGATCCATGAGCCCAGTAGTCGGTGCCAGTTGAGCCGTCAATAACTAAACCGTCTGTTTCTGTGTTGTATGGCTTTGCCTCATACTTCATCACGTAGAAACCATCCTCTGTACCTAGCCTGTTGTTTCCTTCTTTTACCTGGATCCAGTCTCCGGGTTCGTTCAACTGTGGAACTAAGTCGGCTCTTATATTTAAACTTCCTTTTTCGTACAGGTTCTTCATAGATCCTTCATCGTATATTATTTCCACATCGTACTCATTTATCTGATCTGATTCGCTGAAACCCCATACATCAACAATAGAGGTGCCTCCTGTCCCTAGTTCTTCAGAATTATTTATCTTTCTTTCATTACCTTCAGAATCTATTATTCTAACAGATCGGACATCTATAGGCTCACGTTCCAGATTTCTCAAATCTAGCTGAACAACATTTGTTGTGGACAAACCAAAGCCATCTACGTCTATACTATCTCCAAACCCGTTCACCGATTCAACTCCTTGATTACTCACTATACTGAAAACCGCGCTTCCTATCACAGCAACAACAAGAAGCATCCAGCCGTAACTCATTAAGTACTCTATCGCCGACTGTCCCTTACTACTTGAGAATATTCTGTCCAAAAATCTTACCTCAACTATCTTTCAATTAAATGAAATTTTTAAATCTGTTTTAACAATAACTTTGTGCTAAGAAATTTAAAATACAAAAATATTGTAAGTTTTGTCTTTAATGCGATATAATAAATAATATTTTTCGGTAATTTTACAATTTATTTGTCAGATTAAATGAATGCTCTGGCTCATACACGGATGTAAAGTTAATACGGATAATCCATAAACTATTGTATGTGAAAGATCTAAAGTCACAAAGACTGGAAAGAATGTTGAAAGAAGAGTGGAGGATGCAGTCAAAGCTGTTTGAAGGACGTAATCTTGCTGCTTTACCTATTTTGATTTCAGTTATGACTTTTCTTGGTGTGAAAGTTGTTGAAAATTATTCTGAGACATCTACTTTTGGATTAGGCCTTATGATATCAGTTTTTGGGTTGTTTTCAGGTCTTGCAGCGGCATCAACAGGTTTTTCGAGAAGGGATGCTTCTAGGAATGTTTTGAAGAACAAGACTTTCCTGATTTACAGTTCTAGAACTCTACCAGTAGATAAAAACAGACTTATCAGATCTTTCTTTGCAAAAAACCTTTTGTTTTATTTAGGTTTGTATCTTTTTCCTGTGGCCCTAGCTTCTGTAATAGCCTCTCCTGCTTTGTTTATCTATACTGTTTATATGGTAGGTCTATTCGTATTAGGCCAGTTAGCCGGTATTTTACTTATTCAGAGAGCTGTCCATGTATCTGTCAGAAAATTTTTGAATTATTACAACTTGAAAGGCAGGCCTCTTACAAAGAAGTTTTTCCTGGATATTTACAGGAGCTCAGGAGGCCTTCTGAAAGTTTTCATCTCAGTCACGGCCCTGTTAGGCCTTTACTGGTATGCTGCTAATTATGTTCCTCTGGCAAGTTATCTTTTAGCTAGGCCTTTGCTATCTTTCTCGATAGTTTTGGGTCTTTCCTCGATTACAATCTATAATTGGTTGAACACTTACGATTCGGTTTCCGATTAT
>Ga0102942_1000908_pt1 | contig 11360 bp, 7 predicted proteins | sample SalPon2_C_H2O_MG_FD_78171 | JGI IMG/M metagenome (GOLD analysis project Ga0102942, IMG submission 78171) | Salt pond water microbial communities from South San Francisco under conditions of wetland restoration - Salt Pond MetaG R2_C_H2O_MG | ecosystem: Environmental > Aquatic > Non-marine Saline... | reverse complement strand
GGAGTACATCGTCACCAGCGGGCCGCACATCCCGATACAGTGGGCGCCGCCGAGGACGCCGATGGCGAGGAACAACAGGACGTCCACGCGGAGGACGGATTCGATCATGCGTCTGAACACTCGGTAGTTGGACCCTTCTCCATTAGCGCTTCTGGTGTACCCGGCGAACCGCGTCGCGGCCGGTCGGGATCGCCGCGGTGCGCGGGTCGCGTGGCCGGTCGGGGACAGCACCGCCCGCGTCGGGCCGCTCGCCCGCGCCGGATGAATCGATCGGCGACGTGGGCCCCACCGGGAACTACGTTCGTGTCTGTTCAATCAAAAAAGTGGTGTGTGTGTTTGGTTCGAATCGGTTCAGATAAACGAACGTGTCGGAAAACGTTTTTACGTTCGAGCATAGAATAACGCCACATGAGCAGCATGATACCGCGTGCCACGCGGGACGCCCTCGATCCGACGGCCTCGCCGGAGGCGACGACGGACCCCTTCGACGGTGAGGTCACGCTTTACCTCCGGACGGGGGTCCCCGATGTCGCCCGCGACAGACAGCGGACGGTGCTCGCCCGTCTCGACCAGCTGCTCGCCGAGGGCGTCATCGAGTCGGTCCGGACGGTACAGTGGGCAGCGAAGGCCCGGGTGCCCGCCGACGGGCCGGCGCCCGAGGCGGCCGCGCGGTACGACGAGTTCGCCGAGGCGGTCGGGCCGGGGGCGCTCCGGCCCTTCTTCAAGGAACGCCCCGGCATCGGGCGGCTCGAACGCGTCGTCGTCCTCCCGGCGGTCTGTCTGGCCGTCCGTGACGGCGGGGAGTTGCTCGACGTGTGTCCGCGCTACGACGACGGGGCGCACAGAAGCGTCGAGGACGGGATCGCCGCCCTCGCCGACGGGAGCGTCCACTGAGTCGGCCGCGACGCGGCCGACGGCGATCGGGCTCAGAGCTTTCCGGCGTCCGCTGCCTGCTCGGAGCGTCGCCGCCCGCCCTCGAGTCGGCGCTCGGTCGCTCGCGCCCGCTCCGGGGGGAGCGCCCCCCGCGCCTCGGCCAGCCGCTCGGCGGCCCGCTCGAGCCGGGTCGAGACCGACTCCAGCGCCGTGTCCGCGCCCTCTCGGTCGCCGGATTCGGCGCGCTCGGCGGCTCGCCGGGCGGCCTCGGCGATGGCGATCAGCGCCCGTCGGAGCCCCCGGACCGCGTTCTCGGAGCCTTCGAGACCGTCCGTGCCGCCGGAGTCACGCCCGCTACCGCGGGGGCCGTCTGACGAGCCGTCGTCCGTATCGTCGGTATCGTCGTCCGTATCGTCGGTGTCGCCGTCCGTATCGTCGGTGTCGCCGTCCGTCACCTCCGCGCCGATGCTCGCCGCCGTCTCCTCGGCGATGTCCGCGAGAAACGTCGCGAGCGAGGCCTTCCCGGTCCGCGGATCGTCGAGTCGGATCGCCCCCTCGTCGCCGGGGTTCACCCGGGTCGCCCCGACCTCGTCGTCGACGTCGCGGACCTCCGCGGTGTAGGCTCCACCCCCGTGGACGTACACCGCGTCGGGCTCCGAGAGCGGCACGTCGTAGAGCCGCCCGGCGAAATCGTCCTCGATGGCGAGGGCGCTGAGCTCGCTGTCGGCGTCGCGGGGGTCGATTTCGAGTTTGACGGCCTCCTCGTTGGCGACCAGCGGAATCTCGCCCTCGACGCCGGCCGGGGTCACCGCCTCGTCAGCCGGAACCGACACCGCCTCGCTGTGTGGCGCGAGGCCCGCGCCGTTGATCGTCAGCCGGTGCTCGCCGTCCGGAACGCCCTGCAGCACCGCGATCCCGCCGCCGAACGTCGGGACCCCCTCGGGATCGCTCTCGAGGAGCGCGACGCTCTCGACACCGGATCGTTCCGTCGTCACGCCTTCGTCCGTCGGCGCGTCGTCGCTGGCGGTCGCCTCGGTGACCGACGCGACGATCGTACTGGCCGGTGCCGGCTCCCCGATCGCGTCGTAGCGTCCGGCCAGTTCCGCCCGGTGGTTCGGATCGGAGATGTCCGCCGCCGGGTTGTCGTATCTGGGGCTCTCCCAGGGCACGCTGGTCGTCGTGAGGTGACCCGCGACGGCGTCCTCGACGAACCCGGGGATCGTGAACTCGAAGCGCAACTGCGGCCCCGTGAACCCGGTGAGGTGTTCGAGTTCGTCGGTCGACACCAGATCGTACTCGACGTCCGCTTCCGGGGCCTCCCGCCCCCCGTGCTCGAACCGCAGCCCCGTCTCCCGCTCCGGCAGCGCCGACGGCGGTGACGCGAGCGCCCGGAACGACCGGACGACGAACGACTCGTCGAGGAGGTCTCCCCGGTCGACCGACGGGAGCCGGTCGTCCTCGTGGATCGGCGCGCCGTCGAGCTCCGGGAACGCGAACGGTAGCCGACCCCCTTCGTCGCGCGGGAGGCCGTAGGCGATCGGCAACTCGGCGAGCGCCTCGATCCCGTCGATCGAGCCGTTCGTGATGTCCGCCAGCAAGCCGTCGAGCGGGAGCCGCCGAAACCGCTGCCGCTGTTCGTTGACCGACAGCGCGTTCGAGTGCGACCCCAACTCGACGAGCAGAGCCGGCGTCCGATCCGGATCGGGATCGAGGAACTCGTTGTTGGGCACCGCTCGGGCGTGCGAACTCGCGACGTGGAGTTGGGGGGCGCCGCTGTCGGTGTCGACGAAGACGTGAAGCACTTCCCAGTCGTGCCAGTGGAAGTTCGTGGTGAACTGGTCGAACGCCGAGTACTGCCAGAACTGGACGACCGACAGCGGCGAGTCGTCGTACTCGACGACGTGATAGAACAGCGTCGGGTCCGGCGGCGATTCGGGCTCGCTGTAGCGCTCCGAGTAGCCGTCGAGAGCGTCGAAGCCGTCGACGACCGGGGACCCCTCGCGGTCGGTCTCGTAGCGTCGCGGATCCGTCGGGAACCACTTCTCCCCGGCGTCGAAATACAGCGTCGGCGCGAACCGCTCGGCGAGTTCGCGGGCGCGCTCTCCCTCCACCGCCGTCGTGGCGTCGTCCTCGCCCCGCTCCAGCAGCGAACAGCCGGCCAGCGACGCCGCGCCGGTCCCGGCGAGCGCGGCGAGATAGCCGCGCCGGTCGACGTCGGTCGGGATCTCGGGGGCCACGCTATCTCGACTCCCGTCGCGGGGCGGGGCGTCTCTGAGCGGTTCTCCCCGACGACGGGGGTCCGCGAGCCGCCGCTCTCGTCGTACCGTGTCCGCGTCTGTTCGAGGCCGGGCGGCTGACGATCATTATCGTAGGGCCGCCCGGAACGCATTTAAGACGTTTGGCCGTCGCCGCCGTCGATCGCGTTCGCGGCAGGTTTTATCATGCCACGCGCGGATGGCGACGTATGGCCCACCCCGAACCCGGAGATCACGCACCGACGTTCGCCGCGACGGTCGGCACCAGCGACCACGAACCGTTCGACCTCGGAGAGCACGTCGGCGACGGCCCCGTCGTCCTCGCCTTCTTTCCGGGGGCGTTCACGCCGCCGTGCTCGAACGAGATGATCGCCCTACAGGGACGACTCGACCGCTTCGAGGACGCGAACGCGACGCTTCTCGGCGTGAGCGCCGACTCCCCGTTCTGTCAGGGGGCGTTCCGCGAGGAACACGACATCGAGTTCACCCTCGTGAGCGACATGGCTCGCGAGGCCATCGACGCCTACGACGTCCGGATCGACATCCCCGAGTTGGGCCTCCACGGCATCGCGAACCGGTCCGTGTTCGTCCTCGACGGCGACGGCGCGGTCGCCTACCGATGGATCGCTGAGGACCCGACGAACGAACCGGACTACGGGGAACTCCTCGAGGCCGTCGAAGCGGCGTAGCGAACGCCTCCCTCCCGTCAGTCGTCCGCGACCGACGGGGTCGGCGCCGCCCCCCGTTCGGGCGCCGCCGTCCCCGAAACCGGCGCCCACTCGGACTCGCCGGCGTACCGGAGCGCGCGGTGGTCCCGCTCCGGATCGACGACGGTCAGCGAGAGCCAGCCGTTGTCCAGCAGTTCGGCCACCTCGTCGTGTTCGGCGACGATGCCGGCGACGCGCTTCGCGGGCGCGTGTACCACCGTCGAGAGACGCAGCGGCTGGTGGTACGGCTCCCCGTCGGCGCCCGTCAGCGACTGCAGCGGGAGGCCGCTCATCAGGTCGCCGCCGTTGCCCTGGTAGACGCCGAGGTTCCCGACCGGGTTCTGCGTCACCTTCGACCCGCTCCCGTAAACCGCGTTGTCGACCGGCGCGAAGTAGTACTGGGCGTTGATCCACTGTGTGACGACCATCGGGCCGGTCAGGATCGCCTCGAGGGCGTCGCCGTCCGGGTCGGTCGTCCAGTCGTAGGAGTGCAGAAACGCCCGGCCGTCCAGATCGATGCCCTCGGTGAGTTCGCGCGGGCCGACGACGAAGCCGGCGTTGCCGGCCAGCCCCCACTCCGGGCGGGTCTCGGCCCAGTCGGCCGCGCGGCGCTCGGTCTCGCGGACCCCCGAGCCGGGATCGGCGCCCAAGTCGTCGGCCCGTTCGGCGGCCGCGCCGGCGCGTGCGGTCTCGAGATCCGAACGCAGTCGCTCGATGTCGGCCGCGTGCGTCTCGGGGACGTCGCCGGCGTACAGCGCCACCTCGTCGGTCGTGGTGTTGTGTTCGCCGGCCACGAAGACGGTGTCCTCGGGGATCTCGATCCCGCGCTCGCGGAGTTCGGCTCTGACCGCGCCGTCGTTACAGATGGCGGCGAGCACGCGGGCGTTCGGGCCGCCGGGGTTGCCGGCGCAGGCGCCGCAGTCGAGGCTCGACCCGAAGGGGTTGTTCGCCGTCTCGGCGGCGTGGCCGGCGAAGACCACGACGCGGGCGAAGCGCTCCCAGCCCATGAGCTCGAACGCCGTCGCGGCGTACTCGACCTTCTCTTCGAGCGTGAACCCCTCGGGGAGATCGTGGGCGGCCTCGGGGTCGTGATCGAGCGTCGGCTCGCAGAACTCGCGGGCGTCGGGGACGGTCCGGTCGGCGCGATCGAGCGCGTCGCGGACGCGCTTCGGGAGGAGCGTCCGGGCGGCCAACGCGACGCCGTAGCCGGCGCCGGCGCTCTCGACGAAGCTGAACGCGGTCGCGGCGTTTCCCTTCAGGCGCTTGATCAGCGCCCGCCCGGCATCGAGGCCGGCGCGCCGGCGGTCGTGTTCGGTCCGTTCGGCGCCGGCGCCCTCGCGGGGGCGGTCCGCGACGCGGTGGCGGGCGTCGAGGATCGGCGGACAGGCGTCGACTGCCACGTCGGACCCGTAGCCGTCGTAGCGCATCGGGACGCCGAAGAAGCCGGCGTAGCCGTGGGTCTCGTAGTCGCCGACGGCCTCGATGTGTCGGCGGACGATCTCCGAGCGCGTGTCGATACAGAAGACGAACTGGGCGTCCGGGCGGTCGCCCTCCCCGTCCCCGTCGATCGATTCGCTCGCGTCCGCGAGCGGCTCGACCAGCGCCGAGCGGTAGGTCGCCTCCCACGCGCGCAGCCAGACTGCCGGAAGCGGCGGATCGCCGGTCTCGGTCCCGGTATCCCCTCCGTCGGGCGCTTCGGCGGGCGCGAGGGGCGCGCCGAACTGGTCGGCGAGCGCCAGCCGCACCGCCAGATACCCCGACAGCGTGATCGGGTGCGCCGACTGCCAGGCGTCGCCGTCCTCGATGCGACGCTTGAGAAAGCCCGTCCAGCCCGGGAGCGCCGCCAACTGGAACTCGAAGACGTCCTGCCACCGTCCGTGAGGGTAGTCTTCGAGGCACGCGCGGATCGCGTCGACGGGACGGTCCGGAAGCGACGCGACCGCGTCCCCGTCCGGGATCTCGCCGTCGTGTGGGGCCACCGCTCGGAACGCGTCGTAGAACCCCCTCTCGCGGTTCGGCATCGGCCACTCGGCGCGGCCCTGATCGAGGAACGCCGACAGCCACTTCGTCAGGGCGGCGTCGACCCGATCGGTCGGCGTCGCGTCGGCCGTCCCCTCCGCCCCGGCCGCCCGTCCGGCGGCCGCCATGCGTTCGAGAGACGCCTCGGGATCGGCGTCGTAGCCCGCCTCGCCCAACTCCGCCCGCAGCAGCTCCGGATCGATCCGCCCGGCGTCCCACGCCGTCCGGAAGACGTCGGCGCTCGGGTACCCGGTCCCGCCGAGCACCCGCTCGGCCTCGGCGACGGCCTCCTCGAAGGGCCGGTCCTCGAAGCCGGCCAGCGGGTTGGCCGTCACGAACGAGTGCAGCGGCCAGACGGAGCCGACCGATTCGGCCGCCGTCGCGATACAGCTCTCGATGGCGGATTCAGTACTCATTGTATTCCTCCGTGGACGTCAGCAGGGTCTTCGAACGGGGTTGGCTCGCGTTCAACAGTGCCACGTAGAGCCGGCGGCTGCGGTGATGGAGGCCGCGGTCGATGGCGACGTAGGCCGCGAGGAACGCGGCCGCGACGACCCCGTGGACGGCCGTCAGTTCCGCCGGCTGTCCGACCGCGGGGAGTCCGGCGACGAGCCCCTCGATCGTCCGGTACACCGCGGCGTAGACGCCGATCGCCGGCAGCGCGACGAGCGGCACCGCTCCGTATCGGAGGGCGGGCGACAGCGAGGTCCGCGCGACCGTCCCGCGGGCCGCGTGGAGGACCGTCAGGACGACGACGAGCGTCAACAGGAGGCCGCTGTCGAGGGTCGTCCCCTTCCCGGTGAGCGCGGCGAACAGGGCGCCGCCCGCCAGCGCGGTGACGGCGACCGCGACGACCCCGACGGGGCCGGCGGAGCCGGCGTCCTTCGCGCCGGTCGGGCGCGTCCCGTCGACGCGGCTGCCCGAGGCGAGAAACTGGTACGCCTTATAAAATCCGTGCAGGAGGAGGTGCGTGATCGCGGCCCCGAAGAAGCCGAGGCCGGCCTGTACGATCATGAAACCCATCTGTCCGACCGTCGAACAGCCGAGTTTGCTCTTGACGTCCGTCCGGACGCTCTTGAGGAGCTTCCCGCCCAGCGCGCTCGTCGCCCCGACGAGCACGACCGCGAGCATGAACCGGGCGTCGGCGGTGACGACCGGCGCGAAGCGAACCAACAGGACGCCGCCGGCGTTGACGAACCCGGCGTGCATCAGCGCCGACGCCGGCGTGGGCGCCGTCATCGACGAGAGCAGCCAGCGGTGAAACGGGAGCAGCGCGGACTGGACCATCGCCGCCACCAGGAGCGCGCCCGCGGCGAACGCCACGACCGAGGGGGGCGCGGTCCCGACCGCCGAGGCGACCCCCGAGACCGTCGTCGCCCCGGTCGCCCACCAAAGCGTCGCGAGCGCGGCCGCGACCAGCGCGCCCCCCGCGAGGAAGTACCGCCGTGCGACCGCGGCCGCGGTTTGGGCCTGGGGCCACTCACGGACGTGCCCGATCAGCCCGGCCATCAAAAGCCCCATCGCGAGCCACGCGGCCACGAACAGCGCGAGGCTGTCGGCCGCGACGAGGACCATCACGACCAGCGTGAACGCGAACACGCGGCCGAAGAACCGGTTTCGGGACCGATCACCGGCCATGTACCGGCGCGAGTAGCTGTGGACGATGCCGCTGAAGAAGGTGACCGTCACCCACATCACGACTGTCAGCCCGTCGACGACTGCCACGCCGGCGAGGTCCCACGCGCCGACGCCCCGGGCGAAGGCGACGAGCGCGGCCGAACTCGCGATCCAGAGCAGCCACACCAGCCGCGTCAGCGTCGCCGGTACGCGCGAGCCCTCACCGGCCGGGGTCGGAAGCTGTCCCACCGTCGTGTCCTGTCGTCGTTGTCTCATCGTTTGTTCCGTTCGCGGCCGGCCGCTGTGGGAACCGCGTCGCCGTCTCGATCACAGACACCGGCCGAGCTACCAACAAAACGAACGTACTGTGTCTTAAAACTATCTATATTACCAAACTGTTCCAAAAATACGTATTATAGAACGTTATGGTTTTTGCCGGTGGTCGCCGATCGGGGGTGTCGACGACGCCTCGGGTCCCCGGCCGTCGGGGGCGTTCGCGGCCGTTTCGGTCGCGGGTCGCCCCGCTGGAACGAGGTCCCCGTCGCGACCGTGAAGCGGTCCCACCTGGGGCGAATCGCGACCGAATCGTTCGAACGGGCGAAACGGGAAACCATATCGGTACTCGGTGCTGGTGTACTGCTATGGAACTGTTCGAGGGAACCGTCCTCGCCGGGCCGTCGTTCGAACCGACCCGTGGCCGCGTCGTCGTCGAGGACGGCCGGATCGAGGCCGTCGAGGAGGCGCCGACGGACTCGACGGACATCGTGTTGCCAGCCTTCGTCAACGCCCACACGCATCTGGGCGACTCCGTCGCGAAGGACGCCGCCGCGGGCCTCGGCCTCGAGGAGGCGGTCGCGCCGCCCGATAGCCTGAAACACCGCCGGCTGGCCGCCGCCGACCGCGACGACCTCGTGGCGGCGATGCGCCGCACGCTCCGGTTCGCGCGCCGGACCGGGACGGTGACGTGTCTGGATTTCCGCGAGTCCGGGACGCCCGGCGCGCGCGCGCTCAGGGAGGCCGCCCGGCCGCTCGACGTCGATCCGTTCGTCTTCGGGAGCGGGGACGCGTCGGTGCTGGACGTCGCCGACGGGTTCGGCGCCAGCGGCGCCAACGACGGCGACTTCGCCGAACAGCGCGCCGCCAGCCGCGAGCGCGGGATGCCGTTCGCCATCCACGCGGGCGAACCCGACGCCACCGACATCGATCCCGCCCTCGAGTTGGAGCCGGATCTGCTCGTCCACATGGTACACGCCGGCCCGGACCACCTCCGGCGGGTCGCCGAGGCGTCGATCCCGGTCGCGGTCTGCCCGCGCGCGAACGCCGTCCTCGACGTCGGCCGGCCGCCGGTGCGGGCGCTGCTCGATCACACGACCGTCGCGCTCGGGACGGACAACGTCATGTTGAACCCGCCGTCGATGTTCCGGGAGATGGCGTTCACCGCGAAACAGTTCGACGTGACCGACCGGGAGGTGCTGCGGATGGCGACGACGGCCGGCGCCGAGATCGCCGGCCTCGACTGCGGCGTCGTCGCCCCCGGCCGCCGGGCGGCGCTCACCGTCCTCGACGGCGACTCGGACAACCTGGCCGGGTCGACCGACCCGGTTCGGGCGGTCGTCCGGCGGGCGACCGCGCTGGACGTCGACCGGGTGCTGTGTTGACGCCGCTCGGGTGCTGTGTCGACGCCGCTTGGGGCGGGTCGCCCCCGTGTCAGCCCCCCTCTTCGGACCCCCCTCCGGCGTCGAACCCTCCGAACGGCGTCGTCTCGTGGCTCCGGACCAGGACCTCGTCGGCGACCGTCAGCCCCATCTCCAGGAGCCGCTGGGCGACCGGCGTGATGTCGCTGTCGTCCTCCCCGACGGCGGTCACGAGGAGGTTCTGCTCGCCGGTGACCAGCTCCTGCACCGAGACGACGCCGTCGATGGCCAGGATCTCCGGCACCAGATCGCCCCGCTCGGGGATCGAGGCGGTACAGTACAGAAGCATCCGGTGTGGGTACCCGGACCGCCGGTAGTCGACGTCGGCGCTGTACCCCTTTATGATGCCGTCGGATTCGAGCCGCTGGATGCGCTTGCGGACGGTGCTGTCGGAGGTACCGGCCCGGTCGGCGATGTCGCCGGAGGAGGTGTTCCGGGCGTCCGCCTGGAGGGCGTACAGGATAGCGCGGTCGACGTCGTCGATGTCCCGGTCGTTCATACCCCCTCTCCGCGGGCGGGCCACTTTATATTGAACGTCGCCCGGCGTTCCCGTGTCGGCCGCCCGCGCTTTTTCTCGGCGTCCCGCGGCGCTCAGCGCCCGCCGTCCGTCCGCTTCCCGTCGGCGCGGTCGGCGGCGAGGTCCTCGGGGTCGCGTTCCTCCGGATCGCCGTGGCCGCCGCCGCCCGGGGTCCGGACCGCGACCGTCGTCCCCGCCTCGACGTCGACGGTGGTCTTGGCGGGGACGGCCTCGCCGTCGATCAGGTTCTCGCCGAGGGCGCCGTCCTCGCCGCCCGCGACGCCCCGCGGGGCGTGCCGTCGGCGCTCGGTCAGAAGCGAGACCGTCGCGTCGGCCTCGACGGTGACGGCCCGTTCGATGCCCAGGCCGCCGCGGGCGGTTCCTCGCCCGCCGCTGTCGGGGCGGAGCGCGTAGCGATCGACCCGCAGCGGGTACTCGGTCTCCAGGGCCTCGACGGGCGTGTTGAGCGTGTTCGTCATGCCGACCTGAACGCCGTCCATGCCGTCGCGGTCGGCGCGGGCACCGAACCCCCCCGCGATGGTCTCGTAGTACGTGAAGGAGCCGTCGCGGGCGCCGATGGTCAGGTTGTTCATCGTCCCCTGACCCTGCGCTGGCACGCGGTCCGGCGCGGCCTCCGAAAGCGCCGTGAAGACGACGTCCGTGACCCGCTGGCTGGTCTCGACGTTGCCGCCGACGACCGCCGCCGGCGGCTCGGGGTTCAACAGCGACCCCTCCGGGGCGTCGACGGAGACGGGACCGTAACAGCCGTGATTCGGCGGGATCTCGGGGTCGGTGACACACCGGATCACGAAGTAGACCGCGCTCTTGGCGACCGACAGCGGCGCGTTGAGGTTCCCCTCGAGTTGGCCGTCCGTCCCGGCGAAGTCGACGTCGACCGACGCGCCGTCGATCGTCACCGCGACGGCGACCGTAACGTCCTCGTCGGTGACGCCGTCGCCCTCGAGGCGGTCGGTCGCCTCGTAGACGCCGTCGGGAAGCGCCTCGATCTCGCCGGCGATCCGCTCGCGGGAGTACTCGATCACCGCGTCGAAGCCGGCGAGGACGGTTTCGCGGCCGTGCTCCTCGAACAGCGAGGCGACGCGGGCCTCCGCGCGCCCGTTCGCCGCGAGTTGGGCGCGCAGGTCGGCCTTCCGCTCTCGGGGGTTCCGGACGTTCGCGAGCACGAGCGAGCGGACGTCCTCGCGGACCGACCCGCCCTCGACGAGACGGATCGGCGGCACCCGGAGCCCCTCCTGGTAGATCTCGCGGGCGCCGGCCGGCATACTGCCGGGCGTCATCCCGCCCACGTCGGCGTGGTGGGCGCGAGAGACCGCGTAGCCGACGATCTCGTCGTCGGGGGCGATCGGCGAGACCATCGTCACGTCTGGCAGGTGCGTCCCGCCGCGGAAGGGGTCGTTGAGCACGAAGACGTCGCCCGGTCGGGGCTCGCACTCGAGGACGGCGTCGACGGCCTCCGGCATCGCTCCCAGGTGGACCGGGATGTGCTCGGCCTGGGCGACCATCCGGCCCTCGGCGTCGAAAAGCGCCGTCGAGCAATCCCGTCGCTCCTTGATGTTGGGCGAGTACGCCCCGCGGATCAGGGTCTGTCCCATCTCGTCGGCGGCGCTCTCGAACTGGTTGCGCAGCACCTCGAGGGTGATCGGGTCGATATCCCCCG
>Ga0102942_1000903_pt1 | contig 11368 bp, 14 predicted proteins | sample SalPon2_C_H2O_MG_FD_78171 | JGI IMG/M metagenome (GOLD analysis project Ga0102942, IMG submission 78171) | Salt pond water microbial communities from South San Francisco under conditions of wetland restoration - Salt Pond MetaG R2_C_H2O_MG | ecosystem: Environmental > Aquatic > Non-marine Saline... | reverse complement strand
GCGAAGTCCTCGGGCGTCTCCAGATCGGGGAACCGCGAGGGACTGACCGCGTCGGTTCCGGGTTCGAGACCGCGCACCTCGGCGATCTTCCCCTGCACCTTTTCACCCGGCAGGTGGCCGCCAGTGCCGGTTTTGGCTCCCTGGCCGCTCTTGAAATGGAACGCCTGGACGCGCTCGACGTGGTCGATATCCCAGCCGAACTTGCCGCTGGCGAGTTCGTAAAAATACTTGCTGTTGGCTTCCCGTTCTTCGGGGAGCATGCCGCCCTCTCCGGAGCCGATGCCGGTGCCGGCCTGTTCGGCTCCGCGTGCCAGTGCGATTTTGGCCTCCTCGGAGAGCGCGCCGAAACTCATGTCGCTGACGAAGATCGGGATGTCGAGTTCGAGCGGCGAGTCGGCTCCGGGGCCGATGGTCAGCGACGTGTCGACGGGGGTGTCGTCGGCCAGCGGCGTCGTGGCGAGCTGTGCGGTCTGGATCTGGATGTCGTTCCACGACGGGAGTTCGGTCTGCGGGACGCCCATCGCCGAGACCTTGCCGTGGTGGCCCCACTCCTCGAGCCCGTTCCGGGCGAGGTGCTGGATATACTTCGTGTGTGGCTCCTTTTCGGGGTGGGGGTCGCCGTAGAAATCCGGGAACGACGACTCGGCGTCGTGGGGGTCGCCGTCGGCGTGGTCGTCGACATCGTGGTCGTCGACATCGTACTCGTCGTACTCGGTGGGGTTGGCCTCGTTCCACGCCCGGATCTCGGCGGCATCGACGTAGACCGCGTCCTCGTCGGTGTCGACCCACGCGGTGAATTTCTCCAGTCGTTCGCTGTTGTCGTACTCGCTGACCCCCGTATCGAAGCGGTAATCCCAGCCGTGGACGCCACAGATGAGGTTCTGCCCCTCGATGTGGCCGTCCTCCAGCAGGACGCCACGGTGCTGGCAGCGACCGTAGAGGACCGACACCTCGTCGTCGTACCGGACGACCACGAGGTCGACACCGGCGACACGGGCACCCGCTGGCTCGCGGTCAGCGAGGTCGCTGTAGGTGGCGATACGCTCGGGGTCGTCGATCTCGGCTGGCGGGGTGGCGTTGCTCATCGCCGTGGCCTCCGCGACGGTAGCTCACACATGTTTAGATCCGGTTGGCTTCCCCGTATCAACGTGCCGCCGCAGTGCGCTACGTCCGACCAACCGGTGAAGAGAGCCCCACAGGAGCATCCGTCCGTTATCAGGTGTGCATATTGCAGCCGTGTTTTGATATTCGATCCGGTGTATCCACCCGGATACAGCCTGTGGCAGCGGTTTGCTGGCACAAGCTGTCCGTGATCGACACCCGATTCAGAGCCACCGTCCGATGCCAAACGAGCACATCTCGCGTTCGATCTGAGGGGAATGGACCTGATGTGTGCTCACTCACAGTGGCTCAGCTTCCAGTTTACAGTCAATGAGTGGTGTCAGCGCCGAGCGGGGCGTCAGGCCCAGTCTGTCGGCTGTGGTCGTCGTCTCTCCTCTATAATCCGAACGATAAAATCACGCAGTCATGCCGCCGGAAACTCGAAGCGTGTCAGCTAATATGGATAACTGTCCAAGAGTTGGAGAACGGAGCGTGTGACACTTGATCCGTTCTCCCAATACTATATAGTGGCGTCAGACATATAATTTCAACGCCGCCTCGGCCGGTCTGGCGGGTCTCACGCCACAACGAGTCCAAGCTGTTCGATTTGATGCCTCGCGAAGGACTGTTCGCTGGGGAGTTCACGAGGCGCCAACTCGCTGTATGGTCGGTCACTCCGCGGCGTCTGGGGTGGCCAGTTCACCATCCGAGTCGGCGACAGCCGCGGCGAGATCCGTTTTCGTCAGGATCCCAACGGCGTCGCCGTCAGCGTCGGTGACGGGCAGGTGGCTGTAATCCTGCATTCGCTCGGCGGCTGCCGGGAGCGTCGTCTCCGGCGAGACAGTTTCGACCGGTGAGGTCATGTACTCCTCGACGGCAACCTCGTCGGGTGCCTCGGTGTCTGCCAGCACTCTCAGCGCGTCCGTCGAGGTGAAGATCCCGTCGGGCTGACAGCCTTCGCTGACGATAACGAGCGATTTGATATCCGCCTCGCACATCGCGTGTGCTGCCTCGGCGATAGTCTTCTCACCAGCCAGCGTCAACATCGGGGTCGTCATAACGTCCGTGACGCGTGTTGCGGTCATAGCCAGCTATTCGACTGGACGGGTTTAGTAGTTCGTGACCGTTCTTTCCTGATGAGAACCAGCGGACTGCTTTCCACTACCGCCGATCACGCATCCAGACCACGAGGGCCGCAATCACCAGCCCGGCAACAAAGACGACCAGTCCCGGTTCGAGCACCTCCATGACCAGCCGGATGAGTGGTCCGGATGTCTCGGTCGCGGCTGTTTCCTGAACTGTTTCCTGCGCAGTCATCATACCCGGTCCGCTTGATCGCTCGGGTGCGACCGTGAGTAGCTCGTGGGCGAGCCACTGGACGAAGAGACTCACGACGCCGAGGATCGCCAGCCCGCTGACAACCGGCCGCAACGACCGCTTGACATCCGGCAGCGTCTGTGTGTCGCCAACAAAGACGAGCGGATCGGCCGCTGGTGCGTACACCGCCATCTCCGCACCCTTCTCGGAGTAGACGGTATCGACCTCCTCGATCAGCCCGGCGTCCTCCAGCGGCTCAAGATGATACTGCACGTTCTGAAGAGACGTGTCGACCGCCTCGGCGAGCTCCGATGTGGTCCGTGGCTCCACAAACAGCGACTGGTAGATCTCTCGCCGGGTGTCGGGTGCGAGCGCGTCGAAAATTGCGTCGGTCTCCTCGTCTTCGACCTCGAGTATCCGGGCGGTTTCGTCGGTGTCCGCGGTTCGCTCCTGCAGCTGCTCGATGAGACTCGCCATTGTGCATCTGTTTCGATCAGCGACACTTATCTTGTGCTGTCTATAAAATCCTCATTTAACGGACCGACAGCGACCGATTCACCCCTACTCGTTGACGGCTTCGATCTGGTCGGTGACCACGATCTCACCCCGGGAGGTCAGGTGTACCTGACCATCGCGCCGCGTCACGAGTCGTTTCTCCTCGAGTTGTTCCAGTAGCGCGTCGGGATTGTCGACGCCTCCGGTCACCACCATATCCACCGCCGCGTTGCCGCCCGCACTGTATAGCGAGACGAGCGTCTGGGTCTCCACCTCTCCCACGTCGATACTCTTCACATCGGCCACGACCCGGCTGTAGTTCTGCCGGATAAACTGGCTCAGGAACGTGAGCTTTCGCTGGCTGAGCAGCGAGATGAACGTCGTCAGGGTTGTGTCACTGGGCGCGTGATCCACGATGAGAGTTGATCGCGGTTTGTCGAGGAGCTGTCGCTGCTCGTGTTCGTAGCCGATCACGGATTCGACATATATGTTGGCGCTCTTGTCGTCCTTCGAAAGTGAGATCGAGTCGTCCTGAATCTCCAGCACCATCTTCAGCGCCGGTGCCCCGGTCCGGCGCCCGCCGCGTTTGGCCGGATGTTTGGCGATCACCGTCTGTTTGCCGACCAGCAGCTTGAACAGCCGCGTTCTGAACTTGGTGATCGTATCACTGCTGCCCCCGATGACGGCCCGCTTTTGCGAGCCGCCGCGGTCGTAGGCGATAGCGATTGCCTCCTCGAAGAACTGTGAGATACGGTCGGCGACCGAGCCCGGATCGGTACTGGCGATATGCGAGAGCAAGATCACCTCTTTTTCGTCACCTGTCACCAGCACAAGCTGTTCGCGGTTCAGTAACACCCGTCCCTTGACAGGTTTGAGCTGATTGATGTCGTCCGTGAGGAGCTTCGCGCTGAAATCGGCAACCACCTCCTCACCACTCATGGTCCGTTCTTCCCAAGGGTCGGTATTGGTTGTTTCGATACTGCGGTCGACATATCACCGGTGGCCACGCTGCCATTTGACCGACACAGCCGGTTGTCGCACACATTATACTGGTTAGTTGACATACGCAGCACGAAGGAAGGCGACGGCAGCCCCGAACATGGCGAGATTGCCAAAAAAGGCCAGTCGTTCGCCGCTTCGGTCGGCCGGGTCGGCGTTCCAGAAGTCGTGCATCGTCGGGGTGACCACCGCCAGAAAGGTGGCGACCGCGCCGGTCGCCAGCCGCGGAAACCGCCAGAGTGCGGTTCCGAGTCCCCCAACGAGCATCATGCCTGAAGCAAACGGGGCCAGCACCTCCGCCACCGGCACCCCCGCCGACTCGGCGTACTCGATCGTGTCCTCCATCTCCCGGAAATCCTCCGAGGCTTGGAGCGCCACGCCGCACCCGAACAGCACCCGACCGAGTCGTCCAACACTCGGCGTCGTATCTTTGTCAGTGGAATCCATCATGCTGATACCAGAGTGTCCGCCGATAAAACATTATTGTTAGACGTGAGCAATTCACATGTCTTGCTACTTCCGTATAAGGGTATGACATAGTTAATCAGGTTGGTATCAAAACACCAGAAAAAGCAGTATTTATAGAAAAAACTCAACGTATAGCGTATTATTGAGGATAAAAATTGGCGCTTCGATTCAAAATTTATTCTGACGAAAACCTGTTTATATGTGTAGTGTTATCATACAGACGCTCACAATGAGACACGATTACGAACTCCCTCCCGACTGGGACGCACTAAGCGACACCGAGACGTCGAAGTGGATGACCCGCGAGCGCTGTCGTCGGCAGGCCAAACAGCAGGGCACGCCGTCGATGAAGGCGCTGGCGGCGAAACAGAAGCGGTTCGACCGTCGCCTCGCTGCCAACGGGTACGAACCGGTGAAACAGAAGCGGTAGCCAGACGCAGGCGTTCCCCGCAGTTCTGGCATACGCACGCTCCGTCCCTGTCGCCCTAGGTCGGATGTCACAACCCTTTCGCCGCTCAAGTTCTTGAGGTGGTGTATGTCGGCCGAGGAGTCCGGTGGCTTCGACGATGTCCGCGAGGAAGTCGACGGCCACCCGATGGTCGGCCTCCTCCGGTACGCCCGCGCCTACTGGCTCCGGCTCACGATCGGCATCGGCTCGTCGATCACGACACGTCCTGCCCGACTCGTACCGCCGATTATCGTCGGGGCGGCCATCGACCGCGTTATCAATCAGTCCGGCGAGCCGGGATTGCTCGCCGATCTCGGGCTGGTGACCGCCACCTCGGGGGCAACGACCGCCGCCCGACTCGGCCTGCTTCGCCGGCTGGCGCTGATCGCCCTCGTCGCCTATCTGCTCCGCTCTGTAACGCGGTTTGCCGAGCGGTATCTGCTGGAATCGACCGCCCAGAAGATCCAGCGCGACCTTCGGAACGATACATACGATCACATGCAGCGGCTCTCCTTGGACTTTTTCGCCAACCACCAAACTGGGGCGATGATGTCGATCCTCAACAACGACATCAACCAGTTAGAAACGTTTCTCAGCCGGGAGATCAGACAGATCATCCGCGTGGTCGCCACCGTTGGCGGGATCGGGGTCGTGTTGCTGTCGATGTCACCGATTCTGGCGGCTATCGTCCTGCTCCCGGTGCCGATCATCGGCTTCGGCAGCGCGTGGTTCCTCTCGTGGATCGAACCCAAATACAAGGGCATCCGCGAGAGCGTCGCCCGGCTCAACTCGCGGCTGGAAAACAACATCAGCGGCGCAAAAGTAATCAAGGCCTTCGACCGCTACGGGTTCGAGCGCGAGCGGGTCGGCGAGCAGAGTCAGGCCTATCACGACCAGCAGATCGGCGCGCTGAAACTGCGACGCGCCTTTTACGCGTCGATTCGGCTGTTTACCGGACTCGCGTTCGTCGGCGTCCTGCTGATCGGCGGCGAGCTAGTCATTACCGGCGGGTTCACGCTGGGGACGCTGTCGGTTTCCAGCGGCATTACCGCCGGAACCTTCACCATGTTTTTCCTCTATCTGCGCCGACTCTACAGCCCGATGCGCCGGATCGGTCGGACGGCCAACAAGTACCAGCGGGCGAAATCCAGCGCCGAACGCGTCTTTGGCCTCTTGGGCCACGAACCGACGATCAAAACGCCCGACGATCCGGTTACCGACCCGATTCGGAAGGGACGCGTCGAGTTCGACGATGTAAGCTTCAGCTACGAGGGTCGCGAGGAGTCCGTGCTCAGCGATATCTCCCTCAGCGTCGAGTCGGGTGAGACGGTCGGATTCGCTGGCGAGACCGGGGCCGGGAAATCGACGCTCGTCAAGCTGATCCCACGATTCTACGATGTCGACAGCGGCAGCGTCGACGTCGACGGCGTCGACGTGCGGGAGTACGACCTCCAGCACCTCCGCCGGCATATCGGTGTCGTCGAGCAGGACCCGTATCTGTTTTCGGGGACGGTCGAGGAAAACATCGCCTACGGCGATCTCTCGACGCTCGACGGCGAGGGGATCGACAGCCGGATCGTCGACGCGGCGACCGCCGCCGAGGCCCACGACTTCATCACCGACCTCCCGGACGGCTACGAGACACAGATCGGCGAGCGGGGCGTCAAGCTCTCCGGCGGCCAGCGCCAGCGGCTCTCGATCGCCCGCGCGCTCCTGAACGACCCCGAGATCATCGTGCTCGACGAGGCGACCAGCGATGTCGACACCGAAACAGAGGAGTTGATTCAGGCGAGTCTCAGCCGGCTGATCGTCGACCGGACGGCGTTCGTCATCGCTCACCGGCTCTCGACGATTCAGGATGCCGACCGGATCGTCGTCATGGACGACGGCGAGATCATCGAGGAGGGCACCCACGACGCGCTGCTGGCGAGCGATGGGTCCTACGCCACGCTCTGGGAGGCCCAGACCGACGACGACGAAACGGACGAACTTGCCGCGCTCGATGACTGATCGGTTTCGTCCTCAGCTTGGTTCCGCTACGCCACGCCAATCAGTCGGGCGACTTCCGTTGCGATGTCGTCGGTCGCCTCGGTCGTGAGCCGTCCAAGTCGGTCGGTGATCGTCGCGTGTTTGATTGTCAGGACGTACCACGGCGACGCCCAGCTCGGTTTGGGCGCGCCGCCCTCGTTCCACGCCTCCGATGTGAGTGCGACCCCTCGCTCACGCTCGGTAGTTGTCACGCCGACCACGGCGTACTCCTCGCCGTAGAACGGATGGTCGTCGTCGCTCAGGACGACGTACGGTCGGCCCCCGTCACGAAACGGAGCTGGATGCCATATCACGTCGCCGCGCTCGTAGGGGGCCATCCACCGCTACTGCTCTCCTTCGGCGGCTGCGCGCCACTCCTCGTATGACTCGGTGCCCTCCCGCTTGGTGACGGCATCGAGCGACGACACCATACCGAGGTACGTGCCGACGCGGTTGTCGTCGCCGATGGCCCAGTAGGGTTCGGCGTGGCGGACCAGCTGGCGATCTTCGAGCCGCTGGAGCGTCTTTCCGACCGAGCCACGCGTCACGCCGGTCGCCTCGTGGATTTCCTTCGGCGTAAACCCCTGTTCCGGATGCTCGGCGAGAAACAACAGGATCGTGTGTGCGTTCGATCCCTCGCGGAGCGTCCAGTCGAAATCCCCTCCATCGCCTGCTGATTCGTACTCCTCGAACTCGACTGGCATCGTATGTCAAAGAATGTCACCGATTGAGATAAGAGTGACGCTGCTCGTGATAGCGACCGTTCCGAAGGGATAAAGCCGGATACTCCGGGCTAAATGAAGGTTAGAAGACCGAGAGCTCGTTGTCCGCCTCCACAACGTCGAGTGCCTCGGCGTCGATGGTGTCGACGTCGAGCCAGTTGGGGACGTACTCGCGTTTCTCGAAGGTTTCGCGCTCGTCTTCGGTGCCGATGGTACACCACAGTTGGACCTCGTCGGGGCCGTGCCAGTCGCCCTGCCGCTGGATCGAGAAACAGACCTTCTCCTCCCCATCGTGGTTGATGATGGCGTTCTTCCGGATTCCCGGATCGCCCGTGACGATGAGCATCTGCATGGCTGGGCGTTCGTGTGGCTGGCTGTTAACCGCTTCGGTGCGGCGTCGCCCGCGGGCCTGCGGTCCGGAACCACTAGCTTTAGGTCGTCGCTCGGGAACGCTTGGTATGGATCTGTTGCGGCAGTCGCTGCGTGAGGCGCCGATCATCGAAAAGGACGACTACCACTACTTCGTCCACCCGGTCAGCGACGGTGTGCCGATGTTAGAGCCCGAGTTACTCCGCGAGATCGTCATCCGGATTATTCGCAAGGCCGAGATCGAGAACGTCGACAAGATCGTCACGCCAGCGGCGATGGGGATCCACATCTCGACGGCCGTCTCGCTGATGACCGACATTCCGCTGGTCGTCATCCGCAAGCGTTCCTACGGGCTCGACGGCGAGGTGTCGCTGGCCAAACAGACCGGCTACTCCGAGGGCGAGATGTACATCAACGACGTTGAAGCCGGTGATCGCGTGCTCGTCATCGACGACGTGCTCTCGACGGGCGGGACGATGCGTGCGATCCTCGACGCGCTCACCGATATCGGCGCGGAGGTTGGAGATGTCGTCGCCGTGATCAAGAAGGCCGGCGACAACGAGATCGACGACACCGACTACAGCGTCAAGACGCTGATCAACGTCGCCGTCGAGGGTGGCGAGGTCGAAATCGTCGACGCGATGGGCGACGGATAACCGGTCGACCGCGTAGCGGCCCGCCGGTGGCCCGCCGTTTCGCAACCCTTATTTCCGCAATCGCGCAACGAGAGGATACGGTGCCGGAGTAGCTCAGCCTGGCAGAGCGAATCCTTCGTAAGGATTAGGCCGAGGGTTCAATTCCCTCCTCCGGCTTCACGTTAGATCTATTGAAACCGAGACGCGCCGCGTTCTCACGCGCTTTCGTCGCTAGCAAACGCCCTCAGATCGGCCTGATCGACCGCGTCGGTGTCTGTCTCAGTCTCTGCTTCGATCTCTGCTTCAGTCTCAGTCTCTGCCTCTGTTCCAGTCTCGCCGTCATCATCGGCCGAGAATTCGCCCCCAGCGGTTGTCTCCGTCCGAATCGGCGACACCGTCTCGCCGGTTGCTATCGCCTCCATGACCGCCCATGCCGCATCGATTGCTGCCTCGCGGTCGACGCCGTCGGCGAACACCGGATATTCGGGACCGTAGCCGGCCAGCCCCTTGACCGTCCACTCGTCGTTCGCCGGCGGCTCGGTCGGCCGAATCACGAGCGACCGGCCAGCAGCCGGGTAGTACAGCGCGAGATGTGTCTTCGTTGCTGTCGATACGGTCCAGTCGTCCGGCGGGTCTGGGAGTGCTGCGGCCATCGGCGCGTCTACCTGCTGTGGGACCGCTGGCTACTCAAAAGCTCGCTTCCTGTGAGGTGTCTCCGCTCCCGAGCTCCGGTGCGCTGTGTTCGACAGCGTTGAACGCTGCCTCGTAATCGTCCAGCTCGTCGAGTAGCTCGCTGTTGTGGGCACGAAGCTCGTCGATCCGGCCCTCGAGTGTCTCATACTCCGCGGAATCCGCAAGCTCGTCGGCAGGCAGTTCGGCCTCGAGCACTCCTTTCTTCGAGGTGGCCCGAATCAGTTCCTGCATCGTCTCGCTGTAGGCCTGTGCCGTGAGCTGTTGCTCGACGGCCGCGATCAGCGCGTCACGACCGATCGGCTTGCAGAGATAGTCATCAAACGGCATATCGATGATATCGAAATCAGGATCGATCGCCGTGACCATGACGACACGTGTGTCGTAGCCGGCCTCGCGAATGCGATCCAGTGTTTCGTCGCCGGTCATATTCGGCATCCGGCGATCCAACAGAACCACATCGACCGTCTCGTCGAGGGCCTCAAGCGCGGCTTGCCCGCTGTTGGCCTGCCGGACATCGTACTCCTTGTGGAGCCGGTAGGCGTACAGTTCCGCTACATCAGGTTCGTCGTCGACAACGAGCACTGTTGGCCCGTCTGGGGGGTGCTCTGACATAGGTGCCCGGAAACTGCTACGTGTAACTATGCTGGACAGACAGATAACTATTACTACAAGTTCTTCTTTCTCAACAGGTTTCGAGTCCGCAGAGGAATTCGCCGAGAGAGAAGCTAGGCAGGGCACCGAGAGAGAAGCTAGGACAGGGATTTGAACCCCGGAAGTCTCGATTACAAGTCGAGTGCATGAACCCCCCATGCTCTCCTAGCGCGGCATCCGAGCGTTACCCCTCATCGTCCCTATTGGTTTCGATCCGTTTTGCCAGCTCGAGCCGGTGGGGCTCGTAGCCGTGGTCCTGGTAGAACCCTCTGGCGTCCTCGTTGTCGGCCAGCACGTCGAGACTGACGGTATCGACGCCCTCGCCGGCCAGTTCGGCCTCGGCGGCGGCCAGCAACTTGCTCCCGATGCCGCAGTTGCGAACACTCGGCCGCACGTAGAGGTTGACGATCTCGCCGGTGGTCTCTCGCTGACTGTAGGTCCCCTCGTCGGTGTGAAACATGACGAACCCGAGAATCAGCTCCTCACGCGCGACCAGTACGCCGCCCATGACGATGTGACGGGCGACTGTATCGGTCGCAGGCTTGCGGTTTGGGGCGGCTTCAAGCCGCGAGCCGTGTTGCTGTTGGTCGTCGGCGAGATCGATCCAGCAGTCGACGACAGCGTCCACATCGTCGACCGTTGCCTGTTCGATATCCATCGGCTGATCGCTCTGTGTTGACTACAGCAAGGGCAGGTAAATACTGTCGGCCAGCGATCCGCTGACGTGGCACAGGTGACCGACGACTATCGGGTTCGGGTGAACTGATCGGCACCCTCGTAAAACCAGAGATCGTTCTCTCGCATCGCCTGTCCGACGCGTTTGTGCATCGTGACGATGTCCTCGAACTCGTCGGTCTCGATGTAGTCGAAGATCTCGCGGAGTGAAACGACCGTCTCGTGGTCGATCCTGATTGGATCGTCGCCGTACTCGTCGACGAACGCCTCGACATCGAGCGGGAAGTCCTCCTCCTCGTCGACCTTCTTGGCGATGACGGCGTGGCCGTAAACGCGGCGACCCTCGCTACCCTGCTCGCCGTCGGGATCGTGTGGCCAATCCATACCCGTACGTCACCACGGCGCAAAGTTAGTCTTACGTTCTGTTCGAAGCCGATCAGTCCGCTGTCGGCGACGCATCCCGTCCGAGAGCACCGCTGATCGCGCCGATCACCGGCAGCTCGACGCCCTCGCCCTCGGTGAGCCGCGCCCAGACGACGATGGTCGACGGCAACACGAGCAGCGAGGCGAGGAAGGCATACAGCACGCTCAGTGACATCAGGATGCCGAACGCGCCAAGCGCGGGGTTGAGCGCGAGCACCAACACGCCGATCCCGAAGACGGTCGTGAGCATGCTCCCGGTCAGCGCGCCGCCGGTGCCGACGACGGTCCGCTGGAGGGCGGGATACAGCTCGCGTTCGTGGTACTCGTCGGCAAATCGGTGGACG
>Ga0102942_1000902_pt1 | contig 11368 bp, 11 predicted proteins | sample SalPon2_C_H2O_MG_FD_78171 | JGI IMG/M metagenome (GOLD analysis project Ga0102942, IMG submission 78171) | Salt pond water microbial communities from South San Francisco under conditions of wetland restoration - Salt Pond MetaG R2_C_H2O_MG | ecosystem: Environmental > Aquatic > Non-marine Saline... | reverse complement strand
GTCTGGCCATTTAAAACCGGCCAGACGGATTCCGCTCCTCTAACTCTTCTCTGTACTCATCACGTACTTCTCCACCAACCCTCAAACCACCGGGAAGCTCCACCTCTGACATATAGTCAGCCTCTGGTTCGTAATGCAGACTAACTCCAAGCGTTGCCTCACCGTCCATATATCTCTTCAAACCAACGTCCTCATCAGGATCGAAACCTACAGCTTCACTGTACATCTCATCAACATACCGGGTAATACCATCCATCAAATTACCATTCCCAGGAACCTCTGCCTCAACCGTCTCCTGAGTCAAAGCATGCGCAATACCATCACTACTTAGGATCAACTCTGGATTAAACAAAAGCTCCAAGTCAGCACCCGAACTACTACTTGGACTACCCCTTGCCAAAGCCTTCGGAGTCGTATCCTGAATACTCGCGTTTTCAACCTTTGGAAAGTACTTGAACCTCTCATCATCAAAATCCATTTAATCACCCTCCTATACAATAATTATAACCCAAATAATATCAGTATTGGGGTTAATTTTCTAGATGAACTTGCTTGAGACAGAAACTTTTTCTGAGTAATTACTTTTCTAAATTTAGACCGGCTATATGTAGTTATGAGGTCTGTAAATAAAATTACTGTAGAAATTTTAGAGAAATATCCTTTTTCCGTGTCTTTGGTAGTGTTTCTATTGGTATTTTATCCTGTTCAGTCGGTTCTTGGTCTCCAAAATAATTTAGAATTTGGTCTTGACGCCTTTTTACGTGGAGAGATTTGGAGAATGTTTACACATCCATTTATTCACGGAAGTATAAGTCATGTTCTTTTCAACAGTTTCATTATATTGGTGTTAGGACCAAAGATCGAATATAGGCTCGGTACGTCAAATATTGCGGTGATGTTGCCCATAACCTCTATTGTTATAGCTGTTACATTAGTTATGTTAAGTTTAAAAGAATTTTTTGGGGCTTCAGCCTTTGCTTATTTTTTATTTGGTTTGGTTGTATCTAGGAATCCAAAATCTATTCTATCTTTTCCAAATTCTGATATTGCTCAAAAAGTAGGAGGAGACCTGTCAAACTGGTTCTACCCTTTCTACTCATTCTTTGAAAAGGATCCACAAAATCAGAATATATTTAGAACGATTTTTGATCCGAGAAGCTATCTCTTTTGGGCAATTTGGACCTTGATAATTGGTTGGCTCACAGCACCATTTAGCGCAAAAGCGTTAGGTCATACGGTCGGATTCATTATAGGTGTTCTTATACAGATATTGATCAGCCTTAAAACAGTTCGAGAAAAATTCCTTTTTGGGTAGGCTGGGCGGTTCGGGGCCGCTTGTAACCCTGATATCCTCGTAATGCAGGGAGCCGAAAACCGTTGTGGAGGTGTCTCTTTCAATGGTTCGGCCCATGGGGCGGTTGTCGATGATCCGTCCTCCGGGATGTCGCAGGCTGTGAACCGGGTCAGGACCTGGCGGTAGCAGCCCTAAGCAGTCAGTGGCATGTTTGGAGGGTGGCGGATCTGAGACTGTTCCGTGGATTCACCGGCCGTTGAAGGACATCTACCTTCGGGAACCCACTATTTTTACTTTTCCCGGTTTTTTTGTTGCGGAATGTTTCTGAAGTTTTGTATCTGGTTTGATTTTAATGACTGATCTTGACGAGGATGTATTGTATGAGGCAGTTGAATTGTCTAAAGCAGTTTTCTCGTCAACAGAAAATACCTTTGAACGTGATTATGACGGCGATGTTGAGGAATACATGCTTGTAGAGGACATGCGTAACAGGATCGAGATTGCAACATTGGATTCTGGTGGCATGATTTATCCTGAGAAATTACCTGATTTTGAAGAATTGGGTGGAAAAGAGGCTTTGAAGGCATTTTACAGTATTAGACAAGGTGAAGAAGTTGATGTTCCTGAGGTTTTCTACGAGGAGGGTCTTGTAGAAGGTTCTGAAAACGGTGTTTTCTACGGTGAGAATGCTTTGCCTTATCTTCTAGTGATTGATGAGGCTGAGAGGATTCATGCTCCGCAAAAGTTAGACTCTGAGGTTTTGAAACCTGAACATGACGACCAAGAATTACTGGATGCTGAACTCGTTGAATCCGAAAGTTATTCTGATACAGAGTCCGATGAATTGAATTCTAAGAGTCCACGTGACGAAGTTGAACAGTCTAGCCAGGAGCCAGAGGAAGAAAACAATGCTGATAACAATGAAGTTGATGAAGAAGAGGAGTCAGACAAAGTGGAAGAGCTTTCTGAAATTTGGGATAATGTTACAGGATCAGGGAGTTAGGTCCTGAATAATGTTTTAAGAATTGACTGCGCTGTCCCTGCTTGTTTGATGATAAAGTTATATGGTACTTCACATGTCTCCCATGAAAGTTTGGATGTTATAGATAGAGCCTTCCAGGATGAGCCAGATATGATAGCTTTGGAGCTTGATCCTGTCAGGCTTGAGGCTCTTCTCACCGGTGATCAAGGTTCAGAGGATGCTTCTGCTTTCATCAGATTATTGCAGAAATTTCAGGAGTATGTTGGGAATAAAACTGGTTTGATGCCGGGAGAGGAGATGCTTTATGCATATAATAGAGGTATGAGAGAAGATCTTGAAGTTGCACTTGTAGATCAAGACATCAGGATTACTATTGAAAGGTTGAAGGATGTAAGAAGAAAGGAGAAAGTGAAGGCTGTTTTATCTACAGGTATTGGTCTTCTATTGCCTTTTGGTGACAAGTTTGATTTAGAGGAGATACCTGATGAGGAAAAGATTCAGGAATTGATTTCAAAACTTGAGATATCTTTTCCCGGGATATATGAAGTTCTCATGAAGGAAAGGAATGTTCACATGGTGGAATGCATTTCAAGACTTCAAATCAATAACCCTGAGTCAGATATTGCTATTTTCATGGGTGCTGCGCACAGGAAACCTGTTGCAGAGGCTTTGAGAGGTGAAGGATTTGAGGTCAGTTGTGAAGATCTCATGGAAGAAAAAAAGTAAAGGCTGGACCGCAGAACTATTGCTTGCGGAGCCAGGAGGATTTGAAACACTGAAGTTAAGTCCTGGAAGAAGCTTCTCATTTGAACTCGTGAACGAGAGAAGATGTACTGGTTATGCTCCTGCACCGGGTGAGAGAGCACCTTGCCCAGGATTCAGGGAGATTTCATCAGGTTCACAGTGTTCAGAGTGTCGAGGTAAAGACATTTACTCTGACTACGTAAGAGGGGACGAACAAACAGATCTTGAAGGAGACTTCTCAGTGTACCTAGCCCAGATATCAGAAAACGTCAAAGTCGGTGTAACTAGAAGTGAAAAGATACCAGAACGGTGGATCGAACAGGGATCTGACTATGGAGTTGAGATACTTCAAGGACTTGATTCACGGGTCGCACTCGAAAACGAATCAGATATCTCTTCTGAAGGATTAACTGAACGAATTAGAAAGGGATCGAAGATCCCAGCAGCTTCAGAACCTGCTAACTTAAAGGAAAAGATGAGTGATTTAGGTTTTCAAGGGGAAATTGTAGATGTTCAAAGTCTTACAGTTTACGATAAACTCCAGAATAATGGTTTCGAGCGTTCAGGGCTTTTCGAAGGAGAACTTAGGTCTGTGAAAGGTCAAATAATATCTAATGGTCGAATGTCGTTGGCTATGACTTCTGGTAAAGTTTTGAAGAATCCTGTTCAGAAAGGGCTAGGCTCTTTTTAGAAAATATCTGCTACTGACATTGCTGCCTCAAAAACTACTTCTAGCGTTCTCTTTAGGGAATTTTTTAATTTGTCCTTGAAGCTGAAATCGAACATCTTGAGACTGATTTTGGGCTAGTTCTTCTTAAATTCTTATAACTCTCTCAGCACAATGTTATTGTAATGACTGATTTTGAGCGTGCTCTAGTTAATTCGTTCAATAGTTTTTTTGAGGATGAAGAGATTGATGGGATTGCTCACAGGAAGAAACAGCACCGCTTTAGTTCCCAGCTTTGTGATGTGCTGGTTGACTCTGAGCATGAAATGTTTTACCTTGCTATAGAAAACAAAAGTGTGAAAACATCAAGTACGAATAAGCTGTATTTTTCCCAGCATTTTTCCCAGAGTAAGGATGGTCATCAGGTTGAAAGGATAAGTGATTTTGTTGATCGTTCTGGTAGGAGAGGTTTTTTGGCTGTTGAGTTGAAGCGTGGGCGTGGACGAGCTAGAAAAGCTTATATGGTGCCTTGGACGGCTGTAAGAGAGGCTTACCAAAGTGGTGAGGCAGGGCTTCATATTGATGAGATTCAGGATTACCCTGAGATTTTACGTGATTCTGAGGATTACAGTATTGCTGACATGTGTATGGAGATGAAGATTTAGGAAGAGTTTTTTTAGTCCGGCAGGAAATAATTCTTTATGGATACGGCTCCAGGTATAAGCGGGGTTCCTGATAAACAGGATATGTACAATTTTTTGATAGCGACCGGAGTTCTAGCTTCAGCATTTGCCGCTTTCTATGGAGAATTTCGGATAGGCAGATCACTTTTCTATCTCTCGTCTTCAGCATTAATTTTAGCTTTCAGAGAGTTTGGTGTTAGAGCTGCCGCAAATGTTCTTGATGGTTATGCAAGTTTAGAGCTTTCCAATGAAGGTTCAACTACAACATTGCTAGGTGCAATAATGTCTGTAGTCACAGGATTACCGCTAATCTTGCTTTTTCCAATTTACTCAGAAGTCTCAAGGAAGAAGTATGAGCAATGGGGTAGATCAACGGATGTTGTATGGGCTATGTACAAGTTTAAGATTGCCAGATGGGCAATAGTCTCTCTTTTTGCAGGTTTCCTATTAACGAGCAGTTTTGGCCTTGAAAGAGTATCACAAATGTTTGCTTTGTTTGCTTTCTTCCAGATGATGCCTTTTGATTATAGAAGTATTCCTACAGGTCCTTTAGATGGTGCTGAAATACTTAGATGGAGCGGTTTTTACTGGTTACTATTTACAGGTATCTCTATTCTGATGATCGCCATTACTGTCATATAGGGTTTCTTTTCTATGGTATGCAGAAACAAAAAGAGAAAATATGCGCTTTTTTTGGGAAGAGTCTGGTTATTCTCGGAGTAATTCGTCTACTGGGTCATCTTCCTTCTTCTCGTCTACAGGTCCACCGATTGTTCCAGGTTCCTGTTCTGGAAGTTCATCTTCGAATGAGTCTTCGTCGTTACGGATTTCTTCAGCCTCCCGCTCGATGCGTTCCCTCATTTCGTCTTCTCCAAGCTCTTCTTCCTCGTCGTCGAAATCGTCCGGTTCAAATTCGTTTGGTTCATCCATGGTTTTCTTGGCACCTCTTACGTCTTGATAAAGTTTGACTAAACCGCATACTTTTAAAGGCTTTGGAGGGTGTGTTTCTCAGTTAGTAGCAAAGCAAACCTCTGGGTAACAGTCAATTATACAATCGGATTTATTACCAGAGTATTCCAATTAATTAATATGCCGAAGATTATCGTTGGAAGAAGTGAAAGTGACAAAGAAGAACACGGTATTGACGGTACAGGAGTAATCGGAAAACACTTAGTAGGGGAAGACGAAGAAGCACACACAGCAAACCCGCTACACTTTGACTTGGCGAAGCCTCACGTAATAGGAGTATTTGGAAAAAGAGGAACAGGTAAATGCCTTTTGCCAAATGAAAAAATTGTAACGCCTGAAGGTCTGGAGAAAGCAGGTCAGATCTTCCAGAAAGGTATTGAAAACGGAGAACCAGAAATACAGAACGATGATGAAAAACTCTACAAATTCAAAGGTCAGCAGGTTCAGTCTGTAGGAGAGGATTTTAATTTAGGAAATAACAGGATCAAGGCAGTTTACGGAAAGAAAGTCGATGAAGAACTCATAAAGATCAAGACAAGATCTGGTAGAAAACTTACTGTGACAAAGGAACATCCGCTCTTAACTATTGGAGCTTGGAAGGAAGCGGGGAAAATAAACGAAGGACAGAGAGTTGGTATCCCTCGTAAACTAGATGTGAATTTCTCAGATGAGGAGCTTGATGTGCCTGATGATTTTGAAAGCGCAGAGTACGCAAACAGAAACAGGAGAGAATCAAATCTTCTAGAACAGGAGGAAACTACTGTTACTGAAGCAAGTGATGGAACAGGATCATATCGGAGAGTATTAGATGATGCTGAAGAAAAAGACTTGATAACTGTTGAGCAGGGGCAAGTAGAAGTAACTCAGAAAGGTAGGCAAGAGCTTGAAAGTAGGAAAACTGGTCAACACTACAGATTTAAGAAATCAAATCCAATAAAACTACCGGAAAAAGTAAATTCTGAATTATCAAAGTTTATGGCATATTTGATCGCTGAAGGTCACGAGCAAAAAGTAACTCAAGGCAACTATCGCATCATGTTTACAAATAATAATGAGGATCTCCTAGAAAGTTTCAGAGATCTCACAAAAGAACTTTTCGATCTTGAGGTCAAGGAAATGGGTGAAGATACTCTTTACACAAACTCAAAGGCGCTTGAAGAGTTCCTAGAACATAATGGCTATAGTACAGGTAATACTTCCTTTGATAAGAAGATCCCCGACTTTATAGTGTCGGCAAGTGAAGAAACTGTATCTATATTTCTTCAGAAATACTTTGACTGTGAGGCTAATGTAACAGATCAACAGTTAGATCTGATGACCGCAAGTGAAGAAGTTGCTGAGTCAATTCTCTACATGTTGCTTAGGTTCGGTATAGTCGCTAGACATAATGTAAAAAGCAAGTACGCCTCTAATATTGAAGAGCAAAAAGTAAGGGATTATCATCAGTTAACTGTTTCCGGAGAGGATAACCTCAGGAAGTTCAAGGATAAAATTGGGTTCTCTATTCAAAAGAAGTCCTCTGCCCTTAAATTTGCGATAAAAGAAGGCAATACAAACGTAGACACTGTTCCTTGCGGGGAACTAATCAAGGAATGTAGAGAGGAAATGGGTGCGGATAGAACACAAATTTCCAAGTATAAACAGAGTCTGAAAGCCTATGAAGATGGAAAGTATGCGGCAAGTAGAAATAAACTGTCTGAGATAACTAAAAACCTTTCAGAGCATCTTAATGAACTCAGAGATCTCAAAAAAGAAGTAAAGGATGACGAGGATCTCGAAAAACTTGGAGAATTAGTTGATAATTCTGGAGTAAAATGGAAAAACCTGAATAAGAAGATGGGCTGCCCGTCAAAATCAGGAAGAGCACTTCTTTCATATAAAAAATATCAGGAAAACCCTCAGGAAATGATAGAAAAGGGAATAGAACTCTTTGAACAAAAACATAATCTGGATCAGGCTGAAAAGAATTTAAAAAGGCTTCAAAATCTTTCAAAGTCTGATGTCTACTGGGATGAAGTAGAGAACATTAAAAAAATACAATACGATGGATGGGTGTATGACGTTACTGTAGAAAACGATCACTCCTTTACTGCAGGCTTTGGAGGAATACTTTGCCATAATAGCTACTCTATGGGCACGTTAGTAGAAGAGCTTCAGACCTGTGATATCTCAGAGAATATTTCAACAATCATGATTGATCCTATGGGTATTTTCTGGTCTATGAAACGACCTAATGAGAGAGACGTTTCAATACTTGATAAATGGGATTTAAAGCCTAAAGCATTTGATGCGCAAGTATATATTCCTAAAGGAAAGACTAGGGATTTCAATAAAAAAGAGATGCCTTTCGATGATACTTTTACTTTGAATCCAGCACAGTTGACTTCAGAAGAATGGCGTATGGCATTTGGAATCGAATCGAATACGGAGATGAGTATATTTCTTGAAAGACTTGTTGAAGATTTAACGGAGGAATTTGAAGATAAATACAGAATAAAACATATGAAGGAAGCAATAGATACCTATGAATTCCCTCAGAAAACCAAGAGAGGGCTGGAGAACAGATTCAATAATGCACAGGATTGGGGAATATTCGGTGAAACTTCTTCAATCGACAAATTAACTTCTGCTGGAGAGCTTTCAGTTGTTGATGTTTCGGTTTTCGGCCAGCTTTCTGGAGGAACTCGTGTACAGGCTTTAGTTGTGTCGATTTTGGCTAAAAGAATACTACGTAGAAGGATGGCTGCCCGAAGATTGGAGGAGCTTGATGAGATGCAGGGGCTGGATAGAGCTGACGAGCCTATCCAGTGGATGCTAATTGACGAGGCACACGAGTACCTTCCTGCTAAGGGAGAAACACCTGCTACTGATCCGCTTCTCAGATGGGTGAAGATTGGAAGAGAGCCAGGTGTATCTCTTGTGCTGTGTACTCAGCAGCCGGCAAAACTTCACCCAAACGCTTTATCTCAGATGGATCTTTTGCTTGCCCATCGGTTAACTGCTCAACAGGATATTGATGCATTGCAGAAAATTATGCAGACTTACATGCGTTATGATCTTAGACACTACATAGATGCTCTGCCGGATAGACCAGGAACTGCCATGATAATGGATGATAACTCGGAGAGAGCTTATCCTGCGCAGATGCGTCCAAGAAAAAGCTGGCATGCAGGAGGAACACCAGATGCATTTGAATGATGATCTATGCAAGCCGATCAAATATTAACGCAAGAAGTATTTAACAAGACAGAGTTTTTCCTGAGAGTCCCTCTAGATAATCAGGAGATGCTTCCCACACTTCTGCCACTGATGGCTGGAGCAATTCTCATGGAGCTTTATTTCGGCAAACATAAGCAGGAAAGCTTGGGATGGAATACAAGTGTGGGAAATGCGGCCATCTGGATGACAACAGGAATCACATTACTGATGACCGAGACAAGTTTAAGTCAGCCAGAACTGCAGGCAACACATGCATTGATAGCTCTTGGAGCAGTAGTCACATTTATGGACTTCTTCCATATATGGTCTGCCTCGGTAGCTTTCATAATTTCCTCATCAGCTATGGTTTATACACTCGCCTATACGCTTGTAGTTGTGATAAAATCAAGCATGGTTGTAAATCAAACTACTTTGAAGGCTGCAGCATTGTTCTTTTTACTTGTTAATGTGGGATTTAAGATAGTTCAAGCATTTGAAACTGATGAAGATTCCAACCTTGATTTCTGACAAAGCTGGTAGAATATTTAGATGAATCTGGTTTTCACTCTAATATAATTTCAGTACAAAAACCTGATTGAATGGGTCTTCTGAAAACTGATGAAATCGAGTCCAGAGCTTATCAGGAAGTGATCGCAGCATCGGCTTCTGACCGTAATACTTTAGTTGTACTTCCTACAGGGTTGGGTAAGACTATTATCGCGGTCATGGTTGCATCGATAAAGATGAAAGATGATTCAAAGATTTTGATGATGGCGCCGACTAAACCTTTAGCCAGTCAGCATGAGAAAACATTCAGCAAATTCTTGGATATTCCTGATGATCAATTACAGGTTATGACAGGAGATACAAGACCTGATCAAAGATATAAGTATTGGAAAGAGAAAAGAGCATTTTTTGCAACACCTCAGGTAGTAGAAAATGATTTAATTTCAAACGAAGTTCCTATAGAAGAGTTTTCGCTGGTGATTTTTGATGAAGCCCACCGTGCTACAGGAGATTACAGCTATGTATTCATCAATGAAAAGATGAGAGTGCAAAACCTGGCATTGACTGCTTCTCCGGGAGGATCTAAACAGAAAATCATGGAGGTCGCGGAAAATCTGGATATAGAGAATTTTGAAGTTCGTACAGAAGACGATCCGGATGTTGAACCGTATATACAGGAGAAGGAAGTGAGCTGGATTAACGTAGAGTTGAGCGACAAGTTCATGGAAGCCAAGTCCAAGATGGAGGATGCTCAGAGGGCGCAGTTGAAAAAACTGAAGTCTTTAGGTCAACTGGATTCAACTAGTAACGTCAACAAAACAGATTTACTGAAGTTGAGGGGACAGATTTCTTCTAAGCTTTCCAAGGAGGATGATCCGTCACTTTACTCTGCAATATCAAGGGTTGCGACCGCTTTGAAGATTTCACAGGCAATTGAAATGTTGGAGACACAAGGTGTAAGCCAATGCTATGAATACCTTGAAGGTTTGAAAAATGATGATTCAAAGGCTGCCGGACGTGTACTTCAGAATGAGGACATGCAAAAAGGGATAAACCTGGTTAACTACCTGAAAAAAGAAGGTATAGAACATCCAAAACTTGATAGAACAGTTGAAATACTTGAAGAAATGGATGACGATGGGAAAGCACTAGTATTTACAGAATACAGGTCATCAGTTGATAACATTACTGAAAGACTGAAAAACGAGGGTATTGGAGCTACGGAGTTTATTGGTCAGTCAGGAGACGGAGGTATGAGCCAAAAAGAACAGATAGAACTGCTTGAAGAATTCAGAGACGGCGAACACCAAGTTGTGGTTTCCACAAGTATTGGTGAAGAAGGACTTGATATACCAGCTGTAGATTACGTTGTATTTTACGAGCCTGTACCTTCATCGATCAGAAGTATTCAGAGAGCTGGTCGAACCGGTCGTCAGGAATCTGGAGAAGTTTACGTAATGATTGCTGAGAACACTCGTGACGAAGGATACTACTGGAGCGCACATCACAAAAAGAAGAACATGAACAAAGTGCTTCAAGAGTTGAAGAATGAGCAAATGGAGCGAGAACCTTCAGGACCTCAAAAATCACTTGGAGGCTTTGAACCTGAAAAAGACGAAGAAGACACTAAAAAAGAAGAAACAAATGAGACAGATGAACAAGAACTCGAAATTTACGTTGATGACAGGGAGAACTCGGTAGCTAAAGAACTTTCTCGTATGGAAGTAGTTGTCGATAAACAAAGGATGGAGGTTGCTGACTTTCTAGTTTCTGAAGACACAGCAGTTGAGCGAAAGCAGGCAGAAGACTTTGTAGATTCTATTCTTGATTCAAGGCTTTTCGACCAACTTATAGAAATGCAAGAGTATATGAAACCAGTCCTTATAATCGAAGGCAGAGATCTGTACTCTCACAGAGACGTACATCCTAACGCTATAAGAGGGGCATTGGCTACAGTTGCACTTGATTATGGAATACCTGTTATCTGGACAGATGATGACAAGGAAACAGCAAAAATACTCAAATCATTAGCTAAGAGAGAACAGGAGGACAAGGATAAAGATGTAGCAGTTAGAGCATCAAGATCCTCTAAGACAGAAAAAGATCTGCAGGAGTACATGGTTGCAGGATTGCCAGGCGTGAACTCTAAGATTGCAGAAAGAATGCTCAAAAAATTCGAGACTGTTGAATCTGTTTACACAGCATCATTTGAGGAATTAAAGGAAGTGGAAGGAATAGGAGATAAAAAAGCCGCAAGAATCAGAGAACTTCTTGAAAAAGGTTACAACTAGAATGCAACCACTAATCGTCGGAGTAGATCCTGG
>Ga0102942_1000901_pt1 | contig 11370 bp, 9 predicted proteins | sample SalPon2_C_H2O_MG_FD_78171 | JGI IMG/M metagenome (GOLD analysis project Ga0102942, IMG submission 78171) | Salt pond water microbial communities from South San Francisco under conditions of wetland restoration - Salt Pond MetaG R2_C_H2O_MG | ecosystem: Environmental > Aquatic > Non-marine Saline... | reverse complement strand
GAGGTCGCCGTTGTCCGCGCTCGTCGCGAGCAGGTCGCCCGCGACCGCGCGCTGCTGGTTCTCGATGTGCTGGTTCGACGTGCTAGCCGAAAGCGGCGTCACGGCGGTCGCCTGCAGCGCGAACGTCAGTCCGGCGACGAGCAGGATGGCCGCCGCGAACGCTTCGAGCGTGTGCGCCTGTCCGCGGTCGCGTCGGCCGCCGCCGAGCCGGTCGAAGAGCCCCCGCATCGTCACCACACCCGCACCGTGAGTCGGTACTGCTCGCCGTGCAGCGAGACGAGTCGCTGTGAGACGGTGACGTCGCCGGTGGTGTCGCCCGGTGACCCCGGCCGGGAGAGCACGACATCCTCGAACGTCCCGTATCTGGTCGGGATCGAGCGTGTCTCCGGGTTATCGGCAGGTGCCGATTCGTTCAGCGGGTGGATCACGACCTGCACGTTGCGGTCAAGGCCGAACTGCGCGTCCGGGCTCGCCGTGATGTCGGTCGCACAGTCGGCGTCGCCTGCGAGCGTGTCGTTCGCCTCGAAGAAGGCGACCGTGCACGCGGGCGATAGCACGCCGGGCTCCGCGGGCGACGCGGCGAGGACGTCGTCGGCGAGCGCGGCGGCGACGCGATCGCTCACGAGCGGAGACGCCGTGTCGGCCGCCGCGAAGGGATCGAAGAGCGACGGAACGAACGCGACCACGAACGCGAGCGTCAACAGGAACACGCTCGCGCCGACCGCGAAGTCGATCGGCGTCTGCGCGCGGTGGTCGCCGCGAGAGAACCGCCCGCTGCGGTCAGCCGACATAGATCCACACCCCCAGCGCGAGCGTCAACAGGACGACGGCGAACTTGACGCCGGAGACGATGTCGGCGTTGCGGATGTACCCGCTGATGAACCCCGACAGGACCGCTTGGAGCGTCACTGCGTGGAAGAACAGAAGCGAGAGCACGTCGGGGTCGACGCCGCCACCGCCGCCGAAGCCCGCGCCCGCCGAACCGCCCTCGGCCTGCGAGGAGAGCCCGCCCATCACGTCGATGAACTGCGTCTGTAAGATTGCCATCACGCCGAGCAGCGTCACGTACGTCATCACGATGATGGCGACCTGCATCCGGGTGCGAGAGCGGCGCTCACGCTCGATATCGTCTTGATTCTCCGAGGCCTGTGCCGCCGTCGTCAACACGTCCGTGATCTGCGACGAGGCCTCCTGGGCCTCCGAGATGAGCTTCACCGTGCGGGCGAGCCGCGGGACCGCGTACGCGTTGTTGAACTCGACGAGGGCGTCCCGGAGGCTCATCCCGTAGTTCACCTTGGCGTGGATCACCTCGAACTCCTCGGCGAGCGTCCCGCTCGACGTGTCGGCCACGGTCTCGACCGATTCGAGCAGGGTCTGTCCCGTGTCGTTCGCAGACGAGAGCTTCCGGAGGCTCTCGGAGAGCTTCCCCGTGATCGCCCGCTTCGACCGCTGGCTCCACTCGTGGAACACGGCGAGCGGGACCAACACGAGGTACGTCGGAACGTACACCCAGACGAACGTCGCCCACACCGGCCGAGCGACCCACCCGTCGAACGTCGTCGGCGCGCCCCCGCCGGCCGCCGCGACGACGACGATGACGAGCGCGGTCGGCACCGTCAACGCGAGGGTGTACAGCGGGTTGTCCCGCAAGAACAGGTGCGGGGCGGCGAGGATCTGTTTCGTCTTGTACGTTCCCTCCCTGTTCCGAATCCGGTCGAAGACGCCGAACCGCCCGACGAACGCCTCGACGAGCCCGAAGTGAAACAGCCCCTCCTTGCTGGTCTGTCGGAGCCGCTCGCTGCCGCCGTCCGGCTGGAGGTAGCCGTCTCCCGGCTCGTCCTGTTTCACGGTGGAGACGAGCACCAAGAACCCCACGCCCGTCAGCGGAATGAGCGCGTACACCGTCGCGTACAGGAGCCGGTCGTCCGCCTCGCCCATCATCCCCATGATGACGAGGATGATGATGAGGAGCAACGGGAAAAGCGAGAGCGTCATGTACATCTCGCCGAACAGCTCCAGCGTCTCCAGGGTCATCTCGCGCTCCTGTTTCGAGGTGCGGAGGTGCTTCTCCTTTTTGTCCTTCAGGAAGCTCTCCATGTCGCCGCCGGAGTTGACGATGGAGAGCATGTCCGCGAGGAACTGCGAGAGCTCGTCGGAGGGAGTTTCGAGCGACTGCTGGCGGATCGCGTTCCGGTAGTCCGTGCCGAAGTACTCCGTCTCGTTGACGATGCTCTGGAACTCGCGTGAGACCTCGCCGTAGGTGTCCTCCGCCGTGGCCATCGACTGAAGGATCTCCAGTTGGTTGAGCCCGCCGACCGACAGCGCGTACATGAACGAGACGGAGTCGGCGAGAAGGAGGTTGATCTCGCGTTCGCGGGCCGAGGCCCGCGAGTACGGGACCGCGACGAGCCCGCCGAACCCCGTGGCGAAGCCAAGCGACCCGAAGACGAGTCCACTGAGGACGATCGCGGTCGGCACGACGAGCGACCGCAACAGCTCTCGTACCGCCGGATTGGGTGCCGGGATGCCGAGCGAGAGCGCGGTCGGATCGAGCAGTCCGAGCGAGAATATGCCGTAGCCGACGAGGGTGCCGACGAGCCACAGGACACCGCCCACGATGACACCCGCGCCGAGCGCGCGAGACACGTACATCTCGACTTGATCCGGCATGCGCGCCTCCGCGAGCGTTCGCTCGACGTCGCCGACGAAGTCGCCGTCAGGGTCGAAAAGCAGCTCGAACGCCGGGTAAAACAGCTCCGCGAGGAGGTCGCCGTCGACGGAGCCGTCGCCGACGCCCGTGTCCACGCTCATCGCGTTCGCCCCCGAGCGTGCATCGGCTCAGTCCTCCTCCGGGGGATCGACGGTGCCGAACCCCCAGTCACGGTCCGACTCGTCGTCGGTTTCAGTCTCTCTGTCGTCTGCATCCGTGTCGTCGTTCGGATCCGTGTCGTCGTCCGCGTCTGCGTCGACACCCTGCCCGTGGTCGTCATCGATATCCGGTTCGTCGCCCTGCCCCTCGGTCTCTCCCTCCGCCGGCCGGCCCAACACGTCGATCCCCTCCTCGAAGGGTTCGTCGAAGTCGATCCCGTCGGCGGTGTCGCCAGCGGGCGCGTCGCCGCCGGGTGCGGACGTGGGCGTCGCGTCGGTCACCCCGTCGAACGCGTCGTGGTCCGGCGCGGCCGGTGCTCGCGGGGACGTTGTCGACTCCGACGACCGGTCCCCGTCGACATCGGCCGCCGGAGACGATCCGAGGCTCGCCTCGCCTGCGGAGTCCGATCCGGCGAGGCGGTCGGCATCGAGCGCGTCCGAGTCGACCCCGACCGCCGCGACCGCCTCGGCGTCGAGCGTCGCCGCCTCCTGCGCGGTCGACGCCAGCGTCTCGTGGTCCGCGTCGGGGTCGGCCTCCACGTCCCCGGCGGGCGCGACATCGAGCAGCGCGTCCGCGACGGAGTCGGGCAGCCGGCCGCGGTACTCCGCGAGCAGGTCGTCCGCCTCCGCGAGGATGGCTTCGACCTCCTCGCGGCCCGCCTCGTCGGGCTCCGGTCGCGGGACCATCTCCTCTTTGTCGCGGTCGACGTTGATGAGGACCGACTCCATCTCGCGGAGGTCTTCGAGCGAGCGCTCAAGCTCCTCGTTGGCCATCAGCGCGAGCACCGTCTCCGGGTCGTTGATGAACGCCTGGAACGTCGCCGCCACCTGCGCGTAGCTGTTGAGTCCGCGGTCGATGAGGTACGCCAACACGATCCGCCGCTTCTGGAGCTCCTCGTCGAGCGTCTCGCGGCTCCACCCGCGGTCGAACATGATGTCGTCGAGCGTGTTCGAGTCGCCCATCTGGAGGAACTCGTCCGTCTCCGCCTGCCACTGGAACACGTCTTGGACGTTGATCTCGTCGTTCTCGGCGTCGTAGTGGTTGATCTCAGTGAGCGACTTGTTGCGTCGCACCTTCCGGCCCTGCACCCGCGTCGACGTCTGCACGGAGACCAGATCCAAGGCGGTGAACATCGTCTTCGAGACGTTGATCGGGTCGGTGGTGAACCGCTTGAGCACCTCGCCGACGGTGTCAGCGTGGAAGGTGGTGTACGTGGTGTGGCCGGTCGACATCACTTGGAAGGCGGTCCGGCCCTCCTCGCCGCGGATCTCGCCCATCACGATGTAGTCCGGACGCTGGCGGAGCGCGGCCTCGAGGAGGTCGAACTCGTCGATGTCTCCCTTGTCGTCGTCCGAGAAGGAGGGACGGGTGACGGAGGCGATCCAGTTGCGCTGGGGAAGCTCGACCTCGCGGGTGTCCTCGATGGAGACGATCTTCGCGTTCGAGGGGATAAACAAAGAGACCGCGTTCAGGCTCGTCGTCTTCCCGGAGGCGGTGCCGCCCGCGAAGATCAGGCTCTTGTGGTTCTCGATAGCGAGCCACAGGAAGGCCATCTCGTCGAGCGAGAACGTCTTCCAGTTGATCAGGTCGATCGGGGTGAACGGCACGTCGTTGAACTGCCGGATCGTGTAGTTCGTGCCGTGGTCCGACACCTCCCGACCGAGCGTGAGCTGGGCACGAGAGCCGTCGGGGAGCGTGGCGTCGACCTGCGGGCGGCGCTTCGAGATGCCCTTCCCGGAGCGCTGGGCGAGCTTCACGACGAAGTCGTCCAGCTCGTCGGTGCCGTGGTAGACGTTGGTGATGATCTGTTCGTAGTCTGAGTGGTAGACGAAGACCGGCGACTCGTAGCCGTCACAGGAGATGTCCTCGACGTTGATGTCGTACTTTATCGGGTCGATGCGTTCGTAGCCGATGAAGTCGCGCTTGAGGTAATAGAGCAGCTTCTCGACCTGATGATCGGTGAGCGTCTCCGGGTCCTCGGCGAGCACCGCGGGCTCGGGCCGCGCGCGCACCGCGGTCGCGGTTGTGCTCCCCCCTATCGGGGGCTCGTAGCCGAGCGACTCCGTGATCCGCCCGGCGATACCGGCCGTGACGTCGAGGCCGAACCGATCGGCGAGGCGGTCGATCAGGTCGTCGACGGCCCCCCGCCCGCCCTCGGCGCGGTCGTAGAGTCCGTATCGGTCGAGAAGCGTCAGCGTTTCTTCGACGATGACGCCCTCGCGGAACGTCTCGTCGCCGCCCGCGATCGCCTCGTCCGCGTACTTGATCGACGTGCGTAGCTTCCCGGTGAGAAACTCGACGAGGTCAGTCTCGATCTCGGTCCGGTACGGCTGCACCGCGTAGTACTTCACCTCGTTCTCCTTCGTGGACCGGAACACCATCACGAACGCGTACGGCTTGTTCACCCAGTACCGCTCGATCTCGCGGAAGTGCGTCTTCTTCGGGATCGGGACCGCCTTCTCCAAGTCGTAGCGGTTCGCGAGCGTCGCGTGTCCGTCGTCGGTCGAGAAGAACGCGTCCTCGTCGACCTCGGGGTTCACGTTCACCGTGCGCTCGTCGACCAGGTCCGCGAGGTCTGCGGCCGCGCGCTTGCCGGCCCCGAGGAGGGGTTCGGTCCGGTCGGGATCGAACCCGAGCGCCTCGGTCTTGTCGGCGCGCGTGAACTCGCGGGGCTCTCCCTCCTCGTCGGTCGGTGGATTCCCCTCCTCGTCGAGAAAGAACTCCTCGGCGTAGTCGTCCCATGTGTAGTGTCCCTTCGTCGCCTGCGTGTCCGCGGCGTCGTCTGCGAGACCGCAGCGCTCTCGGAGGCGGCGAGCGGCGGCCGCACCCGTGGCCAACCGCGCCGCCGTCGCGTCGGGGTCGACCGCCGACGATCCCGCCGTACCGTCCGGTGACGGAGGCGAGCGCTCGGCGTCCCCTGTGGTCATAACTTCGAACTGTTCACGAGCACTAAAAAAGGTGTCTCGCAAAACTCCGCGAGTGATAATCACTACGCGTCAGCGGCCAAACACGTGTGTGGTACGCTCGGTTCACAGTCGCAGGACATCGGGAACGTCTCAGCGTCAGTCTCGTTCGAGAGGGGGCGGTTTTAGGTCGGCGGAACACCGATCGCTCGGTGTGTCACTCGGCGATCGATTGACGACGGCCCGAACGCTGCTCGGGCGGCTCCGCGATCCGGCGGTTCGCGACCGCGTCCGTGCGGCCGTCGCGGCGGAGCTTCTGGGGACGCCGCGGAGCCTCGCGGTCGTCCTCGGATTCACCGCGTTCATGTTCGCCGTTGGGGTCGGCTACTACGCACCGACTGCCGGCGACGTTCCCGTCTGGCTGTGGCCGCTGTACGCGGATTCGGCCGTGGCAGTCGCGCTCGGCGGCGTCGTCCTCGCGAGCGTCGTCCAGACGGTTCGGAGGGGCGGGCGCGTCGTCGACGCGCCCACGTCGCGTCCGCTGGCGTACGTCCACACCGTCGCGTTCGTCTGGCTCGTCCAGTTCGGGCTCTGGCCGCTCGTCTCGCTGAACCTCGCGGTGGGCGCGTACCTCGCCGCGCCCGACGCGCTGGTCTACTACTGGGGCGTGATCGGGACGCACCTCTGTTTCGTCGGGCTCGCGCTGCTTTTTCCGGCGTTCGGGCGAACGACGCGCGGCGCGCTCGCGACGGCGCTCGCGCTCGCCGGTATCAACGCCGTCGTGGACTACCGGTTCGGATACCACCCCCCGCTGCTGTACGAGCCCGGCCCGGTCCTCGCCGGCGCGACCCTCGCGATCGCGGTCGGTGCAGTCGCGCTCGCGAATCGGTCGTTCCGTCGGCTGTGAGCCGGATCTCCGGCTCAGGGCACCGTCACTCCAAGACGTAGGTCTCGTCGCCGTCGAGGACGATCGGCTCCGCGGCGGCCCCCGCAGCTTTCACCTCGCTTTCGAACTCTCGCGTGTCGATCTCGATCGGCGGGAAGGTGTCGTAGTGCATCGGGAAGACGACGTCAGCGCCCACCCAGTCGGCGGCGATGCCCGCGCCGGCCGGCCCCATCGTGAAGTGGTCGCCGACCGGGAGCGCGGCGGCGTCCGGTTCGAGGTACGGCGCGATCACGTCGACCATCTCGGACATCAGGCCGGTGTCGCCGGCGTGATAGAACGTCGTGCAGTCGGGATCGGACTCCTGTGTCGGCTTCTTGTCGCCGATGACGAAGCCGGCCGGCATCCCCGCAGAGGTGCCGTAGCCGGTGTCGATCCCGTTCGAGTGGTCCGCACGCACCATCGTCACCCACGCGTCGCCGCACTCGACGGTGCCGCCGATGTTCATCCCCATCCCGCCGACGGCGTTCTCGTGGCCGAAGGTGTCCTGTACGTATCCCGTCAGCTCGGGGGTGGCGACGACCGTCGCGTCCTCGTAGCGGTCCGCGTCCGATATGTGGTCGGTATGCCCGTGCGTCAACAGGAGGTAATCTGGGTCGAACTCCTCCGGATCGACGTCGGTCTTCGGGTTGTCGAAGTGCGGGTCGATGAGCAGTTCGGTGTCGTCGACCACGACGTGCCACGTCGAGTGGCCGTGCCAAGTGAGTTCCATAATCCGCTCGGACCATCTCGGCGAACGCTAATAAAATCCGACACCGGACGGGTGACCGGAGACACGTGACGGGAGACGCCCCGTTCCGTCCCCGAGACCCGTACGAGAATGACATTCGATCACTTCTGGGCCACCTTATCGCAATATCGACCCTCGACTACACGCTTAACAGTTTCATTACCGTATCGGAACCGAATGACTTCGGAGCCACAGCATGGTGCGTGACCGATCGGGTCGAAAGACCGACGCGATTGAGGGGAGTACCGGGCGCACTGGGGGCGACCGCGCCGGCGAGAAGACGCACGTCGCCGGTGACGAAGACGCGACCGGTGACGACCACTGGGTCGACCCGGGTCGCTACCGGCATCTCATCGAACACGTTCAGGACGCGGTCGTCGAGTTCGACTTCGTGGATGGCGAACCGATCGTTCGGTCGGTGAACCGGGCGTTCGTCGACGTCTTCGGCTACGACCCCGGTGAGATACGCGGCGAATCGCTCAACGGCTGGATCGTCCCCGACTGGAAGCGCGAGGAGGCGCGACGGCTCGACGAGCGCTCCGCCGCGGGCGACGTCAACTACCAACAGGTCAAACGCGAGACATCGACCGGACTCCGGGAGTTTCTGTACCGTGGCGTGCCGTACGCCGAGGGGACAGACGCGGCGCGAGACGGCGGGTTCGCCGTGTACACCGACCTCACGGAGATCTCTCGGAACGAACGCCGGCTGAAGGTGTTGAACCGCATCCTGCGGCACAACATCCGAAACAACGCGAACGTCGTCGCGGGACACACGACGCGGCTGCTCGCCGAAATGGACCGACGGGACGCCGAGGCAGCCGACGTGGCGGCGACGATCGAGCGGGCGGCCCACGAACTGGAGCGACTCGCGGACGAGGCGGGAAACATCCGCCGCGTCCTCCGGCGACCGACCGAGGAGGCCGACGAGATCGACCCGGTCCCGCTCGTCCGCTCGGTGGTCGAGGACCACCGCGAGCGGTCGCCGGCCGCCGACATCTCCCTCTCGCTTCCGGAATCGGCGTCCGTGCTCGGGGACAGCCGCCTGCGATACGCCGTCGACAGCCTCGTTGACAACGCGATAGAACACAACCCCAGTCCGACGCCGCGGATCCGCGTCAGCGTCGAGGGGTCGCCCGCGACGAGCGGCACGGACGACGAGTGGGTCGTCCTCCACGTCGAAGACGACGGCCCGCGAATACCGCCCGACGAGCGGGAGGTGATCCTCGACGGTGCGGAGATCACGCCGACACACCACGGCAGCGGGCTCGGCCTCTGGCTGACAGAACTCACCGTCGAGACGTTCGGCGGAGACCTCGCGTTCGGCGAGAGCGACATGGGCGGAAACGACGTCTCGATCCGCCTCCGGCGGCGGTGAGGCGGTCGCGCGCCGGTCGAACCGGGAACGCTTTGTGCCGCGGCCTCGCAAACGCCGACCATGCACCGCGTACGGTTCCGCGACCCGGCCGGATCGATCCGTGAAGGCACGTACGACCCCGCGAGCGACACCGTCGCGTTCGCGGGCGATGAGTACGCGCTCGACTCGCCCGCGATCGACGTGCTCCCGCCGACCGACCCCTCGAAGATCGTGTGTATCGGCCGCAACTACGCCGAGCACGCCGCGGAACTAGGCAACGACGTGCCTGACCGACCGCTGCTGTTTTTGAAGCCCCCGAACGCGCTCGCGAGCCACGGCGACACCGTCACCGTCCCGGCGGGCAAAGACCGGATCGACTGGGAGGCGGAGATCGCGGTCGTCATCGGCGAGCAGTGCAAGGACGTCGACGCCGCAGACGCGATGGACGTGGTGGCGGGGTTCACCTGTATGGACGACATCTCGAACCGCGACGACCAGAACAAAGAGCAGAACTGGGTCCGGGGGAAGGCATTCGACAACGCCGCACCGCTCGGGCCGGTCCTCGCCACCCCGGACGAGGTGCCCGCCGACGCGAGCGTCGAACTGCGCGTGAACGGCGAGACGAAACAGTCGAGCGACCGATCCCACCAGATCTTCGACGTGCCGACGCTGATCGAGGAGATCACGACGTACATGACGCTCGAAGCCGGTGACGTGATCGCGACCGGCACGCCCGAGGGCGTCGGCCCGCTCTCCGACGGCGACACGGTCGAGGTCGAAGTCGAGGGCGTCGGCGTCCTCGAACACGACGTGCGGATCCCCTGAGGAGCCGAACGGACTCCCCGACCAGTCGTCCACCGGACGCACTCACGTGACGCCGTCGCCGACAGGTTTCTTGTGGTGACGCGCCTCTGATGTCGTATGACAGGATGGACGGCCGACGAGATGCCGCGGTTGGACGGGAAGACGGTCGTCGTCACCGGTGCGAACAGCGGGCTCGGATTCGAGGCGACGCGGGCGCTCGCCGCGAAGGGTGCGACGGTCGTGATGGCGTGTCGCAGCGTCGAACGTGGGGCGGACGCCGCCGCCGAGATCCGCGCGGACGCCGGCGGCGACACGGACGGCGCGTTGGCGGTTCGCGAGTGCGATCTCGCCTCGCTGGGTTCGGTGGCGTCGTTCGCCGAGGGCGTCGAAGACGACTACGACGCCGTCGACGTGTTGTGTAACAACGCGGGCGTGATGGCGATCCCGCGGCGCGAGACCGACGACGGTTTCGAGACGCAACTCGGCGTCAACCACCTCGGCCACTTCGCGCTCACCTGTCGGCTGTTCCCGCTGCTCGCGGCCGCCGACGGCGTCGGAAGCGACGCCGAGGAGGAGCCGGGAAGCGACGCATCAGACCGGGACACAACCGGCGACGCTCGCGTCGTCACCCAGTCGTCGGGCGCACACGAGCGCGGGGAGATGGATTTCACCGACCTCAACTGGGAGGAGTCGTACGAGAAGTGGGGCGCGTACGGCCGGAGCAAGCTCGCGAACCTGCTCTTTGCCTACGAACTGCAGCGGCGGATCGACGCGGCCGACGACGATGTCGGCGTCCGTAGCGTCGCCTGTCACCCCGGATACGCCGCCACGAACCTCCAGCTACGGACTGCAAGAGAGAGCGGGAACCCCCTCGCGACCGCGGTGATGCGCCTCGCGAACGCCGCGTTCGGGCAGGACGCCGCGACGGGCGCGCTCCCGTTGTTGTACGCCGCGACCGCGGATGTCGACGGCGGCGCGTACGTCGAGCCCGGCGGCGTGCTCAACATGCGCGGGTCGCCGACCGTCGGTCGCTCGAACGACGCGTCCTACGACCTCGACGACGCCCGACGCCTCTGGGAGTTCTCGACCGACGCGACCGGGGTGGACCTGTCGCTTTGAGCCGGGAGTCGCGGGCTGATCCGAAGGCTGAGTCGAGAGCCAGTGCTGCCGCGGCGGCGTGGCAGTCGCTCGCGGCGGTGATATACGCGAGACGCGGTTTGCGCGCTGTGCGTGGCCGTCTCCGGTGTTGCCGTCGGCGCAACCCCCGAGCGTCGCGGCGGACGAGTCGGGCTACAACCGGGTGAGGTTCGTTGCGCGTGGCCCCTTCTCGGCCTCCTCTATCTCGAATTCCACTTCCTGTCCCTCCTCGAGGTCCGGGCCGCCGACGTCTTCCATGTGGAAGAACACGTCCTCGTCAGCGTCGTCAGTCTCGATGAATCCGTAACCGCCGGTGTCGTTGAAGAAGTCGACCTTGCCTGTCGCCATCGCATCTCAACAGTCACCCGACGTGGTCATAAGTGTTGTGTGCCGCGTTCGCGGCGGCGAAATCGACTCGTCTTCGGCCGAACTGCGCCGTAAGATTTGGATTCCGAACTTCGACGCCCCTCAGACTTTGATCTCGAATGGGAAAACGCACTAAGGGAGTATCCCCTAGTACTACTCAAGATGAGTACCAGAACCACTCGCCTCGACATCACGGGGATGAGCTGCGCCAACTGCTCGGCGGCGGTCGGCGACGCCGTCGAGTCGATAGACGGCGTCGAACGG
>Ga0102942_1000900_pt1 | contig 11372 bp, 10 predicted proteins | sample SalPon2_C_H2O_MG_FD_78171 | JGI IMG/M metagenome (GOLD analysis project Ga0102942, IMG submission 78171) | Salt pond water microbial communities from South San Francisco under conditions of wetland restoration - Salt Pond MetaG R2_C_H2O_MG | ecosystem: Environmental > Aquatic > Non-marine Saline... | reverse complement strand
GCTTAAATTCTTCATAAAGAAACACCAGGACTGGAAATTTTTATAGCAGAAGCTCTAGGTTTTAACAAATTATTCTGAAACTTTGACCGTTGCTGCCTGAGACGGCAGTCCAAAACATTCACCTTTCATTGGTGTTTAACCATAGGTCTTGAAGAGTTAAATTTCTTGAGTTTAAGTTTTGGAAAGATTAATTATTCGTGAAAATTATAGGTTGTTTATGAAATCTTTGAGTGGTGCTGATGTTGAAGGTAAGGATGTTCTTCTTAGAACTGATTTGAATCTTCCGTTGGAGGATGGAGAGCCACAGAGGTCTCTTCGTTTTGAGAGGTATTTGGAAACGATTGAGGATTTGAGTGGTAGAGGTGCTAAGGTTTTTGTTTTGGCGCATCAGGGCCGTCCCGGGAGAGAGGATTTTATTTCTCTTGAGGGTCATGCTGAACTGGTTTCGGATTATCTGGGCAGAGATGTTGGTTTTGTTGAAAGTTTTTTTGGTTCTGAGCTCGAGGAAACTATTGATGGCATGGTTGGTGGTGATGTTGTTTTGTTGGAGAATATTCGTTTTTTGTCTGAGGAGCTTCAGAACTCTTCTCCTGAAGATCATGCTGATGATATTTTTGTTGATTATTTGAGTGGTTTCTTTGATTTGTATGTTGGTGATGGGTTTTCTGTTGCTCATAGAAGTCATGGTTCTATCGTAGGCTTTCCACAGGTAATGGATTCTTGTATTGGCCCAGTTATGAGCGAGGAGTTGGAGAATTGTTCAAAGGTTAGAGAAGAGTTTTCTGATGGTATACTGGTTTTGGGAGGTGAGAAGCCTTCTGACCTGGTTCCTGTGATTGAGGAAATGATTGAAGATGTGGGTAAAGTTTTGTTGGGTGGTGTGCCTGGTGAACTGGCTTTGATTGCTGAAGGACATGATTTAGGTGATAAAGAGGATTGGATACGGGAGAATGGTTTTGATTCTGAGGAAGAGAAGCTTTTAGAGTTGGTTGAAAGTTATAAGGATAAATTTGTTCTTCCTGTAGATGTTTCGACTCGAGAAGGAGTCTTCAAGGTTGATGAGGATTTTGAAGCGATGACTTGGGATATTGGAGAGCAGACTGTTGAGAGATTCGTTGATGAGGTCCGCGATGCTGATCAGGTGTTGATGAAAGGTCCTTTAGGCAAGTTTGAGGAACACAGTGAGGGTACTGAGAAAGTAGTAGATGCTATCGCTGATAATGATGGTTTCACAGTTTTGGGGGGCGGCCACACATCTTCATTGGTTAATAGGTTTGGTCATGGTTTTGATGATTTCTCTCATGTTTCTATAGCTGGAGGGGCTTTCGTCCGTTTCTTAAGCGGTGAGGAGTTGCCTGGCATTGAGGTTTTGTAAAACTAATTTAAGAATTGCGGTCAATACTTATTCATGGTTCAGAAGGGTGGATGTTTTTGGATATCAGATTTTTGGTAACTCTTTGAGCCTTGGTTATATACAAATTTCTTCAATCCAAAATGCATCCTGGCATTTTCCTACCTTAATTTATTCTCCTGTTTACTGACTGTTCTGTAAATACTTAAAAAGTTTCTAGCTTTAGCTTTAACTATATCTAATTTAACAATGTTTAAGGTTTTTAAATCTTGTTTATGTATGTATAATTGCGTGATAAGAATGATATTTGGCTTAGACTTTGATATGGCGTTGAGCCCTGTGAAGGGTGGACGCTTTTGGAAGCTCTAAATATTCTTTCGATGAGAACCTAAAACCTATGTTGGATAATTTGGTATCTGGCAGGGTGATTTAGTATGGAGGCTAATCTAAGCAGGAATAGTTTCAGTGAGTTAAATGATGAAGGTGTTTCGGTTTCAGTTAGATACTCTCTTGATCGGGATGTAGCTCCTGTGGAGGCCTTTGATTTGATGAGGGGTCTTGATGATACTGGTTACTCCTTCATGCTGGAGAGCGCTGAGACTGCTGACATCGACAAGGAAAGCAGCATGGCAGATCATGGTAGATATTCGTATGTAGGTTTTAATCCTGCTGCTGTAGTCAGTTTCGGAGATGGAAATGCTCGGATAAAAGAGTTGAGAACTGAAGATCATGGTCTCAGCTTTGATCAGACTGTTGATGAAGGAGAAATTCAACCTGGTTACGATCAGCTGGATGCTCTGAGAGATGTTTCTCCTCAACCTGATTTAGCAGGTTTATCTGAAGACCATCAACCTTTCCAGGGAGGCCTAGTAGGATTTCATCCTTATCACATGGTTTTTATACAAAACCTGTAGATTCTGATAGGGAAGAAGTTCCTGAATCTGTTTTAGTATATTCTGACAGATTTCTGGCTTACGACCATGTAGAAGATGAATTAGAACTTGTATTCACTTCTGCTCCAAATTCTTCTGACTCTGAACAGTATGATAAGATTGAAGATGAAGCAAGTGAGGTTATCGATACTTTGCTTGAAGACGATTCAGATATACCCAGTGAAATAGAGATCTTAAGTGTTGAAAGCAGACCTCAGGAAGATTATCAAGATAAAGTCAACGAAGTAGGAGACCATGTACTGAATGGAGACATCTATCAGGGTGTTATCTCCCGAAGAAAGAATATCGAGGCGAAAGGAGATCCTTTAACAGTTTACAATGACTTAAGAGACAGAAATCCTTCCCCATACATGTACTGTTTAGAGTTTGGAGATCAAACTGTTGTTGGAGCCAGTCCTGAGACACTTGTAAAAACACGAGGAAACCAAGTTGAAACCAATCCTATAGCTGGAACTATAGGAAGAGGAAGTTCGAAAGTTGAAGATAGAAGAAAGGCTGGTGAAATGCTCTCTGATGAGAAAGAACTCGCTGAGCATACAATGCTCGTTGATTTAGGAAGAAATGATTTGAAAAGGATTTCAAAACCTGGTACAGTTGGAGTAGATGAACTAATGAAGGTAGTGCCTTATTCTACAGTTCAACACCTTGAATCGGTTGTTACTGGTGAACTTGAGGAAGAAAAAGATGGATTTGATGCAATGAGATCTGTTTTCCCTGCTGGAACTCTTTCAGGAGCTCCTAAAGTAAGAGCAATGGAAATTATAGACGAACAAGAAGACGAACCTAGAAACCTATATGGAGGAGCAGTAGGTTACTATTCACAGACTGGTGAAATGGACTCAGCGATAACAATAAGAACTATGACAGCCCAAAAAACTGAACAAGGTTTCAATGGAACAGTTCAAGCAGGTGCAGGTATAGTAGCTGATAGTGAACCAGAAAAAGAATTTGAAGAGACTGAGAAGAAGATGAGTTCAATACTTGAAAGCATTGAAGCAGTAAACGGAGGTGATACAATATGAGCGAAGGTTACATGGATGTCTTAGTAGTGGATCACTATGATTCCTTCACCTACAATTTAGTGGACGATATAGCAATGGCTCAAACACCAGATGGCGATAACTATTTAGATGGGAAACCAGATGTCAAATTCCATGATAAAATCGAGTTAGATGATGTATTGGAAGAGGACTATGATGCTATAATATTGAGTCCTGGCCCGGGCCATCCAGCGAACGAAGAGGACATAGGGGAAACAAATAATCTCCTAAGAGAAGTTTCGACTGATATTCCGACTTTAGGGGTTTGTTTAGGCATGGAAGCCGCAGTCCACGCCTATGGAGGCGAAATAGGTCAGGGACCGGACCCTATACATGGTAAGGCATATGAAATGGATCACGATGGAGAAGGAGTCTTTCAAGGGCTAGAGAACCCTCATAAAGGAGGGAGATATCACTCACTGGTAGCTGTAGAGCTTCCTGAATGTCTTGAAAAGACTGCCACAACCGAACAAGAAGAGGAAGAAATAGTTATGGGCATAAGACATGAAGAAAACCCAATAGAAGGAGTACAATTCCACCCTGAAAGCATCCTTACAGGAGGTCAAGGAGAAAACGGCAACCAAAGATATGGGCCAAAAATGATCTCCAATTTCCTCCAAGATGCCCAAGCATACAACCAGAACACAAATAAAGGAATAGGAGGTGAACTGTAAGTATGGCAGATATTGATCCTTGGGGCGATGTCGAAGCAGGAAAATATGAAGAGAAGATGGAGAAATTTGGTATTGAACCAATCAGTGAAATAGCTGATGAAATGCCAGACCATAGATACATTCGAAGAGGGATAATCTTCGGACACAGAGGTATGGAACAATTCCTCGAAGCTAAGGAAGAAGGTGAGGATTTCGCCATGATGACAGGTATTATGCCATCGGGCGTTTTCCATTTTGGCCATAAGTGCGTAGTAGATCAGATTAAACTGTATCAGGAAATGGGAGCAGAAGTAACTATCGCAGCCGCTGATATTGAAGCCTATAATACTAGAGAGATGAGCTTGGAGGAATCCAGAAAACTGGTGGTAGAACAGTATCTGAAGAATTATGTTGCCCTAGGTATTGATCTTGAGAATGTAGATTTTTATTTTCAGAGCCAGGCAGGGAACAATCATTTGGCGCGTAGCAAGATGTTTGGTCGTTATTTGACGCAGAATGAGGTTGAGGCGACTTATGGTAACGCTGATCCTGGAAAGATTTCTTCTGCGTTGACGCAGTATGCTGATATTTTGAGACCTCAGTTCAAAGAGAATGGTGGTCCTAAGCCAACTGTTGTGCCTGTAGGAGTTGATCAAGACCCTCATATTCGTTTGACTCGTGAAGTGGCTAGGAAGTACCGTGGAGAGGACTTTTTCAAGCCAGCTAGTACTTATAATAAGTTTATGCGTGGTCTTCAGGGTGGTAAGATGAGTTCTTCTGATCCTAAGAGTTATATTGCGTTGACTGACTCGATTGAGGAGGCTAAGGATAAGATTGACCAGGCAAAGACTGGTGGACAAGACTCTCTAGAAGAACATAGAGAAAAGGGTGCTGATGTCGATGAAGATATGGTCTTTGAACTCTTAGCATTTCATCTAATCAAAGATGATAAAGAGCTTCAGAGAATCCGTGAAGAGTACTCTTCTGGCGAGATGCTTTCTGGAGAAATTAAGCAAATTGCTAAGGAAAAGATTGAAGAGTTCCTCGTAGAGCATCAGGAGAAGAGGGAAGAAGTGGCTCCTAGGGTTGAAAGGTATATTGATGAGAACTTTGAGTTTGATATTTGAAAATTGGTTTAAATCATCAATCATTATTTTATTTTTATGTTGCCGGAGTTGATTTTGAAGGAGGAGAGGAAGGATAACTTTTCTCTGCTTTTTGTTTTGGGTTTGATTTCTTCTTTGACTGGTTTTTCGGCTGCTAAGGTGCTTTTTCCTTCTGAAGTATCTGTTTTAACTGTTATTTTTGCTTCTATTCCATTGGTTTATCCGTTGACAACCAAGTTTTTAGCTGATGAGAAGAGAAAAGCTGAATCATATTTTGAAGAGGTTGAGATCTATGGTTCATTGTTTGCTGGAGAAGCACTAGGTTTTATGCTGATTTCATTGTTTAGTCCTGGTGCTTTGAGTCTTCAAGCCAGTGCGGCAGGTATATCTGGTAATGCTGTTTCTCCAGGTTTCTTTTTTCAGGTTTTATCTAATAATTTGATGGTTTTCTCAGGTATTTTGCTGGTTTCAGCTATTGTTGGGAGTGCAGGTGCTTTTATACTGGTTTGGAATGCTTCGGTTCTTGGAAGGTTTTTTGCCTCTTTAATCAACAGGTTGGAGGGTTTTAGGGTTTTGACTGGTACTTCTGAGACGGCTTCGCCTCTTGCGTATGTTCCTCATGCTTCTTTTGAGATGGCAGGATTCATATTGGCCGGTATCTCAGGTTCTATGATCTCTGCAGCAGTTTACAGAGAGCATTTTGACAGACGGAAATGGCTTGATATTTTGAAGTTGGTGGTTCTTGGCTTGGTATTTGTTCTTTCTGGAGCTATTTTGGAGGCTGCCTGAAGTATTTAAAATTCCCAGAGGGAGGTAAAGTGTGAAACTTTCAAGTCAGGCAATCAGTGTACTCAAGGAACTCAAAAACGACGAGAAAAAGTCGGTGACAGAGTTTGAGGAAGAAGGATTTGACCAGGCTACAGTAAACAGGGCACAACTCGAACTAGAAGAAGCTGGCCTAGTTAAAACACAAGAAAAAGAGGAGATAGTCCAAGAAATAACTAGTAAAGGCAAAAAAGTATTAGAGAAAGGTTCTCCAGAGTATAATATTCTTCAGCAGTTAGGTTCAGGCATAACTCCTATTCAAGAGCTTGAAGGCGACACGAATATTGGAGTAGGTAAAGCCAAGCAGAAAGGATGGATAGAAATCGACAATGGGAAAGTCTCCAAAATCAGTGATGGAGAAGGTGTTGATATTGATCCTCTACAGAATAAACTGGAAAATAAAAACTTTGATGATGAATTGGAGGAGCGAGGCCTAATTAAGTCAAAGCCTCAGGTAACAAAAACTCTTTACTTAACGGAAAGAGGAGAGGAGGTTGAAGTCTCAGAAATTGAAGAGGATTTCAATGTTGAAGCAAGGGCTGAGACTCCGAGAACTGGTAAGAAGCATTATTACAAGAATATTCTGCAGTTTGCTCGTGAGACCTGGATGGAGATGGGTTTCGAGGAAATGAGCGGAAATTATGTTGTTCCTAGTTTTTTGAACTTCGATGCTTTATATACTCCTCAGGATCATCCTGCGAGGGAGCTTCACGATACTTTCTTCGTTGAGAATCCTGAAACAGCAGATTTATCGGATTACGGCGAAAAAGTCGATCATGTGAGAAATACTCACCAGGATGGTTGGGAGACAGGAAGTACAGGGTATGGTGGAGAATGGAGTAAAGAGGATGCTGAAAGGAATGTTATCAGGACTCATACTACAGCTATCTCGGCTAGAAGGCTCCATGAAATTGATGTTAACGAAGAGGAGTTGCCTAAGAAGTTTTTCATGATTGGAAGGAACTTCAGGAATGAGACTGTTGATAGTACACACTTAGCAGAGTTCTACCAAACTGATGGTATTGTAGTGGGTAAAGATTTGAACTTCAGTAATTTGAAGGGCTATCTGTCTGAATTCTTTGGCAAAATGGGGTATGATGAAATCAGGTTGATTCCTTCGTATTATCCATATACTGAGATGAGTGTGGAGGTTCAGGGATGGAATGAAGAGGAATCAGAATGGGTTGGACTGGCTGGAGGCGGTATGTTCCGACCTGAAGTAGTAAAGCCATTACTAGGATTCGAAGCAAAAGTATTAGCCTGGGGAATGGGTATAGGAAGAATAGCAGCAGGTGCAGCCGGACTAAAAGATATAAGAGAACTTTACAGAAATGATATACAGATAATAAACGATACGCCAGTCTGGCGGCCAAACTGGAATACTAAAAGAGGTGATACATAAATGGCAAACCTGGAAATCGACAAAAGAGAGTTTACAAATCTTTTAGGAAAAGAGTTTGAGGACCAAAAATTGATTGAGGAAGCGTCATTCCTAGGTGTTCACTGGCATAGTATTGATGGCAATGTCTGTGAAGTAGAAAACTATCCTAATAGGCCAGACTGTCTCTCAGTAGAAGGTATAGCCCGTGCATACAGAGGATTCTTTGATATACAGAAGGGTAGAACCGAGTACAAAGTAAGTGAAGGCAGTATCGAAGTTGAAGTAGACAGTTCTGTGGAAAAAGTACGTCCATATATTGGCGGTGCAGTAGTCAGGAACTTAGAACTATCTAAAAAAGTTATTAATGGTTTGATCCAGCTTCAGGAGAAGATGCATGAGACAATGGGCAGAAGAAGGGATAAACTGGCGATAGGGCTTCATGACCTGTCTACAGTCGAACCTCCTTTTACTTACAAAGCAGTTGAGCCGGAGAAAGTCGAGTTCACACCTTTAGAATACGATAGGAATATGCAGTTGGGAGAAATCCTTGACAAACATGAGAAAGGACAGGAATACGCCTGGATTCTAGATGATGAAGAAAAATATCCAATAATTGAAGACTCGGCTGGAAGAGTCCTCAGCTTCCCTCCGATTATCAATAACCAGTTGACAGAAGTTGAAAGCGGAACCGAAGATATTTTTATAGACGTTACTGGAAAAGACAGAGATACAGTTATGAAAGCACTTAATATCCTTACAACAGCGTTGGAGGAGAGAGGAGGAGTAATTGAGTCTGTAATGGTTGATGGTGAAGAGATGCCTGACCTAACACCGGAGACTATGGAGTTGGAAGTTGACTATTTCAGAGATGTATCAGGGCTTCAACTAGAGGAATCGGAGATAATTGAACGATTAAAGATGATGAAGTACGGTGCTTCTGGAGGTGAAGACATTAGAGTGAAGGTTCCGTGCTATAGGAATGATGTGATGCATCCATACGACTTGATAGAGGATATTATCATAGCTCACAGATACACTAACATTGATCCTGAACTCCCTGAAATAGATCAGGTTGCAGAGCAAAAAGATATTGAGGACACTGCTCAAATAGTCAGGAACATAATGACTGGTGCCGGAGCACTTGAAGCAATGACCTATGTACACGACAACAGAGACAATCTTACAGAAAAAATACAGGTCGAGGAAGAAAACTTTGTCAAAGTTGACAACCCACTTTCCGAAGAGTATGGAGCATTAAGGAACCTGATGACTCCATCTTTACTCAAAGTACTGAAACAGAACAAACACCGTAGCTATCCACAAAAATTCTTCGAAACAGGCAATGTCGCAGAATTAGACAATACTCCAGTAGGAGCATCAAACAAAAAGAAAACAGCATTTATCCAGACTGGAAACCAAATAGACTTTACAGATGCAAAAAAAATGCTTCAAGTACTGGAAAGAGATCTAGGAATAAAACTAGAAGTAAAGGATGATGTTAAACCTTTCTTCCAGGATACTCGCTCCGGAAAAATAATAATGGATGGTAAAGAAGTTGGCTTTATCGGCCAGTTCTCTGAAGAAGTATTGGAAAACTGGGAGTTAGATAAGTCAACAGCAGGATTTGAACTGGATTTGGAGAAAATTAATGATCATTTGAAAAAGTAATGTTATTGGGCGGATGATGAGCCCTGCGGGACAGCTGCTTTCGCAGCCTATTTTTGAGTGCTGACGCCCATTTTAGTCTTCGTCTATCTCTTCTGCTTCTACATCCTTTACTTTTTTATTATTTTTGAGTTCGCTTTCCGTTGGAATTATTAACCAGGCTGCTATGTATGCTAGTAAGCCTGATCCTGCGGTTAAAACGAATATAAGTGTTAGAATTCTGACTAGTGCTGGATCTAGGTCGTATACTTCTGCGATTCCTCCGCAGACACCTCCCAGCATTTTATCTGTTTCCGAACGGTATAATCTTTTCTTACCCATAATAACAAATTGGATGTGAGAAGTGAAAAAAGAAATGGGGTAGTTATGTTATCTTACTTCTTTTTGGTCGGTGTGGTTGTAGTTGTGGATTTCGTCTTGGTTGAACCAGATTTGGATTTCTCTTTGTTGTTCTCCTGGTTCTGCTGCGTGAATTAGGTTTTTGTAGTTGCTGCCTGAGCTGTCTGCGTGTTCCATTGACATGTGTCCGTAGCGTCCTCTGATTGTGGATGGACTTGCTTCTGTGGCGTCTGTGTCGCCGACAATTTTCCTCATGTTTTTAGCGGCGTGAACTCCTTCGACAACCATTGCGATGACAGGTCCGCTTTGCATTACCTCGACAAGCTCATCGTAGAATGGTGCGTCTACATGTTCTTCGTAGTGTTTTTCGAGTAGTTGGTCTGTTGCTTGTACCATTTTCATTCCGCAGATTTTGAAACCTGCTTCTTCGAATCTTGTAGTGATTTTTCCAACCAGTCCTCTTTTGACTGCGTCTGGCTTTAAAGCCACGAAAGTTTGTTCAATGTGCTCGCTCATAATTTAAATCAACCTCTTATTTACCGGTTTTAGACCAAGATTTTTAAGTTGTTTTTAAATCAGGCTATTCAAGTCTGAATTATGGAGGATAAGAGCTTTTCACCGCAGGAATATTTAGAAAATAGCTCTTCTTTTGAGAAGGTAGAGGTTTTGAATGTTTTCGAGGGCCATAACAATCTGAATTATATATTTGCTTCTGAAAGAGGCAAATTTGTATTAAGGAAAAGAAATCAAATCTCAGATGATGAAAATGTCTTAATACATGAAAAGAAAATATTAGAGTTTCTAAGCCATCAAAATGTTGATTCGACACCAAAATCAATTCAATATGATTCTGAAAGACAAATACACATTATCTCCTTTACTGGAGAAAAACCTGTAAATCTAGAAGAGATGGGGCAGGTAAAGCTTGTAAACTGGGTTGAAAACCTTTGTGAAATCCATAAACTTCAATTTCAAGATTTCCAAGAATTTTGTAGAGAAAGAGATTATTCATTCGAATCGCCAGAGACGCCTTATGAAAAATTAGATGAAATGGAAGAAAAGTTAGAAAATGTTAGAAGTGAATCTGAACACATTAATTTAGTTAAGTTTTGTGAAGAAAAAATAGATGAATTGAGAGATTCCATAAATTTATGTGGCTCTGAAGATTTCTATTTAAATCACTCAGATCTTGCAAATAGCACTAGGAAGACTGATAATAATTATTTTCTGATAGATTGGGAATATGCATCATTTAATATGAATCCAATTTCAGATATAGCTATTCTATTTGTACATAGAAATCTGGACAAAAATCAGAGAAAAACAATAAAACAAAGTTATAAACAAAATATGGGCCTGTCGAAGATTGAATCAAAGCTGAAAATAGCAGAAAATTATAGAATTGTATTTAACATACTATGGACATTAAAAAGAACAAATAAATCTCCAAAAAACTCAGAAAAACATAACCATTTAGAATTTGCGTTAAAACAGAAAGAAAAGTATAATAAGAACTTTTAAATAAAATTTATTTTGATGCATTGATGTTTCGGAAGAATGTGTGTTCGCAAGGAAGTAATGTTATATTTTCGTTTTCTCTCCATTCTGTTCCGGTTTGATTTCTGTATTCTGCTTCATTTGTCCATTCATAGCCTTCCATATTGGCATTACAAATGTTGTAGGCCTGAATCATAAGTTCGGATTCTACTCTTCTGTAGAAATTTTCAGTACCTGGTTGAACTTCTGTATAATTATCATAGTTGTAAGTTGTATGACTTTGTCTCTGAATTCCTAAGCATACTCCGGCATCGACTCCGAAACAGTTGGTTTCTACTTCAGTGTAGCCGACTCTGACAGGGTCATCAGGGGTGGCAAGGTTGCTGACAGCTGCTGTTGAAGCAATAATTATTGTACAGATTCCCAGGTAGAAAAGATCCTTTTGAAGTCCTTCTAGGTCACTGAATCGGTCAAGGTCCATAACTATTCTAAGGTTACCGCATCTTCTTAAATTGGCTGGAAAAAAGACCGAGTAGGAATTTATGAATCTGCCTATGGAATG
>Ga0102942_1000898_pt1 | contig 11376 bp, 12 predicted proteins | sample SalPon2_C_H2O_MG_FD_78171 | JGI IMG/M metagenome (GOLD analysis project Ga0102942, IMG submission 78171) | Salt pond water microbial communities from South San Francisco under conditions of wetland restoration - Salt Pond MetaG R2_C_H2O_MG | ecosystem: Environmental > Aquatic > Non-marine Saline... | reverse complement strand
GTCGGTGCAAGCTGACCGGACCCCCACTCCCAGCCGAACACTTCAGTACCGACGATCGCGATGATTGCAACAAGTAGAGGATGTCATAGAACTATTCACATGAAAGCTGTTTTCACTGTAGATCTATCAGTATGCTCCGGTAAATAGATCTGCAACTGGGCTCACGGACTCGTCTTTGTGAACGTGACATCCTTGGAGTCAACGACGATGCGGATCTCGACGGAATCGGAATTGTCAACTTGAAACGTTTTTTCTCCACCAGCATTCGCACCCTGAGTTGTGATCTGGATCCGATACGCATCGGGTTCAGAGATGGGATCGGTGAGGGCTGTCGTTTCACCAGCATTAATTGACCGGTCTGTCTGAACGATCACCCTCATATCGGAGAGCCGAGTAATATCCACATCGATTGTCACTGAATTATTGAGTCGATTCTCGATAATCACATCTGGGTCTTCGACACCCAGACAGCCGGCAATTCCGGAGAAGGCTGTGACAATAGTCGTGAGGAACTCAACACTCTACGGTGGTCATCGGAACTACTGGATCTTCTCAGGCATCGTGATAATCGACGGTGATCTCAGTCGGTCGGTCGGCACCGTTTAGATGCCAGAGAGTGAACGAATAGTCGTAATGATACTCAGGGGTGTCCGGGTCTGGCGGGAAAGCTTGGTGGGAGGTTACGTCGTATCGGAGTTGCCCGTTTCGGTAGACTGAGCGGTCGGTGAAGTCATCAACGGCATCTTCGACGACATTCTCGTTCTCTTCGCTATAGTCCATGAGGGCGTCACCCGTTAGAAGGACGCCGACAATGACCGACATGAACTGCGTATCCGGGTCAAACGTGCGGAACTCCGCTCCGGGGCCGCTGTCGCCCTCTGCTGGAGTGAGTGCTCCCCAGTCGATGAATTTGCTCGCGGCGTCTGGATGGGCAAGTATTATTCCCCAGACTGTGGGGACACCCTTCTCGGGTGTTGGTTGGCCATCAATAACCGCCTCATAGGCAGTCGTTCCAAGCGATGAATTAACCTGGGGCTGAGCATCGAATCCCACGGCGCTACAACCAGCAAGACCGGTGAAGGCTGCTACACTGGAGAGGTGGAGGGTCTTCCGTCGTGACCAGTCAGGGGCCATACGCACAGATGAACTCACCGACGGTTATAACCGGTGTATTACACTCGAAATGCCGTATGGATGCTTCAAAGGCAGTAGGCTTCACCAGATACCTCGTCTGTACTGACTGAATCACGGGTCGGTCAGCAAGGTATGTGACTCGTTCTATGACACCCTCTACAACATGGAAGCGACCGAGGACGGGCTCCCGCCGCACGACTGGCAGGAGGTCGCTCAATTCGACCACGATATCGAGAATCCGATGGGCCACGACGTGAGCGAGGAAGGGTTGCATGTCGACGTATACCGCGACGGCGAGAAATTCATGACTACGGCAGATTTCCTGGACGTGCCGCTATCCGATGTACCACAGTTTTGTGAGACGTATCTACAGGAGAACGCAGAATTTCTTATCGGACGCTTCGAGAGATGGCACGACGTGGGTGAGAAGTGGCTGTAGTTATTCGTCGTCTTCGTCTTCGACGGGGACCCATTCTTGTTCGCTGGCGTCGGGGATCTCGCCGTCGTACTCGAAGGCTTCGACGGGGCGGCCGGTCATCTCTGCGAGGACCTCTTCGACCGGTCGGCCGCTACTCCACGTCGTCTCTTCGAGGCTCATCCTTACCGCATGCATGCGGTGCGCATGTATAAAAATCGTGGTCGGATATCCCGCAGTTGAGCATATCCGGCTTTGTTGAAATCCTAAGCAACTGACAGTAATTGAATGCTGAATACAGAGGTTCTATCCAGCACGCCCATTTTGTTGATTTCAAGCCGAATTTGTTGAATAGATCACACTGTGGAGCGTTCACTCAGGTTTCTACCAGTCTGAATATATAATCCGATCGCCATCGAAGATACAGATCGGAAATATCTTGTTGTGGGTTTTCAGCGCGAGCCGAACACCCGTTCCCGAAGCGATCGGGACGAAGGACGTTCGGTCAACAACACTGGCGTCTCAAGCCGCTCAATCGTGTCGAACGCGAGCGAGCCGCGAATAATACGTGACAGCAGTCCTCGCTCTGTTGCCCCGATAATCACCAAACTATACTCAGAGCCGAGTTCCCCGATCACCGTCTCTACGTCGCCTGACTCGATCCGTAGCTCGGCGCTCCCCAACTGATGGCCCTCGGCCCACTCGCTCAAGAACGTCCGCCCGGCCTCTTCCTCGCCAGACGCCACGACGTGGAGCAAAGAAACGTCTGCCCCGATAGTGTCTCTTAGCGCACGGGCGACCTCTGCAGAGAGATCCGAAGACGGACCCCCTGCCGTCGGGACGAGCACGTCCGAGATCTCAAGCGATTGGCCATCTAACACGAGGAAGTCACATGGCAGATCGTGCGTGAGTTCCTCTAAAGTGCCTTCGGCACGCCCACCCGCAAACCGTGTGCTACCGTAGCCCATCACAACGGTATCGGCATCGTTCGACCGGGCTGCATCGAACACTTCTGCAACCCCTCTGTGCGAAAGGATCGTTCTCGTCTCGATCGGGACATCGAACGCCTCAGCGTCGGCTTTCGCGTCCGAAAGTAGCTTCTCAGACGAGGCATCGAGCTCCGCTTTGTGCTCAGCGGCCGTCGCAAGCGAAGTTTGGTCGGGTACGTTGACGATATGTGTCGCAAGTACGCGTCCGTCCTTGTGTTTGGCAACCGCACCCGCAAGCGTTATGAGCGCACTCTCTGTCCGTGGATTCGCTACGGCAACCATGATCGTCGGACCTTTATTACCAGTCGGCGCAACGGCATCGGCTGCCTCAACAACTTGGTCGGGGAACTCCTTGTCACGGTTCCGAATGTAATCCGAAAGCACCCCCTGCTGTTCCGTTTTGTCCCGAGCGTACACGAAGTACCACACCACAGCGGCGATCACAAACGCTGCCGACAGCGCGATCTCGATGCCGTCCATGAACGCGACGAGCCCGAGAGACAGTACTGCGCCAAGTATTGGAGTAATCGGATAGAGTGGAACGGTAAAGTCCGGGTCATATTCCGGGGTATCAGCCTCTCGGAAAACGATTAATGCCGCGTTCATCAGTGCGTAGACAATGAGGTGTAACACGCTGGCCGCTTTTGCAAGCACCTCAATGTCCCGCCCCAGAAACGCGATGAAGACGATGATGAGTCCACCTGTAACCAGAATTGATCGATAGGGCGTCGCAAAGTTAGGATGAATCTCGTTGAGCCAGTTCGTGACAATTTTGTCCCGACCCATAGCGAAGTTGATCCGTGCCGAGGCGAGGATCGACGCGTTCGCAGATGAGGCTGTCGCCAACAACGCACCGACGGTCATGACCGCGGCGGCGGCCGCAGCGATGCCACCGATCGGTCCGATCGACGATGGGAACGCGACCTCGGCCGCCTGTGCGACCGGCGCGTCCTGACTCAGTTCGGGCCACGGGATGACGCCGAGCATCGTCGTGACGAGGATCGTATAAACGACGGTGACGATACCGACGCTTCCGATGATCGCAATCGGAAGATTTCGCCCCGGGTTCTTCAGTTCCTCGGCCACTGTAGCGATCTTCGCGTATCCGAGGAACGACACGAACACGAGCGCCGTTCCCGGTAAGATCGCTCCAACACCGAATGGTGTGAGCCCGTCTTCACCGGCGAGAGTCGCATAATCGAACGAAAAAAAGCCCGCAATAGCGAAGACAGTAAGTATCGAAAGTAGGATGAAGACGATGACCGTCTGCACACCGCCGGTTTCTTTTGCCCCGATGTAGTTGACACCGACGAAGACGAGGCCCGCCAGTAGCGCCCCCAACTGGATCGGGCTGAGAAACGCGATCGCGGGTAGGCCGACAAAGACGGCGAGGTACTGGCCGAAGCCGATGCAGTAGAACGCCGAGGCAAAGGCCAGCCCCATCCAGTCGCCCATCCCGGCGATCGAACCGAACATCGGGCCGAGTGACTTGTTGATATAGTAGTAGCCACCGCCGGCTTTCGGCATCGCGGTGCCGAGTTCCGAGATCGACAGCGCGTTGACCATTGCAATCACGCCGCCAACGACGAAGGAAACGACGACGATTGGTCCGGCCGCGTTCGCGGCGACGCCGGGTAACACGAAGATTCCGGCTCCGATCATCGTCCCGATCCCGATGGTCATAGCAGAGACCAACCCGAGGTCTTTGGCGAGTTCTTCGTCGCTCATTCGTTGGAATCGTCACGCGGAAGCGCGATCACCGGCCGGTCCGCGTTCGTGACGAGCTTGAGTGAAAGATCGCCGGAAAGGAACTGCATAATTCGGTTGCCACCGCGGGAGCGGTAGGCGATAGCACTTGCGTCGACTTCGTCAGCAGCCTCGAAGATAGCGCCGACAACGTCCCGTGCATACGCAGTGTAGTCGTCAGCGTCGGGAAACACCCGACGAACAGCGACATAGGATTCTTCTGCCAACTCTTCGGATTGTTCGACGGGTGTTTTATCTGGAACACCGCCACCCTTTTCGACGACGTGGAGTGCCGTCACGTGATCGGGCTGGTACGGTTCGAGTGCCATTGCCGTCTTGCGAGCATCGTCTTCATGGGCAACCGGTAGGAGAACATGAGCGAGTAACTCTCGATCGTTAGACTCAGCACTATTTGTCATACAGAACTAATCCCTTCGCCATTTTTAAAAATATATGTATCGTCTCGTTTGAATCGATTATCATACTATTATATTAAAAATAAAAAGAAATATGTGCGATACTTGTTTGATCGAGGTAGAACTTGCAGACAGATGGCTGATACCACAACTTTCAAAGTAGTTTCGTCGAGCTATTCGGGCTATTCGAGAAGGAACGTTTCGTATTCGGTGCCCCCACAGACAGGACACGCTTCTGTCTCTGTTTCGATCGTGTGCCCACAGGCACGGCATTCAACAGCGACATCGGCATTACAATTCGGACACGTTTCAACAGCGACGTTCATCGCTGTCTCGCAGGATGGACACTCAACCGTTGGGGCTGTCTCAGGCCACAGTGGAAGCACTTTCTCAAGTATGGCTGTCGGCATCTTCCAAGTTATTCATACCCCTACCTGTGTGTGCTTGTATCCATCGACAGAATACAATCGCTCCTAACACCTGCTTCGTACGGCACTTCACTCCGAAACCCACGTATATCTGCTCAGAAAGTCTCCCAGTCGGCGTGAATTTATAGAATACTCAGTCATCTTTGTCAGGCCCTAAGTAATTCCAGTGTGTTTTTTTCTCACCGTCTGGATGGCGTTCAAGCGTCACGTGATAGCGTCTCGTTTCGTCTTCCTGCTCAAGAACCACATGAAGCCCAGGATCTGCAGTATGAACGAATTCGTAGTCCTTGACATCGTCACGCTCTTTGAGCTCATCGCGTAATATCTCTTTCAGCTCTTGCGTTCGCTCGGAAGAATCGGTGTCGTCCATAAGAGACACTCTGCTAGTGATCTATATCAACCTTCGGCCACTACTTATCCAGAAATAACGACTTACAAGCTGGAGACGGTGTGCTTTTTATTCGATGGAACTGAAACGGTGGGTACATGTATATTATTATCGTTGGGGCAGGAGATATTGGAACGCCTCTTATCGAGATCGCCATCCGGTCAGGGAATGAAGTTGTTGTTATAGAAAAGGATGATACCAAAGCCGATCAGGTAGCGAGTGAGCACGATTGTTTAGTACTTAATGCGGATGCGACGACGAAAGAGATTCTTGAGGATGCTGGGGCAACACAAGCGGACGCGATGATCTCAACGACAGATCAAGACGCGACAAATATCATGGTCTGTCTACTCGCCAAAGAACTCGACATTCCGTCGGTCGTTTCCGTAGTTCATAATCCCGAACACATGGGATTGTACAAGCAGATCGGCGTCAATACGATGGAAAATCCCCAACAACTCATCGCGGAGTATCTATATAGGGCCGTTGCCCGCCCGGCGATCGTTGACTACCTTCGGATCGGTGAGGAAGCCGAAGTATTCGAAATCACGATCACCGAAGATGCGCCAGTCGCCGACAAGACGATCGAGCAAGCGGTTCAAAGCGGGATGATCCCGGATGATGTTCTCATAATCGCTGTCGAACGAGACGATCAAGATTCACCGATCACTCCCCGTGGGAATACCGAAATCAAACCGGGTGATCTAGTAACCGTCTACTCGGCTTTCGGTGCGGACCCCGAACTCACCGATCTGTTCGGACATTATGAGGACCGATAAGCGACTGTATCACTCAGTTTATCCGACAAAGAACCCGTGTATATTTGATAGCCATCCCAGAACGTACTCGACTATCGACGTGCCAAGGAACGAGACATGAAAGTAAATACGCGAACCGTAGGGCGAGACGTTGGCCGTATTCTCCAAGCCATCTCGCTTATGTTGATCGTTTCGATCGGTGTCGCCGTCGTCAACCAAGAGTACTACACCGTCCCGGCGTTCGGTATCTCCGCTGTTGTCGTAGCTGGCATCGGTACGACCCTGTCACGACTCTACCGTGATGCAGAACAGCCGGAGAAACTAGAAGCGATGATCACCGCCGCCAGCGCGTGGGGGGTGACCGGGCTACTCGGCGGGTTGCCGTTTCTGTTGATCGCGTGGACGATCGTACTCGATCCGTTTCCAGCGTGGGCGAACACGCCACCAATGAACGAGACGACGGCGATCTTTTTGCACCCGTTGGATGCGGTATTCGAGAGTATGAGTGGCTTCACCGGGACCGGCCTGACAATGGCCGCCGTCGAGGAACAACTCCCGCGGTCGCTTCACTGGTGGCGGTCATTCACTGAATGGGTCGGCGGAGTCGGGGTGATCGTACTTACCGTCGCCATCCTCGCCCGTCCCGGAAGCGGTTCGTTCACGCTCTATGAAAGCGAAGCACGTTCGGAAAGGATTCATCCGAGTATCATCTCGACTGTACAGGAGATCTGGAAGATTTATTTCGGGCTCACACTCGGCGCAGTTGTCCTATTCCTCGCTGTCGGCATGCCCCTGTGGGACGCAATCAATCACGGTATGACCGGCATCGCAACAGGTGGATTTTCAGTCCATGCCGATTCGATCGCTCACTACAACAGTCCGCTGATCGAATATGCGGTCGTTCCAGTTATGCTCGCTGGCAGTATCGCGTTTCCGGTCCACTACCTGATTTTCAAAGGCGAACTGCATAATTTCTATTCTGATCTTCAGACGCGGTGGGTCCTCATCTGGTTCACTATCGGTTCGCTCGTATTGACCACCATACTGTACGGAAACGGTCAGTACGAGACGCTCGAAGAGACGTTTCGGATCGCGCTGTTTCAGTTCGTCTCCGCCACCTCGAATGCCGGTTTCGGGACCGCTACAGTCGGGACCGGAACGGGAAAAGTCTGGAGTGCAGGCGCGACACTCCTGCTGTGTCTCGGGATGCTTACCGGAGCCGCCGCCGGGTCGACGGTGAGTGGGATCAAACTTATCCGGGTGATCACGCTCATAAAAGGAACCAGTTGGCAAATCAAGAGCGTCTTTTTACCGGATAGCGCCGTTCGGTACCTTCAGATCGGAGATCGAAGGCTCAGTGAAAAACAGGTTCAGCGTGAGTATACCGAAGCGGCAGTCGTGTTCATCCTTTGGTTGGCGTTCCTCTGTATTGGCATCGCCGTGTTCCTCTATGCTTTACCGCCCGCGTATCCACTCGAATACATCGTTTTCGATGTGATGAGTGCACAGAGCAACGTGGGGCTCGATTCCGGTATCACCGGGCCAGAGATGCCGACGATCACCAAAGCGATGTTAATCCTCAATATGTGGGTCGGTCGGCTCGAAATCATTCCCATCGCGGTGATTCTCGGTGCTCTCTTCAGTCGGCTCAATCTGTACCAGCGATGACCCGGCCAGAGGTATAGTAACCGATTTCAGACCATAGAGAGTTAGATTGGTTATGAATGTGGTCATCATCGGGGCGGGTGAGGTCGGGACGAGTATTGCCGCCAGTCTCGCAGCGGGTCACGACGTTGTGGTGATCGATGTTGATCCCGACCGCACAGAGGAACTCAAATACGAACATGACGTGCTCACCGTAGCTGGTGATGGGACGGCGTCCGAGATACAGGAAAGCGCAAACGTCCCGAATGCCGATATGGTCATCGCGTGTACCGATGACGACCGGACGAATCTTGTCGCCTGCGGAACCTCGAAGACGCTGGGTGACGCATTCACTATCGCTCGGGTGAAAAACACGGAGTATCTCCGGACATGGGAGCGTGATCAGACGGCCTTCGGTGTTGATTTCATGGTCTGTACGAATCTGCAGACTGCGAAGAATATCGTCCGAATCATCGGATTGCCCGCGGCGATTGATGTTGATCCGTTCGCCGGTGGACTCGTTCAAATGGCCGAGTTTGAACTGCCCGAAGAGAGTCCGGTCGTCGGACAGACGGTTGCCGAAGCCGACCGGTTTGAATCGCTTACGTTCGTCGGACTCTTCCGGGACGATGAGATGATTTTCCCTCGGGGTGATACCGACATTCTAGCCGGTGATCGGGCAGTCGTTATCGGGAGTCCCGAGAGTATCCAGCTGTTCGCAGCCGATATTGCACCACAGGTAACTCCGGATCAAACGGATGATATTGTAATTCTCGGTGGGAGCGAGATCGGGTATCAAACGGCCCGGATTCTCGAAGACCGTGAGCTGGGATCGCGGCTCATTGAACAGGATACGGAACGTGCACGATGGCTGGCAGAGAACCTTCCGAAGACGACGGTGTTGGAACACGACGGGACCGACACGGAGTTTCTCACGCGAGAACACGTTGATGAAGCTGACATCGTCATTGCGGCGCTTGAATCCGACGAGCGAAATCTTCTCGTTTCCGTCCTTGCGAAGCGGATCGGCGTTGACCGCGTCGTCGCTGTCGTTGATAGTCCGGACTACATCACGCTATTCGAAGAGATCGGCATCGACGTTGCGATTAATCCACGAACCGTTACCGCCGAAGAGATCATCCGGTTTACGTACGAAAGCGTCGCAGAGAACATCGCTGTCCTCGAAAACGATCAGGCAGAGGTGTTAGAGCTTGAATTGGACGAGGGCTCTCGTCTCGTTGGGGAACCGATCAAAGACCTCGTCAACGATATTGATGGGACGTTCGTTATCGGAGCGATTACACGAGGTCAATCGTTGATAAGCCCTCGGGGAGATACGGTTTTAAATCCGGGTGATCACGTGATTATTCTTGTTGAGATGGAATTTGCGAGTGAATTAGCCTCACTGGCGTGAGCAGTTTCGTGATCCTGAGCGAACTCTGAATTCAATTGTCGCTGTCCATAGCCGAGATGAAGATCGCCAGCACAGGGACGATTTCCAGCCGCCCGACCCACATCAGGAAGACCATCAGTAGCTTTGAGGCGTCCGAAAAGAACAGGTAGCTTCCGAACGGCCCCAGCCGACCGAACCCGGGACCGATGTTCCCGAGCGTTGCGAGGGACGCGCTGACCGCTTCTAGCGTCGAGAGTTGGATTCCGATCCGGGCCGTATCCAGAGAGAGGAATACCGCCGCAAAACCAAACAGAAGGATGTACAACAAGGTGAAGACCATAATGCCTCGGATCGCGTCCTCATCAACCACACTGCCGCCGAGCCGAACCGGTTCGACGACATCCGGGTGCGCCGTGGTGAACAGCTCACGCCGGATCGTCTTCAGGACGACCAGCCATCGAACGACTTTGACACCCCCACCGGTCGATCCGGCGGATCCACCCACGAACATTGCAAATAAGAGGAAGATCTGAGCGTTGGTATCCCACTGGGCGAAATCCGCGGTCGCGTACCCGGTGGAGTTCATGAGCGACCCGATCTGGAAGGCGGCCTGTCGGAGCGTGTTTTCTGTGAGCCCATCAGTCACTCCCCCCAACTCCATCGGCGGGGCCGCACCGCGAACCAGAAGAACCGACAGGACTGCAGTCAACACAGCGATCGCCCCCGCGTAAAACCGAAACTCCGGATTATCGAGCATAATTTCTGCTTCGCCTTTGAGAACGTGCCAAAACAGCGCGAAATTGACGCCAGCGATAAGCATGAACGGAATCACGACCCACTGGACGACAGCCGAGAACGCGGCGATACTATCCGCCTGTGGGGAGAAGCCACCAGTCGGCAGTGTCGTGAATCCATGTGCAACGGCATTGAACAGATCCATGTTCGGGGCAAATCCGAGCAGGTGGAGTCCGTAAAGCAAGCAGATGTATACGAGTGTGAAGCCGAAATAAATTAGCCAGAGGACGCGTGCGGTTTCTGCTATTTTCGGGGTGAGTTTCTGGAGTTCCGGTCCCGGTGCTTCCGAGGCCATCAGTTGTGCGCCGTTGACAGCGACTTCAGGCAGGATAGCGATCATCAGGACGATGATACCCATGCCACCCAGCCACTGGGTGAGTTGCCGCCACATCAGCAAGGCGTGGGAGTGTCGCTCTAGGCTGATTTCACCCATAACAGTCGCGCCCGTTGTCGTGAAACCACTCATCGATTCAAAGAGCGCGTTGACAGGATCAGCCAGTGTTGAGGCAGTGCCGTAACCGGCCAGAAGATACGGGATCATCCCGACGACGGCAGCCATAATCCAGGCCAACGACACGAACAGGAGTGCCTCTCGGGGGCCGAGATCCGGTTTAGTATCGATCTGCTCAAGAGTGAATCCAACGGTGGTAACGATCACAATTGAGAGGACGAATACCCAGATGTCTTCAGTATAGACGACTGCGACAAAAAGCGGGATGAGCATCGTAGCGGCGAGATATTTGAGTCCCGTGCCGAGAAGCGCGACACTTGCTTTCCAATTCACACGCCATGACATAGGATTGGAAAATCATGTCTGGAGTATCAAACTGTCGAAATGATAGTTGGATGGAGCGCTATAGCCTATCCCCAGAAGGTACAAATGTTATAGTGTCGCTTGGTACTGTCCAGTTGAGCACTGCCTTGACCGGCGTTTGATTATCTAGTAAGGGATCTCAACAGAACCGAGTGACCAATACCACCTCAGTGGCTAGATTTCAAGTCCTGCTGAATAAGCGCCCTCTATTCAGCAAGGCCTCAACAAACTATCAGCGACAGAGGATTTCAACAGAGCCAACTAATCCATCTTCAGTTCGTATCCACTGCCCACTTGTTCAATCCGAGTCCCGGCCGCTGCTGCTCGATCGAGTGCTTCTCGCACAACGCCTTCTGAAAGATTCGCTTGTTCGGCGACGATCGTGATCGGCAGACTCCCGTTCCGCCGACCGCCCACTGTCTGGATCGCCGTTTCGAGGCGCTTCTGCTCGGCACT
>Ga0102942_1000895_pt1 | contig 11396 bp, 9 predicted proteins | sample SalPon2_C_H2O_MG_FD_78171 | JGI IMG/M metagenome (GOLD analysis project Ga0102942, IMG submission 78171) | Salt pond water microbial communities from South San Francisco under conditions of wetland restoration - Salt Pond MetaG R2_C_H2O_MG | ecosystem: Environmental > Aquatic > Non-marine Saline... | reverse complement strand
TTGTAATTTTTCAAGATCTAGTTCAAATCCAGATGCTGGCTTCTCTAGACTCCAATTGCTCAGTACATCTTCCGAAAATTGTCCGATAAACCCTACTTCTTCATCGCCGATTTTAATTTTTCCAGACCTATTTTGCTTGAAGAAAGGCTTGGATGCTTCTTTAACCTTAAGCTGAATACCTAGATCTCTTTCAATAATCTGAAGCATTTCTCTTGCATCTGTGAAATCAGTTTCATCACCCGACTTGACGAAAGCCGTTTTCTTCTTATTAGAAGCTCCAGTATTAGAATTATCAATCACTGCTACGTTGCCTGTTTCAAAGAATTTTTGGGGGTATGAATGGTGCTTGTTCTTTTTGAGGACTTGTAACAAGGATGGAGTAATCAAGTCTCTAAGCGCTCCATACTCATCAGAAAGAGGGTTTTCGATCTTTACGAAACTATCTTCTTCCCTACCTATTTTTTCCTTTAGATCTTCTCTGTTGGCATGGACATAAGTCATTGCCTCCATGGCTCCTGCACCAGACATCATGTCTCTGACTACTTCAGATAGATCTTCAATGCTTCTCTGTTGACCTATTTGATCTACCTCAGGTAGTTCCGGATCAATATTAGTGTATCTATGAGCTATGATAACATCTTCTATTAGGTCGTATTGATGCATTACGTCGTTTCTATAGCAAGGTACTTCTACTTTGATTTTTCCTTTCTTCTTTTTTGCACCGTATTTCATCATTTCCAGTCTTTCAACAACTTCTGAAGCTTCGAGATCAAGACCCGAGACATCTCTAAAGTATTCTGGATCAAGTTCCATTGCCTCAGGGGAGAGGTCCGGCATTTTCTCGCCGTCGATATCTACTGATTCGACTTCTCCACCTCTTTCGGCAAGTGCAGTAGTAAGTATATTCAAAGCCTTCAAAACCGTGTATCTGTCCTTTCCCGTGACATCTATGAATATATCATCTGTTCCTGTTTCAACTTCTGTCAATTGATTGTTGATTATTGGCGGGAAGCTTAGTATCTTTCCGTCAGCATCTTCAATTACCGGGTATTTGTCCTCTTCCTCAAGTATCCAAGAGTATTTTTGCCCTTTTTCGTGTTTTTCAAGTATTTCACCAAGCTGCATATGCTTGTCATACTCCAGTGGTTTGAAACTGACTTTTTCAGGTTCTACAGCTTTGTATGTAAAAGGTGCTTCCACAGTTGACAGGTCATGAAGACCTATAGCTAGTTTATCTCTTCTTCTACCCATTGTTTGATGCATCTTTTCTTGAAGCTGGATTAATCCATTAATTATCTTACGAGAAAGGTCTAAATCCTTGACAACAGCCCCACCAATATGTGGACGGACATCTTCGACAGATTCATCAACTTCTACCGTAATATCTCCTTTTTCTACCTTGTAATCTGTTCTTCCTGTTTCTATATCAAAGAATCCTCTGTATGCTCTTGCAACACCTTCTACTGACAAACAATCTGGTCTGTTCGGATAGTTCTCCACTTCGCATACATTTCCGTCGATATGATGCCAGTGAACTCCTAGAAAAGATGCCTCTTCGATTAATTTTTGATCCTCAAATTCTTTTCCTACAAGATCTGTGAACTCTCTCTTATCTATTTCTATTGTTGCCATTCTATTCACCCTCCATTGTTTCGTTGTTCCAATCCGGTCTCCATACCGGTGTTTGATCTATTATTTGTATGTCGTTTCTGTAGAGTTCTCTAATATCAGTCAGTCCTGCTGCTCCTGCAGCTATTCTTGGAATCCCTAGTCCCCATGCCAATACTTTTGCCTCAAAGCCTAGCATTGGTTTAACTACTTCTGGTCGGAACATTCCTGCTCCACCCATTCCCATCCATTCTTCGTCTTCTTCATCCCATACTTGTACTTCTACACTCATCTCAGTGTAAGGATAATAGGATGGGATTAAACGGAATTCGCTGTAACCCATTTTCTTGAAGAATTCGCTGATGTATCCTTTGAGATTCTTGAAGTTCAAGTCCTTACCGACTACGATACCATCTGTCTGGTAGAACTCTGCTAAGTGGGTTCTATCAACTGTCTCGTTTCTAAAGTTTCTTCCTACTATGAAGAATTTTTTAGGTAGCTCTTCCTCGTTAATATCTATCTCATGAAGTCTACGGGCTGAAATAGCTGTAGTATGTGTTCTTATTACATTCTTTTCTGCATCCTTCTCGCTCCAATCACTTCCATAGCCTGTACTGCCTGTTTCCCATCCATCTTCATGAGTCTCTTTGACGTGCTGTACTTTTTCCCCATATTCCTCTAGGTTGGCTTTAGCTGGTTTTTCCACGAAGAATGTATCATGCATTTCTCTTGCAGGATGGTCTTGTGGAGTATAAAGTGCGTCGAAGTTTAGGAAGCTTGGAACGACGTAGTCACCACCCATTTCTTCGAATCCCATCTCCATCCAAGTCTGACGAGCGTACTGTAGAATATTCTTGTAGTAATGTTTTTTGCCAGTTCTAGGAGTCTTTGATCTTGCCTCTACATCAAACTTTTCCTCGACATTGCTTTTTTCAATTTCCTGTCCTTCATCAGTTAGTCGGAGTTCTCTTACACTTTTTTCGACTTTTTCAACAAGCCCTCTTTCAATCAATTGTTCAGAAAACTCCTCTTCATCTAGTTTTTCAGCTACAGAATCCTCAATATCTTCAAAATTTACGATTAACTTAACTCTGCCTTGTTCAATTTCTATCCAGTTCTTCTGTCTTGCTTTACCTAGTGCAACGTCGAGATTAAGTTCCTGCAAGTCCTGCATCTCTTTTGGTTCATCCTTAACTTTTTCAGCAAGCCTATACTCCGGAGAACCATTTTGTCTTACTTCCTCACCAGTATCTGTGATTTCGAACTCTACTTCCTCACTTTCATCTATTTCAACAAGCTCTACTTCGTTGAGCTCTAGTGCTGCTCTATTAACCATGGATTGGTCGTATCCCTTTGACTCTAGAGCTCTTACAGTAGTTTTGTCTGTTTCCTTCAGCTCGTTGAGTACCTGGATTGCTTGGCTTGAAAGTTTCACGATTAATCTAAATGAGTTGAAACGTTTTATACCTAAGCAGCTTCTAGTGTCGCACCTATGATTATGCAGATTATCCCTGCAACTACTAGTTTTACGTAATCCTTCCATGTCTCCCTGTCAAAGTGTTCTCTGTAAACTGCTGCAGATATAAGACTTCCAGATATGCCCGCCACAACAAAACCAGACATCTCGAATAATGAGTGGGGAAGGTATGCTAGGCTCAAAACCGGGTCGCTTGAGAAAATTTTAGACATGAAAACACCGAAAACAGATGCATTCCATGAAAGAATAAATGCTCCAGCCGAACCGACAAGTAGAGAAACTAAAAAGATCGAAGAGAACACAGTAAGGTTATTAGTTAAAATTAAATTGAAGTTTCCTCCTTGTATTGCCGCTCCTGTAGTGCCCAAGAGAGATCTCTGAAGCTCAAAAACATTAGTAAACTGGTTGGCAAGAAGTCCAAAGCCTAAAGCCTGTCCTGCAAAAATTGAGAGATAAATCTCAACCTCAGGAAGGTGAGGCAGCTTTTCAGCCTCATCATCCAAAAACTTACTTGTAAGAGAATAGATCAAAGGTACGGCAGCGAATAAAACAGCTAAAAGATCTAACTGGCTGGGAAAAACCAGTCTGGCCACAGAAAAACCTATCAAGCTCGACAAAAGACCGAGTAAAGCAAGCAAAAAATGATTATCCTTCTTTTCCTCCAACAAAAATAGTGTTTCCAGCATCACTAAAGTTTAAGGAAAGATGCGTTGAAAACGATTTTGACAGACCAAATCTTCAAGGAGTTCTCACAGGTCGAACTCGAAATTCTCCTCAATGTACTGCTCGACTTTCGGAGCAGCTCCCCCCCTCTTTCTCTGATGTTCTCTCAAGAACCCCTCTATCTTGTCCTTGGCGATTTGTTTGAGTTCTCCTGAAAGCATTTCTCCTGAACTGTATTCTTGTCGGATTCTTTCAAGTTCTTGATCATCTTTGATCAGATGGAAAGCTAGGAGTTCGAACACCATGTCTTCTTCGACATCAGCGCCTTTTTCTCTGTGTTCTTCCAGAGAATCTTTGCCTCCAGTTTTTGCCTGATCAATCTTGCTTTTGGCGTCTTCTATTGAGTCGTTTAGTGCGATGTAGCTTTTTGGATCGGAGGAACTCATTTTTCCTCCTGTTAGGCCTCTCATGAATCTGTTGTAAGTTGAAGCCGGTTTCCTAAAGTCATGATCTCTGTGTTTACGAGCCACTTCTCTGGTCAATCTAATGTGTGGGTCTTGATCTATTCCTACCGGCACTACTGTCGGCTTTTTTCCTCCTTTTTCTGGGAACTGTGGTCTGAGGATGTCTGCGTATTGTACTTGGGCTGAACTCATTTTTCCAGGATTAGCTGATCCATAAGTTGCTTCCATCTCATTTTGCGTTAGGTAACGTCCGAACATCGCTGCCCTGGCTAAATGGTTGTTACCTGCTTTCGATTGGAAGTAGAAATCTGTTTTATCCAAGTCAATTCCGAGAGCAACGTAATTCTTCAAGTATTCTTCTATAACCAGTTTCCTTGCTTCTTCTAGAGAGATTTCCCGCGTGTTATATGATTCGATATCTGCTGCCGTCAGAGTTATCTGAGCGCCCATGTCCTGGAACATTTTCATTTGATCAACCACGACTTTATGACCCATGTGGGCTTCTCCAGAAGGCATTATGCCTGTAATAGCAGCAACCTCGCCACCATCCTGTAGAACATCTAGGTATTCATCCATTCCTCTGTGACCGAAGACTATGCCTCTCCTTATATACCTGTGATCAGGCATTCGATCAGCTATCTCCTCAATCGGATCAATACCAAACTCTTCCATTTTTTCCTCAATATTACCTAACTCAACATCGCCCCAAGGATCGTTATCAGGCATATTTTTTGATTCACCTCTCAGCTTTTAATTGGTTTACAGGTTTTCTACCTTTGAAACCGAGAATTTTCTCGTAACCATCCGTAGACATTAGTATGGGGTAAAATGGTTCTTCCGCTCTTAATTCCTCCTCATAGTTCTCAGCATATTTTTCTCCCTCTTCTACAAGAATGAAGTTTTCTGCTAAGAACTCGTAGTTTCCTGGAACAGATTCATACATTTCAAAAATTTCTGGAGTCTCTCTACTTCCTTGAAGATCTATAGCCTCAAAGTAAGATAAGAAATTTAATAGGACTTGGTATGAATTTTCCGCAGCCTGTTCAGTTCCTATTGGACCTGCCTCTACAGAAACCGCGTCAAGATATTTTTCGATGCTGTCCTTACCAAGTGGAGAGACATCCACAGCTTTTCCAACTCCTGGAGCCATGACCAAATCCTCATCCAAAGTATTGACTAGACAGAACATCTCTTCAAAATCCTTCATGGAATGCATTGTCAACACATTCAAGCCTTCAAGCTCTTCCATGAGTTCTGCGGCTATTTTTTCTTCATGAACATTGCTTTCAGCATCTCCAGGGAAGCAGCGGTTCAAATCAGCATCTAGATATCTTTCTCCATCCTCCATCGCCTTTTCATTAGCTATCACAAACCTGACAGGTCTCTGAAGATCTAAGTTACTCTCAAAGAACCTTTCAATAGCATGCTTTCCACACTTTTCATCTCCATGCATGCATGCCACAACACCTATTTCAGGATCTCCAGAGCCCTTATCTATTACCTTCAATTCATTCACCTCCCACCTTGTAATCACTCATGATTTTTGACAATGCCTCTTCATCAGACATTTCTTTCCTCAGTTCTCTATATCTTTCGGCAGTTTCATCTGCAGGAGCCATACCCGATTCAAGTCTGTCGCTGAAAGCATAGTCGAACAGATCCTGTTCTCCCTGTATGAAGGATTCATAGTCGACGTCCAGATTATCTAAACCTTGCCGGGCATACTCAAGTTCCTCGCCGATAACTTCAGTTGCATCTCTCTGGATTCCGGAGCTGTCGTACAGTTTCTCATCTAAGCCATTATGCATCGCAGTGTAACGATTTCTGTTAACTTTCTCTATATCCAATAATTCTTCTTCATTCTGCTGTGCATAAGCAATACGACCCATCATAAATGCAGACAGCGCTAAATCCTGCCTAACTGTCGGCTGAATTGAAAGAGGACGGATCTCAACCAACGCTGAATTATCGGCAAACTTGATGTTGATATCCTCCCAATTATTCGCTATAGCCTGGTCTAGAGCCGAATCTTCATCTGGAGCAACGTAGACAGGATCAAGTCTCTCAAAGTAATCTCCTATATCCTTCAGGTAAGACTGCATTTTACCTGCTCTAGGAGATTCATCTCCAAATTCATCATCGTCTCTCAGGTCAGCAGATTTCTCCCAGACAGGCATCCTGACGTCGGATATACCTGTATCCTTTTGCTCCATAATCCTAGCATTTGCCCCTAACGCCTCAGCATATGGAGCGAACATGTATGCAAAGTTAGCCTTGTTTACAGCATCATCTAAACTTTGAGCCTGCATGTTTGTCTGTGTAGAGGCTATCATACCAGAATAATGGATGTCTCGAGGATCAAAGCCTTCTTCAATTCCAAAGAAATCATGAACCATTTCATCGTTTCTCGCTTGGTCAAGGAAGTTCGCAAAGAGTTCATATCGTGAGTTCTCATCCCCACTCCTCCTGAACTCCCCAACCGTCGGGAAGGGATTGGTACCGTTCCTCAGAAGTTGGAAACCTTCTTCAGCTGCTAATTCTGCAGTAATCTCTTCTTTTCCTTGAAGTTCCTCTTCGAATTCTTCTAGAGAATTAGGGTCAGATATTGGTTCTGTTCTTGCTTCAATAACTGTTGCAGCTAGCTCAGAATCAAGGAAATCTTCATTTTCTTTAATCCTGTCCCTTACTTCTTCAGAAGCCTGTTGATTCTCGGAATCAAGTAGACTGTATTCGACTTCGAAGCCGATTTTAAGGTCCTCTGAGTTTTCAAATCTTGAAGGATTTTTCTCAATATCTTTTACCTGCTCCTTGAAGCCTGAGTGAACCTTTTCAAGTTCTTCACCTTCTAAGAGCTGTGGAACGTCCTCTATTCCAAAAACGTTCACCTGAGGTTGCATTAGTACTCATAATATCACAAAGAGTAATTGCAGACAAAGATTTAAATAAGATAAGGAAGTGAAAAGATCTTCAAAAAGTATAGCAACGGCTAATATTATTCTAAAGTCTTAAAATACAAGAAATGTTGCATAAATATTTGAGAAAACGTTTTCAAAGCCAGGAAATATTTTTGATGGAAGAAATATTGATATAGCTATGGCTCAAAGAATTATCTGTTCGAGAGTTTCCAAACACATCCACCCTTCCGAGCCATACAATTATTTTGTCAATTAAGAATTATATATCTGACTTCTTGGCTTTGAATCCTATCATGTCGTCATATCCATCTGTAGACATTAGGACAGGATAGAATTTTTCTTTTGCTCTTAATGCTTCTCCAGGTTTTTCAGCAAAGACTTTGCCTTTATTTACAGGTTTGAAGTTTTCAGCGACAAATTCAAAGTTCTTTCCTTCCTGTTTATCATAAACATCGTATATTTCTGGATCAGAGGAACCATACTCTTCATCAAGATCTATAACGCCTTCGACCGCAAGAAAGTTCTTAATTATATCAAATGCCATTTTGGCTGCATTTTGGTCATCTTTATATCCGCATTCTACAACTACACCTTCAAGATCCTGAGTCAATCCTCCCTCAACAAAACTCATATCTACTACTTTCTCAAGACCTGTAGACCTTGCTAGTTCAATTTTTTCAGAACTTTGACCTACCGTAATAGCGAAAGGACAACCTTCAGACTCCGAAGAATGTATATCTAATATCTTTAGTCCTTCAAGTTCTTTCTTCAATTTCACTGCCAGTCTTTCTTCATATTTTTCACTTTCAAGACTCCCTGGGAAACTTCTATTCAGATCCGAGTCACAGTACCTTTTTCCAAGTCTGAAAGCTCTTTCATTAGCTGTTATGAGTTTGATAGTTTTCTTTACTTCAAATCCTCGTTTTTTGAACCTGTTGAACGCATGCCAACCGCAAGTCTCATCTCCATGTACACATGCAACCAAAGCGTACTCTGGATCGCCCTCACCAATTACTTCAACCTTCACTGATGCTCACCTGCTCCATTAACGCTTGGTTTAGAGATTCTTCACTTTTTGTGCCAGATTCAACTGTTCTGTAATATTCTTCAGCCATTTGATCTGATGGAGTGCCTTCCTCCAGCCTTTCGTAAAGAATGTCTAAGTATCCAGAATCATTCAGATCTATGTAGTCTAGTCCTTTTTCTGCCTTTTCCAGCTCCTCCTCCATAACTTCTACTGCTTGTCTCAGCTCTCCATCTGTATCGTAAAGTTTGGTATCCAAACCGTTGTACATTGCAGAATGACGGTTTCTATTTACTTGTTCTATATCCATGAGCTCTTCTGTATCTGATTCATCTTCTTCTATATCACCTATGTTCTGAGCGTATGCAAGTCTTCCAAGGTAGAAACCATGCATTGCAATTTCTTCAGCTATAGATGGCTGAGTTGAAACAATTCTAGACTCCACAACCGCTTGGAACCTATCCTCCTCAGGTCCATGATTGAATTTGATTCTGGAATCCTTCCAATACGTACCTATGCCGATTTCACGAGCTGCTTCTTGTTTCTCCTCATCATTCAATATGAATGGTTGTTCTTTGACTCTTCGGAAGTAGTTTTCTATGTTTGTTTCGTCTTCACTCTCAGCTAAAAAGTAGGAATCCAGTTTCCCTACATCCATCTCTTCTTCCAAACTATCGGGATTCCTGATATCATGGCTTTTCTCCCATAAAGGCATTCTTACATCGCTGAAACCAAGATTCTTTCCTTCGAGGAAACGAGCATTACCTGAGATAGCTGAAAGGAATGGTGAAATCATGTAAGTAAGATTTGCTTTTTCAACAGCATCTTCAAGGCCTTCAGCCTGTACATTAACCTGTGTAGAGTTTATTAAAGCTGCTAGATCCGAATTTCTGGGATCGATCGAGTCTTTACCTCCGAAAATTTCGTGGACCTGGCTGTGTCTTGCCTCTTCATAGAAAGATGGTACTTGCTGGTACTTTTCCTCACTTGAAATCGGTATATTATCTGTATCGATAAACGGGTTCGTCCCAGATCTTACCAGATTCAAACCTTGTTTACTTGCTTCCTTGACTAACTCAGACTCATTTCTCTCAAGAACGTCTTCAAGTTCAGAAAGAGTTCCAGGTTCTAATGGTTCTGTGCGGAGCTCGACCTGCGATCCACCTACTTCCACATCAGCAAATTCAAGATCCTCAATTAATTGATCACGTGTTTCATGATTTACAGGAGTCAGAGACTCGTCTACCAAACCATACTCAGTTTCTAAACCTATTTTCCAAGTACTTTCCGCTTCATATTTTTCAGCAGAATCAAGTATTTCTTCTACCTGCTGTTCAAAGCTTTCACGCATGGCTTGCTCAGCCTTCGACTCGTCAATCTGCTGTGAACTTGACATTATACTCAAGAAATACTCAAACAAGCTTTAAATACTTGAGGACTATTTAGAGACTCTAAAAAGATATAATTAACTCTAGTTTAACTAGAAAACTTCATTCAATGAAGAAAAATTTAGAAACAATTTTCCTGACAATCGATAGTTTTTAGGACCCCATTTTGAACCAGCTATAAGCGGAAGTCTGTTGTCTAAATCGTCTTTATGTAAAGCAAAAGCTAATCCCGCGATGCTTCCTGATTCAGTATCCATAGAGTTTTCAATTAAGCACATATAGATAACACCTCGCTAGAAACGAGAAAAACAGTCAATAGCTATAGAAACGGCTGTCAACGAAATCCTCTTGAGGATTGAAATCCACAGCCATATTACCTGAGTAGAATAGGATTTTTTTATTTTCTTTGCCAACGAATTATGATTTCTCAAGAGCTTCTACCGCAGGAAGTTTTTCCCCACTCATGTACCGGACAAAAGCTCCACCCGCTATCGATACGTGTGAGAACTCCCCTAGTTCATGACCAAATCTTTCAACAAGTGAGGAAGTATGTCCGCCACCCATAACAGTAAAGCCATCAGAGTCTGCAAGCGACTCAACTACAGCTTCGGAACCCTGCGGATGTTCCTCAAATGCGCCCATGGGTCCTTTCATAACCACTGCCTCAGATTGCCGAATTAGATCAGAGTACTTTTCTTTTGTCTTATCTCCGATATCCCAGGTCATTTCATCATCAGGCACCTCTCCTGGTTCATAGACACCAGAATCTGTTCTCAAATCATGAGGAAGGACGATTTTATCATCGTACTCTTCAAGCAATTCTTCTAATTCGCCTGCACTTGCATCAAAGTTGTTTCTGCGAATCCATTCCTGCTTTTCGCCTAATTCATGACCTTGCAGGTTGAGAGCTAGTTCTCCAGGTATTCCCCCAAGCAATACTTTTTCCACATCTTCAATCATATGATTCATCATTCCGATAATATCAGACGGTTTCTCACCACCCAAGACAAGTATTCCATTTTCAAACTCCTCTTTAACCATATCGCAGTTTTCGAGCTCTCTTTTCATAATAGGTCCCGCATAAGAATCCAGTAACGGTGTAAACCCTACTATCGAGCCATGCGACCTGTGTGCTGTGGAAAAAGCATCATCAATATACAAATCAAAGTAACACGCCATACTCTCAACGAAGTAGTCTTCTGCATGGTGTTCAGGACTCACATTCTGAAGTTCTTCTGAAAGGAATCTGATGTTTTCAAGCAAAGTTACATCGCCGTCAGCCATTGATGCTACTGCATCCCCTAACTGAGAGCCGAAAAAGGATTGTACAAAATTGACGTCTTTTCCAAGACTTTCAGAAATCATCTCAGCGTGATTTTCGAGTGAGATAAAATCTTGGCGTGCAGGACGACCCTGATGGGCAACTACTACTGTTCTTGCACCTTTTTTACTTAGTTCCCGAATTGTTTCCATATATCTTTCGAATCTTACTGTTTTTCTAGGCTCTCCATCTTCGACTGGAAGATTTAGATCTGTTCTCAACAGTACTGTAGAACCTTCAAGATCAGCTTCATCAATCCCTTTCATAGCCACCGCTTGTATTACGATGTATTACTCTGCTTGTTTTTAAGCATTTACACACCCACAATCAGAAATTTAAGATTCACCTAACCGCATATTTTTGTGGACACCATGACAACTAAGGGTGGACGTTTTGGACTATCGCAGATCAAATCCGAGATCTGTGTCAAAGAGAAGAAATAATTTCTTCGAATCAAAATCTTTAGCTTCTGCTATAAAAACTTCCAACACCGGTGTTTCTGTATGGAAAACTTAACTGAAAAAATAGCTGAACTA
>Ga0102942_1000894_pt1 | contig 11400 bp, 10 predicted proteins | sample SalPon2_C_H2O_MG_FD_78171 | JGI IMG/M metagenome (GOLD analysis project Ga0102942, IMG submission 78171) | Salt pond water microbial communities from South San Francisco under conditions of wetland restoration - Salt Pond MetaG R2_C_H2O_MG | ecosystem: Environmental > Aquatic > Non-marine Saline... | reverse complement strand
GGACCGCCGTCGGGGACGTAGTCCTTCACGAACTGGAGCTTCCCGGACGCGTAGGAGGGGCGATTCGGCCAGTTCTCAAGCGGCGGCGGAGACGAGACCGCCCATTCCGCGGTCCGCGAGTAGTCCCACGGGTTATCTCCGGCTTCGGGGCCGGACACGTACGACTTCGCCATGTTGTAGAACATGATGAAGAAGGAGAACCCGAGGGCGAACGCTCCGATTGTCCCGATCTGATGGTAGATCTGGAATGCGGGGTTGTACTCGAACACCCGACGCGGGGTCTCCCACGCGAGGAACATCGAGAAATACACCGCGTTGAACCCGAGGAAGAACACGACGAAGTGCAGTTTCCCGAGGAACTCGTCGTACATTTTGCCAGTCATCTTCGGGAACCAGTAGTACACACCGCCGATTAGCGCCGTGGCGCCGCCGAACATGACGTAGTGGAAGTGCGCGACCACCCAGTACGTGCCGCGGAACTCGTAGTCGAGCACGATGGCGCCGAGGAACACCCCGGTGATGCCGCCCAGGATGAACAGCAACAGCGCGCCGAACGCGAAGAGGAACGGCGTCGTGAACTGGATGCGTCCCTTGATCAGCGTGTAGATCAGCGAGAACACCAGCAGGTCGAACGGTAGCGAGATGCCGATGGTCGTCGCCATCATCAGCGTCTTGATCTCCAGGTTGATCGTCGTCAGGAACATGTGGTGCATCCACACGAGGAACGACTGGACGGAGATGAGACAGATGGAGATGATCACCCACTTCCGGCCGACGAGCCGGCGACCGGAGAACGTCTGGAACAGCTCCAGCATGACCCCGAGCGCCGGGAAGAAGACGATGTACACCTCCGGGTGACCGAAGAACCACCAGAGGTGGCCCCACAGGAGGGAGCCGCCCTCGGTCGCGGAGAAGTACACGGAGCCGAGCACGCGGTCAGCACCGAGTATCATCATCGCGGCGAGTAGGGCTGCGAACGCGAACAGCATCATCCACACCGTCGCCAAGATGGACCAGGTGAACATCGGCATGTCCATGATACCCATCCCCTCGGCGCGTGAGTGGTGAATCGAAGTGAGGAAATTCACCGTCGAAGCCGTCACTCCGATAGTGAACATGATCAGTGCGAGGACCGCCCCCGTCGACCCGACGCTCGGCGTGTACATCGGGACGTTGAGCGGGGCGTACATCGTCCACCCGGCGCTCAGCGTCCCGCCCTGGAAGAAGCTGATCCCCAGCAGCACGCCGGAGAACAGGTACATCCAGTAGGAGAGCGCGTTCAGCCGCGGGAACGCGAGGTCGTCAGCCCCGATCTGCAGCGGGACGAAGTAGTTCGCGAAGGCGAAAGCGAACGGGGAAAGGAACCAGAACACCATTATCATCCCGTGTGCGGTGACGGCCTCGTTGTACGCGAGCCCAGAGAGCACTTGGTTCGTCGGGTCCCACAGCTGCAGACGGATCAGCAACGCCATCACGCCGCCGAACAGCAGGAAGAACAGCGCCGTGATCAGGTACATGATCCCGACGTCTTTGTGATTCGTCGTGATCAGCCAGCGCTTGACAGACGTCGTAGGCGGGAGCTCGCTCATGCTGTGACACCTCCGACGGCGGCGCCGGTAAAGCTGGCGGCGTCGTTGAGGCTGGCGGACTCGTTGCTGGCGGACTCGTTGCCGCCGGCGTTGTCACCGCCCGTGCTCTCGTACCACTCCTCCCACTCGTCCTGCGGGATGACAGTGATCTGCCCCTTCATCGCCGAGTGACCCGCCCCGCAAAGCTCGAAGCACTCCACGGTGTACGTCGCCTCGCCGCCCTGCGCCTCGACCTCTTCGGAACTCACGGAGAACCAGTTGGTGTTGGTCTCTCCGGGGATAGCGTCGGACTTTATCCGCAACTCCGACGAGCCGAAGTTATGCCATACGTCCCGTGAAGTCACTTTGATGTCTATCCGCTGGTCGGCCGGCACGACAAGCTCGCCTATCGCGGTGTGACCGTTCGGGTACTCGTACTCCCAGCCGAACTGGTACCCTTCGACGAGGATCTCGATGTCGCCCTCCTCGCCGGTGTCGGGTCCGTCCTCGACGTAGAGGAGAAGCCCGTACGCGTACACGACGAGGCTGATGACGACAATTGCGCTCAGCCCGAACGAGAGGAAGAGCTTCTTGGCTTTCGGACCGCCCTGTCCCGTCGGGAGCTCTCCGACGACCGGCGCGTCGAAGTCCTCGTTCGGTTCGCTTCCGTCGTCGCGGTACTTGTACACGTTCCACAGCGTGTACGCGACGACAATCGTACCGACGAGCGTACCGAGCGCGAGGAAGACGAAGAAGATCTCGTCAAAGACCTCCGCCTGCGCGCGCCAGTCGCTCCCCTGTTGCAAGATAAGTGAATCTATCATGTTCGTCTCTCTGCTCTTATCACACCCTTGGTGATGGCACACTTAGCTCTTGTGTAGCGTCGGTAAATACACTACATTATGAAGTTGCGCTTATAACCACGGAACGCGCCCGCCGAAAGAGAGAAAGAGGCGATAGCCCCACCAGTCGGCCCCGAGTCGGACGTGTATACGAAGGCTATTTGTACGCGCGAACGGACCTGCTAATAAGAAACCAATCATGGTCTCACTCACGCTCTTGAGCACGGCACTTATGGGGCTGCTCGTCGCGGCCACCTTCCTCGCCGTCGCGAGGATCGGCACGAAGCGAACGGCGCCCGGGGCGGACGGGTCGACCGACACGTACGCCGCCGTCGTCGGGGCGACGCGGGACGTCATCCAGAAACCGGTCGTCTGGGCCATCGCGTTCGTCGCGATAGCGGTCGGCGTCGGCGGCGTCGCCCTGCTCGCGGTCGGAGATTTCGGACTTTCGGAGGGGCTCTCCGGTAGCCTCCTCGGCGTCGCCTACGCCGCCGTCGGCCTCTTGGTGGCGGGCTTCGTCTTCCTCGGGGCCTACTTCAGCGCCCGCGGGCGCGGGTTGGGCAACGCACACGGCGTCGCGGCCGGTTCGTTCGCCGCCGGCTTCGTCTTCCTCGTTCTCGTCGTGGTACAGCTCGTCGTCGGCGTCATCGGCTGAGTTCGGTCGGTTCGCGGATCTACCCTCTCCTTCCGCATCGTCGCGCTGCGCGCGACATGGAGGACTGTCTCCGCCCCCTTCGTCAGCGTGGTGACGAGTCGTGGAGGTGCCGCTCACGGTAGATATCTCGACTCACGTTCGCGAGAGTTGCCGGAACTGGGTTGTGTTACGCGACGGCGACGCCGTTCCGGGCGAGAAAGTTGCTCGCCGCCTTGATCTCGACGGGACTTCCGATGATGCGATAGTAGCCGTCGTCCTCGACGACCGTCACGGTGAAGCGGTCGAGGAGCCGGTCGCCGAGACCGTCGAGGGCGTGGCACGGGAGGACGATCTGCGTGCTGTCACGGAGGCTCGACGGGTCGGGCATTCGACGTACGAAGCGATGACGCGTCTCTATTATAACCGTGTCGAAGTATCGACACGAGCACGGACCGTTCGCGGGACGGGAGCGGCGCTCGCCGCCGCCGCCGCCGCGTGCCGCGGCCCGAAGGAACACCTTTAACGAGCCGAACGGCCGACTGTAGCACAATGGGACTGGAAGAGGAGATCGAGGACCTCCGCGAGGAGATCGCCGACACGCCTTACAACAAGGCCACGGAGGCCCACGTCGGGCGGTTGAAGGCGAAGCTCGCGGAGAAGAAAGAGAAGCTGGAGAACCAGTCCTCCGCCGGCGGCGGCCACGGCTACGCGGTCGAGAAGCACGGCGACGCCACGGTCGCGCTGGTCGGGTTCCCGAGCGTGGGGAAGTCCACCCTCATCAACGCCCTCACCAACGCCGACAGCGAGGTCGGCTCCTACGAGTTCACGACGCTCGACGTCAACCCAGGCATGCTGAAATTCCGCGGCGCGAACATTCAGATCCTCGACGTGCCGGGGCTGATCGAGGGCGCCGCGGGCGGCCGCGGGGGCGGGAAAGAGGTCCTCTCGGTCGTTCGGACCGCCGACCTGGTCGTGTTCATGCTCTCCGTCTTCGAGATCGAGCAGTACGACCGGCTCCGCGAGGAGCTGTACGCCACCAACATCCGGCTCGACACGGAGCCGCCCAACATCAACATCCGGAAGACGCACAAGGACGGGCTCGGCGTGACGATGAGCGACGAGGTGAGCCTCGACGAGGAGACGGTCAAACAGGTGCTCCGCCAGTACGGCTACGTCAACGCCAAGGTGACCATCCCGCACGACCTCACGATCGACGAGCTCGTCGACGCGGTCATGGACAACCGGGAGTACCTCCCGTCGATGGTCACGGTGAACAAGGCGGACCTCATCGACAAGAGCTACCTCCCGACCGTCAAAGAAGAGCTCCGCGAGCGCGACCTCGACCCCGACGACGTCCTCTTCATCTCCGCCGAGAAGGAACTCGGCCTCGACGGGCTCAAAGAGCGGCTCTGGGAGGAACTCGGCGTCATCCGCATCTACATGGACAAGCCCGGTCGCGGCGTCGACTACGAGGAGCCGCTGATCCTGTTCGAGGGCCAGACGGTCGGCGACGCCTGCGAGAAGATCGGCGGCGAGTTCGAGGAGCGGTTCAAGTTCGCGCGCGTCTCCGGGCAGAGCGCGAAACACGACGACCAACAGGTCGGCAAGGGTCACGAGCTGGCCGACGAGGACGTCCTCCGGATCGTCGCCCGGAAGTGAGCGGTCCGGTCAGAGGGAAGTGAGCGGTCCGGTTACAGCCCGATTTCCCGCCCGAGGACGACGTGCTGGATCTCGCTCGTCCCCTCGCCGATCTCCATCAGCTTCGCGTCGCGGTAGAAGCGCTGCGGAGCGAAGTCGGTGGTGTACCCGTACCCGCCGAGCGTCTGGACCGCCTCCTCGGCGACCTCGCGGGCCGCCTCGCTGGCGTCGAGCTTCGCCAGCGAGGACTCCTTCGTGACCGACTGGCCGGCGTCGTACCGCGTCGCGGCCTTGTGCGTGAGCAGGCGCGCGCGCTCCGTCTGCCGGTGCATGTGGACCACCTTGTCGCGGATCGCGTCGAACTTCGCGATCGGCTTGCCGAACTGCTCGCGCTCGCCCGCGTACTCCTTGGCCGCCTCGTAGGCGCCTTGCGCGAGCCCGACCGACAGCGCCGCGATGGAGATCCGACCGCCGTCGAGCGTCTTCATCGTCTGCGTCCACCCCTCCCCCTCCGCGCCGAGCAGCCGGTCCTCGGGGATCCGGACGTCGTCGAGTCGGATCTCGCAGGTCGGCGAGGAGTTGAGGCCCATCTTGTCCCACACGGTCGTCACCTCGAACCCGTCGTCGTCGGGGTCGACGATGAACGTCGAGATGCCGTCGTAGCCGGCCTCGGCGTCGGTGACGGCCTTCACTAAGACGCTGTTGGCGACGTTCGCGTTCGTGATGAACTGCTTCGTCCCGTTCAACACGTACTCGCCGGCGTCGGCGTCGTGCTCGGCGGTCGTGTCCATGTCCGAGGCGTCGGAGCCGCTTCCGGGCTCGGTGAGCGCCCACGCCCCGATCTCGCCGCCCTCCGCGAGCGGGCGGAGCCACGCCTCCTTCTGTTCGGGCGTCCCGAACAGCTCGATCGGCTTCGCGCCGAGCGAGGTGTGCGCGGCGTACGAGAGGCCGATGCCGCCGGAGACGCGGCCGAGCTCCTCGGTGACGAGCGCGTACATGAGCTGGTCGCCGCCGAGCCCCCCGTACTCCTCGCTCACCGGGACGCCCATCATGTCGAGGTCGTTCAGGTCGGCGAACACCTCGTCGGGGAACCGATGTTCGTCCTCGATCTCCTGGGCGATCGGCCGGATCTCTTCCTCGCAGAACTCTCGGACGGTGTCGCGTATCATCCGGTGTTCCGCGGGTAGCTCGAAGTCCATGGGCAAGAATTGCGACCCGCCGGCATAAACGATGCGAACGTCCGTGTACAATGGCTCACCCGCCGCTCGCGGCCCGCACGGCGCCCGTCGGCGACCGGTCCTCGCTCCGGCCGTCGACCGAGGAGGCCATTTAATAGTCGCCGCCGCGTTCGGTGTGGACATGGAACTGCGGCAGCTCGTGCGCGGTCGCGTTGACTGGCCCGACATCGAGCGGGTCGTCCGGGAGCTGGCGGACCGCGGCGACCGGGACGAGATGCGGGTTCGATTCCTCGACGCCGACAACTGGCTGTCGACGCCGATGGTCGTCGACGACGACCTGTTCGTGAAGGTGATCACGCGGCAGAACACGCTCGTCCACACGCTGTTCACCACCGGGCGGAACCTCGGCGCCGTCTCCGCGGGCACCGAGGGGTTCTTCGAACGCTACGAGACGCCCTACGAGATGGCCCGCCACGAGCTCGAGACGACGCAGCGGGTCAGGGAGCTCGGCGTCAACACCCCGGAGCCGGTCGAGGCGCTGGAGGTCGGCGACCTCGGCGTCGTCGTCTTGGAGTACCTCCCCGACTTCCGGACCCTCGACGAACTCGACCGCGCGGCGGTCGTCGAGCTGGCCCCGCCGCTGTTCGAGACGCTCCGGACGATTCACGACGCCGGGCTCGCTCACGGCGACCTCCGGGCCGAGAACGTCCTCGTTCGGGACGGCGAGCTGTACGTCATCGACGCGACGAGCGTGAGCGAGGAGGGGCGCGAGTCGGCCCGCTCGTACGACCTCGCGAGCGCGCTCGCCGCGCTGGAACCCCTGATCGGCGCGCCGAACGCGGTCGACGCCGCGCTCGCGAGCTACTCGGCCGACGAGCTGCTCGCGGCGCGCCAGTTCCTCGACTTCGTCTCGATCCGGCCGGATCACGACTTCGAGGCGGCGGAGCTGAAAGGCGAGTTAGAGAAGCGGACGACGTGAGGCGCCGGGAGAAGCGACGCCGCCGGCGCGGCGGCGCGGTGCCGACGTCGGTCGAAGCGGCCGAACGGCTCAGCCGCCGAGGTACAGCTGCGAGACCTCTTCGTCATTGAGCAGTTCGTCCGGCGTCCCCTCGAACCGGACGGTCCCCTGGTCGAGGACGTAGCCGCGGTCCGAGATGCCGAGCCCCTTCGTCACGTTCTGCTCGACCATGAGGATCGCCGTGTCCATGTCGTTGACCTCCTGGACGTCCTCGAACACGTCGTCGGCGGTGTTCGGGGCGAGCCCCGCCGAGGGCTCGTCGATGAGGAGCACGTCGGGCTCCATGACGAGCGCCCGGGCGAACGCCAGCACCTGTCGCTGGCCGCCGGAGAGCGTGCGCGCCTTCGCGTTCCGCTTCTCGTCGATGATCGGGAAGCGGTCGTACAGCGTCGCGATCACCTCGTCGAGGCCGCCGTCGCGGGCGACGCCGCCCATGCGGAGGTTCTCGTCGATCGTCAGTGAGCCGAACACGTTGTCGGTCTGCGGGACGTAGCCGATCCCCTCGCGGACGATCTCCTCGGGCGCCATCCCGCCGATGTCGCGGCCGTGGTACTCGACGCTCCCCACCCACGGCGTCAGCATGCCGAACGCCGTCTTGAGGACCGTCGACTTCCCGGCCCCGTTCGGGCCGACCAGACAGACGATCTCGCCCGGATCGAGCCGGATCGAGCAGTCGTCGAGCACCTGCACTTCCCCGTACCCGCTGTCGACGCCCGACAGCGAGAGCACGGGGTCGGTTCCGCCGTGAGCCCCCTCCGCGGGCTGTGTAGTGTCGTTGCTCATGCGCCGCCTCCGAGGTACGCTTCGATGACGCGCTCGTCGTTTCGGACCTCGTCGGGCGTCCCCTCGGTCAGGACGTGTCCCTGGTCGAGGACGACGATCGGGTCCGCCAGATCCATCACGAACTCCATGTCGTGCTCGATGAGCAGGAACGTCGTGCCCTGCTCGTTGAGCCGACGGATCTGCGTCTTCAGCTTCTTCGCCAGCGTCGGGTTCACGCCCGCGACCGGCTCGTCCAGCAGCAGCACCTCGGGCTCGGCGAGCATCGCCCGCGCGAGCTCGACGAGCTTCATCTGCCCGCCCGAGATGTCGGTCGCGGGCTGGGTCGCGAGGTGGTCGATCTCGAACTCCTCCAAGATCCGCTCCGCCTCGGCGAGGTTGGCCGACTCGCTCTCGTCGACCGCCCCCGGCGAGGTGAACAGGTTGAGGAACGACTCGCCGGGCTGTTTGCGCGGCCCGACGAGCATCGCCTCCCGGACCGTCATCCCCTCCAGCTTCCGGGGCGTCTGGAACGTCCGGATGAGCCCGTGTTCCGCGACTTGGTACGGCTCCATGCCGGTCACGTCGGTCCCGTTCACCTCCACGGTCCCGCCGTCCGGCTCGTAGAAGCCGGAGATGAGGTTGAAAAGCGTCGACTTCCCGGCGCCGTTCGGGCCGATGAGCCCGGTGATGGTTCCGCGCTCCACCGCGAACGTCGCGTGGTCGGTCGCCGCGAGCCCGCCGAACGACTTCTGGAGGTCGTCGACGCGGAGGACCGCGTCCTCCTTCGGAAGCGCGCCCTCACTCATCGTCACCACCTCCCTTCCGCTCGCGGACGCCGCTGTCCGGCGTCTCGGGCGTTCCGCCACCGCCGACCGCGCTCGGCCAGATCAGCTCCCGCTGCGGCGGGAGGACCCCCTGCGGCCGGTAGCGCATGACGGCGACGATGACGACGCCGATCAACAGCAGTCGCAACGGCGCGGGGTCGATCGGGAGCGCCACGTCGTTCAGGAAGCGCGTCCCCTCGCGGATCGTGACGATGACGATCCCGCCGAACAGCGCTCCACGGTTGGAGCCGCTGCCGCCCAAGATCACCGCGACCCACGCGTAGAACGTCGTGATCGGGTCCAAGTCGCCCGGCCCGACGTAGAGGTTCAGATGCGCGTAGAAGACGCCCGCAAGCGCCATTATCAGGCTCCCGAGGACGAACGACTGCATCTTGAACGAGTAGGTGTTCTTGCCCAGCGCCCGCGCGAGGTCCTCGTCGGAGCGGATCGTGCGCAGCACGCGCCCCCACGGCGATCGGTGTGCGCGCCGGAGGACGAAGTACGCCGCGCCCGCGAACGCGAGCACCAACAGGACGTTCAGCGACGCCTGCCAGAACGCCGTCTCCAGGATCACCGGCGACCCGGGGATCACCTCCAGCCGGAGCCCCGGCATCGCTTCCGGGAACGTCGAGAGCACCGGCCACCCGTCGAAGAAGCCCGGGATGCCGCGCAGCCCCGCGCTCCCGTTCGTCAGCCAGCGCTCGTTTAACACGATCAGCCGCACGACCTCCGCGAGCCCGAGCGACGCGATGGCGAGGTAGTCGGCCCGGAGCCTGAGCGTCGGGATGCCGATGAGCAGCGCGAGCGCGAGCGCGACGACGAGCGCGACGGCGAGCCCGACGAGCGGACTGAATCCGCCGGCGATCGGCGAGCCGCTCGCGGTCATCAGCGCGGTGCCGTACGCGCCGATGCCGAAGAACGCGGCGACGCTGAAGTTGATCAGTCCCGTGAACCCCCACTGGGCGTTCAGCCCGAAGGACAACAGCGCGTACATCCCCGCCAGCCCGACGAGGAACAGGAAGTACGTCGGACCGAGCGCGCCGGTGAGCATCGCGACGAAGAGGAACAGTACGAACGCGACGCTGACGCCGAGCACCCACCCCTCCGGGCGGGAGAGGTCTGCGAACGCCGCTTTCGGGTCGTCGAGGAGGCTCACGTCGCGCCCTCCCCGGCGATCCCGTTGGGCCGGACCAACAGCACGACGACCATGATCACGAACGCGATCGCGTTCGCGTACTCGATAGTGATCATGTTCTCGATCACGGTCGCGAGCCAGTTCGGACGGATCGGTAGCGCCTCGACCACGTTGGAGAAGAACGGCGTTAGCTGGTTTATCATGCCGATGAGGAACCCGCCCGCCATCGCGCCGTAGACGGAGCCTATCCCGCCGAGGATCACCGCCGCGAAGATCACCAACAGGAGGTTAAAGCCCATCCGGGGCGCGAGCTGATTGAACAGTCCGAGGAACACGCCGCCCGCGCCGGCGAGCCCGGCGCCGATGACCCACGTCCACAGCTTGACCCGCTTCGTCCGGATACCGCTAACCCGCGCGAGGTCGGGGTTGTCCGCCATCGCGCGCATCTTCCGACCGAGGTCGGTGTACTGGAGCAGGACGTGGAGCCCGACGACGAGCGCCACCGCCGATCCGAATATCGCGACGTCGTGGAGCGTTATCCGGACGCCGTACGGCACCAGCGCCTCGATCGGCCGCAGCGGCCGGACGTCGAACCGGGTGAAGTCGGAGCCGAACCGGATCTGGATCACCGCGCGGTAGATGAACGCGATCCCGATCGACGTGATCAGCAGGCCGATCGAGTCGACGTCGAGCGGCTCGTAGATGAGCTTCTCGGTGGCGACCGCCACGACCGCGGCGACTGCGATCCCGACGACCAAGGCCAGGAAGAAGCCGTACGGGAGCCCCAACACCGCGCCGCCGAGCCCGCCGACGGCGCCGAAGGTCACGAGCGCCGAGTACGCACCGATCGTCATCGTGTCGCCGTGCGCGAAGTTCGCGAAGTCCGCGATGCTGTACACCAGCGACAGCCCGATGCTGCCGAGGACGATGATGCTGCTGAACACCAATCCGTTAGCCAGGTATCCGAGGACGGTCATCGGTCGGGATTAGCCTTCGATGAAGTCGATGCCTTCGTACGCGTGGTCCTGGACCTCCAGGACCTGAAGAAAGCCGACCGGGTCCCCGTTCTCGTCGAAGTCGATGGGGCCGCTGACCCCCTGGTAGTCGACGTCGTCCGGTCCGCCGCCGTCCGCGAGGATCCCGCTCGCGGCCTCGAACGAGGTCACCGTCTCGCCCTCCGGGCCGGAGACGCGCCGGACGGTGTCCTGGAGCGCCGCCCCCGTGAACTCGTCCGCGGCCTGGATCGCCAAGGCGGCGTTGATCACGCAGTCGTACGCGTACGCCGCCCACGAGGTCGGCTGCCGGCCGTACTCCGACTCGAAGGTGTCCGCGAACGACTGGTAGTTCTCCTCCTCGACGGGCGCGGACGGAACGACGATCTTCATCCCCTCGATGCTCCCCTCCGGGGTGTTCTCGAGCACGTTGTCGCCGGAGACGGAGTCGGCGCCGTAGAACTGCGCCTCGTACCCCGAGGAGAACACCTCGTTGACCATCGTCGCGAACTCGGCCTGGTAGGTGATGAACAGCCACGCGTCGGCGCCGGAGCTGTTCATCTCCGAGATGACGCTGGAGTACGACTGCTGGTCCTGATCGTGCGGCGTGTTGTAGACGACCTCGCCCTCGTACGCGTCGACGAACGCGTCCGTGAGGCTCTGGCCGTAGTCGTTGTTGACGTAGGTGATCGCAACCTCGTCGTAGCCGTCGTCGCTGATGAGGTTCGAGAGCGCGAGCGACTGGCTCCGCCCCGACGGCGACATCCGGAGCAGTCCCGGGAACTCGGTGAGGTTGAGCCCGGTGGAGT
>Ga0102942_1000892_pt1 | contig 11418 bp, 7 predicted proteins | sample SalPon2_C_H2O_MG_FD_78171 | JGI IMG/M metagenome (GOLD analysis project Ga0102942, IMG submission 78171) | Salt pond water microbial communities from South San Francisco under conditions of wetland restoration - Salt Pond MetaG R2_C_H2O_MG | ecosystem: Environmental > Aquatic > Non-marine Saline... | reverse complement strand
GGCGGTCGGTACGGCCAATGCGGGTCGAGGAACATCAACCAGAGAAACACCGGCTCGGAGACGTCCGACATCTCGGCGACGGCACTCGATACGACCTCCGAACAGCTCACCGAGACGTCTCCGAACCCGAGCATGTTGCTCGCAAACCGGAGACCGCCGACAAACTCCCCGTTTGACCAGCGAGAGACTATGCGCTGTCGGACACTGCCGCCGAATCCCGAGGAATCGAGGAAATCAACGAACCGATCGAACCCCGTATCGAAGCCGAACTGACGAGACGTGAACGGGTTCGGGGTCACGCCGATAGTCGTGTAGCCACGCTCTTGCAGTCGGACTGGGAGCGGTCGATGAGCTCGCAGATGCGACGCGATCTGGTCCCGTTTGTTGACGCCGCCGCGTTCGGCCGACCTCCCCGGCTGTGTTCCAGTGAATATCGCCGGCATCGATTCGTAGGTCGCTGGACCGGGCGAGATTGCCGTCTCAAACCGGACGCCGTCGTCGGCCAGCGCGTCTATCGTCGGCGTTGGTACGTCCGCGTTATAACAGTAGTCGGCCCGGAGACTGTCGACGGTCACCAGAACGATGTTGCGGTTCGCGGTGATGGACTCGGCCATATTTCGTTGCGATGATACGTCGCAGGCCAGAATATAAATAGTATACCTGCAGTCGGCCCTAGACTACGCTGTACCGTGCAGTCGATAATGCGACGGGTACGAGACCGCCTAGCCTTCTGGTTGGTCTAGTGAACACGGCGGATTTACCGTTTGTGCTAGGGCAATGCCGGTCGGTAGATGATCCCACTAGAGTCCAGACCGCGTCCGGAGTCAGTTAGTAGTGTACTACTCCTTCCGGGCGAAGGTTGTGGTAGAAACCGCGGCCGTGTCGGTTTATTGCCACTCACGGTCCTTAGGACGGCGGAATCCGCGCTGTATCATGACATGACAGTGGGTTACCCGATTATTAACCAAGTGTTTGATACCGGTTCGCTAGATCACAGTGCCGACTCAGGTGCAGTAACCGGGTGTTCGGCAAGCGTGCACAGCGTTGAGCTCAGAAAATATGAATCTAGCAACACTTATACAAGAAGCTGCCACGATTCGCTCCGTACGACTGTGACGCGAAATATCGTGCTGGTGACGCAGGACAGCCTCCGAGCAGACCACTGCTCGTTCATGGGCTACGACAGGCAGACGACACCTGCTCTCGACGAACTAGCCAGGGAGGGCGTCGTCTTCGAGAACGCGACGGCCGCTGGTGTCCCGACCATCGCGTCGATGACCAGCGTGATGACTGGCGAGTACTCACTGGCCAGCCCCGAGATCGGCTTCGATACGCAACAGCGTGAACAGATCACTTCTCGACGGACACTCGCTGAAGCGCTGTCAGACGCAGGCTACAGCACGGGCGCCTGTTCACCGAATCCGCCCGCATCGTCGTACTTCGGGTTCGACGACGGGTTCGATTGGTTCGAAGACTTCCTCGGCCAAGACCAGAGCGTCGGCGAGCGCCTCTGGAACCGTGTGCTTGACCGATCAATCAAGGGAGGCGGCGCCGCGACGTATCTCAGGCTCTTGCGCAACCTCGTCCAGCGCGAAGAGGTGCTCCGGCCCTGGGAGGATTACTACGAGCAGATCCTCGACTGGCGGTCCCGAGTCGAGGAACCCTACTTCCTATGGGTGCTCCTTCTCGAACCACATCACCCGTGGATGCCGCCCAAACAGAGCCGCCACTGGAGTTCCCGGAGCGATATCTACCGGTCGTTCGGCCATTACTGGGAGATGCTTTCGAGCGATTGGAAACCGGACTACTCCGAGCGGGACCATCAGCGCCTCATCGACCTCTACGACGATTCGATACGGCACGGCGACCGGTTCGTCGAACGACTCCGGAACGACCTGGCAGACGACGACCCCGTGTTCGTCGTGCACGCGGACCACGGTGAGGAATTCGGTGAGCACGGCCGGTATGGTCATCAGCCGTTCCTGTACGACTCACTCGTCCACGTCCCCCTTGTGATTGCTAACGCCGGCAGACAGGGGACCATCAGCCGACCGGTGTCGCTCCGGTCGCTCGCGACGACGATTGCCGACTTGGCGGACGTACCGAACGGGTTCAGCGGGGCGAACCTTCTCGCTGGTGCTGATACCGGGCCGTCTTGGGCGATTTCGAAGGTGTTTGCGGGCGGTGAGCGGCGAGCGGCGGTCCGAACCGAACACGCGAAGTACATCCACGAGCGAGGGCAGGAGGAACTGTACGACCTCCAGTTCGACCCCGAGGAACAGGTTGACCTGGCCGATCAACAACCGGAGGTGACGGCCGAGTTCGGCGACATCCTATCGAGACACGTCGGAACGGAGCACGAGCGGCGGGCCATCGATGACGTGTCGGAGACACTACTCGAATCAGCATGACTGACAGGCCAAACATCGTTCTGGTGACGGTCGACAGTCTTCGGGCGGACCACTGCTCGTGGATGGGGTACGCCGAGGAGACGACCCCTACCCTCGACGAGATGGCCGCCGAGGGTACCAAGTTCACGAACGCTGTCGCACCCGGCCCATCGACTCCGGAGTCGATGCCAGCCGTCTTCACTGGTCGATACCCGAGTGAGACGGTCGACCCGACAGACGTCAGCGAGGCACGCACCCGAATTAGCCAGCACATGGCAGTGCGAGAGACGCTCCCGGAACGACTGTCACGGCGCGGATACGCCACCGCGGGCTTCACCCCCAACCCATATACCTCCCGGCACTTCGGCTTTGATACCGGATTCGATCGCTTCGAGGACTTCAGTGATACCGGGATCAGGACTGCCGGAGGCGGCCTGCTCCAGCGTCTGTCGCCGAGCAGCGACGCCGCACAGGCCGCGCGGATGTTCCTGAATCTCGTTCGCAGCGAGGAGGTCTTCAAGCCATGGGAAGCGTACGCCGACGAGGTAGAGGCGTGGATGAAGTCGGCCGACTCGCCGTATTTCGCGTGGATACACATGATGGACCCGCACGTCCCCTACATGGCCCCGCTATCGTACCGACAGTTGAACTGGTGGCAGACGTTCCGCGCCAACGTTGCGTTCTGGCGCGGAGACAAGGAAGCGGGGCTCGATACCGCGGTTCTCGACCGACTGCGGACGGCATACGACGACACCGTCCGCTATGCCGATGCGTTCCTCGACCGTCTCCGGTCGACGACTGACGAGAACACCTCGATTCTCGTCCACGGCGACCACGGTGAGGCGTTCGGCGAGCACGGTACCTACGGACACGAGCCGTACCTCTACGAGGAGAACATCCACGTTCCGCTGGTCGTCAGCGGTGTCCGATCGACGGCGGTTGAGCGCCCGGTCTCACTCCGGTCGGTCCCGTCACTCGCGGTCAGCCTCGCCGACGGAGATTGGGACCCTGCGGCCGCCGGCCGGTCGTTCGCAGTGAGCAGGACATCGGGAAGTGAACGCGTAGCCCTCCGGGGCAACCGTCTCAAGTACATCCAGTCGTCGACTGAGGCGGAACTGTACGACCTGGTACGGGGAGAACACACCCGACTCACCGACACGGATCTCCAGGCCACCTGTCGGGCGCGGCTCGACCGATTCGACGCTGAGATGGCCGAATCGCGGACAGTTCGGACCGTGGCCGAGCAACTCGCGGAGGAACCCATATGAACATCTGTTTCTGTACGCACCGGCTGCCCTATCCCCCTGTTGCGGGCGGGAAACGCGAGACGTTCAAACTCGTCGAGTGTCTCGGCAGTGAGGGGCACACCGTCGATCTCGTGACCTACGCCGACGATCAGGACCGCGTCGCGTCGATGGAAGACGCGGTCGACTGTACGGTTCACGTCGTCCCTGGGCTCCCAGACCGGACGCCGACGAACCTGCTGCGGAACGTCGTCTCCCGCGATCCGCTCCCCGTAATGAAGGCCGATACCACGCAGTACCGCGGGACAGCCAGGCGACAGGCCGAGGATGCGGACGTCACGCATCTGCACGCACTCCAGACCTCGTTCCTCGCTGCCGACGACGCCGTTCCGACGCCAACAGTCGTCCGATTCAACAACGTCAAGTACGAGATATACCGTCAGTTTGCCAGATTTACCGACAACCCCGCGAAGGCGGCCTACGCCTACCTCCAGTGGTACAAGAGCCGTGGCTACGAGCGAGCCGTTCCAGCCGAGAGTGAGCTGACACTGGCCATCACCCAGGAGGACCGCAAGCGTCTGAACCCGTCCGAGCACGACGCTCGAATCGACGTGCTCCCGGCGGGCGTAGACCCCTCCGAATTCGACCTGTTAGCACACGACACCGAATCCACGGTGGTCACGTTCTTTGGAAGCATGGACTACCATCCCAACGAGGACGCTGTCCTCTGGTTCGTCGAGAGTATTTTACCGTCGATTCGCGAGCGACGGCCAGACGTCACGTTCGAAATCGTCGGCAAGAACCCTTCTCGTGACGTGCAGAATCTCGACAAGCGGGATGCTGTCCGCGTCACCGGATTCGTAGACGATATCGGCGAACACGTCGCCAGAGCCGCCGTCGTGGTCCTCCCGATCCGCGTCGGGACGGGTATCCGGATGAAGGCGCTGCACGCGATGGCGATGGGGAAACCGCTCGTCTCGACGCCCCTCGGCGTCCAGGGTATCGACTCGGTCGACGGCGAGCACCTCTTACTCGCCGAGGAATCTGGGGCCTTTGCACAGGCAGTACTGGACCTGCTAGCTGATGGGGCACAACAGAACAGCTACCGACAGAGTGCCCGCGAACTGGTCGAGCGGGACCACGACTGGACGATCATAGCCGATCGGCTGGAAGAGTTTTACCAGGGGGTGGTGGCCGATGTCTGACAGTGAGCCCGGACAGAACATCGTTCTTGTGACCGTCGATAGCCTCCGGGCGGACCGCTGTGGGTTCATGGGTTACGACGGGGAGACGACTCCAACGCTCGAGGCGATGGCCGAGGACGGCTTCGTCGTTGAGCACGCTATCGCGCCGGGTCCGGTGACCCCCGCGTCGCTCCCAGCGATGTTCACTGGCAACTATCCTCTCGCCATCGACGACGGCAGCGAGGGCGGCACTCCGGAACTCGGGTCGGCACGCGACCAGATTCGGCAACACATGCAGGCCCGGGAGTCGCTGCCGCGAACGCTCTCTAGGTTGGGGTATACGACGGCGGGGTTCACGCCGAACCCCTGGACGTCTCGGTATTTCGGCTTCGACTCGGGCTTCGACCACTTCGAGGACTACATGTCAGAGGATGTCTCGAGCGGGATCTTCGAACGACTGCTCTCCGGAGAGGGCTCGACGCTGGCCTCGGCTAGCCGGCTCGTCCTGAGTTGGCTCCAGCGCGAGAACGTATTCAAACCCTGGGAGGCGTTCTACGACGACATCGTCGCCTGGGCACGCCAAGCGCCCGAGCCGTACTTCCTGTGGGTGTTCTTGCTCGACGTCCACTTCCCGTACCTGCCGACGGGGGCGTACCGCTCGCAGTCGCGGTGGCGCGAGTACGAGGCGAACCTCCGACTGTACCTCGAAGAGCAGCGAGGCTACAGCGACCGGGTCCACGACCAGCTTTCGACGGCGTACGACGACGCGGTCAGCTACACCGACGAGTTCTTCGCCCGGCTTCGGGAAGACCTCGAGGACCCGATTGTCGTCGCCACTGGTGACCACGGTGAGGCGTTCGGTGAACACGGCACGTATACCCATCAGGATCGCCTCTACGAGGAAAATATCCGGGTCCCCCTCGTGGTGGGCGGGGGGCCGTCCGGGTCGATGGACGGACCGGTCTCGCTCCGGTCGATGCCCGAGTTGATCACCGGACTGGCGGCGACCGGCTCCGTCCCCGACCTTCGGGACCAGTTTGCGATCGCACGTAGCAAGAGCGGAGACGCGGTCGCCGCTCGGGGCCGTCACGCGAAATACATCGACGATGTCGACAGTCGGGAGCTCTACGGGCTGACGAACGGCGAGCACCAGCAGGTGTGCGACGATGATCTTGAAACATTGTGCCGATCAGTCGTCGACCAGGCCCGAGAAGCCGGTGCTGAAGAGGCCCGACTACGCCACATCGCCAGGGAGGTTGACGGGGCATGACGGAAAACATCATCCTGGTCACTCTCGACAGCCTCCGGGCAGACCACTGCCGTTCCGACAGCCGAGGCGAAGCACTCGCCCCCACCCTCCGAGGGATGGCTGAGGCTGGCGTCGAGTACGAGCACGCTGTCGCCCCGGGCCCGCGAACACCCTCTTCGATGCCGGCCATCTTCACGGGCGAGTTTCTCCCCCCGGTCAACCAGGAACCGGGCGATTTCTGGGAGCGCCGGCGGTCGGTCATCAGACAGCATATGCGCCGTCACGAGTCGCTGGCAGAACGGCTCCAGAGTCGTGGGTATCACACGGTCGGCGTGACGGTCAACCCGTGGACGCAGGACACCGACTTCGACCGAGGCTTCGAGGAGTTCGTCCACATTAACAGCGAGACGCTCGACGGTTACGGACCGCTGCCTTTCCGGGTAGCTGATGCCGTGCTCGACGACACTGTCGTCGGCGAGCAGTTGTACTGGTTCAACAAGCGGGAGTGGTTCATCCGCTGGACTGATTTCTACGAGACGATACTCGACCGGATTCGGGGAGTGTCCGAACCGTACTTCCTGTGGGTATTTCTGCTGGACACCCACCAGCCCTACATCGTCCCCGGCGGGGACCGAGAGGAGAGCTCCGCACTCGGGATGTACTACTCCTCGTTCCGAGAACTGGCTGCCGACGGAGAGATTCCCGACTGGGTCGACACCCGTCTCCGGCAGGCGTACCGTGACAGTATCCGCTCGGTCGACCGGTGTCTCGACCGACTGCTCCAGGACACGGCCGACGACGACCCAATCGTCGTCGTTCACGCTGACCACGGCGAGGCGTTCGGTGAACACGACACCTACGGGCACGAACAGCAGCTGTACGAGGAGAACATCCGCGTCCCACTCGTCGTACACAACGCCGGCACACAGGCGTCCATATCGGAACCGCTCTCGCTCCGACGGCTGCCACAACTCGTCGAGGACCTGTCGACCCCCACCCAGTTCGACCCCGAGAGGTTCACAACCGAGTTCGCGCTCTCGGCCGTCGACGACGGCCACACCGACGCAATCACCACAAACGACTGGAAACTCATCCGAGGGAGGTCGGGTCCTGAACTCTACGACCTCCACCGAGACCCCGGAGAGGAAACCGACTGCGAGGCAGAGTACCCCAATCTACGGGACCAACTTGGCACGCTGTTGGGTCGTCATCGCAATCACCGCACCGAACAGTTATCCATCGCTCGTTCAGTGACAGAAGGGGTTGAGGAGCGATGAGCGGGTGGCCACCGAGCGTGCGCATCGTTCGTCACGGTACGGCAGTGTCTAGCTCGACGGAGGCGAGCTAAATGCGCCTCTGTATCGCACACGGCGGCGATATCGGCGAACCGAGCGGTGGCACGGACCGCGTCTCAGCGATCGCAGCCGGGCTGTCTGCCCAGGGAATTGACGTTAGCCTCGTGGTGCCGACGCCGTCGAACCCACCACCGGACCGGCTCGGGCCCGTCGACTGCATCTACGTCGATGCACCCGACTCGTCGGTCGCCCGGGCGGCAATGATCGCACGGACGGCGGCACGGCGCGCGAGAGCGGACGACGCGATGCTCCAGTTGGAACACTCGACGCTGGCCGGCGTTGGAAGCCTACTCGGTGTCGACGGCTACGTCCTCGACATGCATGACCTGGGCCACTCGCGGTTTGACCACGTCGACACTCCCTTCGCACCCGTACTCAAGCGGGGAGTCAAACGACTCGAACGACGAGCCATCTCCGAGGCAGACCACGTCGTCGCCGTCTCCGATCTGATGGTCGACCAGATCCGACAGTTCGCGGACGTCCCACCGAACTCGGTTTCTGTGGTTCCGAACGGCTATTTCCCGGAGACAGTTGATCGGTTCAGGGATATCTCGAACGTCTCCGGTCGTGTCGTCTTCCTCGGGACGCTCCACCCGAAGGTCGATGTGGATACGCTCGTTGCCATCGCTAGGTTGCCAGCCGTCTCCGAGATGGTGGTCGTCGGTGACGGCGCCCGCCACGAACGCCTCGAACAAGCTGCGGCCAGCTCTGACAGTCTCCGTACAACGGGTCGACTGCCGGACGACGCTGCGTTCGAGTTGGTTGCAAGCGCCGAAGCCGTGGTCAATCCCCAGACCGTCTCGGCTATCCAGCGGTCCTCGTCGCCGGTCAAACTCTACTACTACGCGGCGCTGGGCAAGCCGATGATCGTAACCCCTGGCCCGTCGATCGTGACTGAACTCGTCCGTCAAAGCGCGGCTGTGACAGCCCGGTCACGCCGACATTTCGTCGAGCGCGTCGAATCGGTTCTCGACGATACGAGCCTGGCAGGTCGGCTCTCCGAGAACGCCCAGCAGGCTGCCGAAACGTTCGCGTGGTCGGACAGAATCAGTTCTTTCGAGTCCCTTTATCGGTCCCATCGAGAGGTCCAAAAATGAACAAACGACTAGCACGTACGGTCACTGGCATCACGAGGAAACTAGAGGAGTTCGACACCGAGCGGACCCTGGCACTCGATTCGACGAAGGTTATTCGAGGGACTCTCGTCGTGTACGGGTTCTCGGTTCTGATGATGGCCCTCGCACACGTGCTCCCGAGCATTTTGACGGCCCCGTTCGTCGTTCTCTCGCTATCGTTCGTGCCCGGGACACTGTTACTATTGTCGCTCGTGCGCGGGAGAACGGCTGTCGAAGCAGAGCACGTCCTGTACGCGTTCGGAGGGAGCCTCGTCGTGCTTATGTTCGTCGGGGCACTGGTCAACATTCTCCTGCCACTCGTCGGTGTCACAAAGCCACTTATGCCGATACCGCTCGGTGCAGGGGTCAGTCTGGCTGTTGGCCTCCTGGCAGCAGTGGCTTACAACCAGAATCCGAGCGGGACGCTTTCGGTTCGCGTTCCACCGCTCTGGTCACCAGAGTTCCTCGGACTGCTCTTGCTCCCGCTGCTGAGTGTCGTCGGGGTCCACCTGATAAACACGACGGGTGTCAATCTGCTAATATTGCTGGTTCTTCTTGCCATCGGTGCTGTGCCACTCATTGCCCTCCGGCGGCTTTCCGACCAGTGGTACTCACTTGCCGCCTGGACGGTCAGCGTGGCTATCTTGTACCACAAGAGCCTCTGGCAGTACGCGGGCTTCGGTGGCCGGCCACACGGTATCACGGCGTGGGAAGCCGGTCGCTGGTCCCCCGGCGTGATCTCTATCGAACAGTACTCTTCCGAACTACTCCAGAACGGCGTTTTGTTCCCGCTGTTCGCCCGGCTGTCGGACCTGTTTATTATAACACAGTACGAGGTGGTTAATCCGTTCTTCGTCTCCTTCCTCCCGCTCGCGCTGTACGTCGCGTTTCGACGGTACGCTCGGACGGACGTCGCGTTCCTGGGTGCCATGGTGTTCGCTTTCGCCCACCCGTTCTACTATCAATATCCGACAGCCGGCAGGTCGGCGACGCCGGTAATCTTCCTCGCTCTGTTCGGGGTCGCTCTTTCCAACGAGAACCTCTCAGCCGGGTCGCGAGCTTTGCTTGCAATGATGTTTCTCTTGGGAATCGTAGTTACGCACTATGGTACTTCGTACTACGTCGCAGCGGCGCTCGCTATCGCCCTCGTCATCTTGTATTTGCTACGGGTCATTGATGAAATAGCATATGGGCACTTTCAGCAGGTTGCCCCGATGTCTGATGGTGGAGAGACCGTTGGCATGCGACCCAAAAGTAAATATAAGATTTTCACTATATCGACGGTTACCTACTTTATCGTATCGTCAATAGGGTGGTATATATACACGCGACAGGGATGGAAGTTTGACCTTCTCCCCAAACATATATATGATAATCTAATGACATTAATACGCGGGTCTGGTGAGGGTGGACGGACCGCTGCACGTGTCCAGGAGACCTATACTTCGGTATCCATTCAGGTGTCGAAATATCTATACATATTGATAGCAATACTCATAGTCGTTGGATTGACCGTAGTCTACTACCGGCGGCTAGTCAGGAGAGAGAGCCAGTTTGACGACTACTATCTGACGATCGGTACGGCTCTATTCGGGATATTCGCCACTACGCTCGTCCTGAGTAACTGGGGGGGAGGCCGGCCGATGATGATCTCGTTCTCGTTCACAGCTGTTTTCGCTGTCATCGGGGCGCTATGGATTGTCAATGTCGGTAAGCGTCTCTCAGCCTCGGCGAACCAGTATCTCCCCGACACGGTTTCGCCAGCAAAACTCAAGGCGAAGATTTCCATCGACCGCTCACTCGGCGCCTACATGTTTGCTAGCCTCTTGCTGGTGTTTTTTGTGCTTAACAGTGGCGTCGCGGCTGCGACAGTGTTCGATGAATCCGCACCCAGTAACGTCCCGGCACAAGCCGCACTCACTGAGAGTCAGTCCCCGCAGAATCAGGTCACCGTTCATCGGGGAACTGATATCGCGACACACATCTGGATGATCATCCACTTCGACGAAAGACACGCTATCTATGGCGACACATTTGGTGCCAGACAGTTCGACTGGTATCGGCCGAGCGTCGCCGCCCGTACCTCGTCCGTCGGAGGTGGATACACTTCCGATACAAAGCCTAAAGTTATTAGCGTGTCCAGACAGCGGAGCGGGACACAACCTGGTTACCTTCTCATCATGGGACACAACGTAGAGCTTGACGCCGTCTGGCCGAGTAAATTCAACGACCCGTCTACTCTCCGAGAGTTAAATATCGACCGACGAAACCGGATTTACTCAACCGGTGAGAGTCACGTCTACTTCTATCCTAATTCAACGGAGTCGACGACATCAGAGGTCGATGGGTAATATAGGAAGTTAGAGGTAGCCCAGTTCCTCCAACCGTGACTGCGTGGATTCGTCGATTTCCGTATGCACGTCGGTGCTTGGACGCCTGCTGTACTCTTTGATGTTCTCGCTGAAGAACGTCCCTACCCACCTTGGGAGCGATATCTCTTTGTCCGACCGTAGGTGCTGCCAATTCGGTCGCTCGGGGTCCAAATCATACTTCTCAGACTCACCCATCGAGTCCCAGATCCACTTTCGCTCGTCCTCGTAGACACACCGGAGCATTCGCTTCCAGTACTGCTCCTCCTCGGCCCCAACGTCTGGCGTGTTCGTCGTCGTGATTCGTTCTGCCGCGATACGGTCGTCAAATACGTCGGGCGTCTCCCCAGAGGCGATTCCTCCAATGAGTCTCCCTAATTCTAGATGTGACATGTAGTCCCGCTCTACTGCCTCGTACCCATTGGGAGGATTGACGAGCGTCAACGGAACGTGCAACAGACCCTCCGAGAGACTACTCGTGTGCCCGAACATTGTACCATTGGCCGGATAGC
>Ga0102942_1000891_pt1 | contig 11433 bp, 10 predicted proteins | sample SalPon2_C_H2O_MG_FD_78171 | JGI IMG/M metagenome (GOLD analysis project Ga0102942, IMG submission 78171) | Salt pond water microbial communities from South San Francisco under conditions of wetland restoration - Salt Pond MetaG R2_C_H2O_MG | ecosystem: Environmental > Aquatic > Non-marine Saline... | reverse complement strand
GCTCCGGCTGCGCTGCCTACTCTGTCCCCGTACCGAGGCCTTCCGCTCCGTCCCCGTCACCGCCCTCTCCGGACGCTCCGTTCCGGCCGGGCGCGTCGCTCTCGCCAGATGCGCCCTGATCACGCCCGTCGGGACGGTTCCGCTCTCCCGGGGTTCCGGCAGTGGAGACGCCGCCGAGGCCGCCGGGACGACCGACGGTCCCGTCAGGTGCTGCTGCCTCCTCGACCGGGACCTGGTGGGCCGACTCCGCGAAGCCGGCAGAGAGGACGCGCGTCATCCCCTCTTCGACGGTCTCGCCGGTCTCTTCTATCTTCTCGGGTTCGACCTCGATGACGAACCCCGTCGTGATGTTCGGTGCGGTCGGCATGAACAAGACGATCTTGCCGTCTCGGGTCTTCTTGCCGGTGCGGAACGCGGTCATCCGGATCCCTGGCCACGTCTCCAGATACACGGGACTCTGGAGTTCGTCAGTTCCGGAGACGGCCGTCTCGATCGCGAGTTTCGAGGCGTTGTACACCACCCGCAGCGCCGGGATGCGGTTTATCGCGCCGTCGACCGCCGACTCCGCGAGCCGGCCGAGCGTCGTCCGCATGAAGTAACCGACCGCGAGCACGACCGTCGCGAACACGGCAAGTGCGATGACGACCCGGGAGACGGGTTCGAGCGGTCCGGGGATGATCGCCGGCTGGAGGTCGTCGATGAGCGGGATCGAAGCGATGTATCGGTAGATCCACTGGAGGACGACGAGGAGCACCAACAGGGGTGCCAGCACGATGAGACCGCTGGCGAAATCGCGTTTCCACGTGGACATCTATCGAGTCGGTATGCGGCGGGGAGGGTTAAGAGGGCTTCTACGCCGGGTCAAAGCCGGCCGACTGCAGACCGCATTGAGCGCGAACCAGACCGCGACTCACCGGCCGAGGACCGCGCGCGCGGCGAACGTCAGGTTCTGCCGCCGCTCGCGGACGCGGCGGACGAAGTACGAGAGCCACGCGCCGCCGTACGGCGCGTACTGGACCACGTCGACCCCCTGCGCCGCGAGGTCGCGCTGGGCGTCCTCGCGGACGCCCATCAGCATCTGTACCTCGTGGTCGGTCCCGAACTCCCGCGAGAGCCGGTCAGCGAGCGCGATCATCGCGGGGTCGTGGCTCCCGACGGCGACGCCCCGGTCGCGGTGTTCGAAGAGGTATCGTAAGTCCTCGCGGTACGCCTCGTCTACGGCCGTCCGATCGGTGTGCGCGATCGACTCGGGCTCGTCGTACGCGCCCTTCACGAGTCGGATCGCGCCTGGCACGTTGACGAGGCGTTCGAGGTCGGCTCGTGTGCGCCGCAGGTTCGACTGGACGCACTGACCGACGCGCCACGGGTGGTCGGCGGCGATCGACGCGAAGGCGTCGAGGGTCGCGTCGGTGGTGTCTGCGTCCTCCATGTCACACCAGACGAACGCCCCCACCTCGTCCGCGCGGGCGACGATCTCGCGGTAATGCGTCTCGAACAGCTCGGCCGAGACGTCGAGACCGAGTTGAGAGGGTTTCACCGAGAGACGGACGTCGAGGCCGCTGTCGGCGAGGTCATCGAGCAGCGCCAGGTACGCGTCGACGTCGGCGCGGACATCGCTCGGGTCGGTGTAGTGCTCGCCGAGCAGGTTCAGGATAACAGCGATGCCGTCCTCGTTGCACGCCCGCGCGTGGTCGAGGGCCTCCGGAACGGTCTCGCCGGCGACGAACCGGCGGGCGACGGGCGGGAGCATACTTCATCATCCGCTCGGTAGCGACTTTACGGTTCCGCGCGTCGATCCGGGGTATATATACTCCCGCCGGGCGACGCTCGCGTATGATCGGTTCGCTCGTCGCGACGGCCTTCTGGGCGATGGTCCCCGCGTACGTCCCGAACAACGCCGCGGTGCTCGCGGGCGGCGGTCGCCCCATCGACGGCGGCCGCGAGTGGCGCGGGGCGCGGCTGCTCGGCGACGGGAAGACGTGGCGCGGCACGGCCGTCGGCACGGCCGTCGGCGTCGTCCTCGCGCTCGTACTCAACGCCGTCAACGACCCCGCGAGCGCCGCGGTCGGCGTCGACCTCCCGCGCTTCGAGCTTCCCGCCGCGGTCGCGCTGGCGTTCGGCGCGATGTGTGGCGACATCGGAGCCTCGTTTCTCAAGCGGCGGTCGGGACGCGAGCGCGGCGCGGCGTTCCCCGGTCTCGACCAGCTCGACTTCGTCGTCGGCGCGCTCGCGCTCGTCTTCCTCGTCGATCCGAGCTGGGCGACGGACGTGTTCGCGCTCCCCGTGCTCGCGGTCGTCGTCGTGATGACGCCCGTGCTCCACGTCGTGACGAACGTCGGCGCGTACGCGCTCGGAGTGAAAAACGAGCCGTGGTGACCGGGTCGGCGTGACTCGGCAACGCCGATATCACCGTCGGTGGAGACGGCTACTCCGCGTCGAAGTCGTCCTCACCGGCGGGTGACGTACACACAGGACAGCCCGTCGCGAGAATCGTCTTCCGCATCTCCTTGTTCACCTCGATGGACTGACCGCAGTCAGCGCAGGTGAATTCGACAGTGGCCAGCACGGGTTATCTCGTCTCTCCGAGACGGCGGCAGACGATATAAATTGCCGGCTTTCGGCCGGCCGCCTACGAGGTTAGTCGGTCCGCGGGACCGCGTACGCGCCCACCGCGAGGAACCCGACTGCGAGCGCTGCGAGCACCGCCAGGTCCCCCGCCCACGCGCCGCCGCCGAAGGTGATCGCCCGCGTGCCGCGGGCGAAGTACGTCAGCGGCGAGGCCGCGACGGCGGGGAGGAACCACCCCGGCAACAGCGCGGGCGGAACGAACGTCTCAGAGAGGAAAAGCAGGGGGAGCGCGACGGTGTTGCTCGCGGCTATCACGCCGTCCTGCGAGTCCGAGAGCGCGCCGAGAATCGCGCCGAGCCCGCAGAACAGCGCGACCGCGACGGCGACGAACGCCGGAAGGGCGACGAGTGCCGGCGAGACCGCGAGCGTCGCGTCGGTGACCGCGAGCACCAACGCGAGGATGAGGAGGCTGGCCGCGCCGATGATCCCGACGTTGACGAGTGTGTGCGCGAGCAACCACTCGCTCCGGGAGAGCGGCGTCGTCGCCAGCTTCTCGAACCGGCCGCCGTCGCGGTGGCGAGCGATCTCCGACCCGACTCGCGAGAGCGGCGTGAAGAGGACGACCACGGCGAGATACCCCGGGATGTAGTACCCGGCCGGCTCCGCGAACAGCCCGCCGCCGGTCGGCTGGGTGCGGACCAGCGCCCCGAAGATGACCACCAAGATCACGGGGAAAAAGAACGTGAAGAACACCGCTGTCCGCCGGCGGAGGAACGACCGCGCCGCCGCGGTCGCCTCGGTCCCGATCCGCGTTATCCGGCTCATCGGCCGCCCTCCCCGTCCGCGCTCTCGTTCCCGTCCGGCACGCTCTCGCTCTCGTCCAGCGTCACCGCCTCCGCACGCGGCGAGTATTCCTCGCCTGTGAGCCGCAGGTACACGTCTTCGAGCGACGGCTCGGACCACGCGAGCGACTCGAAGGCGACCCCCGCCGCGTCGAGGGCGTCCACCGCGTCACCGATCGCTTCCGGCCGGATCCCGACGATTCGGAGTCCGTCGGTGGTCGGTTCCACCGCCGAGTCTTCCGGAACCGCGGCGGCGGCCGACTGGTCGAGCGCGGCGGCGACCGAGTCGGCGACCGCGTCGCCCGGATCTCCGTCGATCGTCACGTCCAGCCGCGGGTCGCCGCCGTGTGCCGCGATCAGCTCGTCCGGCGGGCCGACGGCGACCACCTCCCCGTCACGGAGGAGCGCGACGCGGTCCGCGAGCCGCTCGACCTCGTCCATCGCGTGGCTCGTGAGGAAGACGGTCGTCCCGTCGCCGGCCAGCCGCTCTATCAGCCGGTGGATCGACCGCCGCCCGGCCGGGTCGATCCCGGTCGTGGGCTCGTCCAAAAAGAGGAGGTCGGGGTCGTTGACGATGGCGGTCGCGACGCAGGTCCGCCGCTTTTGTCCCCCCGAGAGCGTCTCGTACCACGCGTCCGCGTCGTCCGCCATGCCCACGTCCCGGAGCACGGCGGCTGACTCGCGGGCCGCGTCGTAGAGTCCGCCGTAGTAGTCCACGAGTTCGCTCGCCGTCAGTCGCTCCGGAGGGTCGAACGACTGCGGGAGCAGCCCGATCCGCTGGGGGTCCACCTCGCGCGGCGGCCCACCGAACGTCTCCAGGCTCCCCTCAGCCGCCGTCGTCCCCGTCAGCGCGCGGACGAGCGTCGTCTTTCCAGCGCCGTTGGGGCCGATAAGGCCGAACACCTCGCCCGCCTCGACGCGGAGGTCCACGCCGTCGAGCGCGACGACATCGCCGTACGACTTCCGGACGCCCTCGGCGACGACGACCGGATCGGCGCTCGCCGACGCCGGCTCGCCGTCCGCGGAGTCGGTCCCGGTTCCCGTCGCGGCCTCCGTCGCGGCCGCCGTCTCATTCATGCGATCGGATCGGTCGCCCGCGCGCGTAAGGGTTGCTCTTCTGGCGTGGGACCGGCCGCCGACCGCCCCGGTCCGTTACGCCTAAGCGACGCCGAGTCGACCCACAGTGTATGCACTACCACGAGGCGGCGGCGTTCCTCTTCGACCTCCGCCGCTTCTCGGTCAAGCCGGGGACGGAGCGCGTCTCGGCGCTGCTCGATCGGCTCGGAAACCCCGAGGACGCGGTGTCGTTCGTGCAGGTCGCGGGCTCGAACGGGAAGGGAAGCACGGCCCGGATGACCGAGTCGATCCTGCGCGAGGCCGGGCTCTCGGTCGGACTCTACACCTCCCCGCATCTCTCAGCGCTCACGGAGCGGGTCCGCGTCGACGGACTGGCGATGACGGAAGACGCCGTCACGGAGTTCGTCGCGGAGGCGAAACCGTGGCTCGTCGAGCGCGCAGCCGCCGGCGAACCGCTGACTTTCTTCGAGGTCGCCACCGCGATGGCAGTCCGGGAGTTCGCCCGCCGCGACGTCGACGTCGCGGTGCTCGAAGTCGGGCTCGGCGGCGAGTACGACGCGACCAGCGCGGTCGACCCGGTCGCGACCGCGGTCACCAACGTCTCGCTCGAACACACCGACGTGCTCGGCGACACGGTCGGCGAGATTGCTCGCACGAAGGCCCGGATCGCCGGGAGCGGGACCCCCCTCGTGACCGCCTGCGAGGGGGAGGCGCTCGACGTGGTCCGCGAGGTGGCGGCCGAGGCCGGCGCGCCAGTCGTGACGGTCGCCGGCGCAGGTGGAGACGACCCCGCCCCCGCCGGCAACGCCGACCTCTCGGTCGCTTACGGCGGCCGCGTGAGCCCGAGCGACGCCGCGGTGACGCTGTCCGGCGAGCGATCCGGAACGTACCGCATTCCCCTCGTCGGGACACACCAGGCGACGAACGCCGGGATCGCAGCGGCGCTCGCCGAGCGGACGGCGCGTGCGGTCGACGGCGGCGAGGGCGACGGCGAGAGCGAAGGCGACGCGGGCGACGGCGGGGGCGACGACGCCGACGAGGAGAACGACGAAGACGGCGACACCGAGGGCGACGCGGCACGCCCCGACCTCGCGCTCGCGGACGCAGCCGTCCGGGACGGGCTGGCGCGCGCCACGTGGCCGGGGCGGTTCGAAGTCGTCGACACCGCGCCGCTGACGGTGCTCGACGGGGCGCACAACCCCGCCGCCTGTGACACGCTCGCGGGGACGCTCGCGGAGTACGACTACGACGACCTCCACCTCGTGTACGGCGCGATGTGCGACAAAGACCACGTCGCCGCCGTCGACGCGCTTCCCGCCGCCGCCTCCGCCGTCACCTGCCGGCCCGACCTCGACCGCGCGGAGGACCCCGACGTGTTGGCGGCCGCGCTCCGAACCGCTGGCGTCGACCGGGTGACGAGCGGCGACGACGTGGCCGCCGCGCTCGATGCCGCCGTCGCCCGCGCCGACCCGGGCGACTGCGTGCTGCTCGTCGGGTCGCTGTTCGCGGTCGCGGAGGCCCGCGCTGCTCGCTTCCGCACCGTGACGCCCCGTCGTGTCGCCGACGAGCGCGACGCCGCCCGGGCGCTCGACGCCGCTGGCGTCCCCCCGGCCGCCGCCGACGAGCGCGTCGCGGGCATCGACCACCGCGTCCTCGCGCTCCGACTGCGCGGCGACCGGGCAGCCCGGATCGCGGCCGCGATCCGGGCCGTGGGCGGCGAGGCGGCCATCGGGGGGATGGGTGCCGGCGAGGGGCGCGTCCCGAGCGGCGAGCGCGTGCCCGTCACGCTGGCCGGAACGGTCGCGGAGTTCCGGACCCTGCTGGACCGGATCGGCGGCGATCGAGAATTCGCCGACATCGCGCGCGACATCGCCGACCGACTGGGCATTCAAGACGCCGACGCGGCGTCGGAGGCCGCGGAAGGTTCGGGGGACTCGACGGTGACAGGAGAGTCGGCCGACGCCGATCCGGACTACCCGTGGACCGACGGCACCGCGGTGATGGGCGTGCTCAACGTCACGCCGGACTCGTTCCACGACGGCGGTCGGCACGCGAGCCGCGAAGACGCGGTCGGGGGCGTCGAGCGCATGGTCGCCGCGGGCGTCGACATCGTCGACGTCGGCGGCGAGTCGACGCGTCCCGGCGCGGAGCCGGTGCCGGTCGACGAGGAGATCGACCGAGTCGTCCCGACGGTCGAGGCGATACAGTCGGTGCCGGCCGTCGCCGACGGCGACGTGCTCGTTTCAATCGACACGCGGAAGCCGGCCGTGGCGGCGGCCGCGCTCGACGCCGGCGCGGACCTGATAAACGACGTGACCGGACTTTCAGACCCCGAGATGCGCGAGGTCGTCGCCGACGCCGGCTGTCCGGTCGTGGTGATGCACAGCCTCGATGCGCCGGTCGACCCGACGAACGATCCCGAGTACGACGACGCCGTCGACGACGTGATCGCCGCGCTCAGAGAGCGGCTCGCGCTGGCGGAGACGGCCGGGATCGACCGCGAGAAGGTGATCGTCGACCCCGGATTGGGCTTCGACACGTCGTCCGCCGAGGCGTTCGAACTGATCGACCGCGTCGGCGAGTTCGCCGCGCTCGATTGCCCCGTCCTGATCGGCCACTCGCACAAGTCGATGTACGGCGCGATAGGTCGCGGACCGGACGACCGCGAGCACGCGACCGTCGCCGCGACCGCGCTCGCGGCGGACCGCGGGGCCGACATCGTCCGGGTCCACGACGTGAGCGAGAACCGCGCCGCAGTCGACGTTGCCGCGGCGGTCGGCGGAGCGCTGCGAGACGATTCTGCCGATACCGCGGGCGACTGCGACGCGCCCCGCCCCCACGATCGCACGGACGACTCCGACGAATGACGGCAGCGTTTTCATTCCCGACTCCCTCGCGAGTGTATGACCCGGCGTCTGCTGCTCGGCTGTAGCGCGGTCGGGAACACGTTCGTCGAACGGACGCGCGACGACCGCGACGAGCTCGTCGCGGTCACCGACGACAGCGGGTGGGCGTCGACGCTCCGCGACCGCAACGTCGCCGTCGTCGAGGCCGATCCGACGGACCGGTCCGCGTACCCCGCCGACGCCGCGGTCGTCTTCGTCGCCGGAGACGATCCCGCGCGCAACGTCGCCGCCGCGCGCGCCGCGAGCAGCCGGTACCCCGACGCGACGGTCGTCGCGTATGTCGGGGACGATCCCACGTCCGACCAGCGGGCGACCCTCGACGCGGCCGCCGACCGCGTCGTCGACCCCGTGGAGGCCATCGCCGCACGGGTTTTGGAATCGACGGGCGCTGACGCCACGGAGGAGCCAGTTCGGTTGCTGTCCACGCTCCGCGGCCTCTCCGGCCCGCTCCTCGTAGTCGCGCACGACAACCCCGACCCCGACGCCATCGCGAGCGCGCTCGGGTTGGCACGGATCGCCGAGTCGGCCGGCGTCTCGGCGGACTCCTGTTACGGCGGCGAGATCGCCCATCAGGAGAACCGGGCGATGGTGAACTTACTCGACCTGTCGTTGCGGACCGTCGACGAGGTCGACCTCGACGACTACGGCGGCGTCGCCCTCGTCGACCACTCGCGCGCCGGCATCAACGACAGCCTCCCGGAGGGCCACCCTGTCGACATCGTCGTCGACCACCACCCCCCGCGCGGCCCCGTCGCCGGGGAGTTCGTCGATATCCGCCCCGACGCCGGGGCGACGAGCACGCTTATCGAGTCGTACCTCTCGCGGATCGGGATCACGCCGGACCGGGCGCTCGCCACCGCGCTGTTGTACGGGATCCGCATCGACACGAAGGATTTCACGCGGTCGACGTCTATCCCCGACTTCGAGGCCGCGGCGTCGCTGTCGTCGCAGGCCGACGAGGCGACGCTCGAACGCGTCGAGAGCCCGAGCGTGAGCCCGGAGACGCTCCGCGTTATCGCGCGCGCCATCGAGCGACGCGACGTTCGTGGATCGACCGTCGCCTCCTGCGTCGGCGAGATAGCCGATCGCGACACGCTCGCGCAGGCCGCAGAACGCCTCCTCGATCTCGACGGAATCGCGGTGACGTTCGTGTTCGGCTACATGGACGGGGTGATCTACGGCTCGGCGCGCGCCCGCGGCGCGGACCTCGACGTCGGCGAACTGCTCCGCGACGCGCTCGACCCCGTCGGGTCCGCCGGCGGTCACGCGAGCATGGCCGGCGCGCAGGTCCCGCTCGGCATCTTAGAGGACGTGTCGGACAGGGAGTCGCTTACCGACGTCGTCGAGGCGTTCGTCGCCGGTCGCTTCTTCGAGGCGCTCGACGACGCGCCGTCGCCGCCCAGCGGGCCGGTGCCGGAGTTCCCGACGGACTGACGGCGCGACGGCGGTGCGGTGACGCCCCCGGAGACTCGATATCCCGGGCGTCGCGCCCGAGGGCGCAACCTACATACTTCGCGACGGCGAACGTCGGTATATGACAGACGACCCCGTCGAACACCGCCGACTGATCATCGCCGGCACTGGTATCTCCGGGCTCACCGCCGGGATCTACGCCGCGCGGTCGAACAACGACCCCCTGCTCGTCGAGGGTGACGAGCCGGGCGGTCAGCTCACGCTCACCACCGACGTGGAGAACTACCCCGGCTTCCCCGAGGGGATCTCCGGGCCCGACCTCATCAACAACATGAAAGAGCAGGCGACGAAGTTCGGCGCGGACACCCGAAACGGGATCATCGAGGACGTCTCGAAGGAGCCCGCGGGCCACTTCCGTGTCGAACTCTCCGACGGCGACGTCTACACGGCGGACGCCGTGATCGCCGCCTCCGGTGCCAGCGCGCGGACGCTCGGCGTACCGGGCGAAGACGAACTAATGGGGTACGGCCTCTCGACGTGTGCGACGTGTGACGGCGCGTTCTTCCGCGGCGAGGACATGCTCGTCGTCGGCGGCGGTGACGCGGCCATGGAGGAGGCGAACTTCCTCACGAAGTTCGCGGACACCGTCTACATCGCGCACCGCCGCGAGGAGTTCCGCGCCGAGGACGTCTGGATCGACCGCACGATGGAGAAGGTCGACGACGGCGAGATCGAGCTCCTCCTCAACACCGAGTTGACCGAGATCCACGGCACGCCCGAGGACGGCGTCGACCACGTCACCCTCGTCGAGCACCCGGACGGCCACCCCAAAGAGAAGCTGGAGGACGCCGCGACCGCAGACGAGGTCGAAGAGTACGATTTCGACGTGGGCGCGGTCTTCTTCGCGATCGGCCACACGCCGAACACCGGCTTCCTAGAGGGAATCGGCGTCGAGACCGACGACGACGGCTACCTGATCACCGAGGGCGGCCGCGGCGCAAACCAGACCGACACCGGCGTCGACGGCCTGTTCGGCGCGGGCGACGTGGTCGACTTCCACTACCAGCAGGCGGTGACCGCCGCCGGGATGGGGTGTCAGGCCGCGCTCGACGCCGACGAGTACCTCTCCGAGCGCGAGCGCGCAGGCGAGTTGTACGAGCCCGAGCCCGACGCGGCGGCCGCGGACGACTAGGGCTCTCCGCACCGCATCGGTCGCCGCTCACTCGCCGGCTTCCAGTTCCGCGAACACGGCCTCGACCATCTCGCCGGTGTCGTCGATTATCCCGTCCATCGCCTCGTCGTTCGTCGGAAGTCCGAGCAGGCGAGCGATCTTCATGATGGAGACGTGGTACACCTCCTGTTCGCCCGGTTCGACCTCGCGGATAACCATGTTGCAGGGAAAGAGTCCGCCGATCCGACCGTCGGTCGCGTCGAGCGCGCGGTCCGCCACCGCCGGGTTGCACGCGCCGAGCACGTAGTACGGATCGCGGTCCGCATCGACTTTCTCGTTTAACAGTTCGGACGGTGAGAACTCGACGGGGACGCCGAATCCGGCGTCGACACACACCGCTCGCACGCGCTCGATGGCCGCCTCGTGATCGGTCGACAGCGTCGCCGTCGTCTCGCCGTACGCGTCGGAGTCGAGTTCGTGCGGATCGAAGGGGATCGCCATGCGCAGAGTCGGCGTCGGCCAAATAAAAAGCCCGCGGCGGGGGCGGTACGCTCGGAGCGTGCGGTCGGCCGTGACCCCGCTCGGACTACTCCGTCGCGACCGGACCGCGGCCCACCAGCTCCTCGACCGTCGCGACGAACTCGCTCCGGCTCTCGAACAGCGGGACCTCGGCGTCCGCGAGCACGTCGTCGAGGTCGCGCGGACCCTCCGGAGTCCGGATCGCGGCGTCGCCCTCCTGGTTCGCCACGTCGCTCCGCGCGGCGGGCCACGTGAGCCGGGACGCGACGCGCGCGATCGGCTCGCCGGCCACGTCCACTCGATCGCCGAGTTCGACGGCCGGTTCGACCTCTTCGGCCCCCTCGGCTTCGTCAGCCTCCTCGGCCTCGTCGGTGTCGCTCATACCCGCCGGTTCCGTTCCGGCGACACTAATGGTTTCGATGCTGTTCCGGGCGGGTCCGCCCGTCTCGTCGGTCAGCGCCAGCCGCGGTCGGTCTCGTTCAACCGCTCGCAGCCGTCGTCGGTGACGACCACGAGGTCCTCGATCCGGCAGCCGAACCGCCCGTCGAGGTAGATTCCGGGCTCGACGGAGAACACCATCCCCGGCTCCAGCGGGCGGTCGTTGCCCGCGACGACGTACGGCTCCTCGTGGACGTCGAGCCCCACGCCGTGGCCGGTTCGGTGGACGAACGCGTCGCCGTAGCCCGCGTCCTCGATGACCGCTCTCGCCGCCCGATCGACGGCCTCGGCGGGAACGCCCGGCTCGACGGCGTCGACCGCGGCCGCCTGCGCCTCGCGGACGACCTCGTGGACTCCCGCGTACGCCGCCGGCGGGTCGCCGCCGAAGACGAGGGTCCGCGTCTGGTCGGACGGGTAGCCGTCGACGCGCGTCCCGAAGTCGCACACGACGGGCTCGCCCGCCTCGATTTCGCGGTCGCCGTGGCCGTGGTGCGGCTTC
>Ga0102942_1000887_pt1 | contig 11467 bp, 11 predicted proteins | sample SalPon2_C_H2O_MG_FD_78171 | JGI IMG/M metagenome (GOLD analysis project Ga0102942, IMG submission 78171) | Salt pond water microbial communities from South San Francisco under conditions of wetland restoration - Salt Pond MetaG R2_C_H2O_MG | ecosystem: Environmental > Aquatic > Non-marine Saline... | reverse complement strand
GAATGAACAATGCTCGTCAGGAACAATACATCTCCGAAAAGCGCATCCCGGAATGAGGGACACAAAGGTCACTCATAGTGTTGGATATCGATCGAATTAGCTTCACGGCTAATTCCTATATTCAGCAAACATGCCGTGGAACATGTGAATTGAGATTAGAAATTACACCTCCTGTATTGACCGATCTGATCAGGTTGTCTTTCTCAAACTCTCCGTGCAAAATACGCGCCCTGTATGCAGCACGCCGGTTTTGTCGGCTACGAGGGATTTCCACGCAGCCACTGAGCGGTGTGAAGTCGAATTCGATAGATGAGCGTCGCGAGTCTATCGGTGTTTGACGAGGCCGAAGCCGAATCACGGGCGAACGTCTCCGAGTTTACCCAGTTTGATAAGACGTCGGCCGACGGACAGGCGACTCCGGGAGGCCGACTGCTCTACGCGTCGGCGGCGATTTCGTCGAGGCCGATCGGGTCGAGTCCCCGCCGATCCAGTTCCGCCTCGATCTCGCGGAGCCGGGGTGCGATCTCGTCCGGCTCGTGGCTGTCGGTCCCGACGGTCACGCGGACGCCGACGTCGACGAGGCGGTCGAGGAACGCCGGCGCGGGGTGGAACGCTCCGTAGTCGTCGAGGCGCCGCCCGGCGTTGATCTCCGGGACGGTCCGCGAGTCCCGGAGCGCGTCGGCGACCGCCGCGTAGTGGTCTTCGGTCGTGAACCCGCGGAGGTGCGGGTTGCGCTCGATCAGGTCCGGATGCGCGGCGATCGCGAACAGCTCCGAGTCGACCAGCGCGACCAGTTTCTCGAAGTACCGGTCCACGAGGGCGCGCCGCTCCGATTCGGATTTGTCGGCGAAGTGCGACCGCGAGTGAATGTTCGCGCCGTCCAACTCGTGGACGCTGCCGACGGCGTAGTCGAACCCGACCTCGACGAGGAAGTCGTCGATCGCCGACTCGTGTGCGGGGTCGTAGTCCATCTCCACGGCGTCGAACACGTCGATCGCGGCGTCCTCGCGGACCGAATCGATGGCCTCTCGACGGCGTTCGTAGGTCAGGTCGAGGTTGAATCCGAGCGCGCGCTTGTACCGTCTCGCACCGGGGTCCGGCGAGACGTTGCAGTGGTCCGCGAACCCGACCCCGTCGAGTCCGGCGTCCGCGGCGGCGTCCACCATCCACCGCAGGAACGCCCCGTCCGAGTAGTTCGTGTGGGCGTGGAAGTCGTACACGGGGGACCGTAGGTTCCGAATCGACTCGTAGCTTCGGGTCGGCGAGCGTCGGGTTCCGCTACCGTCTCAGTACCCCGTCCCGAGCGCCCAGTTCGCCGCGAGGACGGCGAACGTGACTCCGAACAGCACCGCGAGGACCGCGAAGGAGACGCCCCAGCCGAACAGGTCGGCCGCGAGCCCGACGCCCACGGACCCCGCGGAGCCGATCACGGTGTAGACGGTCCGGACGAGGCCGAACCCGGCGCCGCGCTCGGCGTCGCTCAGCGCGTCCATGAACCTGGGATCGATCGCGGAGAAGAAGCTCGCGCCGGAGCCGGCCAACAGCACCGCGACGCCGACGCCGAGAGCACCGGGGCCGAAGACGAACGAGGCGGTCCCGAGGGCGCCCATGAGCATCGCCCCGCCGATGGCGACGTCGCGGCCCGCGCGGTCAGAGAGTCTCCCGAGCCCCACCTGCGCGACGGCGCGGACGACGAAGAACGCCGAGAACACGCCCGCGGCGACCGACGGCGAGTAGCCGCGGAACTCGACGAGGAACGTCGGGAGGAACGACATCACGCCCTGCACCACGTACGTGCCGACCATCGCGACGAAGAGGGGGAGCAGCACGCTCGGCCGCGAGAGGAGTTCGACGAGCGGCGCGAGCGCGAACCGCTCCCGCATCGGCTGGTCGGGGCGCCGCGGTTCGGTCGGGCGGACGCGCCACGCGAACAGGAGGAACACCGGCGCGCCGACCACTGCGGCCAGCGCGACCGCGGGCCGCCAGCCGTATCTGAACCCGACCCCCGCCGCGGCGACGGGCGCCACGAGGCCGGCGAGGGGGCCGCCGACGGAGTGGAGTCCGATGGCCGTCCCGATGTCGTCGAACGTCCGCGAGAGGAGCGTCGTCGCCACCGCGTAGTGGAGGCCGGCGACGAGTCCCAGCAGGACCGCCGCCAGCACGAACGCCGGGAAGACGGGCGCGAGTCCGAGGACCACGCTCATCGCCGTGGTCCCGCCGACGGCGACGAGGATGACGAGCCGCTCGCCGTACCGGTCCGCGAGCACGCCGCTCGGGAACTGCGCGGCGCCGTACGCCAGCCACATGCCGGAGAGCGCGACGCCGATGGCGGTGTTCGACACCGCGAAGTCGTCGACGATGAGCGGGACGACGGGGCTGATCGCCAGCCTGGCGAAGTACGTCACGAGGAAGGCGAGCATGCACAGCGACAGCACCGTGTGGCGGTACTGCCAGCTCATCCGACGGTCACGAGGAGTCGTCGGTCCGGTCCGCGCTCAACGCTTTCGGTTCGGGCGGCGACGCCGCGGGGTCGGTCGGCCGGCTTCAGGCGACTGCCTCGGGGTCGGTCGGCAGGCTTCAGGCGACTGCAGCGGGGTCGACCCGACTCCCGACCCACAGCAGGGTCGCGACGAGACCGAGGACCGCGAGCGGCAGGAACCACTGCATGACGGCGAGCAGTCCCGCCGACGCCTGCACACCGATCACGAGCAGGAGCGTCGGCCCGCAGCAGACGAACCCCGAGAGCAGTCCCGGTATCCCCGCGGCGGCGCCCGCACCGGCCCCGATCCGGCACGCCGCGGGGCCCCGCCAGGCGACGACGGAGACCGCGAGCGTGACCCCGACGAGCGCGGCGAGGCCGAGTCCGATGGCGACGTTGACGGGCGCGAACAGGTACTCGACCGGGCCCACCGTGACGAGCGCGATCGGCTCGTACTGGAACGGCGCCACTCGGCGCGTCAGGAGCGCGAGCGGGTCGCTCGCGACGACGAGGTCGACCGCCGAGGACCGGCCGCCGTCTGTGCCGGTCGTCGCGGCGCCGCGGCGCCCGAGGTGGTCGAGCTCGACGGCGTACGCGAGGAAGTACGCGACCCAGACGACCGCGAACGTCGCCCGACCGTCCCGTCGACCGAGCGACGCGCGAGTCGCGAACCCGGTTCGGCGGACCAGCCCGACCGTCCACGCGGCCGGCGCGCCGAACGGCGAGGCGTCCGGAGACCCGGTCTCAGCCCCCATACCCCGCCCCGGTGTGCTCGCCGACGAACGTCGTGTCGGGGTAGAAGCCCGCCCACGCGAACCACATGGCGTCGAACGCGAGGACCGGGTCGAGCGGGAGGGCGTCCGCCGCGAACGCGTCGCCCTCGGCTCCGACTCGGTACCCCTCCCCGTCGGGCGCTACCGGCAGGTCGTCGGGATTGCGGTAGACGTAGCCGGTCGAGAGCCCGGTGTCGGCGACGGCGACGACGCTCGCTCCGCCCTCGCCGACGGTGCCGGTCAGCACGCGCTCCGCGAGCAGGGTCCGCTTGTCGAAGGCGACCGCGCCGCGGTCGGTCCGGGCCCCGATGACGACCGACTTCGCGTGGCCCTCCTCCGGCGAGGCGAGCGGCGGGAACATCGTCCGGTCCCGCGCGTAGTAGCCGCCGAGGGGCGCGTAGCTCCCGTACGGGTCGTTCTCGTACCGGCGCAGGAAGCCGGTGTCGTCGGTCATGACGACCGAGTCGGGGTGGCGCGCCGCCCATTCCTCGGCCGTCGTCCACACGACCCGGAACTCGTCGAGGGTCGCCCCGGTCATCGGTCCGTCGATGCCCGTGGCGAGCATCTGCGGCCACCGGCTCTCGGTCCCCCGGTCGTACATGATCAGGTTCGAGTTGACCAGCCGGCCGGACACGCCGAACGTCGTGTCGCCGCGCCGGAACCCCTGCGCCGTCCCGGTCAGCGGGCAGTACGTGACCGACACCGGCTCGCCGTCGAACTCGTCGTTGACGATCTCGTGGTGAGAGAGCACGTGTTGCGGGTACGCCTTCGCCGCGCCGTTGCGGACGACGCCGAACACCGGCAGGCCCTCGGCGTACGTCACCTCCCCGATCGGTCGGAACGACGGCTCCTCGATCGAGGGGATCCCGTCTTTCCCGACGCCGCCGTCGAGCGACTCGTCGACGAGGGCGTCGGACTCGTACGGGACGTGGTAGGCGGCGTCGACGGTTGGCGGACCGTTCGCGGTGTCAGTGCTGCCGTCGCCGCCGTCAGCGCCGCTCTCGCCTGTATCGGTGCCGCCGCCGAACGAGTCCCGGCCGCCGCCGAGACAGCCGGCGACGCCGACGGCCCCCAGCGCCGCGACCCCGGCCAGCGCCGCTCGACGGGTGTGTGTCATACCGTACCATTCGCTCTCGACGGTATAAAGGCCGAAGCGGGGGTGTGAGGGCCGCACACACCCGCGAAACCTCACTCCTCGCCGCCGTCCGGCGCGGGGTGGCCGGTCGACCGGCCCTCGCGCAGGCGATCCGCGATGGCGGCGCCCGCGGTGCGCGGGTCCGGTTCGGCGACGCTGACGCCGTCGCCGACGACGACGCGCCCCGCGTCGACGACGTCGCAGCAGAGTCCGCCCCGGTTCCGCATCGCCGAGGCGAGGCCGTCCTCTCCGGCCAGTTCCTCGACGCGCGCGCAGGGGGGTCGGCGGCGAGTCGGTCGCAGGCGCGCCTCGCCGACCGCGACGGTCGCCTCCAGGAGGCCGTCCATGCTCGGTCCGAACCCCTCGACGACGACGTTTCGGCGGTGGCGACCGTCAGAGACGTCGACCCCGGTCTCTCGGCGGACCGCGTCGAGCGCCTCGGCGGCGACGAGCGTGACGGCGCAGCCGTCGAGTTGGAAGTGCCCCTCGCCGCGGTGGTAGCGGTCGCCCTCGACGCCGCCCGGACGGATCTCGACGCTCTCCCGCAGGTCGGGGGACGCGCCGCTCTCGGGAGCCGTGACGAGGCTCCGGACGACTCCCGACGCGTCGTCGCCCGTCACGGCGGCCCACCGAGCAGCGTCGCGTCCGTCGGCTTCAACCACTCGCGGTGCGCGTAGTAGACGGCGCCGACCGGCGGGGCGACCAGCGCGGCCAGCGCGTACGCCCATTTAAAAAGGCCGAAGTCGGCGACGCCGCGCTCGGCGAGCGACAGCGCGTCGAGGAGGACCGCGGCGGTCGCGAGCGGCGCGAGGAGGTAGCCGTGGGCGAACGCGACGGCGGCGCCCGCCGGCGTCCCGGCGGAGAGGAGCGCCCAGTCGATGGCGTAGAGGACGGTCCACCCGCCGGCCGCGACGGCGAGGACGCGGAGCCACGGGCCGTCGAAGCGCCGGTCTTCCGGGTCGCCGTCGGCCCCGGCGCCGGCGGCCCCGGGGAGCGATTCGGGAGAGGTGCTCACGGCGGATATGTGGGTCCAACGGTAATCAACGTCCGGATCGGGGCCGTCGGCGCCGGGGTGCCTGCCGCTCGACGGCCCGTTCGCCGCCGACCCTTAGGCCGCCTGAAGCGACGACGCCCCTGCGGTCGAGGGTCGCGAGTCGGTTCGGGCTCCACGCAGTCGCGCGGTGGCGTTTCCGGCACCCGACGCGGACGCGTTCGTCGGCGTCAGGATCTCGATCGACTCGTCGTCGTACACCTCCAGGGTCTCGATCACCGTCCCGTTCGCGGCGACTCGCCGGACGATGACCGTGGGCGTCGCTCCGGTCGACTCGTCCGGATCCGTTTCGTCGGGCGCCTCGACGGGCGTCTCGCCGCCGAGGAACTGGGTGATCGCGTCGGTCTCGGCGAACGAGTCGACGTCGCCGGACCGGGCGTCGACGAACGCGACGTACGCGATCCCGCTGTTGTCCTCGGGGACGACGCGCACCTGCCAGTACTCCCGGTCGTCGATGACCGTGAGGATCGGTTCGGCCGGGTCGAACCGGTCCCAGTCCGTCTGGGGCGCCGACTGTCGCACGAGGTCCGCCGCTCGCTGCGGACCGAACAGCGAGTCGCTCGGCACGTACCGCTCGAAGGCGCCGCTCTGCCCGTCGATCGTCCACAGCTCTTGGAGGCCCTGCGCGTCGCCGTAGGGCTCGACGGCGACGACGTACTGCGGGCCCGACTCGGTGAGGACGAAGAACGGCTGGTCGTTCCCGTCGCCGGGCAGCGGCGCGATCTCGATCTCGTCTTCGTGGCTCGTGTAGGTGTTGAGGACGCCGTTTCGGTACTTCGTCGCCGCGACGGAGCGGAGCGCCAGATCTTCGGGGTACAGCTGTTGGTCGTCGAGGATCGGGCTGGCCTCGGCCTCGTCGGGCGAGAGCGTGTCGATCGAGCCGCTCGGATCGATGACGGCGACGCCGCCCCACTGCGGCGTGGTGTGCGGGAGCGGCGTCAGATGGAACTGCGGCTCCGAGTAGGGGACGACGATGTACTGGGTCCCGTCGTGGACGACCATCTTGGGATCGCCGTAGTCGACGAGGTACGCCTGCGATTTGAGGAGCTCCCATCGGTAGTTCCGGTGGAATATCGTCCCGACGCCGGTCTGGAGCTCGCCGTCGACGGACCGCACGTTCGCCTGTTGGGTCGTCATGTCGACGAGCACGGTCCCGGCCTGTCGCTTGGTGATCGCGTTGAACAGCCCGTCCGGAGCCAGCGGTGCCGCCCAGTAGGGCGTCCCGTTCACCACGCTGATGTCGGTGTCGCCGACTCGGTACTGCGGTCGGCTGAGGGTGTTCGACGCGTATCGGTCGGCGACCGCTCGCGTGACGATCCGCGGGTTGTCCGCGTCGACGTCGTCGAGCCGCTCGACCGTGGTCGTCTGCCCCGTTATCTGGTCGCTCAGGGTTACGCCGGCGACCGCGTTGGCGACGGGCAGCAGCGCGAACGCGGCGATCACGAACACGACCGCCCCGACGCGGAGCGGCGTGACCGCGTGATCGTTCTCGGAGAGGGCGTTAACGACGGTCTCGACCCGTCCTCTCGACCGCGCGGTGACCCACGCGGCGACGCCGCCGGCAACGACGCCGACCAGCAGCAGGGGCGTCGTGTACGCCGCGTAGACGAGCCCGTGGAGCCACGGGCGGAAGAACCACGCGACCGCGACGACGGCGAGCCCGACGCCGCCGAGCGGGATCCACGGCGGCCCCGAATCGGCGCCGTCGGAGTCGGTCGGCGGCCAGTCGGTCATCTCGTCGTCGGATAGCGATTCGTCCGGGTCGTCGGCGGGAGGGCGTGCTGACATTGGTGTGGATCGTGATCGACGGTCGGGGACCGCGGGCGTGCGGCGCTGCGAGTCGACCGGGACTGACCGACGGGCGATCGGGGCGCCCCGTCGACGCGGAGAGCGAACTGGCGGATCCCACGTTCGGAGTGTTATCCGTCGTCACATAAGCGTTGCACAAACTAATTGACAGTACGTCGCGACGTCTGCCTCCGGCCCCGCTCACTCGTCGAACGTGCCCGCGGAGAGGTACCGCTCGCCGCTGTCCCAGTAGACGGTGACGACGAGCGGCTCGTCCCCCGCATACTCGCCCGACTCGCGAAGCGCCGCGGCCACGTCCTTCGCCGCGAGGTTCGAGGCGCCGGAGGACTGCCCGACGAGGAGGCCCTCCTCGCGCGCGAGCCGACGGCACTCCGCCTCGGCGTCCTCGATGTCGACCGCGTGGACCTCGTCGATGAGGTCGACGTCGAGGTTCGGCGAGACGAACCCCGGCCCCATCCCCTGGAACGCGTCGTTCCCGGGTTCGCCGCCGGAGAGGACGGCGTTGTCGCTCGGCTCGACCGCGTCGATCCGCACGTCCGGGAACGCCTCGCGGAGCCGACGACCTAAGCCGGTGATCGTACCGCCCGTCCCGACGCCGGCGACGAGCGCGTCGACCGTGCGGTCGCCGACCTGTTCGAGGACCTCCGGGCCGGTGGTCTCGTAGTGGGCCCGCGGGTTGGCGGGGTTCTCGAACTGGCGCAACTGGACCGTTCCCGGTTCCCGCTCCAGTTCGTCGGCCCGGTCCTTGGCCGCGGAGATGTCGCCGTCGACCAGTTCGAGGTCGGCGCCGTACGCGCGCATGAGCCGGCGGCGCTCCACCGACTTGCCCGCCGGCATCACCAGCGTCACGTCGTACCCCTTGACGGCGCCGACCATCGCGAGCCCGATCCCCGTGTTGCCGGAGGTGGGTTCGACGATCCGGTCGCCCGGCGCTAGGTCGCCCGACTCCTCGGCCGCCTCGACCATGTACAGCGCCGGCCGGTCCTTGGCGGAGCCGCCCGGATTGCGCGACTCGACCTTCGCCGCTACGGTCGTTCCCGCGGGCGAGTCGACTCGGACGAGGGGCGAGCCGAGGCCCTCCAACACGTCGTCTTCCATTGCCCCGACGAACGGGCCGGGCACTCAAATGCCCGACGGACCGCGGCAAGACGCGTCCGGGGCCCGCGCGGTTGCCACCGACGCGCCGTTTACAAGCACGCCCGGCGTAGCGGGGGGCATGACGCTCGAAACGCTCGCGCCCGACGGCGCGGACGCCGACTCGCTCGACGGGGACGTACTGGCCGCGCTCGGCGCCGACGGATACCGGTTCAAGGTGTGGGGCGGCGACTGGTGCGGCGACTGTCGGCGACAGCTCCCGGCGTTCGCGGCGGCGCTCGCCGCGGCGGGCGTCTCCGACGACCGGATCGAGGACTTCCCGGTCACGAAGGGGCCGGACGGGAAGGAGGGCGAGGGCGTCGACGAGTACGGGATCGAGCTGATCCCGACCGTCGTGGTCGAGGACGGCGACGGCGAGGAGGTCGCCCGCTTCGTCGAGGACGCCGACGTCTCCATCGCCGAGTTCCTCGCGCGCGAACTCGCCGAGACGGAGGCGAGCGCTTGAGGCGGGGCGAGCGCTCACTTCGAGCGCTCGAAGTGACGCCTGAGCCGATGCGACGCCTCATTCCGAGCACGGAACCGACGGCACCGGCGGTCTTTTAAATAGCGCTTACTCGTCCAGCTCCGCGACGATCCGGTCGCGGATCGCCGTCGCGTCCACGGGCGCCCACGCTTCGATGTCGTAGGTCACGTCCGCGAGGACCTCCAGCCGGTCGGCGTCGCTCTCGTTGATCGCGGCGACCGCGTCCGTCGAGAGCCGCGCGAGGACCGCCTCCGAGAGCGCCTCGCGGTCCACGTCGCGGTCGGGCACGTCGAGGATGTGCGGGAGGTCCCCGGCGCCGTCGGGCAGCGACGGGAACGCGGCCGGCCCGACCGCGAGGGCGACGCGCTCGGCGTCGAGGTCGTCGTCCGGATCGGCGACCGCCGTCGCCTCGTCGCCGCCCTCCGTCAGCGCCTCCGGCGGCGCCGGCACCAGCGCGTACTCCGCGACGGCGACGTCGATGGCGGCGGCGATGGCGTCGTCGTCGACCTCGGCCCGCTGTTTATAAGCGAGCTCGGAGAGCGCGTGCGACAGCTCCGCGCGGGTGAGCCAGCCGAACAGGTCCACGACCCCAGCGAGGTCGTCGCGAGCGGCCACGCTCGGCGCGTCGGTCGCGGCGTCGTTCGGCCCGTTCCGACCGGCCTCGTTCTTCCCGGTCATCCGTCAGTCCTCACCCGGCGACGGCTCCGACGGTTCCGGCGGCTCCTCCGTCGGGGGCCGGTGGCCGTTCTTCCGCGCGTCGCCGTCGCCGGCCGGGGCCGCCGTCGACCCGCCGTCGCCGGTCGCCGCGGCGAGGTCGGCCCGCGCCGCCTCGGCGACTTCGGCGGGCGTGATCGGGGCGTCGCGCCACGCCGGAAGGCGGGTGTCCGGTCCCGGCTCGCCGAGGGCGTCGGCGTACGTCGCCGCCTGCGAGCGCTCGCCGTCGCGGTCGTAGTCGAGCCCGTTGAACGCGGCGTCGGTCTCGTAGCCGCCGATCATGGCCTCGGCCGCCTCGCGATAGCGGTCCGCGAGGCCGCCGTAGTCGACGGCGACGCCCCCGTCCTCGACCGCCCGGAGGGTGGCCGCTCCAACGGCTCGGCTCATGTCAGCGAGGCCGGTCGGGCCGTCGACGGACCGGTGGTCGTGCTCGTAGCGGCCCAGGTCGACCTGCGCGCTTCCCTCGAAGCCGGCGTGGGCGTACGCCTCGCCGAGCGTCCCGACTTCGAGGCCCCAGCCGCGCTGGACGCGGAGCTTCGAGACGAGGTCGGTCGTCGCCGCGAACTCCCCGGCGAGCGCGTACCGGAAGGCGTCGAGGTACTCGATCACGCCCGCCTCGCGGGTCTCGGTCGCGTCGGCGAGCGCGCGGACGAGCGGTCGGAAGAACAGCCGGAAGAGGCGGCCGTACAGCGCGCCGTCCTCGACGCGGGCGTAGTACCCCTTCGAGAACGAGTGGCCGTTGGCGACCGGGAACAGCAGTCGATTGACGAACGCCGGCGAGTACGTCTTCGTGTCGGCGTCGTGGACGACGACGTACTCCTCCTCCAGGGCCCGGCCGAGCGCGAGCCACACGTCTCGGCCCTTCCCGCGGTCGCCGTCGAGCCCGCGGTCGGCGAGGAGGTCGGTCAGTCGGGGGCCGCCGCACCAGAGGGTCTCGACGTCGAGGTCGAAGCCGTCGAGCCACCGGGCGAAGGGGCCGACGCGGTCGGAGGGCGCGCGAAGCGGGACGATCACCTTCGCGGGGTCGACCGCCTCCAGCGCCGAGAGGACGCGCTCGGCCGCGAGCGTCCCGTACTCGCGCTCGGTCATCGGCACCACGACCGCCGCCCGGCCGGTCGGCGCGTCCGGCCGGTGGTCGGTCAACGCGTGCAGCGTGGTCACGCGCTCTTGAACGTACTCCATTATCATCGTACAGGGGCGGGACGCCCTAAACAGGTGCGATACCCGTGGGACGTGCCGACACACCGGACGCGCGATCCGGGGGGTCCGCGACCGATTCCGAACCGGGCGCGGCGGGCGGTCGGCCCGGGGCGGTCACGCGACCGATTCCGTCCCGGCCGCGCCGCCCGGGACGCGGCCCAAGTGCTCCAAGACGGCGTACGCGGCGATGACGACGCCGAGCCCCCCGCAGAGCGAGAGGAAGACGGCGTCGTAGGCCGCGCCGGCCTCGATCGCCTCGCCGACGACCCACGAGCCCGCCGCCTGCGTCGACATCATGCCGGCGGAGTAGACCGCGTACGCCGAGGCCCGGGACTCGTCCGGCAGCGACGCGAGCAGGTAGGTGTCGCTGGCGGGGTACAGCATGTGGATGGCGAACCCCACGGCGACGCTGGCGAGGACGATGACCGCGATCCCCGAGGCGACCACCACGAGGAGGACGCTGGCGAGGAAGGCCGTGGCGATCCCGAGGAGGTAGGGCACGTGCGGCAGCCGGTCGGCGAGGTCGCCGGAGACGAGGAAGGCGGGCACCCCGGCGGCGAAGATCACCGTGAGGAGGTTCCGCGCGGTGGTGGGCGGAAGCCCCTTGTCGATCATGTACAGCTCATAGAAGTTGAAGAGGCCCTGCCAGACGAAGCTGGTGAGCCCCATCAGGACGACGCCGGCGAGG
>Ga0102942_1000885_pt1 | contig 11472 bp, 19 predicted proteins | sample SalPon2_C_H2O_MG_FD_78171 | JGI IMG/M metagenome (GOLD analysis project Ga0102942, IMG submission 78171) | Salt pond water microbial communities from South San Francisco under conditions of wetland restoration - Salt Pond MetaG R2_C_H2O_MG | ecosystem: Environmental > Aquatic > Non-marine Saline... | reverse complement strand
ATCGACATCGACCGCTTCGAGCACGGATCCAGCGAGGACCTCAGCTCGGGCGGCCGGACGAACGCTGAGGAAATCCTCTCGTTTCTGGCGGCCCACCCAGAGCAAGCGTACACGCCAAAGGAAATTCACGAGGCGACGGATGTTGCCCGTGGGAGCGTTGGCGTTGTTCTGTCACGGCTCGAAGACCGTGACCTCGTGCGACATCGTGGTGAGTACTGGGCCATCAGTGATGCCGAGGACATCGAGAAGACCCTCAGTGCGATGGCCACGGCCCGTGCAGCGACTGATCGCCTCGGGTCCGAAGATCCCAATGAATGGGGGTCTGGCGTTGATGAATCTGAGGAGCAGGAGTGATGTCCTACGAACAGGGCGATGTCTGGTGGGGACCTGCGCCACACAAATCTGGACCGTCGTACCGACCGTGGGTTATCGTCAGTGACAGCTCCCATCCGTTCGCACACACGGAATGCATTGCACTCGCGATGACAACCCAGCAGCACTCTGGCGCAATCGCTGTCCCAGACGACGGCTGGCTCGAGGGCGGCTCAGATGCCGATGCGTATATTTCGCCGTGGTACACGACGACGATCAAGCATCGCGACTTTGACCGCCAGCAAGGGACACTTGAACCGTCGCTTATTGCTGAAGCAGTAGCGGAATTACATCGATACACACCGGAACCCGACACCTGACGCGTATCGTCGCCTAAGGGCCTGTATTCGAACCGACGGCAACAGCTGGTCGATGGCCGTGTCCCCTTCTGACTCTATGAAAATATGGTCGGATACAGAATCTGGAAGAAGCGACTTTGTGCGACTCACTCTCATCCAGATGGCTCTGTTGAACTCCTTTTATTTAGATAGGTTTCTAATGAAATAGTCGCTCACTAGGGGTGCCTATGGATCACTCTGACTGTCCGGGCAGCACGTTTTCCGCCGGGGCTTTCTTATGGAAGACTCCACGAAATCACGTATGGCTGGGATAGGGACGCTCATTATCGCGGTTACAGTCATTGTGACGATGACACTGACTCTCGGTCTGCTACTTCGCTTACTGAGAGATGCTGATGGACTCTGAGCAGTCGGTTGGCTGTACTGACCGAACCATGACTTATTGGACAAGTCGTTACTGCCACTATTGTTAGTCTAGACCCTAACACTCTTACTGTTAGGATGTAAACTAACAATTATCGATGGGCGACGATGTTGTGGTACAGGAAGATGAGATTCAGGCCTACGATGACGGAACTGTCGCTCGAGTACGCATCCTCGAAGTTCCCGAGTCTGACCAGTACCCAGACGGCCTCAAGTATGCGTTCCACTACGGGGTGGCTGGTGCTGAGGATCCCATCATTCGGTTCGACAACCATCACGGTCCACACGAACTGCACCTCGCGGGGCAAGTCTTCGAGCTCGACTTCGACGGACTACAGCCACTGTATCAGGCGTGGCGTGCTGCACTCCCGCCCGAGAAACGCATCGAATGGTAGCAACCCCACACTCATACACGAACCCATGACCCGAACACTCCACATCACGATTGGCAGGCGTCCCGACCGCAGCGGCCTTGAAGACACCCTCGCAGCTATCGATGAGGGCGAGGATGTTGAATCAAACCCGTCTCGACTGAGTATCGAAAGTCTCGCAACGTTCGGCCGCATCTTCCGGCCGACGAACCTGAAACTCTTGGAGGCGATCGTCGAACACGAACCGGATAGCATCCGCGAACTCGCACGTATCGTCGACCGGCATCCACCCGAAGTGACTGAGAATGTCCACGAACTCGCCGACTATGGGCTGATTGAACTCACAGATGAAGGACGGGCCAAGCGGCCGACTGTCTGGTACGACGAATTCGAGTTCTCTGGTGATGTACCGCTACACGGACTCGATACCGGCAGTGATACGCCGATTGCGCCGTGACGGCGACACTCACATCTTATTTTCAGACTTCGAATATATGGTTGGTCTCAGAATCGGCCAGTAGCGGCTTCGAGCTGCTGACTCCCAATTCCGACCCCTGCACGCGCGGGTATTAATTGGAATGAAGGGGGGAGGGGATGGTTGGCCTCACTTCTTGCCGCTATTTTGCTGTCGCTCACACACCCCGTCGTCGCCGAAACACTCTAGGAAACCCGGCTAGTCAACCTGACATATACAGCGATGACTGACCACGATTCACAGGCGGCGACGAGCCACCGTCGGGCCGAGCTCGTCGACGCGCTCGACCTGGCTGCATTCAAGCCGGACGACTACCAATCACCATCGTATCTGGCGGCTGCCTTCGACGCCGGCTTCGATGTCGCGGACCTCGCCATTGCACACGAGGTCTCGAAGCGGACCATCTATCGCGCGATCAACCGCCACGATATCGACTACGAAACGCCGCCGAAGAACGGCCCCGCCCGCCGGCTCTGGAACAGCTATCCCGACACAGTGCCGGGTGACGACTGATGGCTGTCACTGATGCCACCGACGCCGGCGTCGACCCGGCGATGGTCGAGACACTCCAGACCATCGAAACGGGCGATGTGCTCGTCGTCAACGACGACACACGCACGTGGGAGGTCACCGATATCGTCGAGCGAGCGATCGACGATCCGACTGATGACCGCGAATCAAAGCGGGTGCTTCGGCTGAGCAGTAAGTCGGCGGTGTTCGGCCTGGAACTGGTCAGCTATCCCGGCCACTACGAGGCGTCCCTGTATGTCCTCGAGTCGCCGGACTGGACTGAAGACGGACAGGTGTTCGACGTCAACGAGGTGGAGGTACTGACCCAGCGGGTGCCGTGGGTGGTCGTCAGCGGTGGGCCAGCCGACAAGTATCACTTCCCGGACCCGCAAGCGGCCGCCTACGGTGAAGCCGCACCGGCTTGTGGCGCTGGCAACCAGGGGTCAACGTACCGGATCACCCGATGCAACGCGGTCGTGCCCGCATATTCTGGCTGCAAGGACTGTCTGCGCCACGCAAAGCCCGTCTCACTCCAGCCTGTCCAGTGTCCGGACTGCACGAAGGTTATCTGTCAGGGCGTCCTCCAGCGCGTGGATCTGGCTGCGATTGACGGCCTGTTGATTACCTGTCCACGATGTGGGTTCGAGGGAACAGTCGAATTTGAACTGGATAGTGGGTTCGCTGGTATCGACTGACCCCTTGGGGACAACTGCACAGCAGCGTCATCATCGGTAAACTGTATGCTGCTATATCGAATATCTGTAGACTAGAGTCGGATAGCGTATCTAGATACGTGATACAGATACATGATACAGATATACAAATTGACTGCACACTCCAGATACTGACTACCGATATGTGATGCAAAAAGAGCCGGTCAGAACTGCGTCTCTTGGCGTTCAGTGAACATTTCGTATCCTGCTTCACCGGCTTCGATGAGGTCAGGACGAACCTCAGCAAGTCCCGCCCGGACGAGCAGGCCCAGGACTGAGCCACGACTCTCTGAGTCGACCGCATCCCTATCGAGATGCTCACGAACATCGGCCCCAACGGCGTCGAGTTGATCAGCCTCGTCGAGGCCACGGATCAGTGCTGCAAGGTTCTGATCCCGCATCGTCAGATTCGTAGGCACCTCGCCGGCGTCGAGTTCTTCGTAGATGTCGGCGATGTACTCCTCCAGCGAGGGACCATCCGATTCGGTGTCCTGTTGCGGTTGGCTGCGGTGACGCTTCTGTTCCTTCGACTGTTCGAGCAGTTCTTCGGGGTCGCGGTCGTCAGTAGTGTCACTCATCGGTCTGTGAGTTGGGTCAGCAGTTGCTCAGTGTTCGCACTGTACGCCTCACGGGCTCGCTTCCCGGTCGCATAGAGTTCGTCGTCAGGGACGGCATAGAGCGTCCGCCCGGCGTTCTGGTTGTTCCCGATATCGGCAGTCTTCGTGACGGGTTCACCGACGATCCCTGGGTATTCCTCGGTCACGTACTCGACGAACGACTCTGAGAGTGTTTCCTGACTGCTGATAATGGTCGGGATGATCAACGCTAAGCCGAGGTCAACATCGAGGTCACTGCTGATCTCATCCAGTGTCGCATCAAGCTTCTGCAGTTGGTCACGTTCGAAGGCACCGGGTTTGAGCGGGGCGACGACGTTCCAAGCAGCGAAGAGCCCGTTGAGTGCGATGTTGTCTTCCTTGCCGGGCAGGTCGAAGATGACGAGGTCGTACTGCTCGGCAACGAGGTCCTCAACGAAGCCATCGAGTTTCTGGTAGCGCTCTTCGAGCGGGACGTTCGCAAGGTTGTTGTCCGCGCCACCCAGCCCTGGATCCGCTGGGATGAGATCCGGTCCCTCGTCGGTCGGGAACGTCATCCGGTCCAGGAGGTCATCGATGTTGTCTCGGAGGAACGCCCAGTCGTCACCGAAGACCGCGGAAATGGGAGCGTCGATGGTGACGCCATCCGCGTTGTCGTCCTCGACGATGGAGAGTCCAAAGTGTGTCGCGAGGTCATTCTGTGTCCCAGCGAGGTCAACGAGGAGGACCTCGTGGCCCACATTGTGTGCAGCAACGGCGATGTGGGCGGCGCTCGTCGTCTTCCCAACGCCCCCCTTTTCTACATAAGTAGCTATCCTCTTGATTTCTGAGCTGGTCATAATGCCACCTCTCCGTTTTCTACCTTACTGTGGCATTTAATACAAACAGGTTGTAGTTCAGCCTCTTCGTGCGCTGTCTCTATATCACCAAATGCCTCTACTGGTGGCTCATGATGGATGTCGAGACTCTTTCCGTACGTTCTGATATGGGTTGGTTCGGTGAGCCCGCAACTGGCGCAGCGCCCTTCCCATTCGAGTAACGCATCTATCCGGTAGGATGCCCAATCTGAGCCGTAGTATCTATTATCACCGTGCTCGAAATCTGGGTGTGTCTCTCCTTGGAATAGTTCAGTTCGGCACTCGATTGAGCAGAAATTGTGGTCTGTGAGTCGGTGGCAGTACAATTCCAACTCTTTGCTGCAGTTATCGCATTCTACTGTCTCTGGCCCGCCCTGATATGATAGATGTTCAGATGTCTCGCTAACCCTCTCAGTATAGTGTTTCTGGTAGCAGTTCTTTGAGCAGTAGCGATTCGAATACCGTTCTGCTCTGTTCTTGCTTTTAGTAACTGATTCGCCACACCAGTCGCATTCAGTCTTGATTTGTCCTTGACTGTACTTGCATTCCTTAGAACAATACACCCCTTTTCCACGCTCTATTCTTGATTGGAACCCGCTGAACTCTTCGCCACACTGCTCACAAGTCAGTGTCTCTTTCGCCAAAGACTCGCCGTGAGTTAGCTTATGATGGACTTTCATCCCGTGGTCATCGGCATATATCTCACCACAGGTTGGGCATTCTTCTCCGGATTGCATATACAGATACTGTATACATATCGGTGATACAAATAGCCCCGTCAGACGCTATATGGCATCTTAATCAACGCAAAAACACAATGGTCATGCATTTGAATTGTGCTGACGCTATCCAAACTCTCTCGCGGCAAGAGGTACGACTCTCGGCCACCATCGGTCATTACAGCACATAGTGTCTTTTTCGGGTTCGCAGCCCACTTCCTGACGGGGCTGCTGACGAGTTGACAGAGTCTTTGACTGAATCTGTTAACCGCTTTTACAATGGTGTCCGCGAATCTACCAACTGCAGTAACTATACTACTCGGCGTCTCGGTTTTGCTCATGGGTTTTCGGTCCAAGGAAACTCGGCCCGTGTGTCTGTAACACGCGGGCACTTCTGCAGTTCAAGTGCCCCGAGAGGCCGGCTTTCCTTATTATATTCTCTGCTCCGTTGCCGTGACATATGGAATTAAGCCTTATGTTTCGAGCCATATGGTCCGAACAAAAACATTATCAACCCCAGTTGGTTTCTATGAAACATGAGCGATCGTGCTCGGAACGACTCTGGGAAGTATACGGACAAACTGACCGAACAGGACGTACTGAAGGTGCTCGACTACGAGGTTGCTCCGGAAGCGCCGATGCTGACGGTTGGAGACATCCGCGACGCACTCGCCGCACACTTCGACATCGAGGTCAGCGGCGAGACAGTGCGCCGCCACCTCGGCAAGATGGAGGAGCAAGAACTAGTCGCGAGCAAGACATTCGGGGCGTCCGCGAAGGGTTGGACCGCGCTCGTCGGGCCGCAGCTTTCCGACGACGTGCTTGCCGACATCGAGGCCACCGAGGGCGAACTGGAGCGTGGCGGGACCGTCTCGCACGACGAACTCTTCGAGGACGAGTAGACACGCCACATGGTCGTCTTCGAGTATTCGTCGCAGGCCGTCGATTGGTTGGAGAAAGCAGACAACACAGCGCGGGAGCAAGTCCTGTCGAAAGCCGAGCGCGTCCGGTTGCGCTCACACGAGCCCTTCTACGGTCCCAGTCACTTGCTCGAACCGTACACCAACAGCTCGTACTACGAAATCAGCGCCGGACAGTACAGACTCGTGGTCGACTGGCGCAAGCGAGACGACGGCCAAGATGTATTTTTCGTCAGGCGGATCGGCCACCACGACGACTTCTACAGTTCTTAGTCACTCTGACTCGATGTACTCGCGACTGCTGTCAGGAAGCGACCTATCCACCGGCCGAAGATTCGTGAAATGACCGACCGGATCGAAATTCGGTCAGTTCGGCAATCCGGTCTTCGAGTTCTTCGATTTCGTTACGAAGTTCGTCGGCTTCGTCGCCTTCAGTCGCCTCCAGTTGGTCTTTCAGCCCTTGCAGGCGCGTTTCTTTCTCCTGTTCGTCCACGTCGGCCTTGCGAACGTACTCGCTCGGTTCGATGTCGTAGACATCGGATTCGGACAGTTCTGTCACGTCGAGTGCTTCGTCAACTTTATTCGAATCGACTGTCGTCAGCCGTTCGCGGTCGATGCCGGCGGATTCGAACGCGTTCAACACCAGCTCATCGTCTTTGAGCGACCGATTCCGCCGCGTAGTCCGCTGGACGGACCCAAACTGCCCAGAGACTGGCTGGTCGTGATGGAGTCGGTCAAGCAAGACGCTTCGAACGTCTTTCCGGAGGTCGTTGGCGTTGCGCTGGACGTCCGACAGCAGGGTGTAGATGTTCACGAGCGCGGGCGTGTCGACAGCGTCGAGTGCCGTCAGGTCATGGCGTTCGAGGGCGTAAATCAGCAGAAGCGCATCTGCATATACGTCGAGATCCGGTTCTTCGCGCTCGGCTTCGTCGGGTTCCTCACTACTGCTTTGCGCTTCCACCAGTGGCGATCCTGTCGACTGGTCGCTTTCAGTCAGCGTTCCCGCTCGGTCGTCTATTTCAAACCGTGGATGGAGAGACAGAACGGTCGCATACGGTTCGGCGTCGGGCGGCAAGCGGTCGACATCGAATTCACCACGGGCCTCGCTTACGCGCTCGTACAGTGTCTCGAATTGGGCTTGCTGGAGTGGGATCGTCTCGTCGCCGTCGCGATACTGAATCAGCACGCGGTGTTCCTGCACGTCCTCGATGCCGAAAGCTTTGCGCGATAGTGGGGTGACGAGGGTTGCATCCGACGGGAGTGCTTCGATGTTATCGAGTAGGTTGCTCCAGGTTGGGCCGAAGGTCATTGGCAGTGGTATGTCGTGATCGGTGAAAACGATGGTTGAAATCACGGCGGAACGTGGGCCCTGTGAGCTGGTTCAGAGCCGTCCTTTCACGCGTAGCGGTCGGATAACATCTCTATCTCTCAGGCTGACAAACAGTATTATTCCCCCTGAATCTCGTCCCATGCCTCCTTGCACTCATCGCAAAGATAGCCAGTGAATCCATCGACATCATGGCGGTGAACCTCTGTATCACTCCCACAGCGTTCACACTTCATACCTCTCCGTTCAACCGCGGAGGACACAATATTGGCGATTGGCTGGGTCACTGCTATCTGAACAGCCAGATAGCCGAGTCGCGGAATTCAGTTACTCACGTTATATCCGTATGGCACTGCGGATCTGTTCGGCTAGAAGTTCGTACTGTTCAGCCGTCGCCTCCTTTTCGAGGTAGTCCGTGGGACCGACAGCAATAGTACTACCAATAATCGTCTCACGGTCCTGCGAAGTGAAAAAGATAACCGGAAGTTTCGGGTACTGTGCCCGAATCATCCGTAGAAATTCAAGTCCATCGATTCTAGGCATATCGAAGTCTGAAATGACACAGTCCGGCTTGTCGGTCTCTATTATCTCTAGACCTTCGGTTGCATCAGTAGCTACAACGACGCTGAATTGTTCATCTTCGCGTTCAAGAAACCTCTCAGTGAGGTCCTGAAAGTCCGGTTCGTCATCGACATGGAGGACGTGGATTCCCTCTTGAACACCACTCGACATATTTAGTCATTCTATCACATTCAGCAAAACAATATTCCTCTGATTATTATATCTGATAATGGATTGGTCTTGGCCCCAGATTCGCGACCCACAGATATCACCGTCTTAGTCTTTGATCAGCTCTGTATCCAACACAGCAGCAATGCTGTTCCAGTTGCTGGGTAGCCGTGCCGGCCGGCATCGTATCAAGCAAAGTTGGTCCGTCTCCAGATGAGGTGCCGATTGCTAGCTAAGATGGGTGATTAACTTTCCCGCTCAAACTGACCCAGATTGATCTGGCGGCGTGTCTGTGGATCGCAACGGTGGTGCAAGTGAGAATCGGAAACGAGTCCTGACGGACCAAGATAACCAGTGCGAGGGCTGTTGCCCGAAGTATTCAAAGCTATTACGTGACCAGAGTAGTCGTAGACAATAGACTCAAATACTGGTAAATAAGTATAACATACATAGTACTACTGATAGATATTCCATCTCAACTACGCTGTCTGTTTTCCGGAACCGTCGAAGAACGTGTGGACTCATATGTAATTGAAGTCCCCAAGCAGGAACTACAGACTGGCACTTTGCAGGCCAACGAAATGTATCGCGTTGCACTCCTTTCGCTTCCGGCTGACACTGGATCCCAGCAGAGCGCACAAAAGCCCCAGAAGGAACGCGAACCACGGACACCGCCGGTCGAAGAGGGTGAACAGCGTACCGTCGATATCGAGGATCTCGGTGATCAAGGCGATGGACTCGCACGTGTCGAGCGGGGGTTCGTCGTGATTGCCCCTGACACCGAAGCTGGCGAACGAGTTACTGTGGAGATAACTGATGTTAGGGCGAACGTTGCCTTCGCTGAGGTTGTCGAGCGGAAAAGCACATACGAGTAGTCTGGCCTACAGACTATTCCTCGTTGATGTAGACGAGCTGCAGTGCCTCACGAAGGTGGTAAAGTACCTTGTCATCATCCGTAAGCCGGTGAGCGTGCCGGATATGCTTTTCAACGGGGTTCTCGGTCTCAGTTTCGACACTTTCTGAAGGCACACACAATCGTTCTATTATAATCGTATTAACCTGTCGATTGCTTGCTAGATACTTACAGAATATACACTACGAACCTTCTTGTTAATATCATGCGACTTACGATTTTTTGCCAGTCAGTCCAAGATCTGATACGAACTACCTACTTATGAGTTGGCTCCGGCCCGTTTCCTGATTGTCTGCTGGTCGTTAGATGAGATGCTCGACGGACTCGCCGTCTCGAGCTAATTCGGATTGCTCCGGCGACAAAGCCGGCGCACGGCCGGAGAATGACTCCGCTGAGACAGCCTGTTGCATCGCGTTGAGTTTCGAGCTGAGTTGGCCGCTTGTCGACCGCACTAGCCCGTCATCAGGCCAGGAATGCACTTGCAGGCCGTCGAAGCGCGTCGCCACCTGCTGGACTGTGTTCAGCTGGTCGAGGGCGTACTCGACCCAGTACTGGTGACTGTCCTGCATCTGCTGGAGTCCGTCGACGACGTCGTCGTAGCCGGCCTGGTGGGCGGCATCGAGACACTGCTGGAAGTTCGCGCCGCGTGGGTTGATTGGTTCGTGGAAGACGACGACCTCACCGAGCGCTCTGAAGTAGCTCAGTAGCTCGTGGAAGTCGTCCTCGTCCATGGTCGGATATGTGGGTGACATCGACACGAACACCGACACACCGGCCTGTTGGAGCGTATCCAGCGCCTGTCAGCGAGTCGTCGGCGTCGCCACCAGCCGCCACAACAGCAACGGCGAACTCGTAGCTGTCCCAGTAATGCGCTGCACCCTCGCCGTCGACACTCAAAAAGAGCGGTCGACCCTGGGTCAGTAGTTCGCGGATAGACGGTCAGTAGAGTGGCTACACTGAACAGTGCGCGGGTGACAAAACTGTTCCATGACGCTCCAGTGTTCGTCATTCTGAGGATAGGAACTATGTAGAGCTGATCTGTGGTTTAAGATGATGCCACTCACCCCATTCCATCTTGGTCCCACGCTTTTGCTTGGCGTCTTGCTGTATCGGTGGCTCGACCTTCCCACGCTTCTTGTTGGCAGTGTTATCGTGGATGTACGTGCTGCCCTCGTCGTGTTCGGACCATTCGATGGTCCTGTGCATGGAATACTGACGACGTTCGCTGGCGGCACCATGGTTGCCTTAATGATCGGCGCTGTGGTATTTGTTCTTCCGCAGTCGGTTCAATCAGTGCTCAATTACATTCGTTTGGCTGACACCACATCTGTCTCTGCGATTTTCCGCACAGCCATTGTCGGTGTGTATTCGCATATTATACTCGACTCACTACTCTATACGGATACACACCCATTCTATCCGTCCGCTTGGAACCCATTTTTCATCGACGGGGTGAGATTCATTCCGGTCTATGGTGGATGTGCTCTCGCAGGTGTTCTCGGTCTCATTGCATTCACTGTGCGATACCGCAGGGATCACGTCGCAGAGAGATCTGCATGACAGTCCTCAGTGAGATTCCCTCCTTATCAAACTACTCACTTCGCGTGCGGATTGAACACACGAAAATCGTATTAATATTAGAAGTCGTAGAAATTGTTGAGAGTGATTCGAATATTAACAAAAATACATCATTACCGACTTCCAGTTCTTGGAGCGTGTGGGGCGACAATAACAATTGTACTCTCCGGCCCAGGCGATAGTCTAAGGATTGTTGGCCCGCTCAGTGTAGACACATTCTGGCTTTCTTTGGCCGTATGTGGAACACTAATACTGTCTGCACTTGTCCTCGGCGAGTATAGTCCAGAGGACTACGGGTTAGAACCGCAGAAACAGAGGAGGTAGCACTGCTGGGCTAATGGGTTCTACCCACACACAATCCGAGCGGATTGTCGTGGATACGCGCCCTGTACTGACCGACCCACGACTTATCGGACAAGTTGTTATCTATGGCGAACTTACTTCATTTCAATATCGTACGGGCGAATACGCTGTTCAGTAGATCTACGAATTGAGCCTCTGTTTCATCCTCAATTTCGCTCATCTCGATAGATCGTAACATCAATTTTGCTGGCGACTCAATAGCAGCCAACGATGGACGAGAAGTCAGCTCAAGTGTTCCTTCCACCGCGTGAGCGATGCTTCGAGCGTCTCCGTCTCGCCCGGTTCGGCGAGACGGTGACGTGTGTTCACT
>Ga0102942_1000883_pt1 | contig 11494 bp, 12 predicted proteins | sample SalPon2_C_H2O_MG_FD_78171 | JGI IMG/M metagenome (GOLD analysis project Ga0102942, IMG submission 78171) | Salt pond water microbial communities from South San Francisco under conditions of wetland restoration - Salt Pond MetaG R2_C_H2O_MG | ecosystem: Environmental > Aquatic > Non-marine Saline... | reverse complement strand
GGTTACGATTCGGTTCTGTGGTGTGAGTGACTGGTATGGATGTGGTGTGAATTCACGGAGTACCGCTTCGGATTCTCGGGGTGCCGTGGTTTCTTCACTCTCTTGGGGCAGCCCAGCCATGGTATTTATTTGATAATTTAGATTATAAGTATTTCGCCTCTTGAGGGACTGAATCCCTCCATTTCGGGAGAAGAAGACACGAAGCCACCACTGTCTCTGTCAAAAGGAGCCGACCTCTTCGACTTCGTTGAGCAGTGACGATGAGTAAGTGAACTATTGCACCCACATAGGGGCTGGGATGACCTCCGAGAGGAGTGTGCCATTTTCGGTTCCCAGTGTGGTACGTGCAGGTCGCTGGAAAACAGGTTCGAATCTCGTCATCGGCAGCATTTGCCCTTGCTACCGCTTACTTCACGCATTTAGTTCAATATGCAAAGCCGAGTGCGTTATTGACTGCCCAGTAGACGACAGCTTGGAGCTGCCGTCAGCGGTATCGCGACCATACTGATACCCGTCTCCCCCGAATCTCGACCGGATATGACGACACTCATCATCGGTGTGCCCGGCGGTATCGAATTACTCGCCATTCTGGCGATCGCAATCCTGCTGTTCGGCGCGAATAAGTTGCCAGCCTTAGCTCGCTCGTCGGGGGAGGCGATCGGCGAGTTCAGAAAGGGACGTGAGCAGATAGAACAGGAGCTCCGCGCGGCGGCCGAGGAGTCGCCGGACACACACGAGGAAGTTTCCGAGACTGATCCGCGGTAGCTCCGACTGCACCCCGGCGACCGTCGCCGGGCTATTTTTCCGGTTCCGCGTCGGGCCGTTCGACCGTAGCAGTCGCGTCTGATAGTTGAATCTCTAATTCCGGCGGCGTGTCGCTCGCGCCCAGATACGACGCGCGCTCCCGGTACGTGTGGTAGCCGCCGACGGCGACCAGTGACCCGGCGAACAACAGCGCGTACAGGTAGCCGCCGACGAGCGAGAACGGCCACACCGAGAGGAAGCCACAGACGACCAGCGCGCTCGCGATGCTCCCTAACCCGAGATACAGGTGGCTCCACGGCATGTCCGTCGTGCGACGCATGTCGAAGTAGATGTCGAACTGGTCGATAGAATCGACCAGCGATACGGTGCCCCGATTGCGGTCGTACTCTATAATACCGAGTTTGTCCATCTTCGGCAGGTGTGTCTGGTGTAGCGCTGTGTAGATGCGCTTGCGCTGCTTCGGATTTACATCGGCGGAATCGATCCGGTTTTCCCAGGCGGCTATCTGCTCCGAGAGCGTCCGGATAGTGACCGGCTGCTCACGGGCACGCTGTTTCAGATAGTGCAGGACGTATCGGCGGCGCTGGTTACTGAGCGTCTTGAAAACGATGTCTGTCGCCAGCGGCTGCGGCCCGCCGTCCACCTGTGGCTTGCTCTCGGCCCGTGCCCCTCCCGAAACCTGTGGCTCGTTCCCAGTCCCTACCTTTTCACCTTTCCCACTCATGCAGCAACTGACATTTCGGTAGATTATATCTGTATCTATTACGGCTATTAATACCAGTTGCAGCAGGATACATGGCAGCTGCAATCCAAAAAATCGATACCACAACCCATCCGCTGAATAGGTTCTATATCTGGATTCGAGATACGTCTCCCGGCTGTCGCAACGGATACCCCTACCGCGTTCGTGGTGACCCGACGTCGGCCAGGAATATGCCGGGCATACCTATGCCCGCCACTCGCATAGAGAAACTGGCTGAAATACAAATGAGTTCACGACGCCTCTCTCTTGTCCGGTTCCGCCTCCGCCGGCCGGAGTACACCGGCAGCAACCGGTGTCTGCCCTGCACTGTGGTCAACCTCGCCATTACGGCCGGGGTTACGGCGGTCGTCGCGACCCAGTCACCACCGGTCGCTGTCGGGGTTGCCGTCGTCGCGCTCGCCAGCATCTACCTCCGTGGCTACCTTGTCCCGGGCACGCCGGCGCTGACGAAGCGGTATCTGCCGGACCGGCTCTTCGGGTGGTTCGGGAAGGGACCACCCACCGCCGCCGTGACCGACGAGGACCCCGGCTCGCGCCTGCTCGGTGCGGGGCTGCTGTCCGAGACGGTAGACGGGAGCGACCTGCGCCTCGACCCGTCGTTCGCGAGCGACTGGGAGGGACGGACCCAGGAACTGCTAGCCGGCGCCGACGAACAGGCCGTGCTGGCCGCCTTGCTCGAGGTCCCGGCGGACGCGCTGCTCGTCACCAGCGGGGACCAAGGGGTGAGCGCACACCTCGCCGGGGAGCCGCTCGGCTCGTGGGAGTCCCGGACCGCGTTCTTCGCGGACATGGCCGGCGTCGACCTGCTGGGGTCGCTCATCGCGGGGTGGGACGACGTGTCGATCGCCGAGCGGGGCGAGATTGCCGGGACGCTCAGGCTGTTCGCCGAGTCCTGCCCCCGATGTGGCGGCCGCGTCGAACTCGGGGAGGAGACTGTCGAATCGTGCTGTTCGACCCGTGAGATTGTCACGGGCGAGTGTGTAAGCTGTGGGGCGCGGCTGTTCGAACTGCGGCTCACCGACCCGATGCGTGAGATCAAATAGTTACTTCAAAAGCGGCGGGAACGGACCAGAGAGGCTTTTCGAGAGCTGGTAGCCCGTCGAGAGGGCAAACAGTGCCAGCGCGCCGGTCGTGATGAGCAGCGGGTCGACCGTGGCGACGACGGGGAGCTCGGCGAGCACCGCGACGACCGTACAGAGGCTGGTGATGCCGAGGAGCCGGTAGTACTCGTCCCACGACAGCCCGAAGCACGCGATGGTGTCCATATACCGCTGGAGCGAACGGACCGCGGGCTGTGGACGGACCACCTTTCGGTCCCCGTCGTACTCGATAAGGTCGAACGTTTGGAGCGCCGGGAGGTGGGTCTGGTGGAGGGCGTTGTAGACGCTGGCGCGATGCGTACGGGGTGCCGGTTCGAGCCCCGTCTCCCGGGTGGCGACCTGCTCCGAGAGCTCTCGGAGGGTGATCTCCTCGTCGGCGCTCGCAATCAGGGTCGCGACGGTCTCGCGCCGTCGGGCGTTGCTGAGTAGCCTGTACGCGTCGGCGTCGGCGATACGGTGGCGGTGGAACATAGACGCTTGCTGTCCCGTGATCGGCAGCCGAATTAGCCATGTATCCCCTACGCGTGTTCCGGTGACTGTGTCGCTCCCGGTACGGGCCCCGTGCCGTCGTCTGGCGCTCGGTGCTATGTGACGTAAAATTGATGGATAGTGTGGTCTGCTCACCCGTCAATCCGGTATGTACTACGGACTACCCGGTACGTACCTCGGACTATCCGGTACGAACTCCTTGCCACGGCGGCGTCGGGATGGTATGGAGGGGCTGCCAGCCCAGATTCCAACGGTATGAAAACCGTGTATATCGGCCCAAGGGACCTGCTACTGCCTGAACGACTCAATAAGCAAGTCCCCTCCCGGTCAGGGGACGGACAACCCGAAGCAGTCGGCCCAGCTGGGGTTGACGCCGGGTGGAACAACCATGACCGACGACAACCAACAACTGTACAACCTGTCTCGACGGAAGATGCTCGGCGGCCTCGGCGCCATCGGTCTCGCCTCCGCGGGGGCGGGCCTGGGCACCTCGGCGTTCTTCAGCGACACCGAGGAGTTCGAGAACAACTCACTCACCGCAGGCACCCTCGACATGGCCGTCAGCGCCACCGTGGTGGCGGCCAACGACTACTGGGTCGACAACGGTGGGCTCGGCCTCTCGGCGTCGGCCGACAGCCAGGACCCCGTGGTGGGCCTCCAGGTCGACGACATCAAGCCCGGTGACTGGGGCATCATCTGCTTCGACGTCGAAGTGAGCGACAACCCCGGCTACGTGCAGGTCTGCACGGAGGAGTTCGCCGAGGCCGGCGGCGCGAACCCCGAACCCGAACAGGAGGCCGAGGGCGATGCCGACAACGACGCTGACCTGGGCGAGTTCCTGCTGAGCACAGTCTGGCAGGAGTACGCTGGCCCGACCGATGGCGTTTCCAGCGGTGCGAAGACCGACCTCTCGGTGCTGGACCCGGTGTTCAACAACGCCGGCAACAGCCTCTCGGTGTCCTACGGTGCACCCGACCTCGGTGGCGTGGTCGACGCAGACCAGCACCACACCACCGCGCGCGAGGCCAACGACATTCTCGACGTGGCCAACGGCGGCTACGTCATCAAGGACGACAACGGTGACCCGCTGGTCATCGGCAGCGACGATGGCCAGGACCCCAACGTGCCGGACCTCTACCGGTTCTACCTCCTGCTGGAACTCCCCTTCGAAGTTGGTAACGTCGTCCAGGGCGACTCGGTGAGCTTCGACCTCGTGTTCAAGACCGAACAGGTCCGGAACAACGACACCCCCTTCCAGAACGGCACCCCGCAGGGAACCCCCACCCCACAGTAGGCACAAACCATGACCGAAAAGAAACAACTCCACAACCTTACCCGACGGAAGATGCTGGCCGGCCTCGGGGCCGTCGGCGTCGCTTCGGCAGGGGCAGGCCTGGGAACCTCGGCGTTCTTTAGCGACCGCGAGACGCTCGCGAACAACAGCCTCGTCGCAGGTGAGCTCGACCTGCTGGTCGACTGGCAACAGAGTTACACCTACAACGACGAGACAGTCTTCGTCAACGCTCACCCCGACCACGACGGCGACGGTGAGCAGTCCATCGCTGCAGATAACGACAGTGGCCAAATCAAGTACAGCGACTTCCCGGATGAGAACGACGAGGACAGCAACGGGGCGAACATCCCGACGCTCGACTGTTCGAATATCCCCCCACTGTCCGAGGCGGACTTCCGCGAGGATCCGATCACTGGCGAGCCGATGGAGACGCTGGTCCAATTCAGCGACGTCAAGCCCGGTGACGAGGGCGAGATCACCTTCTCGTTGCACCTCTGTGACAACCCTGGCTACATCTGGATGCAGGCGAGCAACGTCAGCGAGGATGGCGGTGAAACGAACGACGCCGAAGCCGTCGTCGACCCAGACAACCTCCCGGATCTGGCGAGTGCTATCAACGCGACGCTGTGGTACGATGAGGACTGCGACAACGTCTACGACCCGGCCGAGCCGACGGATATCATGCTGACGCTCGACTTCTCGGGTTCGATGCTGTACCGCCGGTTTGGTGGCGTTGTCAGCGAAGACGGCATCGACATCAACGGCAGTTCCTACGACGTCACCACGAAGATCGACCTCGTCGAACTCGGAACCCGACAATTCATCGACTACTTGCAGGCCCAGAACGCAGATGTCGAAGTCGGGGTGGCCTACTTTGACGGCAGCCAGGACGGCGATCCTGCGAACACCTCCCGGACGGGTATTCTCCAGCCACTAACCAGCGATCTATCGGTGGTTGACGGCGCGCTGTCAGGACTCCGGCAGAAACTGGCGAACGTGGTTTCGGGAGATTGGCCGACCGGCCCGTCGGACGGCGATGGCGACTCCGATCCTGAAAACGGAGCTGACATCGCCGAGGGTACCTATATCGGTGAGGGTGTTGAGGGTGCTCAGGGCGAATTGGATGCCAACGGACGGGGCGTCCGTACAGCCAACATTGTCCTCTCCGACGGCAACTCGTTCAGCGGACAGTCTGGCAACGCGTTCACCTCGCCGCAGGATGCGGCCGACGATGCGCGTCTGAGCAACCCCACCCCGGCGACGAACGTCTACACCATCGCCGTCGGTCCGGACGCTGACGACGCCACCCTACTATCGATGGCCGGTTCGGCAGGCGATTCGATTGGTGGTGACGGGGCGTTCTTCACCGATGTCAACGACCCGATCGAGATTCCCTCGGTATTCGGTAACATCGCAGCGCAGTTCGTCGGCGAGAAGGTCATCATGGAAGATACGCTCGACAACGTCATCGCCGAACTCGCGGACGGGAACGGCATACCGCTCGACGGGAACCGTGCGACGATCTACGACGAACTCGATGACCCCGCAAACGACGAGGACCGTGAGGCGTTCCGCGGCAACGGCGTGATGCACTGTGTCGCACTCTCTTGGGAACTCCCCTTCGAGGTCGGCAACGAGGTCCAGGGCGATACCGTTGGCTTCGACCTGGGGTTCTACACCGAACAGGAACGCAACAACGACGGGAGCGGGCCGGCATCCGCCTGAGCGCAGACCGGGACGAGTCGACTTGAGTGCCGACACGGTCTGTCGGCACCTGTCTTTCCCGTACTTGACCCCCGCTACGGGGTTCATACCGTTCCGTCACCGGGTGGCAGTAGCTCCATACCTATGCCCGTGACCGGTGACGTAGCACCAACAGAGAGGACAATCAGGAGGTTTCAATGAGACTTACACGACGGAAACTGCTTGCAGGTATCGGGCTGGGGGCCCTCGGCTCGTATGGTACGGCAGTCGGCCGCGGGCGGCCACAGTACACGCACTACACCTACGCGGCGGATGGTGACCCTGACGACCGTCGAGTTCGGGTCGCCTGGTACGAGCGGTACAACGGAGTCTTCCAAGAGACCCAGGCAGGGACGGACGAGGAGCGGTTCGACGCGACGCTGGACCCCGACACCGCCCCCAGGTACGTCACCGAGGCGACGTTCGTGACCGATGGCGCGGGAACGGTGGTCACCGTCGGCAACGTCCTCCCAGGGGACCACGGGACGCTCGTCGTCGGCCTCGAGGTCGCCGATGGCGACGAGTTCGTCACGGAGCCGGTCGATGTCTGGCTCCGGGCGGGCGTCGGCACCGACACGGAGAACGAGACCAACGGGCCCGAACGGGCCGCGGGCGATACGTCTGCGGGCGACGGCGAACTGGACGACGAACTCGTCGTCGAACTGTGGCGCGACGGCGCGCTGCTGGGCTCCTGTAACGGGCAGCGAGACTTCACCGAGCAACTGGAGGGTCCTATCGTTGCGCCCGCGCCGATGAGCGTCGCTTTCGGCCCGACGAGCGACGTCGGCGACGGGGATGGCCAGCGTATCCTCCAGTCCGTGGCTCCCGGTCAGAGTCGGTGTATCTCGTTCCAGTGGGAGCTCCCGTTCGAGACGGCGACCAACCGCTCGCAGGGTGACGGCGTCGTCTTCGACCTCCGGTTCGGCGCCGTCCCCGTCGACGAGGCCAGCCCGTTCACCGGGGGGTCCAGCGCATGACACTCAGCCGTCGCGGTCTGCTCGGAGCGCTGGCCGCCGGGAGCGCTGGCGGGTTGACCGGCCGCGGCGCTGTCGCGCTGCTTGGCGATCGGGAGTCGACGACGAACGCGCTCACCACGGGTGTCGTCGACATCGTCGTCGACTACTGGGGCGACATTGGGGACGACGCTCCCGACCTGTCCGCACCCGACAGCACCACCGACGGGGCCGACGCTGAGATCCGTGTTGGCGGTCTCGAACCCGGCGCCTCGATACGCGATCTGTTGCGAGTCCGCCTCCCACAGGGCGGCCCCGCAGTCAACAACCCCGCGCGGGTGTGGCTCGGCTCGGAGTGCCCCTCGGAGACTCTTCTCGGAGAACTGTTGTCGGTCCGACTCTCCTACGCCGAGGCGACTGGGACCCGCGGGGAAACCATCGTTTCAGGCTCGTTGCGGGATGTCGCGGGAACGCTCCGGAATGGCGTTCCACTCGCCGGAGGGCCGGCCACTGACGAGGAGGGCTGTCTGCGCGATGCCCTGTTCCTGCTCGCAGAGTACGAACTCGGCGGCTACGTAGGCAGCGAGAACGTCTCGCTGCCGCTAGCGGTCGCTGCGGTCCAGTGTCGCAACACCGACGCTGCGCTGTCCCCGTTCTCTTTAAACGAGACTGGGTCCTGTGAACCGGGTGGCTGCTGTTGCTGGGCCATCGGGAAGGTGGACATCGACGAGGAGACGCCCAACGGCGCTTTCGAAGCGGGCGAGTCGTACTCGTTCACCGAGGGTCTGGCGAACCACTCGCTCGCAGTCACCGATATCGATGGGGAGAGTGGCGCCGCATTCACGCTCGTGCGGGACGACGGGCTACCGGCCCCGCCGCTGTGTCGGGTCGACGTCAAAGGGGGCCCCGACGACCCGATGGAGTACGACGAGCCCACCGAGTTCGGCGTCTCGACGGACGTGTTCCCCGGCGCGGTCGACGGTCTGGTGTACGCGCCGTTCAATACGAATAGCGGTGCCAGATACGGCATCAGCTACGTTTTCGTGTCCGTCTGTGCCCCCGAGGACGACTGCCCGGTCGACATCGTCGCGAACACTCGGAGCGGCGACCGCGGAGGAAACCGATGACGACAGACAATCCAGAAAGCGGACAGGAGACCCGGGCGCGGCGCGCCCGGCGCAGTGAGCGGGACGACGCCGACGAGGTGACGTTCCCGTACCAGCGGCTCCCGCTCGCCAGGATGGCACACGCGCTCGGCACGCTCTGTCTGGTCGCGATACTCGTCCCGTTCCTCATCTTTGCCGTCCCCCAGACTGTCGGGGCCGACCACGGTTTCGTTATCCTCTCCGGGAGCATGGAGCCAGAGCTCTCGCCGGGCGACGTGGTCATTGTCGCCGACGGCCAGTCTGCACGAGTCGGCGACGTCATCACCTTCACCAATGGGGGTTCGGTTCCGATCACGCACCGCGTGGTCGCCGTCGAGGACGGCCAGTATGTCACGAAAGGCGACGCGAACGAGAATATCGATAGCGAACCAGTCGCCCCGTCTGCGGTCGTCGGGCGCGTCGTCTACACCATCCCCGCCATCGGGCACGTCATCATCTGGGCGAACACGCCGGTCGGCCAACTCGCCTTCGTGGTCGTTCCCCTGGTTCTGCTCGGTGCGAGCACGCTCGCCCGCTGGTCACAGGACGAACCGGCGAGCGATGCGCCTGCCGAAACCGATGTGATGGACGACGCTACGGCTCTAGCGGCGATGTTCGACGGGCTCGACGTTGACCCCGCGATGGCGGGCACCGAGCCGGCGAAAGACCGCGAGACGCCGGTTACCGAGTCGGACCAGACCGTGACGGTGGCCGCGCCCGACCTCAAGCTCACGCTCGTCGCGGCGGCGGTCACGTGTAGTTACGCCGGGTGGAATGTCAGCCGTGAGCTCTCGACGGTCGGTGCTCCCAATCCCGTCTCTATCGCGGTCGGGACGGCCGGCCTCTTGGGCGTCTTGTTCGCTGTCTGGACGTTGCTCGACAACCGCCGGCGCCGCTCGTCCGATGGCGCCGTCGAACCGACGACCGCCGCAGACGGCGGTGTCGACTTGGAGGACAAGCTGTGACCACGCGCACACTCGCGGTGTTCCTCGCTGCCTTTACTGTCTGTGCGGCGGTCGCCGCCGGCGTGACGGGTGGGTCCGTCTCCCGTGCGGAGTTCCGCGATTCGGAGCCGGTGACTGTCAGCTTCAGTGCGACTGGCGAGATTGACACCCTCGAAGTCATCGAGCCGCCGGCTGAGGACGGCCAAGAGTCGGCCGACGAACCGGTACCGGATCGCGGTTCGTCCGCAGACCGTGGCTCGCCCGCACGCGCCACCGTCGGCCCCCGAGGGCCTCCGACTGTACCCGTTGTCAAGGAACCCGAGGTTGAGGAGGCTGCCTTCGATGACGGGGGCGGAAGCGAGGAGCCCGCCTCCGACGGCGGCTCGCCCGCCCCGGACTCCGGTTCCGGGACCGAGGCACCGCCCCACGTGACCGACGGCGACGAGAACAGCGATGCCGGGCCGTCGACCCAAGGCTCGGACAGACGCGACGAGCCGGCGGCGCCGTCCGCGACTTCGGCGGACGAGACAGGCCGAACCGACGGCGAGGCTGGTGAGCCCGAGACGCCGGACGATGTCGAAGTCGTCCAGCCTGAAGACGCTACGCCCGTCGACTCCGTGTCGAACGCCGACCAGCCCGAGGACACCGAGGCCAACGAGACGGACGCCGATGACCGCCATCTGGACGGGACAGCGGTCGAGGATGCCGACGATAGCCAGCCGGACGGCCCGGTGACGGATGCGGGCCGGTCCACTGACGGTGACGTGGAGGAGGGCGGTCAGTCGGTCGACAGCGACGTGGACGACGGTCAGGCCACCGACAGCGACGCTGACGAGGACGGCCAGTCGGTCGACAGCGATGTTGACAACGGCCGGGCCACCGAAAGTGACGCGGACGAAGAGGGTCAGGCCACTGACAGTGGCGCGGACGACGGTCAGTCCGATGGCACGGAGACGAACACCGCCGAGTCAGACGACGCGGAGTCCGAAGACAACGGTGCAGCGCCCGAGGGCGGCACGGACGATTCATCGACTGCCGGCCAGCTCGAAAGCGGGGGCGGCGAGGCGCCGCCCCCCGGCAGTCCGGTAGCGACCGATACCACGCCGGCATCAACTGACGAGCGAGCCACCGATGGCGACACCACTCCAGGCTCGCCCCCTGATGGGAGCCAATCCGACGAGATCGGAGGGCAAGACAATGGCGAACCGACCGAAGGCAACGAGTAATCTCATCGGTTCCGATTGACCACCTGTGACCATGTTTTGCCCCCGCCGCGTGAATGTTTACCATCACTGCCTGGTGCTAATTTCGAGTGTCATAGCTCGGTGCGTCACTCGCACTCTTTTTATAAGATAAAATGAATGCCGAGGCGGACAGTGCGGAAGTTAACCGACGAAATGCAACTCGCAAGCCTGATGGTTCGCTCAGTAGGCCTGCTGGTTACCACGGCTGAAATGAGTGGAATGGAATCGTATCCAATGATGCTGACTACGAGCCGCCCTTCGCGTATCTCGATGAACATTTAAACGAGCGAGAATCGAAATTGACTGATCAGTGATTGTGCTAACGCAGTTGAATCCTCCTGCATGATGGGATAATCACGACCATAATAATCTTGGAACAAATCGGTACTGGAATCCCTCTTTGTTTCACCGTCTGTTGAGCGAATACGCTGCTCAGTGTGCGTGCCTATTTTACGGCGTGGTGAATAACTCACTCAATTTTGATTTTGCCGTCACTTGTGACAAAAACCTCATAGCCCATATAGGGAAACACAACCATCCCACTGTGCTGTTGCGATTTGAAAAGCTGATTTAGAGCGTCGGGGTTGACAGCGTCGTATAGCGGTTCAAGCTCATTAGGCGCTGCATCCTCTTCTCTTGCTACCTCTTTTACAATTCTCTCAGATAACGGCATTTTCCACCCAACTAACACCTTATTGCTTAGAAATATAAATGTTAGCAAATTCGTATATTTTGGATTAGATATAGTTTATTTAATTCTTAGTAACGCTCATCTGTCGGTAAGTCCATCACCTGTACTGACCGTTGACCTGTTCGGTTGAGCATGTGGCGATAATCACGAGCAGTCATACGTCAGAGACGCCTCAGGGACCATCACCTCTGAATAGCGCGACACGCGCAACCAGATATCGAATACGTAGATATGGAGCCAGCGGACAGTTCTCACAGAGTTGGTTTCGGAACTACTGGGATGAACAAACTGCTCACAGCGGGTGCATATCTGTCGCTTCGAGTCGAATCTGTTGTGTTCGGGGAGAGAACCCCGCCGTTCAAG
>Ga0102942_1000876_pt1 | contig 11526 bp, 9 predicted proteins | sample SalPon2_C_H2O_MG_FD_78171 | JGI IMG/M metagenome (GOLD analysis project Ga0102942, IMG submission 78171) | Salt pond water microbial communities from South San Francisco under conditions of wetland restoration - Salt Pond MetaG R2_C_H2O_MG | ecosystem: Environmental > Aquatic > Non-marine Saline... | reverse complement strand
GCGGAGAGCGGTCCGATCGCTCGGACGAACCCTGTTGCTGGCTCATTACACGAAGTCACTTCGAAAACGTGCTTAAGGCTTGTTATATACCCGAGTCGTCGCCAATGAGATGGATCGACACACTATTTGATTCGATCTGTCCCGCGTAGCTTTTTATGTTTTAGCCGACAACCGCCGGTAATGAATCCGTTCGTGCTCGTTGCCGGCACGCTTCTCGCGATTACTGCAGCCCCATACGTGGCGTTTCTCGGACTGTACGCGTGGATGCGCCCGTCTGGATCACCTGCCACAAAGCGTCCCGCAGAGCCCACGGTGAGTCTCGTCCTCCCGACGTACAACGAGTCGCGGATTGTTGAGGCGAAACTCGACGACTTACTCGCGCTTGACTACCCGATGGAGAAGGTGGAGCTGGTGGTCGTTGACTCGTCGTCGGACGACACGCGCGAGATCATCCGCAACTACTTCACGAAGCTGGAGGCGCCGGACCTCACCCTGATCGAGGAGGACGAGCGGCGCGGACTCGCGCCCGCGCTCAATGAGGCGTACGAGGCGGCCGAGCGCGAGATGGTCGTTAAGACGGACTGTGACTCGAAGCTTCCCCCGGATGTGCTCCTTGAAGCGGCCGCGAACCTCGCAGACCCCGAGGTGGACGCTGTAACGGGACGGAACGTCGAGGTCCTCGGCGGGAGCGAGGTGGAGTCAGGGTACAGAGGCGTGCAGTCCCACATTCAGCAACTTGAGTCGCATCTGGATTCGACGCTCATCTTCCACGGTCCGTTTTCAGCCTTCGAGAACGACGCGCTTCTGCCTATCGATCCAAAATCGCTCGCGGACGACACGGAGCTCGCCTTGAAGATCCGTCGGCAGGGCGGTCGGGTCGTCTTCGATCCGTCTGTGACGTACAAAGAGGCGAGCCACTCCGAATTCGTCAAGCGTCGCACGCAGAAGGACCGGCGCGCGATGGGACTGATTCGGCTGTTGGTCCAACATCGTGATGCGCTCGGGAAGTACAGGAAGTACGGGAAGGTAGTGTTGCCGTTCAACTGGTGGTTCATGATCGCGTCGCCGTGGTTATTAACAGTGACGCTGGTCATCGGAACGGTCGGAGCAATCATACAGTTCGGTGGCTTCGGGCTGGCGTTGCCGGTGGGGGTTGGGCTATTCACGTACCTCGGGCAGCGGGACCTGCTTGGGCCCGTCCAGGCGCTATACTCGCTGTTCGATACACAGGTGTCTCTGTTGCGGGCGAGCGTGGAACTGTTGCGCGGGAAAGGTGACGGAACGTGGGATGTCGACTCAGAGTTGCGGGAGGCGTTTGAATGAAGATACTGTTTGTTACGCATCGATATCCACCTCACACTGGCGGTGTCGAAACACACGTACAGAAGATCGCGACGCAGCTCGCTGACTGTGGGTGTAATATAATCGTCTTTAGTGCGGATGCTAGTGATGATATTCCCGATGAAAGTGTTCAAGACGGTGTCAGGATCCGACGGTTTCGGTCGGTTAGACCAAGCGGGGCGTTTTACTTCGCACCGCAGATGGTACATGCAATTAGACAAACATATGTAGATGTCATTCATGCTCATAATTATCACGCATTGCCACTCTTTTTTGCTGCTCTTGGGAGCAAAAAAGAGAAATTTATCGTAACGACACATTATCATGGTGAAAGTGACAGTCGTATGAGGAATAATCTATTGACAGCGTACAAACCTTTCGGCAGGTGGGCAATCAAACAAGCAGACGAAGTAATTTCGGTAAGCGAATGGGAGTCTGATCAACTCCAGCAGCATTTTTGTGTTAGGGGAACAGTAATACCAAATGGCTTAGACATTAAAAGGTTTAGAAACGCAGTCCCTGAGAAGCGAGATAATCCGTACATATTGTGCGTTGGACGACTTGAGAGTTACAAAAATATCCAGTCAGCAATTTGTGCGCTACCTGAGTTATCAGAATACGACTTGGTTGTAGCCGGCAGCGGCCCGTATCAGGACTCACTGAAGCAAGTCGCAGTTGACGAGGGTGTAGCTGATCGCGTGGAGTTTCTCGGATTTGTTGAGGATGAGCGACTCCCAAGACTCTACGCTGGTGCTGATGTTTACGTAACACTGTCAGAGTTTGAAGCATATGGGATGACGGTGGCAGAGGCGTTAGCTGCGGGAACACCATGTATAGTCAGAGAAACGGGAGCGTTACAAGACTGGGTTGATAGAGATGGTGTCTCTGGAATTGCGGAACTATCGCCAAACCGGGTAAGTGAGATTATAAAGAACAAACCATCGAAACCAAATACCCCATATTTCTTACATACATGGGAAGAAATAGCGATGGAAGTAAAAAGAATCTATTGTGAATGAGGCTCTATAGTAAACAATTACTAAGTGACACGTAGTACAAGCGTATAATATTCTGGCAACTCAACTGGGTAGAATTACAAAACAACCCACTCGAATTTATAAAAGTGTTTGTGATATCCCCGGCTAAAATGCGGATCTTTTAATAGAATGTTACATTTAGGACCAGATCATATAAGATTATCAAAGATCTCCTCAAGTTGCCTAGCATGCTCTGTAGGAGAAAGTTCTTTAGCTCGACTTCTCGCAGCCGACGACATCTCTTGTATACGTGCTTCGTTCCAGAGAAGATCTTCAAGCGTGTTAGCTAGTTGTTCCTCATCGCTTGGATCATACATGATACCATAGTTACTCCCTTCCTCTATGAGTTCTGATTGACCACCAATGTTAGTCGTTATTACTGGGGTCCCTTGACTAAGCGCCTCAATAATTGTCATCGGACAATTTTCTGAAATCTCTGAAGGGAGAACAAAAACAGCAGCATTCTGATATCGTTCTTGAACATCCTTGTGTTGAACATATCCTTTGAATTCAACATAATCTTCGATGTTCTCAGAGGTAACTATGTCCTGCAGTTTCTTTCCAGCAGGTCCTTGCCCAATGATCTCTAATGTAGCAGGTCGATCGTTTGATTGGATCAACGAAGAGAACGCACGAACAAGTGTTTCAACGCCTTTATTGGGATCTAACCGACCAACGAACAAAATCCGATTCGGATCGCGATTTACAGGACCATCGGGTAACTCCCAGAACGCAGGATGAGGTACCTGAACAACATCTTCAGTTGAAAGAGCAGATCGAATATGGTCTGCTGCAACGTTTGATGGGGCAATGAAGAGGTCAACGTAACGACGAAGTAAACGACGTTGAATAAATTTTCTGAGGAAAGATGGGGGGATAAAATATGGTGGGAGGTTGGGGAACTGATAACTCAGTTGCGAGATCTCAGGAACAGTGAGTACAACGGGTATGTTTTGACGTTTAATCGGCCGGAGAAATGATGGCGACACATTATAACAAATACTGTGGGCGAAAATCAAGTCTGGCTCAAAACGCTCTACAACCGAAAGAATTTTACTCCGATATTGAACGCTATAAAAACTCCGAAGAAATTGCTTGTAGTTATTCTCCAGTTTGGTCCCTCCAACGAGCTCAACTGTATGACCACGATCTTCAAGCAACGACATTAACTGCTTGTCATAGACTTCTACTCCACCGACATTTTCGACATAATCATTAACAAAGAGGATTCGCATGGGCTCTTACCGAGCGGTTTATAGGAATTGATGAAAAGGTTGTGATTAAGCACGCTACTCCAAAACTCGGGACAATGCCTGATAAAATGGTTTCACTCCAACTTCGGTATCTGTGACCTCGTCAGCTGTCCGGGACCGCTGAGCAAATTCCTGACGCTTATCGGTGTTTTTTATGAGCTTCTCGAGTTTTAGCTTAAATAACTTAACATCCCCTGGGGGTACAATGTAGCCGTTACTGTGCTGTTCCACCAACTCTGCCGAACCTGCTGCCTCGGAAACGATCACCGGCACACCATAATACATCGCTTCATTAGTGACAAGCCCCCAAGCATCATGACGAGTCGGGAGCACAAATACATCGGCGGCATGATAATAACCTGCCTTCTGTTCTTCACTAACATACCCAGTAAACTCGATATTCCTGTCGCTTGTGGCGAGAGAACGGAGTTGACTTTCCTCAGGCCCAGTACCGACAATCAAAAGTTTCCCGTCAGTTATTTCTGATTTTTGATATGCCTTAATAAGTGTATCGACACCTTTCCGATGGTTGAGATACCCCACATATAGAACGAGTGGTCCATCTATGTCTACTATTGGTGGTGCTGGAAGGGTTTCGGCCGGTACAACTTGAATACTTTCGGCAATCTTCTCATCTGAAATACCACGATATCGGAGATATGAAGCCGCAGCGTTTGAATAAGCGATGAATCCGTCCGCATATCGGTAGAGAATTTTTCTATAACTATCAAAAGTCGCGGTCTTCAGCGATGATACTATATTCTGGCTGTGGATTTCTTGACCCTCAGTTTTTGAAGTAACTTCTGTCCAAATAATGTAGGGAATATTGTAAGATTTTGCATATAGGGCGGTAGCAGTATTTGTGGCAATTGCTTCCGGCGTATCGCTAAGAATGACCGCATCAAACCTTCTTCCACGGAGATGCGATAGTACAGTATAATTGATCCGAACTGGTCCAGCAGAAACATTTGGGAGAATATAGTAACCAAATGAATAATCACTTAAATCTGCGGACCATTCTCGCGTTGGATCGTCTTCCGCACAAAAGAAAACGGTTACATCGTAGTTAGTGGATAACGCCTCGAAAATAGGGAGGCGATAAGGGGCTACGATGTTATGAACGATCAGCACTCGTGGTGGCATATGAGTAACTCCTACTGCTATTATCTAACTCACTCGTTCTTATTTGAAGGTAGACAAGGAAGACTTAGTTCGTGTCTCAATGAACGGTCAGATGTACGCACCGTCGTATTTATCGTATGTTCACGTTGAGTTGTAATCAAATCTTCGGTAACGCTGTCGGGATCAATCACTACCGTTGACCAATGCCGTTCAGTATCCGACGAGCAGTCTGGCTGGATCCATCTGGCACATCCTTGGGGGGTATGTACCGTCTCGGTAACTGTTGAGATCTTCGCGTCATCGAACTCGATCGTCGCTGCTTCCTCATATTCGGGCGTTACTACACAGGAGGTTGGAGTCACCTCCCATTCACTTCCGATAGCTGTTCCAGTCTGAACGATAAGTACACGTAAATCTGATATGAAGTGAATAGCGCGTCGAACAGCAGCTGGAATTTTAGCCGGTCGTTTTCGACGACGTTCAATATAAAGTGGAATTTTTGCCTTTCGCCCAATTGATCGTACAATTCCCTCCATCTTTGATTGTTGTCTATCACTTGATGAATCCTTCTCAGGGTTGGATTGGGTATTAATCTCATTGTAGAAGCCATCTCCAGTTACCGTGAAAGTCTCTCTATCCTTGGACTGCTGGCTGGACCAAACAACCGGAACGTAACGGTCCGTACCATGGGTTACTACTGGAAGATATGGAGGAATTCCATTCGCTATGAAATCACCTGGAACCCCCGGGCAAATTGGCGTTCCATCAACCACAAATGATAACGGAGTTAGTCCCGCGTATCGGGGGTCGGGGAATCCCTCAGTAAAGACAATTTGCCCTGTACCCGCAAAGCCGAGGGCACAGTTACGACCCACAACAGTCGTTAATCCGGCGGTCTCTAGTGTTTCAGCACTGCCAGGATGTGGAACGTCCGGCACCGCGGTCGTACGTTGAGGTAGCCCGAGTAAGACCATAGCCGCGTACGCGGAATAGACTCCATCCCAAATGTAATCATCAACTGAGCAGGCAGATCGACCACCCGGTTGACAGTTTGCTAGCTTGGGATCAAAATTAGAAAACAAGAACGACGCGAGCTGGTATCGAAGTTCAGCCATCCATGATTTATTGAACTGTAATCTAAATGTTCCGTCAATAGCCGTTGCGTACCCGAACAAAGTGTTCTCACTCCGGCCATAGTACAGTGCCTCACCGGAGGGTAGAGTAGCAGTTGCCAATACGCGAAACGCGTCAATGGCGGTTTGCTCAAGCCATTGATCATCGGCTTCTACCCCAAGGTGCGCACAGAGGGTGGCTAATTTCGCGTGGTATGTTATTGGCGTCTCAATAGGCGCTATTGGAAATCTTGGGGCATCAGCTATCATACCATCTTCTTGAATCCAGTGCCTGAAAATACGCTGAATTCGTATATAAGTGAGCTTGTCACGTCGCCGTCCGAAAAGATCCGCCAGGCGGTAGTGACACAGACCTCGGAGTAACAACCAGTTATTCCCTTCTCTACTATCGATCGATGACTCGAAATCAATTGTATCCAGAAGCTGTGTCTCGGAGATAGGTAATTCGTAGCGGCCGTTTCGAGCATCTTGTATTAACTCAAGGATTGCTAAGGCATTGAATTCTCCATGGCCCCGGTCACCTGAATCAAGGTCAAGATAATATTGAAGACATTTTCGAGCACTTTGACGATATCTCGGTGAATCAGCGCGTCCGCCAGCGCGGAAAGCTGCCACAGCGAAACAGGTGTTAGCGTAGTGATCATCCGGGACTGGATTACCTGTCTTTGGATCGATTAAACGACCTTCATCTGTGAGATGTGCTGATAGCGTGTCGACAAGTGTGGTCCCAAATTCCAAGAGTTGGGAGTGAATTTCACCTTCTGAGTTCATCAACGATATCCTCAACAAGAATTTTTATACTTCGTACCCCGACTCGCAGTTGATCGACTATTGAGTCACCACGTTGTTGAGTAGCTTGTCGCTGAATGCTCCAAGTTGTAAACCAGCGTCGGAGCCGGTCACGACCGCTAAAGTTAAAAGAGCGATGGGAATGTTTTCGAATAGTACAGAGGCTTTCATTGATGGCAGCAAATTTGAACTCAGCCGCTGCCAATCTCACCCATAAATCATAGTCAACACATGACTGAAGACTCACATTATAACCACCGACCTGAGATACGGCAGACTTTCGATATGTAACACTTGAGTGTGCAAGCGGATTATACGTTGGTAGGGCCTCTCGCACTAATTTGTCAGTAGTTGGTACTTCAACATTTTCAACATCAATTGGTGTTTCACTCTCATGGCGACGTTCATACCATGATCCAACTATATCGATGTCGGGCTGCTCTTCAAGGAAGGAGACCTGTTGCTCAAGTCGGTGAGGTGCGGCGAGATCATCATCATCAATAATTGGGATGAATTTCCCACGACAGTGTATTAACCCATGATTGAGTGCCTGAGGTCGTCCACGATTCGGCTGATTAAATACTTGTAACCGGTTATCATCAATCGAAGCGAGGATTTCTGGTGTCGCATCGATTGATCCATCATTAACAACTACCAGTTCGAAATCAGAATAGGTCTGGTCTAGTATACTCTGTATTGTTTCCTTGAGATATGGCTCACCGTTGTACACAGTAAGCAAGACAGACACAGTAGGAGAATCCATTTGGCACTCGTTTAGATACCATCCATGTTATTTTTTGGTTTTTGAAGTCCAGAGTCAATCTGACACGTAGCACATATCTCTAGCACGTCAGTCGGATCTAATTTAATATATTCAACGTATTGGAATGGTAAGGCGTTTGGAAGATACCACACTCGTGTCCCATACTCTCGACAATACCGAAGAAATTTGATTAGTCCAAATAGCCGTATGATCTCATCAAGAGCAGGTAATCGTTTTACTGAGTTATTGTAGAGACGAACAAACCCTTCACCAGTACTGCGTGCGAGTGCCCGTATATGAATTACCCACTGGTCCGGTGGTTGATCGCGAACGTAGACAACAAGTGACATCTCATCTGGTAACGAGCAGTTGCCTGCTTCAAAAGAAATTGTTCCTTGTTCACCCTGCAATTGAGCTTTAGCAACATCAAATTGAAGATACCGATTTTTCCCCTGATGTTCAAACGTTTTACCGGCGATCTGGGCTACCGGATATGAGTGTGCATCGACTACAAATCTGAGCACGAAATCACCTATGAATATCGGTGATGTCGGCTCTAATATTAATGTACGATTGATACTGTGTTCACCAAACTCCTCAGACTGTGTAACAATTCCCGAACCGGAGTGAAGCGTTATTTCGTGATCAGCACGATAGAAAGATTGCGAGTGGTCATATTCTCGGAGTAATCTGGTTCCAGAGAGATTACCGCTGTTTAAAGACGTAAACGAATACCAATCGCCAAGTTCGAACCCGCACTGAATATCCAAATCTCTGTTAGAGACCGATCCAGATTCAGGATCCACTTCCCAGTTCATTATCAAGAGAACACATGGAAGCATCTAATGAGTTCCGCTCGGATATTACCGTGGTGAATCTGGTTAGATTAAGTGAGAATACTGTGTGTCACCGGTGTTTTCAAATAGCCGCGTAGGTATTTTTTGTCAAGATGAGTAGTGGAAAGCCGAATGTCGTCTGGATTTCTCTTGAAAGTGTCCGGGCAGATCATACGAGCTTGAACGGGTATAGACGAGAGACGACCCCAAACTTAGAACGGATTGCCAACAGTGAGAATGGTGTATCGTTTTCACAGTGTTTCGCTCAATCAATGTGGACGCCTGCTTCAACAGCATCGATCCTAACTGGGACGCATATGTTCCGACACAGAGTAGGGATGGATGAAGCAGAAAACTGCGTTCTGGATCCCCAATATGATACATTACCCCAGTTGCTGTCTCAGCGTGGGTATACTACCTCTTGTCTTTCCACAAATGCTTTTTTGAGCGAAGCTACTGGGATAAATAAGGGTTTTGACAATTTCAAGTGGCTTCGTAAGTCTAAATCTGGGATATTCCAACGGGAAATGCTGATTCCTGTTCTTAAGTATTTGACAAGCGTTCGAACTTATGGACCAGGAATTACACTCGATGGAAGACAGCATAATTTCACATATATTCTTGGAGAGCAAACACGAAAGACTACTACTTCCCTCTCAGACGACGAACCGTATTTCCTTTATATACACCCATCAAATCCGCATCATCCGTACGCTCCACCGTTAAAATACAGGGAGAAATTCTTCGATGATATTGAGTTCACACCAGAGGAAGCGATAGAGCTGTCGCTTGAAGTGTATGAGAGCCAAGATGCTGTGAAACGACAGATTGCAAATGGGCCTGATCTCACCACCAAAGAGTGGGATGCGATACGCGCACTCTACGACGCAGAGATAGCATACGTCGACGAATTTGTAGGATGGGTCTACGATTATATCCAGTCGATGAGTGAAAATACGATCTTTATCGTCACTGGGGATCATGGAGATCTTTTCGGAGAACAAGGTGTCATTGGGCATAATCTCGTTTTGGACGACGGGTTGACGCATGTCCCAATGGTGATTGAGGGACTGAGCGGTATCGAAAAAAATACAGACGAAATAATACAGCATATTGATGTAACGCGAACTCTTGCGTCTGAACTTGGTATTGAATCCGATCAGTTTCAGGGTCAAGATTTGACAGGCAAAAGTGAGGGGTTCGCAATTAGCCAACGAGGGCGAATCGACCTCGATCGGTATCGGAATTATAACGCGGCATTTTCATTATCGGATTTTCATGAAGCGCCATTAAGTATGATCCTCGATGAGCAATTTAAGTTACTCTATAGTACAGATCGAGTTGAGTTAGTTGAGCCCCCTGAGGAGACAGTTGATGTCTCTTCATCGAATTCAAAAGCTTATCAACGTCTCGAGAACTGTCTCAAGGAAACACTTCAAGAGATGCGGTCCAGCGAACAAACGCTGATAGACAGAGACGCGGAATTTACCGACGAAATGCGTGACCAACTCTCAGATCTTGGGTATCTATGAGCGGTAGAAACCAAACAGGGCGAGCCGCCAATAATGTGTGTTTCTTAGGATATGAATTACATCCGCCATGGATGGAGGGAACAAAAGTTCTAACAAGAGATTTCATGCGATCACTCCAGCGAAGCGGTGTTGAGGTGTCTGGTGTTTCCACAATAGATGGTGTCTCACGGGCTACTCCGGAATTCGGCCTCGAATACGCACAACAAACTTGGATGGCGAATCTCGCTGAGCGTTTTGGGTATAGTCAAACGACAGCGGATTTGACAATGCTCGGTAAACTTGCCGCAAAACTTAGATGGCAAGTAGCTCACTCAAACGTAGACATAGTTCACGCCGGATTTGCGAGCCATACGATTTTCTCGGCAGTGTGCGCGTTACCCCCCAGTGTTCCCTTCGTAGCCCAGACATTTGGGCGTGTAGAAAATCAAAAATGGCTTCGTCGGCTCGGAACGGTTGACAGAGTTGATGGATACCTAACGTGTTCCGCTGGAGATGTCAGTCAACTCCAGGACCTTGGCGTTCCTGAAGATCGAATCTATCGGGTACCTCCCAGAGTGGAGCCAACTCACGGGTCCAAGCGTACCGGACGCGAATTACTTGGGGTCGACAAAGATGCGTTCGTCACCGGATATATCGGCCATGTAAAGCCGAGTCGCCTCCCAAGGTCGTTTCTTAAGCAACTAGACCGGTTTGCGGCGGAAGTGAATACCGAAGCGGTCATCGTGACAAAAGACTGTGCCGGTCGTGATTTCAGCCCATTTAAAAATGTGGCAATTATTGAGCAATCACTTTCTCCATCCGAGAAGACGGATGTTTACGCCGGAGTAGACGTCTGGGTGTTCCCATATGACTTTGAGGACCCAACACGGCCACCGGTGATTGATCCCCCGCTTACAGTACTGGAAGCAATGGGAGCCGGCCGACCGGTTATCGTTTCGGACACGTTAACAATCTCGGACTATGTTGTCCACGGTGAGACAGGGATGCTGGTGAAACCCGGAGGACATCAAGAAATAAATAATATACTTAAACAGTTCAGAAAAAAATCGATGGACTGTTCTACATTTGGAGAGCAAGCTCAACGACATGTTGCTGAAGAGTTCAATTCTGACGTAGTCAGTGATGCGCTCCAAGACGTGTATCAAGACGTAATTAGTACGCGGTGATAAATACAAAACGCTTCTTTTAAACGGGGTCTCCCAATGAGTACGAATATGAGTACTTCGCCGGATCCGCAGTATACACCCGCAACTAGGGTTGTCGTTGATCTCGTTGATCCGGCGTACGACGGCGGCGATAGAACCAAAGAAGAGCTTGATGTCGAAGTTGTCCACCAAGCTCTTCAGTCAAATAAATTCTCACGGGAGTTACTGGATAACACCCCATATGAGACGGATGCCGCGTTAGATGATCGGGCCCGACGACGTACCCGACAAAAACGCATGGAAGAGGTCACATCCGCGTTGAACAACAGTGCGATACAATACGCATCGATAAAAAATCTTCGTGGACCGAAGGTAGTGATGAGCGATATTGACCTACTCATCCCCAATGCTAGCTCTGTTGGTCAGGCCGTTTTGACACTTGCTGAAGCAGATTTTGATCTGTATCAGTTTAGGTTGCTTGCTCATCCCCTGAAAGTAATGGCGAAGCAATCACCATCAGATTCCTGCCCTGTCGATATTTATCCTGATGCTATTTGGATGCGAAAGGTTGTCTG
>Ga0102942_1000873_pt1 | contig 11532 bp, 10 predicted proteins | sample SalPon2_C_H2O_MG_FD_78171 | JGI IMG/M metagenome (GOLD analysis project Ga0102942, IMG submission 78171) | Salt pond water microbial communities from South San Francisco under conditions of wetland restoration - Salt Pond MetaG R2_C_H2O_MG | ecosystem: Environmental > Aquatic > Non-marine Saline... | reverse complement strand
CGCAGCTTTGGTTACCAACTTCCAGATTGTAGGTTCCTCGATAGCAGGAGCAGATGGGTGTTCAATTCTTGCATGCTTCTCACAAGGGACAGCTCAATCAGGTCTTGTATACTTCCTACAAGCCCCTACAACGGTTGTTGAAACATTATTACAATCAGGTACTATCGGTTTATCAGGTGTCTTCCATATATTGTTCTACACCTCAGTCTACACGTTTGGGTCAATCCTGTTCTCGATCTTCTGGATGCGTACATCCGGACAGGATGCAGACAGCGTAGCTGAACAAATTCAAAATACTGGTATGAAAGTACCAGGATTCAGAAAGGACAAGAGAGTTATCAAGAAAGTATTGAACCGTTACATACCAGCACTAACGATCCTTTCAGGGTTCTCAGTTGGTTTATTGGCTGCAGTTGCAAACATGACAAGTGCAGCAGGTGGAGGAACAGGGATTCTATTGACAGTGATGATCCTTTACAGATTGTACGAACAACTGGCTCAAAAACACATGGAAGAACTGCACCCAGCACTCAAGGACTTCATGTCCTAAAACTATCTATTACCGTTTAATAGGACGTGAAAACGTGTTTTCCATTTTACCTGGTTTTATTTTAAAAGACTACTTGGGTAATCGATAATTATGGTCGTCAACCAAATCTTGACACCGCTTTTTGCATTTTACAACACTGTTTTCCAGCCTTTGCTAATTGCAGGACCTTATATTTCACTAGGATTTTTCTCTGCAGCACTTGCAGCACTATTTGCAATAATCTACTGGATATTCTTGGATGTTGAACGTGCAGATGAGATAAAAGAAAAGCTCAATGATTATCAGGATAAAATGAAGGAGGCAAGAGAAAACGACAAACATGATAAGGCCTCAGAGCATATGAAGAAAACTTTACAACTCAATCAGAAGTTCATGATGCTTAATATGAAACCCATGCTCGCTACAGTGGTTTTCGTAGGACTTTTCTTTCCATGGCTCGGTAACACATATGCGCCTAATATCCAGATGAATGAAACTCAAAACGGCACTTTTTCAGGCCAACTGGATTACGCTGGACAATCACAAGAAATAAACGTTCTAAATGTATCTGAAGGTGTCATGGTTCAATCTGGGGACAGTGAAGTTGCTGTAAGAGACTCATTGAACATGCTTGGAGTGACTTGGCAGGTAATAAATTTCCAGAATGTTGAAGACAAGCCTTTTGATGCTAGACTTAAATTAAACGCAGAATTTGTACCATTACCTTTCACACTACCCTATATAGGTGATGCCTTGAACTGGCTTGGATTCTACTTCGTCTTGATCATGCCATTGACATATATTTTCAGGAAAGCATTAGGAGTACAATGATCCATAGAGCTTATCCAGTTAAAAAACTGAGACCTCTAAACCGGTTATATGTCTGAATGGTTTACCCGGATCGAAGCCGAGACAGATCCTGAGTTTGGAGAGATACCGGAGAACAGGTCTGCAGACAAACTTCTGGAAGAAGGTATTATACTATTAGACAAACCATTTGGACCAACAAGCAACCAAGTTTCCACCTGGGTGAAGAAGGAACTGGATCTGAAGAAAACAGGCCATTTTGGAACCCTTGATCCTAATGCCACAGGAGTTCTACCTGTAGGAATTAATTCTGCTACAAGGCTTAACGAAGCATTGGCTAAAGCCGATAAAGAATACATTTTTGAGGCAAAACTCGATGAAGAAAAAAATGAAAAAGAACTGAGGAAAGCATTTCTGGAGTTTAAAGGCGTGAATAAGCAGGTTCCTCCTGAAAAATCAGCTGTGAAAAGAGAGGAAAGAGAAAGAGAAGTTTACGACATAGAACTACTGGAAAAAAAGCAGGAAAGAGTATTGGGAAGAGTTGAGTGCGAATCTGGATTCTATGTGAGAGTACTTATCACTCAGTTAGGTGAAAAACTAGGTACTGAAGCAGAAATGATAGAACTCCGTAGAACAAAGCAAGGACAAATAACCGAAGACGAAACTAATACACTGCAGGAAGTAGTAGACGCATATCATTTTCATAATGAGGGAGACTCTGAAAAACTGTCAGAAGTAATCCATCCAAAAGAGAAAGCTGTCCAACACTTAAACAAGATAGCTATAAAGGACTCAGCAGTAAACGCAGTGGCTAATGGAGCCGACTTGGGTGCAACAGGGATCTCAAGATTCCAAAGTGGTATTAAAGAAGGAGATTTAGTGGCTATAACTACTCTGAAAGGAGAACTCGTGGCTTTAGCAACAGCAGAAATGAATTCAGAATCACTATACGAGGAAGAAGGTACGGCCGCAACACTTGAGTCAGTTCACATGGATCCGAAAACTTATCCCAAGAGATGGAAACAGTAAATTTCTTATCCTCCTATCAGGAAGTCGAGTACATCACTTTTTCTGTCACGATCCTTACTGTAGAATTCTGTGTAACCGCATTCTTCACAGCTCACAGCGTCAAATGCTTGGCTCTGTATGTCCATAAATCTTGAAATACCTCCACCAGTCATACGTACCTCTGAAGTAGAAGACTCTTCGTTGCCGCATTTAGGGCAGGAACTTTTTTTCATAAAATCTTCACAAAATCTGACTTTAACATCTTCAAATAAAAAAGTGCATTGAGTTAGACTACATTACAAGCATATGCCGAGGTGACTGAGTGGCTAAAGGTGCCACCCTGGAAAGGTGGTGGGCGTCACTGCCCTCCTGGGTTCAAATCCCAGCCTCGGCGCTTCATTTATTTTGAAATCAAAATCTCTCTCTTTACCTCGTATTCTTCTCTATAGATCATTGTGAAATGTTTTGTGGTGAAATAAGCTATGGCCAGAAAGGTTACGCCGATGTAGGAAGAGATTTGGTTTATTATTTGTATTTGTTGGAGTCCGATTGATGCTGCTGCTGAGGTTATTACTCCTGCGTAGAGCAAGATTTTCAGGATTGTTTTTGCGCCGATAAGTTTCTGGTATCTGGACAAGGCTCTTTTGTAATCTTTAACTTCTTGACTTTGCTCATCTATTCCTTGTTTTTCTACGTGCTCAATGACCAAGTTTTCTGCACGTCCTAAAGGGGTGAGGTTGTAAATTTTGTCTCTCATGTAGAATATATTTGTTGAAAATTGATTTAGATTCAACGGATGACGTATTCTGTTACCTATAAAATATTCAATCAACAATTATAGTGTATGGAGCTTGAGGAATCTTCTGCTGTATTGGCTGCATCGGCTCTTGTCATTGTGGGAGCTGTTTTAGGTGGTTTTGGAAGTTATCAATTGATGGATCAAAAATTGGATTCTTTGGAAGAGCAGGTTTCAGAGCCTAGAAAAATTGTTCACGTGAACAGTTCCGATCGCAATGCTCAGTTGACAGGCTTGTTTGATCAGATAGATCAATCAGTTGTCTCTGTATCTACTATAGGTACTGAAAATGCAGAGGGATCTGGTTTTGTATATTCTGAGAGCGGATACCTTGTTACAAATCAGCATGTCGTTGAGGGTGCGAATAGGGTTAAAGTTACTTTCACAGATGGATCAACTGTTGACGCAGACATTGTCGGGACAGATGAAAACAATGATCTAGCGGTTCTTGAAGTAGAAAAAGATAATTTGGAGCCTTTGCCTCTGGGCAGTTTAGCTAATGTTAGTGTAGGTCAAACGGCTATTGCAGTTGGTAATCCTTTCGGCTTGAGGGGTACGATGACTTCTGGAATTATTTCTCAGAAAGGACGGATGCTTCCGACAGATACTGGGTTCTCCATACCAAATGTATTGCAGACTGATGCAGCAATTAATCCTGGAAACAGCGGAGGACCTCTTCTAAACATTGAAGGAGAAGTTGTAGGAGTTAATACGGCTATAGAAAGCCGTTCAGGTACTTTTTCAGGTATAGGATTTGCTATACCGGTAAACGTGGTCAAAAATGTTGTACCTGATATAATAAATCAAGGAGATGATTTTGAGTATCCTTGGCTAGGTGTTTCAGGATTTAGTGTAACACCTGAGATCGCTGATGCAATGAACATGTCCAATGCCTCAGGATTTCTTGTAGTGAACGTTATCGAGGATGGTCCAGCTGATGAAGCAGGGATAAGAGAAAGCAACACAACTGTACAAGTAGGTCAAAACAATTTGACTGTCGGAGGAGACGTCATCACCGGTATTAATGGTAACGAAATGACAGGTATAGGAGATATCCTGACTTATTTGCAGTCCGGACCTGAAGTAGGAGATGAGGTCAATGTCACAGTTATCAGACAAGGGGAAAAAATTGATGTACCTGTGACTTTAGGTTCAAGAAGTGAGGCGGAGAACGTTAGATAGTTGTTAAGGTTTGTATCGAAGGATTGCAGCTTTTCCTCCAAAATTATCAAGTCTTTCGCCGGCTTCGTGATCTGTATGTACGACTTCTACATCTCCTCCCATTTGCTCAGCTTTTTTAGCTAAATCAGGGTTTTCTCGGTACATATCTGATGTTAAAAGCAGGCTTTCCACAGCGCCTTGTTTAACCAAGTTGTCGACTTCTTCGCCATAACTTGCTTTACCTCCTTCTCTAACTGCTTCCAGGAACTTCTCAACAGTCTCTGATTCACGTGATATTCTAGAATTTTTCACAACTTTGTCTAAAGCGCCTCGTTTAATGGCTTCGTTAAGTCCTGTCCTCCCGATAACTGAGGTGTCTTGCATAAATACCTTCTCCATATCTTCTTCTGAAAGTTTGTTTTTTACTTTATCTTTCTCGAAGCCTGGGCCTCCAAGCACCAGGTAGTCGACGTCCCGGATGCTTCGCTTTATGACGTCTTTAACTTCTTTGTAGAATGATTCGCCAGTAACTTGGTCGCTGTAAAGCTTTCCAGGAACGTTCACATCAACTTTGGAAAGGTCTTTGATACCAGACTCCTCAACTACATAGAAGTCTGCTTCACCTTTCTGCACTAGGCAGAAAAGCACCTTGTATGCTTCATGGTTCTCAGCTTCTTTCAACAGCTCCCACTCCTCATCTGTAAAATCCTTCCATATCTCAAATTCTTTACCTGGTTCCAAGTTGAAAGTGTGGTAACCCATCTCAATGTCTTCCGCACCTTTCTTTATTTCTCCGGTAACCCTGAGACGGTTTTCTTGGTACTCGATCTTCTCCGCCTCAAGTCTGAGATAAACACTCTTCTTCTCTCTCCCATCCAATTTGGTTCTCATTGTACGGGTTTTCAACTCGTCTCCCTGTTTGATTATATCTTTAAGATACCAGAGATCATCGTCATTCTCTATTTCCAAACGTGCGTATCCATCTCTCCTATCTGATTTTAGTATTTCCATAAACTCGGTTTATCTGCCTAACAATAAAAACCCTCAAAAACAATCTATGAAATATATGGGAGAAAGATTCGGGGTAGTTCTAGCGATAGGCCTCACATTCTTCGGCCTGATGATGATAGCAGGACAAGACCTTAATCTCGAAATAGGAGGAAGCCAGCCCGATAACATGCTATTAGCAGCTGAAAGCTTCGGTGAAATAGGAGGAGCAACCACAGACATCAGAACAGTCAACTTCGGAACATTCAACATCGGAGAAGGAAGAGGACAGATACAAGCATATCAATCCGACGAAGAAAGACTATCGAACAGTCTTTTCTCAGGAAATACTGTAACAGTACTTTACAACGGCACACAACCGACAGGTTCACAGGTTTCGTTCGAAGTACTCGGCAAGGAAGGCTCTGGCGCTCTATACGTTAAAGCAAACGGAGAAAAAATATTTGAAAACCAGCTTGTTACTTCAGCAACAGAAGAAATACAGATAGACAGGTCAAACCTGAAAACAGGTATAAACAAGATAGAAATAGGAGTAAACAAAGGAGGGTTACTAGGGTCAACAGAATACCTATTAGAAGACTTGGAAGTAACAGTAGAAGACCGTAAATTCAACGATCACGTAGACAACTTCCAAATGTACCAATATGAACTGAAAGACTTCAGAGAAGCCAATCTAACCTTCAATATCCCAACAGACTCATCGGTGATCACATCACCACTTGACATTGAAGTGAATGACAACACAGTATTCAGCAGACAATCGGTAAGATCAGAACAACAAGTCAGTCTTTCACGTTCAGAAGCTGAACTAAGACCAGGATACAACACAATAGAGTTCAAAACAAACGCAGATGCGAAATACACTCTTGAAAACACGCAACTGACGGTAAGATATCTTGGAACAACAGAGGACACAAATAGAAATGTCAGTGTCTCGCTGAATGACACGCAAGAAAACTATATCAACAGAGAAAACACTCAGGAAACTCTATCATTTGATTACCAGTTGCTTTCAGGAGATAAAAACCTAGAAATAATGCTAGGGTCTTTCAATACTACTTTGTCTCCTATAAACGGTAGAAACAGCTTAGATATTCCCGAAGGATCATTTGACGATGAAGATAACATACAATTCAGAGGATCTGGATCATTTAGTCTAAACAATGTCAGGTTAGGTTCTAGAGAGGTGGAGGAGAGTTAATGGGCAAGGCATTCAAAATAATTATGCTTTTTTTGATGCCTCCAGTTGGATTTGTAATGCTCTTTGGTTTTAAGGGTTTGTGGTATATCCTTGAGATAATTGCCTTGATTTTTGTTCCTCCGCTTGGAATTGCGATGATATTGAGTAGATGGGTTTTCTGGGCCATAAAGAAGAAAATAATGATAGATATACGGTTCATATACCTTCTTTTCATAGCAGTACCGCACTTGTTTTTGTGGTGGGCTTTGCTTGGAATACACTTCTTACTGATAACACTGGGGTTGAATGGTATTAAGTTCAGCCTGCATTGGACAGAAGGTTTAGCAAGTAACATCCATCAAGGAGTGGATGTCTTGGAGAACTACGCCAGAGAAGCTTTCGGATTGATACTTCTTTGGGGGACTATCATAGTGGTAGTCTTACAACCTCCATTGTCCGGAAGTCTGACTCAAAACGTAGTGACGTATGGATGGATATTCGCACTTATTTTCGTACCTTTGATATTAGGAGCTGCTGCAGTTAACCATTTTAACGGCGGTCGACTGGCTCAAAAAGCCAGGCAAGGAGCTCAAAAAGCTGCTCAAGGTCCAAGGCAAGCCCGGCAAAATATGCAGAATCTTCCAGGAGGTCAAGGATCCTTAAAAGGTACTGCAGAAGAGGTAAGAGGTCATCAAGAGAGAGCTGGTAAACTTGCGGAGAAAGGCAGGAAACTGGAAAAAACAGGTAATAAGGCGGAAAGTATAATACGTAATTCTGAAGGAAAGCTGAAACTACTGCCGAATAATTTCAAAACTGCGGTAGCCAAGCTTGTCAAGACTCTTCCAGGAGGAAAAATGGTTGTTAAGAAGGCAGAAAAAACAGTTGGAAAAGCTGCAGGTAAAAGAGCTGCTAGAAAAGGAGCTCAGACTGCAGCCAAAGTAGGCAAGGTTGCAGCTAGAGGAGGAAATGCAGCTAAAAGTGTTGAAGTACTCCCAGCCATTATATTAATTATAATAATTGCGCCTATTCTGTGGGGGTTCCAAGCATCGCTGATATGGGGAAGCTTCGTTGGTTACACCCAACACTATGCCCCAATGGTTACTGGTCCGGCTATGGAAGGAATAGGATTAGGAGGTGCTTACGTCAACTGGCTTGGTGATGAAGCTGCAAACTCTCAGGCGGGAGTGGCTGCAACATCAGGTAATTTAGTCCCTCCAGGAGTCAGCAGAAGTATATCACAGACTGGAGCTAAACTGGGTTGTATGTTGGAAGGCCCTCAGTGTCTGCGTCAGTGGCAGTTGAATAATACTGTTAGGCCGGGTTCTGAGGCTAGGGGTGAACGCTATGAACTCCAGATATCCCAATTTAGTTTAGGTACAGATACTGTAGATGTAGCATATAAGGAGGCTGGGTATACGCTGCCGGTTAACTTCTTAGTTGAGAATACAAGGAATGGTTTGAAAGGTATAAATGCTAGGAATGTCAGCTATCAGATCTCCATATCTGACTCAGAAAAAGAATACTGTAGCACCGGGTGGAAGAATATAAGCAGCTTTGATGATGAAAGAAACTACATCTTACCTGGTCTAGGTGTCTCTCCAACTGAGTCTATGGAGCAGTTGAACCTTGGTAACTGCGAGCTTCTACAGCCTTCATTAGGTCAGAACCTTGTTATGGATCTCCAAGTCCAGTATAATTATGCTTCACAGGCAACACTGTATGTTGATGCTATGTCTCGTGAACATAGACGAGAACAAGGTATTGAACCCGGCTTCAAGAAGTCTGAAACAGCTGATACGCCTGTCCAGTCATACATAAACGTGAACTCTCCGATCACGTTCTACGAAACTGAGGGAGGGGATAGAAACGCTGTACCGTTCGCAGCAAGATTTGGGTTTGAGACGCCAGGTTTCAACTCTAAGTACAGAATAATGCCGGAGTCTATACAGATAGCGGATTCGTCTGTAACCACCCACACAGACACATGTACAGGCCTTGAACAGGATACTGACGTCGGTGAAAATTACTATGAAATTTCGGAAAATGCTAAAGAAAGGATTACAAGAAGACAACAAGATAGATGGTTCAGCTCCGATGTTGAACCAGCTCCATTAAGGTGTACAATGAAGATTGATGAGGATGATCTAGGTCAAATCAGTCCGACAGGAGAACAATTGATCATGAGAATTGACGGAAACTACACTATAGTCAAACAAGATCAAATGACTGGGTTTGATGTGCAGAACACAATGTGTACTCGTTTCAACTGCCCTATGCTTGTGACAGAAGAATTTAATGAATCAAGCCCTTACAACTTGCACAGTACTTGTTCTACAGAAATGACTGTAGATGCAAGAGATGGGTGTGGTTTGATAGATCCTAGTGGAAGCTCTGGATGGAGAGAAAGAAGCCCTGTGCTTGTAGATGGGCAGCCTGTAACTATTGAGGAAGGTAAGACTGCTAGAAAGGCAGGCAATATATTGGATGGAAGTGGAGAACTTGATATGTTTGATCACATAGCGAGAAACAGAGGCAACCTACAGGTTGGTTCAGAGGATCCTGTTGGAGCTCCAAACTTGGAAAGAAGAGATACAAATTCCAATGGTGTGATATACTATCAGGATACAAACAATCCGGGTAATATCCAAGTAGAGACTGTAAGATATCAGTTATGTAGTCAAGCAACGGAGAAAACAGGGATTGGAGATTTGAACGCTGCGGCCTCCGAGTTCATGAGTGAATGGGGTAGTAGAAATGATAATATGAATCCGGTCAAAGTAGGAATGACAAGCACATCCTGCAGTGGTCTTTCAGGTACGTCTTCCTATGGAGGCAGTTACGGCGGTTATCCCGGTACCTCCGGATCCGGGAGTTCTGGATCTGGTACAAGCGTAAGTGATAAGGTGAACTCCTGTAATGGTGTGGTTGTTACCAGGTCAGGTAATGCTCAATGTTATGGGGGAAGCTTCAACAATTAACCTAATCCAATAGTTTGCAGAATGTTTCTAGTTGCTATGCCTAATCCGAGCAGTGTTATGATGAATATGTAGAATGTTTTTTCCTCTCCTTCGAAGTTCCTGACAATATATACTACAACAGGTATGATTACCAGGGACTTCAGTATGAACATTCCTCCATTTCCAAAGATATCTATGAATATGCGTCCAAGCACGTGTTTTTCATCTGCTCCGAAATGTAATGCTGTAAGTGTTGAAGTTGCATCAAGATAATGTGCCGAGACCGGTAGTGTAAAATCCCATCTCATGAACTCTGGCTTAACGTATCTCAGGGATAAATATCCTACAGTAATCCAGAGTGTGGTGATTCCTAAGAACAATATCATTGCCAAAGGTTGTCGGATCTGGAATAGAGGTAACGTCAAAACCGTCAGTATAACTCCTGAAGCAGCCAAGATCCTATGATAGGAAACCTCTGTTCTCTGTTCTAATTTCTTGGATGTATAGAGCAACGAAAGTCCTGTTCCGAACAGCAAGAGGTATATGAAAGGTGTCTCAAGGAATATTGTATTTACAGCATCTATATCCTTCAAAGTCCTTAAGGCACCACCAAATACAATGAATGGTGTGAATCCGAGTACAAAATTTTTGTCTACTTCTATATCCATTTTTTTGATTGCAGGTCGTACCACGTATATAATTAGAAGACCGAACAGAATGGCATAGACTGCCGTGTTGTAAGGATTGTAGTAGACTGATTCATCTATTATTGGCAGCCAGAACTTTTCGAATAGAAAGTTTTTAACAGGATCCAACATAATTAGTTTCTTACATGAATCAGCGTTTAGTAACCTTGTGTTTTTTCGTAGCAACAGTAATAGTTTCAGGATGTACTGTAGGTGGTGGAGGACAAGGAACAGAAAGCCAAGGCAATCAAGCGATAACAGTTGACCAATTACAAGTAACTCCAAGCGAGATTAGAGCAGGTTCTAATGTGAGAGTAAGAATGGGCGTGACTAATTCTGGTCAACTTCCAGCAAAGGTGGAACTAGGAGGTTTAGGAGCTGAAGTTGAAGGAAATCAGATATTGACGAATCATTGTCCTGATATATTTGATATAGAAGATTTTTCAGCCTCAAGTTCAAATGTATCCGCTACTCAAGAATCTTATATACTTGAACCAGGTTATAGTATACAGATGAATTGGGAACTTCAGCAAAGTACAGGTAACGTGCCTTTGAATGGCTATGACTGCCAATTGAAGTTTGAGGTTCCGTTTGATTATAGTGTTGAGGCTTTTAGACAGCTACAAGTTAAAGCGAATGATGATGTACAAGGTACGGAAGAATTATTTGCAAAGTCTTCTAAAGGTCCTATGAAGATAGAGATGGAGACTATAGGAAGCAGTTCGGAAAGAGGAGCACCTACATTTCTTCAGGAAGATGATGCAGAGGTGTTAGTGCAGCTGGAAAATAAAAATCCGGAGGAAAGCTCCTATACAGGTACTGTAAAGTTGAGTCCTCCGGTTATGGAAGCAAGAAGTATAAGTTTTGCAGAGGCTGAAGAACCTGATGATGAAAGTAGAAGGGATTTGGCAGAGAGTATTGCAAGAAGAATGCCTGGATTAGATGCTGATAATGTTTTTGCTGATGGTCAGGCATCTATTTGTCCGAGACCTGAAGATGTGCCTTTGAGCGGAAACCTTCGTCTCTATGAGGGGGGTTCCAAAGTTTTCAGGTGTCCAATTGAATGGGACTTAGAAGAAGGAGGTGCTCCGGTTCCAAGTATTCGTGGAGAAGTGTTTGCACGTGCAAACTACACATATGTCAAAGATGTAGGAACGAGAAATGTTAGGGTGAAGTATCGTGGACAGTAAACTAATACTAATTACAGCGGTTATAATCGTTTCAGGGTGCTCACAGCTCCCATCAAATGGAAATCAAGGTACAACTTCCGAACCTCAACAAGTATCAGGCAAGGGTCTAGAAGTGACAGAGTTTAGGGTAAGTGATCAAACCATGAGTCCTGGACAAACTGTAAACGTTGAATTGACTTTGAAAAACTATCATAGAGAAGAAATAGACAT
>Ga0102942_1000869_pt1 | contig 11553 bp, 8 predicted proteins | sample SalPon2_C_H2O_MG_FD_78171 | JGI IMG/M metagenome (GOLD analysis project Ga0102942, IMG submission 78171) | Salt pond water microbial communities from South San Francisco under conditions of wetland restoration - Salt Pond MetaG R2_C_H2O_MG | ecosystem: Environmental > Aquatic > Non-marine Saline... | reverse complement strand
GACGATCACGACGGCGCCGACCAGCGCGATCGTCCCCATCTGGGTGAGAAGGAGAACGCCAGTGGTAGCCCCGAAGATCTGCATCCAGGGATACAGCGGCGAGGTGAACTCGGGGTCGTACTCTGCGCTGCCCTCCCGGAAGGCGATCAACGCGACGTTGATGAGCGCGAACACGAGGATCTGGAACGCGCTTGCGAGTTTCGCGATGTCGAGGATCGGGAAGAAGGCGATGAGACCCAGGAGAACGACGCCGGTGAGCGTGATCGAGGTAACCGGCGTGCCGAACCGATCGCTCACCGTCGAAAGCGACGGCGGGGCGAGTTGGTCCCGGCTCATCGCGAACGGGTAACGCGACGACGAAAGGATGCCGGCGTTGGCCGTCGAGACGAGCGCGAGGATGGCCGCCAGGATGACGGCGATCACGCCGGCCTGACCGAGCGTCGCTTCGGCGGCGACCGCCACCGGCGTCAGGGTTCCGGCGACGCTGCCGGGATCGGTCACGCCGACCAGTACCGCCACGATCGCCACGTAGAGCAGGGTCGTGAACCCGAGCGACCCCAGAATGCCGCGCGGGATGTTCCGGCCGGGGTCTTCGACCTCCTCGGCGACGCTTGCTACCTTGGTGACGCCGGCATACGAGACGAACACCAACCCGGTCGCGGCGAGGATCCCACCGATGCCGGAGCCGAAGAAGTCGGCGTAGTTGGCCGAATTGACGCTCGGCGCGCTCCCGGCGGCGAACCACCCAAGCGCCGCGAGCATGACGACGACGATGGCGACCTGGAGCCGCCCGGTCTGTTTGACGCCGACGAGGTTCACGAGGATGAGGATCGCCGCCAGGCCCAGCGCGACCGGTTTCAGCGGCAGATCGACCAACAACAGCAGGTACGGGACGCCGCCGACGAGCGCGAGCGCGCCCTTGAACGAGAGGGAAAACCACGTCCCGACGCCGGCGATGGTTCCGAGGAGCGGCCCCATCCCGCGCTCGATGTAGATGTAGGTCCCCCCGGCCTCCGGCATCGCGGTCGCCATCTCGGACTTCGAGAGGGCGGCGGGCACCACGAGCAGGCCGGCGAGGGCGTAAGCGACGATCACCGCCGGCCCGGCGATTTTGAGCGCGAGTGCGGGCAGAATGAAGATGCCGCTGCCGATCATCGCGCCGATGCTGATGGCGAGTACTGACGGGAGTCCGAGGTCGCGTTCGAGTTCTTTCATCTGTGTTTCGTGGGGGGTCGGTTTCGCGGGCGTCGGGCGGGGACGGCTGTTCCGGGACTGCGACGGGGTAGAGAGTCGTCGCATTGCGGTGCCGAAGCGTCTGGACCGTGCGCCAGCGGGGGTGGACGACCTTCTCTGCCTTCATCGGGGTTTTGATGACGGAACAGCATAAAACAGACGATTATATCGACGAACCGTCAGCACAAATCCATCATATTCTTTTTATCGTTATCTCCTCGCCGCGTTGTGAGGACGCTCACCGCCAACCACTGGAGGCCTCCCACGGCCCGACGCGGCGCTGAAAAAAGACTGATTACCCCCCGGCTACTGGGACAGGTACGATGAAGGACGGCGAACTGGACTCGATAGACAAAGGGATCCTCTATTACCTCCAGCAGGACGCCCGCGGGACCTCCTCGAGCGACATCGCCGACGAGCTCGATCTCTCGCCGAGCACCGTCAGAACCCGGCTCAACGAACTGGAGTCAAGCGGCGTCGTCCGTGGCTACCACATCGACATCGACTACGACCTCGCGGGCTACCCGCTGTATACGAAGATCATCTGTACCGCGCCCATCCCGAAGCGTGACGAACTCGCCGACGAGGCCCGCGACATCCACGGCGTGACGGCGGTCCGGGAAGTCATGACTGGCGAGCGGAACGTCTACGTGAACGCGATCGGGAAGGACCACGACGACCTCGATCGGATCAGCAAGGACCTCGATTCGCTCGGCCTGACCGTCGTCGACGAGAAGCTCGTCCGCGACGAGTACGTCTGTCCCTACCACGGCTTTCTCGAGCCCGAGGACGGCGAATCGTCCGGGGCCGGGGACGCACCGTAGGTTCGATCCGAGCGCCGGACTGCCGGAGACTCCTCGACGCGGATCGAGACAGGGGAACGTTTTTCTGAGGCCGAAAGCGAACGTCGATACTCTCCGTTTGAACACGCATGCCCACACACGAGACGACGGACGCGAGCGACCGGCAAATCCCGTTTGACGCGCTGCGGGCAGCCCTCGACCGTCGGTTTCGGATCGATACGCGCTCGCTCGCGGCGATTCGGATCGCGCTCGCCGGTATCCTCCTCGTCGATCTCCTCCATCGGGCCCCCTACATCGAGCTGTTTTATACCGACAGCGGTGTCTATCCCGTGGCCGCCTACGAGACCACATATTCGCAGTTTGCCGGGGTGTCACTCCACGCGCTCTCGGGGGCGCTGTGGTACCAACAACTCCTGTTTCTTATCGCCGGCTGTGTCGCCGTCGCCTTTCTCCTCGGCTACCGGACGCGGCTGGTCGGCGTCGTCTCGCTCCTCTTGTTGGTCTCGCTGCAGGCCCGAAACGCGGCGGTACTCAACGGCGGCGACCGGCTGTTTCGGGTTCTGTTCGCCGTGGCGCTGGTGACGCCGCTCGGCGAGCGGTGGTCGATCGACGCGCTTCGCCGCGGGTCAGCCGGAGCGAGCGTCCGAAGCTTCGGCACCGCCGCGCTGCTCGTCCAGCCGGTGGTCGTCTTCGTCTCGAACGCGATCTTGAAACACCGCGGCGAGACCTGGTACGCCGGCGAGGCGATCGAACTCGCGATGGCGAACGACGCCATGACGATCCTCCTCGGGAACGTCCTCGTCGACTACCCGACGGTTCTGGCGGTACTCACCTACGGGTGGATCGTCCTTCTCGCCGGCTCGCCGCTGTTTTTGCTCGCTTCCGTGGGCCGATTTCGGACGGCCGCCGTTTTCGCGTACGGTAGCGCCTTCGTCGGAATGGCGCTCACGATGACGGTCGGGCTCTTCCCGCTCGCGTTGACCGCTTCCGTACTACCGTTCCTCCCGGCGTCGTTCTGGGACGGACTCCAGCATCGCGTCCCCGAAGCGTGGCGCGATCGACGCCCCGACGCGACCGTGCTCGGCCCGCTCGGGCGGCCGCCGCTCGAACGCCGAGCTCTCGCGTCTCTTCGAACTCGGAACGGCGAGTCGTCCGTTTCGGTCCTCCTCGCGTGCTGTCGGTCGCTTTCGACCGCCCTCGGACTCCTCGTGCTCGTCTGGATCCTGCTCTTCAGCGCGGCCACCGTCGGCGGGTACGACGTCCCCGAAGAGGTCGATTACGAACATCTCGATCAGCAGCGCTGGAGCCTGTACGCGCCCGATCCGGGTGAAGCCTACAACTGGTACGTTCCGGTGGCACATCTGCCGAACGGCTCGACGGTCCACGCTACCGAAGGCGGCAAGCCGGACTTCGATCGGCCGCCCGACGCCGCTGCCGAGTACGAAACCTTCCGGCACCGCAAGTTCATGCAGGCCGTCCGCCGGGACAGCGACGACGAACTCGGTGTCACCGCGACGAGCTACAGCGAATGGGTCTGCCGGGAGGCTACCGAAACACAGGGCACGTCGATCGAACGAATCACGATCTATCGGCTGTATCAACCGATTCCGACCAACGGAACCGACGGGTGGGAAGAGCCGAGCAAAGTCACGATGATCGAATACGACTGTTCGATAGGGTGATCGATTCGGGAGCGTCGATAGGTTAGCTCTCTGTCGGCTCGGTGCGCGAAGGGTCAGTCCGATCCGTCCGGTTCCGGCGCGGCTTCCAGTTGCGTCTTCATCCACTCGAACTGCGACTCGACTGCGTCACGCCCTGCCGGCGAAAGCGAGTAGACGTCTTCGAGGCCCTCAATATGCTTTTCGACGAAGCCACTCGATTCGAGAGCGTCGAGCGCCCCGTAGAACCGATCGGGCTTCAGGCGGCGATCGTACCGCGACTCGAGCGCCGATTTCAGCGTCTGGGCGCGCCACTCGTCGTCGTACAGTAGGATACAGACGTCGCGCCGGAGCCCGCTCGTGAGCCACTCCATACCACTCCTGGGAGCACCGGCCTCAAAGACTCTCCGGATGCGACAGCCGGAACCCGGTAGTTTTCGTGTTGGGCGACCCTTACTAACGGCTATGTCTACAGCCGAGTCTGGGCCGATCACCGCTCGCTACCGCGAGACTGACGAGGAACGACTCATCGAGTTCGAGAGCGACGGTCAAACCGCCGCGATCGCCCAGAACATCGAGGGGTACGCAATGTTGAAAGTTCGGCCGACCGCCGGCGGCGACGAACTCGAGCGCTACTACGGCTTCGATATGGCGCTGGATCACGCCGCCGAACTGCTCGGCGTCACGCCGAACGAACTGCCGGTTCCGGAAGAGGCGGCCGATATGGGCATGTGAGGGGATTCCGAGACCGATCTCCAGAGACGACGTCAGGGTTCGCCCTTCTGGGAATGTTCCGACATCTGTCGCTCGAGATCGGTCGGTAGGTATTTTAGCGTCGTGCGGCTTTTCGTGTGTATGAACGCCCACTCCGTAGTCGAGGACTGGGAGGTCACCCCCTTCGAAGACGGGTTCGGCGGGCTCGCCGAGCTCGGCTCCCGCGGGTTCGACGGCGCGGTCGAGGCGGCCGATACGTGGCTGTTTCTCCGCGACGGCGAGCCGGTCGCCGTGATCTCGAATCTGGAGTCGAGCCCCCGTCCCGGCGACATCGACGCCTTCGAGGGCGCGTCCGGACAAAAATACGAGGCGCCGAGCGGAGCGGCCGCGACCATCGCGGCGATGCTCGCCCTCGACGGCGAGGTCCGCGGGCGGTACTTCACTGACGACACGCCGCTTTCTGCGGTCCACGACACGCTCTCCGGTGGCGGCTTCACCGGCTACGTCGAACTCTCCGAGAACGTCCTCAGCGGCGATTACTACTACGTCTACGTCGATGGCGAGGTCGATTACGTCGCGTTCGTCGGCTCCAGCCAGCGGTTCTACGGCGATGAGGCCCAGACGAAGGCCGAAAACGAGGTCGGTATCTACGCAGTCACGGCCGTTTCGCTTCCGGACCTGGAACTGCCTGACCCCCCCTCCGAGCCGGAGCCCGACCCCGACCCGACGCCGGACACGAGTTCGGTCTCGGGGACGACTGCCGACTCGGGCACCGACTCAGGTTCCCCGAGTAGCGACTCGGATTCGGCCTCGATCAGTGATGTCCCGACAGCCCCGTCCGACGCCAGTGCCGCTACCGACGCGGATGCGACTGAGCCGGCGGCCGATTCCGGAACGGAAGCCGACTCCGGAGCGGATCGCGGTTCCGACTCGCCCTCGACGATCGACGTCGGGACCGAAATCGGGGCTGACTCATCTTCGGAGCCAGCGACATCCCGGACGGATGAAGGCCGTCCGCGAACCGAAACGGGCGACCCCGAGCGTTCCGACGCTACAGCAGACGACGACCCGGACACAGTCGGGGCGTCGACCGACGACCGGCAAACCGACACCGAGTCTCGCTCCGACCCGTATCCCTCGGCGGACGAGGACACGAGATCGACCGACCGGACCGCCGACTCGCGACCGGAGGCGTCAACCTCGACCGAATCACGCCCGAGCGATACACAGCCGACTGACGACCCATCCAGAAACGAACGGAGCAAAGAGCCCCCGGACGAGACCGCCTCGTCCGGAATCGCCGGGCTCGCTACGCGGGCGGTCCCGTCGCTGGATCCGGAACAGAGCAGACAAGCCGGCTCGGACGCATCCGGCACCGATCGGAACCAATCCGCTGGCAGACAGCCACACTCGGCCGGCGCGTCCCGCTCTGCCGAACCGACGACCAGCACTGAATCGACGAGCGAAACCAGCGGCGGACGCTCCCGCGAGGCGTTCGAGGCCGAAATCGAACAGTACGAGGACCGGATCGAGGACCTGGAAGCCGACCTCTCCGAGCGCGAGACCGAAATCGACGACTACGAGCGCCGGATTGCGGAGCTGGAAGCCGACCTCGAGGCGGTACGGAACGAACGCGACGAACTCGAAGCCCGACTCGAAGCGCTCGATACCGACGACACTGCGGCCGGCGCATCGCTCTCGCCGGAGGAAGCCCTCGCGGAGACGAGTCTGTTCGTCCGTGAGCGCACGCGCGGCGAGGCCACCCTCCAGGACGGCCACGACGGCACCGAGGACCGCGAGACGGTCATTTCGAACCTCCGGATCGATTATCACACGACGTTCGAATCGGCGGACGCGACCGTCGAGAGCGAGCCATTCGACTCCTGGCTCCGGTCGTCGCCGCCCTACGAGTTCGCCGAATGGCTCGTCACTGAACTGCTCTTCGAGATCCGGTCGACGGGCGCACAGGACGGCCTCCGGCCGCTCTTCGACGCGCTTCCGTCGATCGACCGCGTCGGGTTCGGCGAGACGGTCCCGATCGATTCGGGAACGGAATCAGAGGATGCCGCTCCCGAGACGAAGCAGTTCGATATCGTCGCCAGAGACAAGAAAGGCAATCCGATCGTGGTCGCCCACTTCGATCAGAGCCGTGACCCGACCCACGCGGATACGATCGGGCCGTTCGTCACCGATAGCTCAGACGTCTGTGAAGCCAACGAAACGCTTGCGGCCGCCGTCGCGGTCACTTCGAGTTATTTCGAGGCCGACGCGATGCGTGCTACCGAGGAGGCGACGAGTTCCAGTCTTCTCTCACGGAGCAAACACCGGAGTTACGTGAAACTCTCCAGGTCGAACGGCTATCACCTCTGTCTCGTCGAGGCCCGCGACAACACGTTCAATCTGACCGTCCCTGAACTGTAATCGGTCGTCGCTTTCGTCTGCGACAGAGATAGAGATCCGGCTTAGCCTTCGATTTCCGGAACGTCGTCGATTTTCATCCCTTCGAGTTTGTCGATGATGTCGTCGATCTTCGAATCGAGGTCGTCGACGAACCCGGCGGTGTCCTCCGTCGTGATGGCACCCTGACTCGACGGTTCGATGAGGTTCTCCTCCTCGAGGACGCGCAGCGAGTATCGGACCTTGTGATGTGGATACCCGGTTTCGTTGGACATCTTGACGATGCCGATCGGCTCGCTCTCGATGACCATCCGGAGGACACGGAGGTGACGTTCCAGCATGTCTACTTCCTTCTCAAGCCTGTCTATCATGGCATTTGTTAACTTGTGTTTATCTGGTTTAAATGTTGCTGTCCGTCCGGCCGAGATTCGCCCGATCTGGCTATCGTGCGTCAGGCTTCGGATGACCTGTATATATGCCTTGTGACAGTCACACGTGTGCGAACGGTTCTGTGCTCGACGTTTTCGTTCGTCGTCCGGACGCTCGTCCGTGCGGATCCGGCGTCTCCACCGCCCTCTGAGCGCCGCTTCGATCGGCTCCACAGATCGTAATCTGTTTACCCCATAGACGGGAAGGTAGTCCCAATGACCGTAACCATCGTCGGTTCGCAGCTCGGCGACGAAGGGAAAGGCGGCATCGTCGACGTCTACGGCGATGCCGTCGACGTCGTCGTGCGCTATCAGGGCGGCGACAACGCCGGCCACACTGTCGTCTACGAGGGCAACGAGTACAAGCTCTCGCTCGTCCCCTCGGGCGCCGTCCGCGGCAAGATCGGCGTCCTCGGTAACGGCTGTGTCGTCAACCCTTCGACGCTGTTCGAGGAGATCGACGCGCTCGAAGAGCGGGGCCTCACCCCCGACGTTCGGGTCGCCGAACGCGCCCACGCGATCTTGCCGTACCATCGTGTGCTCGACGGCCTCGAAGAGGACGTCAAATCGGACGACGACCTCGCGGCCGGCACCACCGGCCGCGGCATCGGCCCCACCTACGAGGACAAGGCCGGCCGTCGGGGAATCCGGATCGGCGATCTGCTGGACCCGGATACGCTCCGTGAACGGCTGGAATACGTCGTCCCGCAGAAACGCGCGCTCGTCGAGGACGTCTACGACCTCGAGATCGGTGACGACGTCGACCAGGCGGCGTTCGACGTCGAGACGCTCTTCGAGACCTACCGCGACTTCGGCGAGCGGCTCGGCCGCGAAGGGATGGCGATCAACTGTGGAGCCTTCCTCGACCGTCGACTTGAGGCGGGCGACGAAATCATGTTTGAGGGCGCACAGGGAACCTCGATAGATATCGATCACGGGATCTATCCGTACGTCACCTCCTCGAACCCGACCGCAGGGGGTGCGGCAGTCGGCACCGGCGTCGGTCCGACGGTCGTCGGGGGCGGCGAAGTGATCGGGATCGTCAAAGCCTATCTCTCGCGGGTCGGGACGGGGCCGCTTCCCACCGAACTTGGCTCCGTCGACGGCCAGACGCCCGGGGTCGGCGGCCGGCCCGAAGACGGCGACCTCGCAACGTACATCCGTGACGAGGGCGGCGAGTACGGCACTGTCACCGGCCGCCCGCGTCGGGTCGGCTGGCTCGACATGCCGATGCTCCGTCACGCCGCCCGAGCCAACGGGTTCACCGGCCTCGCTGTCAATCACCTCGACGTTCTCGCCGGCCTCGACGAGGTCCAGGTCGGCCACGCGTACACGCTCGACGGCGAGGAACTGCTGACGATGCCGCCGACCACCGAGCAGTGGGGCGATTGTGAGGCCGAACTCCGAACTTTCGACGGCTGGCCCGATGTCGAGTGGGCCGACGTCGCCGAAACCGGCTACGAGGCGATCCCCGAGAACGCTCACGCCTACCTCGATTACATCGCCACGGAACTCGATACCCCGATCTATGCCGTCGGCGTCGGTCCGGGACGCGAAGAGACCGTCGTCGTCGAGTCACCGTTCTGACTCCGTCCCTCCGGTTTCATCTTTCAGCTGAGCGCTTCAGAAACGCCCGAACCGAGACCGCCAGGAACACGGCCCCGAGAGCGCGGGCGGCGGTGACGAATCCGTTGCGCCACTCCAACTCGTCGGCGTCCTCGTAGACGAGACGCCCGCCGGTCTCGAGGTAGCGCCGCGGGAAACACAGCGCGAGCGCACCGAAGACGCCGACGACGTCCATCAGCCGGTCGTGGGCCCGCCCGCCGATCGCGGCGACGAGGACGTACGCAAGCCCTTCCGCTCTGACTGTGGGGATGAGATATCCCCTCGCCGTCGCCGCCTCGGCGTTCTCGAAGGCGATCGACTCGTAAGCCTGTATCACTCGCTCCGGAAACGCCGCCAGGAGGGCACCCAAAACGCCGAACAGTGCTCTGAACATACCCCGAAAGACACACCACAGTGAGTTAAGCGTACCCGCGAGACAGGAGCCACCGTTTCTGTCGGTTACTCGCTCGGACCGCCGCCGTCGGCCCGCGTTGTCGGTGAAAGGTCCGATTCAGGGGGCGAGGCGGCCGTAGACACCGTGTCCACCGAGTCGTCATCGGTGTCGTCCCGACTCCCTGTGGTGAAGGCCGCGACTTGCTCTGAGAGATCGGTCGCCATGTCGGCGAGTTCCTGCACATCGGTAACTGTGTTCTCCAGGGACTCGACTTGCGCAGCGGTCCGATCGGCGGCGGCCGCCGAGTCACGCGCGGTGGATTGACTCGTCTCCGAGACGTTATCGACCATGGACGCGATCTCCTCGGCCGAAGCGGCCTGTTCGTCGGTCGCGTCGCTGATCTCGGTGATCCCGTCTTCGGCTTCCTCGATCGCGGCGGCGATGTCGTCGAACATCGCGATGGTCTCGTCGATCGTTTCGGCGCCGGTTTCGACGCGGCTGCTCATCTCCTCGATACTGGCGACGGTCTCGTCCGTCACGCTCCGTGCCGTCTCGATGCGCCCTTCGATTTCGTCGGTCGCCGAGGCGGCTTCCTCGGCCAGGGCTTTGACCTCGTCCGCAACGACCGCGAAGCCGTCGCCGTCGCCGTCAGCGCTGGCGGCTTCGATCGACGCGTTCAGCGCCAGGATGTTGGTCCGTGCGGTGATGTCGCCGATCATATCGGCTATCTCGCCGATCTCGTTCATCTGCTCGTTCAGCGCCGTGATCTCTTCGGCCACGTCGTCGGCCTGCGATTTGATCTCCTCGATCTCCGCCGTCGCATCGTTCGCGTATTCGCGCCCCGCCTCGCCGCGCTCGACCGCCGTACTGGCCGTGGCTGCGACCTCTTCGGACGACGATGCGATCTCTTCGACCGTCGCCGACATGTCGCTGATCTCGTCGGCCGCGGTTCGGAGCTGGTCGTTTTGCTCCTCGGCGCGGTCCGCGACACCGGAGACGGACTCTTTGACGTCCGTACTTGACTCTTTGACATCAACCGACCGGTCGACGATCTCGGCACTGTTAGACGAGACCGTATCGGCGAACGACTGGATGTCGAGCACCGTCCGTTCGAAATCGGTGATCATGTCGTTGAACGTCTCGGCGATCGCGGCCATCGCGTCGTTCTCCACGGTGGCATCGAGTCGCTGTGTGAGGTCGCCGCCGGCACACGCGGTCATGACTGCCTGATACTCCTCCGCCGTGGTTTCCAGTTCCTCGTTCAGTTCCGTGATCTCTGCCTTCTGTCGGGCGGCTTCCTGCTGTTTCCGCTCGGCGACTTCCTTGGCCTCCTCGACCTCGTCGACTTTCTCCTGTATCCGCTCGCGGGTCTGTTGGCGCTGGATCGCGATCGACTGCCAGAGGAACGTGATCGCCGTCGCGAGCATCAGGACACCGACGGCGTGAATCCCGCCCCAGACGACGGGGTTCGCCATGGCTGCCGGGTGATTGTACACCATGAACCATTCGATGAGCCCGAAGACGCTGTGCTGGATCGCGACGTACCCGATCGTGATACCGAACGGAACCCAGTCCTCGTACAGCGCGACGACGCCGACACCGACGAAGTACAGAAAGTGCGCTTCGATGAACCCACCGGTAAAGTACGCGAGCGTGGACGCGGTAGTCATGAAAGCCATCGCCGCCATCGCCGCCCGAACGCGGCGCGGCAACTGCGGGATCGCGGCTACAAGCAGAAGGCTGACGACGAGCCCGCTCCCGGCAAGTGAATGTGTCATCGGGATCGCGGGGAGTTCGGCCCCAGTGACCGATTGAACGCCGGTCAGCCGGCTGATGCCGAACAAAAGCGGCACGAGTGCGAGCGTGAACGTGATGATTCCACGGTGGCGTTTCCTGAACGATTCGTCGGGGATCTCTGTCCCGTTCGGGGTGTTTTCGATGTACCGCGCGATCGCGGACTGCGACGTATCGGTAGCCATTACTATCTTCTCAATAGCCACAAATATAAGTATAGCAACAAAAACGAGACGGAAATGAGTGGTTACTTTTTTATCCGAAAATTCCCATAAGCGGGGGTCTAAACCGTGTAATCAATCCCCTGTGGCGAGCTACCGCGTTTATCACAGTACAAAAATATATAAATTAAGACAAATATTTTCGATACTAACGTCCCCAGCGCACCGATCGACACGAACATAGTAGCCGCGTCGGCGATGGCTGTCGCGACCTCGCTACCGGCGGCTCCGCGCCCCGGACTACTGAGACAGTGCCCCGCTGTTCGGAGGTTACCAGGCTTTTCGAGCCCAAGCAGTCGCTCCTCG
>Ga0102942_1000868_pt1 | contig 11562 bp, 10 predicted proteins | sample SalPon2_C_H2O_MG_FD_78171 | JGI IMG/M metagenome (GOLD analysis project Ga0102942, IMG submission 78171) | Salt pond water microbial communities from South San Francisco under conditions of wetland restoration - Salt Pond MetaG R2_C_H2O_MG | ecosystem: Environmental > Aquatic > Non-marine Saline... | reverse complement strand
TCCTCGGCGACGGCCTCGCTGTCGAACAGCACCGCGCCGTAGGCCAAATCGACCGCGAGTTCGCCCATGTCTTTCATCAAGACGATGGAGTCGACGGCGCGTTCGAGGTCTTGCGTGTCGCCCTCCGGGGGTTGGGGCGGCTCGTACGCCTCGCCGGTAGCGTCCTGATACACCGCGCTGACGCCGTCCTCGGGACCGCGCAGGAGCACCACGTCGTCGGCGTGGAGCTTCGTCTCGCGGTCGGGGTTGAGCAGCCAGTTACCTTGCCGGCGAATCGCCAGCGCGCGAACACCCGTCTCGGTCTCCAGATGCAGCGTCCCGAGCGTCTCGCCGGAAAGCGGCGAGTCGGTGGCGACGGTGGCCCGAACCAGCGTCTCGACGGCTTCGGGCAGTGCCGCTCGCATCGTGTCCGGTAGGCCGATGTCCTCCAACACTACTTTGGCGATGTCGCCCGCGGCGTCGCTTATCTTCTCTGCGGCCCCGACCATTCCGAGCACGGGGGCCAGCGCCTCGGCGTCGTCGGGCGAGCGACAGGCCATCAACAGGCTCATCCTGGCCCGCAGTTGGAGGACGTCCATCTTCGCCTCCAACTCCAGCACCTCCGCGGCCACGTCGTCGCTGCCAAGCAGGACCGCCGAGTACGAGAGGTCGATGAGCAACTCGGCGGTGTCTTTCATCTCTGCCAGCAACACCTTCACGCTCACCGGCTCGTACTCGACGGTCCCCGTCGGCTCCATGCCCGGCGCTTCGACACCGGCGGGCAAAAGCGTGTGGTACCGTCTCTCGGGCTGACCAGACCGACACACTCTCGATTCTGACCGCAATCGCCACACCACCAACGACCGTATCCCGATTTGGCTGGTCGAACGTCCAGTTCTCGCCCGGCTGAGCGTGTGACACTGACGCTCGGAAAGAAAATACTTTTCCCGGCCGGTCAGGTACAGTCGGGATATGTCCGACGACCTCAACAAAGGGCTAGAGGGTGTCCTCGTCACCGAGTCCGACCTCAGTGTCATCGACGGTGACGTTGGGAAACTCGTCTACCGGGGGTACACAATCGAGGACCTCGCGAACGGTGCCAGCTACGAGGAGGTACTGTACCTGCTCTGGCACGGCCACCTGCCGGACCGCGACGAACTCGACGCGTTCACGGCGGAGATGGCGAGCGAGCGAAGCGTCGACGACGCCGTCCTCTCGACGGTGCGTTCGATGGCCGAAGCCGACGAGAACCCCATGGCCGCCCTGCGGACGGCGGTGTCGATGCTCTCGGGATTCGACCCCGCGCCCGAGGACGCCGACCCGACCGACGAGAGCGTGAACCTCGCGACCGGTCGGCGCATCACCGCGAAGATTCCGACCATCATCGCTGCGTTCACGCGTATCCGCAACGGGCGAGACCCAGTGGCCCCCCGCGAGGCGTTGGACCACGCCGCGAACTTCCTCTATATGCTCAACGGCGAGGAGCCCGACGACGTGCTCGCAGACGTGTTCGACCAAGCCCTCGTCTTGCATGCCGACCACGGTATCAACGCCTCGACGTTCTCCGCGATGGTCACTGCCTCCACACTGTCGGACCTCCACTCGGCGGTCACATCCGCCATCGGCACCCTGAAGGGCCCGCTCCACGGCGGCGCGAATCAGGACGTGATGGAGATGCTCAAAGAGGTCGACGACGCCGAGATGGACCCCCTCGACTGGGTCACGGACGCCCTCGACAGCGGCCGCCGCGTCTCCGGTTTCGGCCACCGCGTCTACAACGTCAAAGACCCCCGCGCGAAGATTCTGGGCGAGCGCTCGAAGGAGCTCGGTGAGGCCGCTGGCTCGCTGAAGTGGTACGAGATGTCCACGACCATCGAGGACTACCTCATGGAGGAGAAGGGCCTCGCGCCGAACGTCGACTTCTACTCGGCCTCGACGTACTACCAGATGGGCATCCCCATCGATATCTACACCCCGATATTTGCTATGTCGCGTGTTGGCGGCTGGGTCGCTCACGTCGCGGAGTACATCGAGGACAACCGTCTCATCCGCCCTCGGGCTCGCTACACCGGCCCCGACCCCGACGACGCCGAGTTCGTCCCCCTCGACGAGCGGTAAGACACTGTTTTCGGGCCCTTGCGGTCGTATCCGGCCGCGCTATCTCTCGGGGGCTTACGCGTATCGCCGCTGGAACCGATTTACCCCGGCGTCGGTGCCGGCGATGACGAGCTTATCGCCCCGGCTGATTCGCACGTCCGGCCCGAGACCCGTCAGCACCGAGCCGTTGCGCTCGACGGCGACGACGGTACAGCCCGTCTCTGAGCGGACGTTGGCGTCACCGAGTGTGGTGCCGGCCAGTCCGGGGGCGTCGGTCCGAATAATCTCGACCTGTTGGTCCATCGAAATGACGTCTTCGTCTTCGAGGATGTTCGAGGCGAGCATCCGGCCGCTGACGGTCGCCAGCGAGAGGACGTAGTCTGCGCCCGCTCGGTACATTTTCTTGACGTTTTCGGTCTCTTCGGCGCGGGCGACGACCTCGACTCCGGGGTTCAGGTCGCGGATGACCAGGGTCGCGAACTCGGTGTCGGTGTCGGCAGAGAGCGCGAGGATGACCGTTCGGGCCTCGTCGACGCCGGCCGCCCGGAGGTCGTCGGGGTCGGTGGCGTCACCGACCACGTCCACGCCGGCTTTCTCCTGTCGGTCCAACACCGTGTATGGCACCTTCGCAGCCTGGAGGTTGTCTGCGATAGTCCCGCCGACCTCGCCGTAGCCGACGATGACCGTCTCGCCCCGTCGGAAGCCCCGCACGCTGGAGAGGGTCATCGATTTCAACTGTTCGAGTTGGTCGGCGGTCCCGGAGGCGAGCAACACCGTCGAGCCGTCGAACTCGGCGTCGGGGTCGGGCGGGCTGACGAACTGGCCGCGGAACCACGCGCCGATGACGTTGACGCCGGTCTCCTCGCGGATGCCGCTGTCGGCCAACGTCGTCCCGACGAGGTCGCTTCCGCGGTGAATGGGCAACTCGGCGATGTCGAAGTCCTCGCCGATCTCGATGGAGTCACCGAGCGTCGTCGAGACGCCGGTCGTCACTTTGCTTGCGAGGCTCTCACCGAGCAGGCGACGCGGCGAGAGGACGGCATCGGCCCCCGCGAGGTCGTGGTACTTCGCGCGGTTGGGCTCCTTGACGACGCTGACTGTCCGGACGTGTTCGTCGACCTCGCGGGCCGTCAGCACGATGCTGGTGTTGACTTGGTCGGAGGCGTCCGCGACCAACGCGCGAGCGTTCCGCAGACGGGCCTGTTCTAACCCTTCGACGGACTGGGGGTCGGCGTGGATGACGTCGTACCCCTCCTCGTAGAGCTCGTCGGCTCGGTCTCCAACCGGTTCGACGACGACGTACTCCACGTCCCACGTCTCCAGTTCCGTGACCAGTGTCTCGCCGCGGGGCGTGAACTGACAGATGACGACATGGTCACGCAGGTCACGCTCGGCGGTGGCCGGGGCTGTCGTCTCGATGGCCTCCTCGAACAGGGGGAACACGAGAACCGGCAGCGCGAGGAAAATGAGCACGACGCCGGTGATGTCCATCGTGATGACCAACAGTCGCATCCCCGTGCTCTCCCACGGTGCGTCGGACCCGAAACCGGTCGTGGTGAACGTCTCGACGATGACCTGCACCGAGTGCAAGAACTCCCGTGGCTCCCCCTCGAACACGGTCATGCCGTAGTCGTAGGCAACCGAGTAGACTAGCATCACCCCGGCCAGTCCAACGAGGTACACCAGCGTCCGTCGCTGCCACGTATCCATCTATCAATACGTAGCTGACGTCGCCTAAAACAGTTCTGCCCGCAACTGGCCACCAGTCCGGCCGACCGACCCACTCACTTATGTATGCTGGCGATGGCTGACAACGCGGTGACAACACTGCCGGGGCCGCTCTCGGAGTGCGATTACACTTCCACTCCGGTTCGACTGGGTTTAAATACTTCCGGACGGACCATTCGACTGCAGTCACACGCTCTTCCCATCCATTTCGGCCCGGGTGTATAACACGTCACAGCTAGTAGCTACGAGTATGCTCTCTTTCGACGACGTGCTGGCGGCGCGCGACCGGGTCGCGGCGACGACCCGGGAGACGCCGCTTGAGTTTTCCCACACCTTCTCCGCGATGACCGGTGCTGACGTCCACCTGAAACTCGAACTGTTCCAGCGAACCGGGTCGTTCAAACTCCGCGGGGCGACCAACCGCATCGCCACGCTGTCGGACGCCCAACGCGAGCGCGGCGTCGTCACGGCCAGCGCCGGCAACCACGCACAAGGGGTCGCGCTGGCGGCCACACGCATCGGCGCCGACTCGACTATCGTGATGCCCGAACACGCTCCCATCTCGAAAGTCAAGGCCACCCGGAGCTACGGGGGCGATGTCATGCTGTACGGCGAGGACTACGACGCGGCCGCAGAACGCGCCCACCAAATCGAGGACGAAGAGGGCCGCACCTACGTCCACGCCTTCGACGACGACTACGTGATGGCCGGCCAGGGCACCATCGGCCTCGAAATCTACGACGCCCTGCCCGACGTCGAGACCGTCGTCGTTCCCATCGGCGGCGGCGGCCTCATCAGCGGCATCGCCACCGCACTCAAAGGTCACGACGAGTCGATTCGCGTCGTCGGCGTGCAGGCCGAGGGTGCTTCCAGCGTGGCCGAATCGCTGGAGAAGGGCCACCGCATCGAACGCGAGGGCGTCGAGACCATCGCGGACGGCATCGCCACACGGACGGTCGGCGAGCGCACGTTCGAGGTGATTCAGGAGCGCGTCGACGAGGTGGTGACCGTCTCCGACTCGGAAATCGCAGTCGCCCTGACCACCCTGCTGGAGCGCTCGAAGACGCTCGCGGAGGGGGCCGGCGCGGTAGCACTGGCCGCCGTGATGGAAAACAAATTCGACTACGCCGACGACGAGACTATCGTCCCGGCGCTGTGTGGCGGCAACATCGACTTGAACACGCTCACGAACGTCATCATGCGCGGCCTCGTCGAGACGGGCCGGTATCTCCGCATCCAGACCGTCCTCAAAGACCGTCCCGGTGCGCTCGACGAACTGGTCGGCGTCCTCTCCGAAGAAGACGTGAACATCTACGCTATCGAGCACGACCGAACCAACCGCGACGTGGCGATGAACGACGCCGAAGTCGAACTGGACCTCGAAACGCGCGGCCCCGACCACGTCGACGAACTGCTGGCTGCCTTGCGCGAACACGGCTATGCCGTCGACGTGCTGGTCTGAGGATTTATACCACTCGGCCGCCCCGCTCTTGGCATGAAAGACACTGTTCACACTGACGCCGCCCCCGCGGCCGTCGGCGCGTACAGCCAAGCGACCACGAGTGACGACCTCGTCTTCACCGCCGGACAGATTCCGCTGACCCCGGGGGGTGAGTTACTGGACGACGCCTCGGTGGCCGACCAGACCGAACAAGCCCTGACGAACGTCGCAGCCGTCCTCGACGAGGCGGGCGCGGGCATGGACGACGTACTGAAAGTCACCGTCTATCTGGACGACATCGACGACTTCGATACAATGAACGACACCTACGCGACCTTTTTCGAGTCAGAACCGCCGGCACGCTCGGCGGTCGGTGTCGACGCGCTTCCGAAAGGGGTGGCCGTCGAAATCGAGGCCGTCGCCGTCCGGTGATGGACCCCCGAACAAAGTCGAGCCTGCTGTGGGGCGTCGTCGCCACGCTCTCGTTCCTCGTCCTGTTGCAGGGATACGAACTGCTGGCCGCCCAGCGCGTTACCATCGCCGCGAAGGCCGGTGTGGCACTGGCTGTCGGTGTCGGTGCGACTGCGCTCACCTACGCCGCCCACGACCGCCTGCCCGGAAACGAAAGCCCTTAACCGACCGCCGACGCACAGTCGCATGCGAGCCAGAGTGGCCGAACCTGGTAAGGCGCACGCCTGGAAAGCGTGTTCCCATTTGGGATTCTGGGTTCAAATCCCAGCTCTGGCGCCTTCTGTGACCGAGAAGCGAAGCGAAGATGAGCTTCGCGAACCCTCGATGCGAACGGGGAACGCAGTGACCCGTGAGCGTCGAGCGAGCCAGCGGTCGCGAAGCGCCTGATGACTGGGATTTGAGCACGCGAATCGCAGCCCCGGACCGGCCGAGCGGAGCGAGGCCGCACGCCCGGAACGTCTCGCAGTCGGTTCAAATCCCAGTCCTGGCGTACCACTTTTCACTTTGTCGGGTGTCCTCGCGAGCCTTCGGCTCGCTGCGGGCACCACTCCTCGTAAAAACTTGGGCAAAAACTGCCGGACGCTCACTCCGTTCGCGTCCGGTGAAACCGCGCCTACGGCGCGGTATGCTTTCAGACAGGCCTGCCCTTCCCCGGGTTCGCGGCATGAACGCCGCTTACGGCTACCGTGGAGCGTGCCGAGAACAACCCGCGTTCTTACCCGCTCCGATAGAACTCCAGCGTGTACCCCTCGGGGTCTTCGACGAAGGCGGCGTAGGCGTCGGCCGGGTCGATTTCGGTGGGTTCCAGTACCGCGGCCCCGCCGGCGTCGATGGCCGTCTCGAACGTCTCCTCGACGTCGTCGACGGTGAAGGCGACGTGGTCGGTGTCGGCCCGCGAGGGCGCGATGGGCGTGGTTCGGTCGGAGTCGTAGCGAAGTTGGAGTGCGCCATCGGTCCCGTCGGCGTCGATGTAGACGTTCTCGACGCCGCTGAGGGTGAACCGATGGGTCTCTTCGAAGCCCAGCTCGCCGTAGAAGTCGAGCGCGCGCTGTAGGTCCGAGACGCAGATGGCAACGTGTGCCAGTTCCATAGCGGGGGTGTGGCCGCCGCGTGAAAATCAGTACCGGTCCGAACGCATTTGTATTTACAACACACGTTGTATCTATGGAGTACACCACGCTCGGGTCGACGGGAATCGAGGTTAGCAAACTCTGTCTGGGCTGTATGAGTTTCGGGAGCGGCCGGGAGTGGATGCTCGACGAGGGCGAGAGCCGTGACCTCATCGAGCGGGCAATCGACCTCGGCGTGAACTTCTTCGACACCGCGAACGTCTACTCGGCGGGCGAGAGCGAGGAGATTCTGGGCGAGGTGCTGGCCGACTACGACCGCGACGAGCAGGTCGTCGCGACGAAGGTCAGGTTCCCCGGCGCGAGCGACCACCGGAACGCCCGCGGGCTCTCTCGGAAGACAGTCGAGCAGGAACTGTCGAACTCGCTCGACCGATTGGGGATGGACACCGTCGACCTCTATCAGATTCACCGCTGGGACGACGACACGCCCATCGAGACGACGCTGCGGGCACTCGACGACGCGGTCCGCCGCGGACAGGTCCGTCATATCGGGGCCTCCTCGATGTGGGCCCACCAGTTCCAGCGCGCCCTCCACGTCAGCAACCGCGAGGGACTGGCGCGTTTCGAGACGATGCAGAACCTCTACCACCTCGCCTACCGGCAGGAGGAACGCGAGATGTACCCGCTCTGTGACCGCGAGAACGTCGGCGTCATCCCGTGGAGTCCGCTGGGTGCGGGCTATCTCACCCGACCACACGAGGCGTTCAAATCGACGACGCGGGGCGTCCACGAGACCGAGAACGCCGAAGTCCCTTACGCCGAGGGACCGGGCAGCCCGGAGATAAACGAGCGCGTGCAGGAACTCGCGGCCGACCACGGCGTCACGATGGCCCAAATCGCGCTCGCGTGGCAGTTCCAGAACGACAACGTCACCGCGCCAATCGTCGGCACCTCCAGTATCGAGCATCTGGAAGCCGCCGTCGAGGCGCTGGATATCGACCTCTCGGCCTCTGATGTGGCGTATCTGGAGGAGCCATACGAGCCGGTTGCGGTGTATGGACACGAGTAGCGAGGAACTGAGCGAAGCGAAGTTCCTCGAAAGCGACGCGGTGACCGAAGGGAACCGCGGAGCAGTAGCGAGGTTCTGAACGGAATGAAGAACCTCGAATTGCGAGCGGCGCGAACGAAGTGAGCGGCCCCCGATTGCCAGCGGGGAGGAACGACTGCCGACAGCGACTCATCAACGCGTCGACTAGACGCTCGCACCGCGAATGATTCCACCGCTGGTCCGGCGCTGTCCGGAGTGCGGGCACGTGAGCTGGAGCCATCGGTTCGCCGCTGTCGCGGGCCGGCGACGCGTCGTCTGTCCGGTCTGTCACACCGAGTTCGAGACGGCCGACGACCCGCGGCTCAATTGAGCGCCGACGGGGGACTGGCGGGCGGTGTGTCGAACCGTATCGCTTTCTACGTGTCGCGTCTTCCAAGCGTATGGACACTGTCGCTGTCGTCTGTTTCGACGGTTTCGACGAACTGGACGCTATCGGGCCGTTCGAGGTGTTTCAGAACGCAGCCCGTGCCGGTGCGGCGTGGGACGTGACGCTGCGGTCGGTCCGGCCCACTGAGACGGTCACTGCCGGTCACGGACTGGCGGTCGAAGTCGACGGCGTGCTGGCCGACTCGACGCCGGCCCTCCTCGTGGTGCCCGGCGGCGGGTGGACCGACGGCGCAGCGGACGGGGCGCGCGCCGAGGCCGACCGCGGCGACCTGCCGGCCGAAATCGCGCGGGTCCACGACGCCGGTGGGACCGTCGCCGGCGTCTGCACGGGCGGGATGATACTGGCGCGAGCGGGCTTGCTCGACGGCCGACCCGCCGTAACCCACGCCGGCGCACTCGACGAACTCCGGACGACCGACGCCGAGGTGGTGGCGGCTCGCGTGGTCGACGACGGCGACGTGCTAACCGCGGGCGGAGTCACGTCGGGACTGGACCTCGCGGTCCACCTCGTCGCCCGTGAGTGGGGTGAGTCGGTCGCCGACGACGTGTGTGTGGAGATGGAGTATGAGCCACGGGGACCGGTCCACCGCGCCGACTGAGACGGCTCGTCGCCGCGATGTCCCGGGGCGGTCACAGCGGGTCGAGTTCGTCGTTCTCGTCGGTGATGAGTTCCGAGACCTGCTGTTCGCGGACGCTCTCTTGTTCCTCGATGTCGGATTTGGCGTCGACCGCCCGTTCTTGGAGGGCATCGACGCGCGGCACGTCGGTGACGTTCGAGAGCAGTACGGCGGCCGAGAGTTCGCCGGACCCCTCGCGGGGGTCGTCGCCGGCCAGCACTTCGACGCTGTCGGTCTGGTCTTCGAGCCACCGCCGGGCGTGTTGGAGCCCTTTCCGTGAGAGTTCCGACGGCGGGCCCGAGACGACGGCGAGCGACCGCTCGGCGGAGTCGACCTCGGCGGGGCAGGTCAGCCGTGCCCGGACTGCCTGCCGGACGACGCCGTGGACCTTCTTGGCGTGGTCGCTCGCCTGTTTGTGCCCGTTCGTCCGGAAGCGGTCGAGCAGGCCCGGTTCGCTGGCCGCGTCGATGTCCGTGCGGGCGTAGGCGATAGTGCTGATGCCGCCGGTCGCCAGCGTCCGGTTGATGTCGCTCGCGTCCATCGCGGCCTCGGAGACCTGCGAGTCGTCGAGCGCGCCGGCGCCTAACAGCGTCGTCACCCGCCGGGCCAGTTCCATGTTGGTACGCTCGTAACCGCTTTCGAGCGAGTCGCCGGCCCCGCGCCACGCGTCGTTGTCGAAGATGATGAGGTTGTCAGTCGACTCCGTGAACGACCGGAGCGACCGGGCCGCGTTCAGCGACGCGCGGCCGCCTTCGTCGGTGCTCGGGAGAATCCCGAGCCCGTACACCGGCTCAGAGTACGTCTCTCGGAGGTGTCCGCTGAGTATCGGTGCACCACCGCTACCGGTTCCTCCGCCCATCCCAGCGACGACGAGGAACGCGTCGATATCGTACACCGGCACGTCGTCCAGCGCTCGCTGGACCTCACCGAGGTCTCGGCGCGTCACCTCCGCACCCAAATCCGGGTCGGCCCCGACGCCGTGGCCCTTCGCTCGGTGGTGGGTCTGGCCGACGAGCACCTGTCTGTCCTCGGGGACGTGGTCGAGTTTCGCCAAGTCGATCTCCGCGGAGTTGACGGCCCGCACGTCCCGGCAGAACGTCCGACCAGTGGCGGCCTCGAACTCCAGTATCGCGTCCGCGACCTTCCCGCCGGCGTTTCCGAAGCCGATGACGGCGATTTGCATACGGGCTCTGTCCGACGGCGCTCTGTTAAGTATACTCAACGTTCTCGGCTCTGCGGTCGATAACGAGGGGTTACGACCGCTTTCGTGCCGGCCGGCGAACGGCCCGAAAACCGGCCGCTGCGCCGAACGAACGCCGGTAAGGTGTGTACAATCCTCGCTGTCGACGAGGCCGCTGCACGCGGCGTATGGGGTCCTCGGGGCAGGCGGGGCCATCTCTTGTCAAGTCTGACCGCTCCGACCGATAGAACTACCCTCGGTGTAAAACGTACTTTACGTGTAGACGGAACTTTACACGATGGCTGCCCTCTGAACCACCACGCCGTATCGACGCACGCACTTCGGCCGCTGATGGGCGGCGACTTCGCCTTCGCTCTGAGCACGCTGGCGGCGACGGCGCTGTGGGCGCTCGGTATCGTCGCGTGGCCGCCGTGGCTCGCCCACCTCGCGTGGTTCGTCACCGGCCTGTACGCGCTCTGGAGCTGTACGCTCGCCGCCGCGAAACGCTAGACTGAGCGAGCGGAGTGTGTGAAGGAAGCAGACGACGAACCGTGGGACCGTCGCCGCTCGGGGCTTTCCGGGGCTCGTACTGCGTGCAGTTCCATCCCTGTGCTGTCACCGTCGTTAGCGTCGTATCTGCCCCTCACTCGGGGAACTCGACGTGGCGTTCCATACCGTCCTCGGCGACGAACACGTCGCCGCCGAAGGCGTCGCTCGCTTCGGCGGCGAGTCGGTCGGACTGGCCAGCGTAGCGCGTCGAGATGTGGGTCAGCGCGAGCGAGCGGACGCCGGCGTCCCGGGCCACTTCGGCGGCCTCTCTGGCAGTAGAGTGGGCCGTCGCTTGCGCTCGGTCGTGGCGGTCATCCGCGAAGGAGGCGTCGTGGACGAGTAGGTCAGCGTCCTCACTGGCGGCGACGACGCTGTCGGTTGGACGGGTGTCGCCGGTGTAGACGAAGGTGCGGCCGGGGCGGGGCGGGCCGACGACTTCCTCGGGCGCTATCGTTCGACCGTCGTGTTGGATTGGCTCGCCGCGGTGGAGTTTCGAGTATTTCGGGCCGGGTGGAATGCCGAGTTCTTCTTCGGCTTTCTCGCGGTCGAACTCCCCCTTGCGGTCGTCTTCGGCCAGCACGTAGCCGACCGACGCACAGCGGTGGTCGGTGGCGATGGCCCGAATCTCGTACTCCGGGCGGTCGAGCACGGTGTCGCCGGCACTCACTTCGTTGATGCGGACCGGATAGGACGGTGTCGTCCCGTTGGCCTCGATGAGTTGCTTGACGTTCCCGCGGGTGCCGGCGGGGGTGTGGATGGCTACCGCCTGCTCGCGGTCGTTGAAGTCGAACGTCTGGAGCAGGCCCGGAATCCCGAGTACGTGGTCGCCGTGCAGATGGGTTACAAACAGGTGGGAAACGGCGAAACCGGTGCCGTAGCGCATCATCTGGCGCTGGGTGCCCTCGCCGCAGTCGAAGAGGAGATAGTCGCCGTCC
>Ga0102942_1000867_pt1 | contig 11565 bp, 10 predicted proteins | sample SalPon2_C_H2O_MG_FD_78171 | JGI IMG/M metagenome (GOLD analysis project Ga0102942, IMG submission 78171) | Salt pond water microbial communities from South San Francisco under conditions of wetland restoration - Salt Pond MetaG R2_C_H2O_MG | ecosystem: Environmental > Aquatic > Non-marine Saline... | reverse complement strand
TCGAACTCGTCGATATCGATGGTTCCACCCGACATAGCGTGGTGTTGGGACTATTGAGACATAGCTGTTCGGCGTGTTTCTTGTTCCACACCGGAGAAGCCCTCCCGCTTTAGCGCGGGGAGGATGGTGAACATCGAGGGGAGCCAAGATCACAGTCGTTCCAGAGGATGTCGTTGAACGCCGACGTGAACTCAAAGCGAAACGTGACCGCTGGACCCACAGGAGAAGACAGACGAAACGTACTCTCTCACTCGCACGGCAGTATCCATCTCCAAGCCCAGATGGCCCATATCAAGACTTGGTGGATCGCCTCGGCGTCAAGCCTCGGGACACTCGACCGGTCTCATGTCGCAGAACGTCGTGCAAGTACCTCGATCAACGCACCTCCACAGACAGACGAAACGGGGGGTGTCCCACCGTCGAAGTGGCTATGTCACCAGAATTCTTCGCTCAAGCGAGTGAACGGCGTTCGGTTCCACGTCTGGGAAATACCGGTGCTGCTGGGTCGTCGCCAACGGGGAGTGATTCCGAGCAAGAACACGTGACACAGTGGGGTGTGTCTGCAGTGCGTATGGAGTGGCATCTTTTCCTGGACACTCTAACAACCGCAAGAACACATGACACAGTGGGGTGTGGGGGACATGATATCGTCGACGCTCAACAAGCGAGGCCATGCTCAACCTGACGCGGCGGCGCGGCAGCACGACGCCGGTGCCGACCGAAGAGACGCCTGACGAACGCCAGCGAGAGGTGAAGTAACTCGGGAGCAATCTCCGAGGTATCACCCAAGCGACCGAAAACGCTTAGTCTATAGTCCACGTACTATAGACTATGTCAAACCCCCCCGCCTCCGTTCAGCCACCGGACACAGGACACACTGCCCACCGGTTTTTCGTCATCCAGGAGCTATTGGGCACCCCAGAACTCGCACGGTTTTACACGGATCTCCTGATCAACTCCCCCACGACAATCACGGCAGCCCGTGAGCGTCAGGACTTCTCCAAGAGTACCGCGTATAAGTACGCCAATATGCTGGAGGAGCTGGGCGTCGCGGAGGAGCTTGACGAGCACCAAGACGGCTCAGCACTCTGGCGTGCCGACCCTGTGAGTGGTGACTGGACCGATGAGATCACTCTTGAATTCGGGCCCGCCCTCATCGCCGTCTACGGCGCAACAACCGTTGACGACGATCTTGAACTCTACGTTGACCGTCACGGAAAGGCAGCGCTAGCACCGGCAGTGATGGGCACAATCACTCATCTGGAGGGTGAGACGACCCGCCGCGGTGTTGCCGACAATCTCGACATTCCCGCAGTCGAAGCCATCGCAGTCACGCAAGCAATTGAGCGAGTCCTTGTCGTCGTAAAGGACTTTGCTCCGACGCTCCGCGACGTTACCTTCGAGGTGGACGTTCACGAGCGAGTAATCGAGCAGAGTCCGTACCAACGCGCCGATGAGTGAGACCCATCCGTCGCCGTTCCCAACAGCGCTTCTCTTGGATACAAGCTTTCTCCGGACCGTCGGTGGCACTGAGAGTGACGCCTATCAGAGCTTCATTCAATACGTCAAAACGGAGGGGGTCCAGTTGTATCTGACCCCCGGTGTCGTAGAGGAGGTTTCGGAACAACGGGGATACATCAGTATCGACTGGGTGGACCGGGCAGACACGACGGAGTGGATCACTCTCCTTGATGCTGTACAGCCGGGAGTCCGGGTTCATGATGGGCCGCGTGCTGGGGAGGTCATGGATCGTGTCCACGAGCGACTGGCAGAGTTCGAGCAGACGCCCCCAGATGAATTACGGAAAACAGATTCGGAGCTCCCAGCAGCGGCGGTAATGCTTCTTGCGTCAACCTCTCATGAGTCTGTCGGGGTTTTGATTGACGACCGAAACGCCGAACGAGCAATTTCTGGTGTAATTGATAATACGTTCTATGATGGACGAGTTCGAATAATTAGCATCTGGGATGCCGTAGAGCATATGCAGTCTTGATACGACAAGCAAGTGTCCTTGGGTGCTTCTCTACAGGCGGAGCGGGCCGAGTGCCTGGGGGCTTGACCTCGAGACGGTTCACAGGAGACTGGGAAACTGTTACGAGAGATATGTTAGGCCGTGAAAGGTGATGGGGAGCAGCCGCCGGGGCGAGTGACACTTGCAGTCATTGTGATATGGTGGGGCGCAGTGAAAATAGCGATAAACATCTTGTCAATACACGGAACAGATTACCGTAGCCAATCGGTACAAGAGATGTACTCATCAAAAGAGCACTATTGACGCTTCTGTGAGAGCCAGTATCGAGGTCCTCACGAAGGTGTGTAGCCTGTTTGGCTACGCGACTACCGGCTGAACAACCGCGTCAATAGCCCCGGTGACTGCTCCTCCATGGCCGTCTCCAACTCCTCTCTGCGCTGTCGTTCGGCGGCTAATTCCTCGCGCAACCGCTCGTTTTCTGCTTCCAGTTCGTCCAACCGCTCGCGAAGGTCCGCCAGCGTTGCATCAGCAACAGCCGGCTCGTCGGATGGCGTCGCGTCCTCGGTCGAGGGGGCCGACCCAGCCGACTCCCCGCTCGGGAGCGTCCACGACGCTCCCTCGCCAGTGTAAAAGTCATCTGTGCCTGCAATCGCCCGCTCAATCGTCCGTTCACCGTAGGTTGCGCCATCAGCAAAATGCACCTCGTCCCACTTCTCGCGCATCAATCCCGAGTCACGGAAGAGTCGATCCATCTGCGGTGCATCACCGCCGGTCCAGAACGCCAGCAGTGAACACAGCGCCATATCTGCCTCCGACTGGCTTGGATAGCCCGCCGTCGAGCCTCGATACAGTCGCGTGAACTTCGCACCGTTAGCGGCCGCTTTCGCGTGCTCAAGCAGCTCGGTGTCGGTCAGGTCGTTCCCCTCGTGGTCGTCAACACGGGCTGCTGTTGGAATCGTGGCGTCCGTGTGGTCGGCCTCGTCGCTCGTAGTGGTGGGTTCCTCGACTGCAACGTACTCCTCGTGGACTGCGGTGAGTGGCTCATCACGTTGCTCGACGGTCGGCGGCGTCTCGGAGAGATGGTCGCCGGTCACGGTGAAGAAGCGACTCGTGTCGTACAACTCCACGTCGCCGTGGCGATTCCGCCCAGCGGGTAACGTGCCGGTGACGATAACGTGGACACCGGTCCCGGAAGGGCTCACCTCCGTGAACGACTCCAGTCGCGTTACGATCTCCTTGGCTGGCTCATCAAGCTGTCCCGTCTCGAGGTCGCGACAGTCGTCTAAATCCACGCCGACAAGTGGGTCGTCGTCGGTGAACACGAAGCCAACCCCACAGCCCGTCGCACTGGCATGCTCGCGAGCAGTCGCGAACGTCGTCCACGTGCTCGCGTCCGTCGTGGACGCATACCCATCAGTCGTTGCGTCCACAGGCACCTTCGTCGGCGTGCCGTCGCGGTCTTCGGCCCGCCAACACACCCACTGGGGCCGCTCAACGAGCGCCGGCGGTAGTGCCGTCTCAGTCGGCAGGTCGGTCATCGCTGGCCTCCACGCGAGTGGCCGGTCGGCGTGTACTCATCGTCACGCGTGAGCTCTGACATCGGCGTCTCCGGGTCGGCGGTCAAGACGGCGTGTTCTTGTGGCAGGGCCATCACCTCCATCCCACGCCACTCGCCGTCCACGCCAAGTAATGCCTGTGAATAACCCGCTTCCTCATCGCCGGGCGTCGCCGTCTGAACGTATCGCATCTGTGGGTGGTTCAGCCCGAACTCGTCAGCCCACTCGGAGTCCATTCCATCGAGCTTGTGGAACTGCTTGATGGCACACTGGTCGAGAATCATCTCGGCGGTGTCGTGTTGGAAGAACTCATCGACCGTCTGTGTCACCAGCCGAATCGACAAATCGTGATGGCGGTGATGGCGAAAGATCGTCTCCAGATACGAGAGCGTCGCGGCGTCTTTCATCAGATACCGCGCTTCATCAATCACGAAGACAACCTCCTTGTCGGTCTCTTTGGCTCGCTCATACACGAGCGTGATGAGCAGCTCCATCAACAGACTCGTCTGGCCACCCAGCTGGGCGCCTTGCTCGGCTAAATCCAGATACACGACCGACTCATCACGAATATCGAACTCGCTGTGGCGACCCAACTGGGCGAACTGGCCGTCCTCCTCGAACGGGCGCAACTGGTCGACGAGCCAGACGGCGTCGGTCTTGATTTTCTCCGCTTCGGCGTCCGTCCGCACGGTGTACTCTGTTGGGGCCTCGGCCATCTCGGCGAGGATATCCAACACGTCACGGACGGTCGGACTCTCGCGGTCGTGGGTATCTACATCGGCCGTGATGCCCTTGCGGTCGTAGGCGGCTGCCAGTGCCGTCTCAAGCGTGGGCCGGCGCTCGCCAAGCGAAACCCCACGACTCGCGAAGACGTTGGCGAAGAAGGCCAGCGCTCGCTCCTGGCGTTCTTTGAGCGGGTTGGCGTCCTCGCCCCGCGCGGCTAACACGTGGTCGGGCGTCGGCTTGATTTCGAGGGGATTCAAGCCGAGGGTGCCGCCGACGGTGATGCGGCGGCCGCCGAGTGCCTCTGTGACGGGTGCCCACTCGTGGAGTGGCTCTAACACGATGCCGATGCGGTCCTCATCCTGTTCGAGCGTCCGGATGAAGTTCTGTTTCGCACTGTAGGACTTTCCGGAGCCCGGATCACCAACGGTGAACATCGCATAGCCGTCGTCGCGGGCGAACGCATCGACGACAATCGGACTGGCGGTGTCTTTGTGAACACCCAACTCAACGCCGCCGTCCTCAAGCAGCGTGGAACTGTGTGGCGACGCGAGGAGGGCACCGACCGCGCCACCGACGGCAACGGAGCCGCGATCTAATACGTCACCGCCGATGGGGGCCGCCGATTGGAGGGCTGGCTGTTGGCGACAGGTCGCCACGACTGGCTCCAGCCGGGCCGGCGGTTCACGGAGGGTCGCCCGCACCGTGTCCACGGCATCACGCACCTCGTCCCGACTGTCGGCCCGGACAGTGATGAACAGCGACTGTGAGACGACCCGTTGGCCCGCCTCAACGGCTTTGTACGTCGCCGTTGCGGCCGTCGCTCGGTCTTGCAGATAGTCGCCACGGACACTATGCTCCAGTTCTGCGTCGGCCTGTAGGTCATCAGCAGCCGCTTGCAACTGGTCGCGGGCCTGCTCCTGGGGGCGGGGGGAGAGATGGGCTGTCACGTCAACGTCAACGCCGGTGTGTTCGAACAGCCCGCTCAGATAGCCATCCTGCGGGTGGTCGGGATACGTCGCAATCGTGAGCGTCGTCACCCACTGGTCGCCGACTTTGGCGGCCCGTGGTGTCCACTCGACACTGTCGGGAGCGACGGCAGTCTGGTGGTGGGCGGCCAGCGTGTCGATGGCCGGGTCGGCTGGTGGTGACCCCTCGGTTTCGGCTGCAAGCAGTTCCCCGAACGTCGGCCCGGTGTCTTGCGTGAGCAGCTGCCAGAGGCGAGCCCCAAGGAGCAGAGATGTGAGTCCACCGACGCCGTACACCAGCAGTCCTGCAGGTGAGACAACCGGCGGGAGGGCATCCACGCTCACTTGGAGTAGCGTCGCGCTCATGCCCCTCCCTCCGTCTCTTCACGGCGAGTCGCAGGCCCGGTCACAGGCGTGTCTGCCAGCAGGCGGTCCGGGTCCGTGTACTCGACGCCGTTCCAGAACTCCGCCGCAAGCACGAACAGTTCCAGCGTACTAAGTCGGCTGCCGTCCCAGCCCGGCACCTCCCCAATCAGCTCCTGTTCGACGGTCGCACAGCGACGCTCCAGTTCGTCATACTGGGCTTGTCGCTGGCGCCCCTCGCTCGTCGTGTGGCCGCCCGCAACGGCCCCGAGGAGCCACCCAACGACCGGGAGCGAGCGAAGGCGAGCGGCGGGCGTCGCCGCCGTTGGCTCCGTCGAGACGGCGCTGGGAGCAACAGCAACGCCGAGATAGTAGTGGTGTTGACGCGTTGCCGCCAGCTCCGTTGGGCGCCGCTGGTGATACTCCTCGCGTAAGGCTGTCAGGACAGCTGTTGACGTGGCTGAGGACTCGGCGTCAAGCCGGGTAACGAGCGACTCCGCGGGGAACGACTGCGTGGTCGTGTACAGCGTCAGTGGGAACGTCAACTCGGCGTTGGTGAACCGCTCGCCAGCGGCTTGGACGGCTTCCCAATCGCCCGACATCGCGAAATCCATATTCGCCGGTGTCACCCGCAGGAACGCCTCCAAGCCTCCGTCACTCCGTTCGAGTACCGCCGCGCCAGGCCAGGCTCGATGAATCTGGGTGAGCGACTGGGTGCGTTCATCCGGCGTGAACGGATTGTAGGCGGCAGCGCCGCCTGCAGTCCCGTCGGTCTCATCGGGCGCTGTCAGCGTGTAGCGTGGCTGCCAGCCGTAGTAGTGGCTGAGATCCCGGAGCCACGTCCAGGCGGTGAGGTGTGGGGGTGCCGCGTACACGGCGATCACACCGATGAGTGCCCCAAGACCGACAAGCGGCACCGTCAACGCTGGAACCGTCACACTAGCAATCACCAACCCCGCAATTGGGAACCCAACCGCCACGCCGAAATCGCCTTCGCGAAGATTCACCAGCGGGACGCGATACGGCTCGCCCAACTGGGACATAATGCGTCGTGTAGCAGCCTCTGAATCAGACATCTGTTAGTAGTAGCCGGGGTCGTTCTCGCTGCGGCGATACGCCGGAACGCCCCCATCGTCGGTAGTTGCGACGCGATCCTGTGTCGTCGTCTCGGTCGTGGCACGCTCGTCGGTCGCCGGCGTCACCTGCTGGACAACTGCGTGGCGAGCGCCAGCACGGGGCCCGTAGCGGGCGGCGGTCGCGGCCACGCGGCGACTGCCGTAGTAGCCGGCGCCGGCGACGGTCCCGACGGTTGCGGCCGTCGTGACACCGCGTGCGACTGCCCTCGCGACGAGCGGCGCCGCATAGCGGAACGTCTTCCACGTGACATAGACGCTCAGTACTGGGAGGGCGATGACCGTCACATACTGGAAAAGACTCTCCGTCGGTGGGGGGAGCCGATTCTCCACAAACAGCAGACTGTACCCGCGAAACAGCAACGCGACCGGCAGCGGCACCACGGCCAGCGGGATGAACCCGCGCACAAAGCGACTGGCAATCTGGCTTACCACTGGGAGGTTCCCATACGCGATAGCCAGTCCGAACGGCATCACGTACAGATACACCAACAACAGGAGTTCGCGCAGGAACAAAATCGCCTTCAACAGCAACATCGCTCCCCCACCGATGCCGGCGAAGGTCAACGTGACAATGGGGTTCATCGCTGCTGTCGGGAGGAGCCGTTTGAGCGCACCGCCAACCTGCCCGATATCTGGGATCAGTCCAATCGTAAATCCATCCACGACGTACAGCGTGAGCACGCCGATCCAGTACCACGCGAGAATCAGGAGAGCACCTGTCCAGACGTGACGACGGGCGTGTCGGGCTTGACGTGGCGACCCGAACATGAAGATGCGGGCGAAGTGGTGGCCTTGGACACAGACGAGCAGAATCACCAGCGCAAACAGCGTCACCTGTCCGCCGACCGTCTGCTGGTAAATATCGTACCACGGCCCCGCACCAGGCGTTGGTACCCCGAACACAACCTCAACACCGCTGCCCGCTGGGTGGGGCGTTCCCAACAGGGCGTTACTCAGGCCCTCATAACTACTCACTAACGGCTCCTGTAACCACTGACTGAGTTGGTCCACGACAGTCTTGAACAGCCGTAGCCCAGCATCGACGAGGGAGAACGGCGCCATCAGTCCACGCTCCCGCTGGTGATACGACACTGTTCGTCTGACTGTCCCTCGTACTGCACTGGTGCCGTTGCTGTCGTTGTTGTGTCACCGGCGGCGGCAGTCACTTCAATCTCGATTGTGCCGGTCGCCGGCATTGACACACAGGAGGCTGCCTGCCCAGCAAATAAGAACGGCAGTGAGTTCGTAATAACCTCAGTAGTTGCATCAGGCTCAACCACGACACCGTCGTGCTCGCCGTCTGCGACGGTTCCGTAGACGCCGGTTGCCTCTGGAATCGTGAGTGGCTCCGTTGGAGCTGGCACGTCACCCGTCACCCGAAGCCCTGCAATGGTCGTTGGCCCGGTCCCCGTATTCGTGATCGTCACGATCGCCTCGGTCCGAGCTGTGTGACCAAGTGACTCCGGCAGTCGGTCCAGCGCTTGTTGACCAACGGTGAATCCCTCGATTGTAAGGTCGGGCCGAAGCGTTACTGACCGCTGGTGGCCGTCGGTCGTCGTGAGTGTGTAGTCGCCTGGCGCATACTGGCCACCCAGTGGCACCGACACTCGCGTTGCGCCGGGCGCAATCGGCGCGGTCTCGACGGCTGTTCCGTCGGGTGCAATCAAACTCAGGTGGCGCTGTTCCTTCGTCGAGGGAACCGTCACAACGAGATTGGTCCCCGACACGTGGGTCGACAGTGCCGTGTCGGTCGTGGTCGCCGAGTCGCCGGGCGACGTTTCTCGGTCGGCACAGCCGGCGAGGGCTGTCACCAGTCCGCCACTCCCAACGAGGAGCTGGCGGCGCGAGAGTCGAGTCACGGCACCACCCCGCCACGGAGCAGCCGGCCTGCCCGCCGGCCCGCATACCAGATTGCGCCTCCAACGAGCGCCAGCTGGACGAGGGGTCTCAAGAAGGCAATCCAGCCGCTCGGTCGCGCCAGCGGGTGCCAGCGAGCGGTCGCTGTCGCGCCAACGTAGGCTGGATCGTGCGTCTGCCATGACCCCGGCACATACCGGGCCGTGTACAGCGACGGGTCGGTCACGGTGACCGTCGCCACGCCCGACGCGTTCGTTGTGACCTGCTTGCCGGCGACGGTGATGGTGCCATCCCGCTCGGTCAGATCAATTGGTGTGCCGTGTTCCGTTTCAAGCGTCACCCGGAGCGTCGCCTGGCTCGCCGTTCGGGCTGTGATCTGTGCCGTCAATGTAACCGGCTGGAGTTGTGTCGACTCGCCACTCGATTCGACAGTGACGGGCACACCACGTACCAAGCCGGTTGCCGTCGGCGTTCCCATCGCGTCGGGTGGCCCTTGGATATGCATCTGCGCTGTCGTCTGATATGGCTCCGTAACGACGCCGACATGCACCTGTGACGGGAGCGTCGGCGCCGGCGACTGCTGGGTCGTCCCCGCCTGTCGCGTGCGGGTCAGCGGTGCGTCTGGCGGCGTGACCTGTGGCTGCTGGGTCGCCGGAAACGCGTGCACGACGACCGGCAGCGCTGGCGATTCGTATCGACGGCTGGCAGTCGCGGTCTGTTCGCTGAGATGTGTCCACGCGGGGTCACGCGCCGTGTAGAAACGCCAGACGTTCTGGACGCGTGCATCGGCGGTGGCCGTCGTGGTGAGCGTTCGCCACGGCTGGGCCGCTGTCGCCGCTACCGCTTCGGTCCCGTTTGGATACACGGCTCGGGCCGTGGTGAGTGTCGGCTGATACGGCGTCACGGCCAGCGTATCTGCCACGGTGACGCTCGTCGTGCGAGTCTCCTCGCGCTCGATGGCGGTGCCGTTGTACACTCGAAACACGTCGACGGTGACCGTCGCCGTAATGCGGGCCTCCAAGCGAAGCGTCTGTGCTGTCGGCGGCAGCCGATAGTCAAGCGTCGGCTGTTTCGTCGCCGCCGTCTCGGCGAGGTCCTGCCCGCCAGCGGCCACCGTCACCGAGGCGACGCGATGGTCTGCCAGCGTGTATTCGATCGTTTCGTTCTCACCGTAGTGTGACTCCGGCACCGCGACGCGGTAATCAATCGCGCCCCGGAGCGTTCCCTCAGGCGCAAGGTAGCGGGTGGTCGTGGTTGGCGACTCGTGGACGACTGTCGCCGGCCCTGCCGTGAAGATACTCACACCGGCGTCACGAATCGGCCCTTCGTCGGTACAATTCGCAGTCGCCGGATGGACCGCCTGCTCCGACCCGCCAAGCTCGAGATCGGCGAAATCGTTGTGCGTCCACGTTGCGGCGGTCGCCGGCGGCGCCGTGAACGTGATATCCGTCCGGTTTGCCAGCGCGTGGATCGCGGTTCGCGACTCCCCGTACGCGTCTCGATACTCCGCATTCGAGATGGCGTCGCTGTCAACGTCGCGACTCCACAGCGTGGCCGACTCATTTTCCGTCAGGCCGTTCAGCTCGGTGCCTGGTCGTGGCGGCCGGGCTGTCGTGGTCGCCGTGAGTCCGCCGGCGATAAGCACGAACAGCAGTCCAGCCGTCACAGCAGTACGCCGGCGCATATTAGAACGGCACCAGGTCAACACACCCGGCAACAGGCAACTCCATCGCGGAGCCGGCCACCGTGAACAGCGGGCCCAACACAAGCAGAATCATCGCAGACCGGAGTGCCGTCCGCTTGTGCTCTTTCAGTTGCGCCTTCTGTTCCCGCCCCAGCGTGAACATCTCTAAGAGTGCTCCACCTTGCCACACGATGAGCAGGCCCATCAGCCCGAGCCCGGTCGTAATCTGCAGGAAGCCTTCGATCATATTCACCAGCGTATCCGAGGTGTCGGCACACACGGGATTCGTCGCCTCTTGAGCGGCGGCGGGGGCGACAGCAACCAGTAACAGCAGCAGCACGGCGGCACTACTCATGTACAGCTGCCGCCGGCTCGGGAGGTATCTCTGTGATAGCATGCCAGCAAGCTACCGAGGGGATGCGTGAGTATGCATGGGCTACAGGCACCCGCACGCCGTGCAACAATCCCGCGCTTTCGTTGTGTATTTATGTTATGATAAATAATTATAAACTAGATTCGCTATGTCGCACCAACTGCTCGCAGATCTCGCCGAGTCACGGTACGACGAGAGTCGACTTGACCGGCTTCGGCTGCTGACGCGGTTGGCGGCCGGCGAAACCGGGCCACAGGTTGTGGAGACGCATCCAGCAGATCCCTCTACCGTGCGGCGTGGCCTCACCTGGGCACGAGCCAACCAGCTTGTGACCGACACGCCGGCGGCGACCGTGCTGTGGCCTGGCCGCCGACTTGCAACCCAGTATCGCAGTGCAAGTCACACACTCGATGATGCCGGGCTGCGGTGTTTGGCCACGGCGTCGGCTCGCCGACAGATTCTCCACCAACTCACCGACGAGCCGGCTCGGAAAGCGGCACTTGCGACCGATGATGGGCCGACGCGTTCGACGGTCCATCGGGCGATTGCGCGACTCATCGACTACGGATGGGTCACACGAACGCAGACTGGCCGGTATACTGCGACCGACACCGGGCAGGCAGCGAGTGATGTGTATGCAACGCTCGCGACCCGCGTTGATCGACTCTGTCAGTACGGGCCCACGTTGGCCGTGCTTCCCGACTGGGCTGTGCCGCCGCTGGATGTGCTGCCGGCGACACCGACACTACTGACCACGGCTGACTCGCGGTTGGCCATGGGCGATGCGTTCGTCCGGCTGTTGCACGCCCACCAGCCGTGTGAACAGGTGCGGTTTCTCGTCTCGGTGTTTTCACCGGCGATCTGTACGGCGATTCGGCCGCTGCTGCAGAGTGACTGCCGTGTCCGGCTGCTGCTTGGCCGGCGTGCAGCCCG
>Ga0102942_1000862_pt1 | contig 11586 bp, 10 predicted proteins | sample SalPon2_C_H2O_MG_FD_78171 | JGI IMG/M metagenome (GOLD analysis project Ga0102942, IMG submission 78171) | Salt pond water microbial communities from South San Francisco under conditions of wetland restoration - Salt Pond MetaG R2_C_H2O_MG | ecosystem: Environmental > Aquatic > Non-marine Saline... | reverse complement strand
CTTTCGTTCGACAAGGCAATAATAAATCAAAATGGGACCCGACAACACGATTCCTTCACCTCGACGATTACATCCATCCCTGTGATAGGATGTAAACCTCTCCGATCACTTATTGGAAGGGTCACCGACGTCGACACTTTTTAATCAGTTCGTATGCAGGATCTGTTGTATGAGTGACCGACTTCAGGAGACATCCCATAAAATACTCGAAGTGTTTGATGCCCCTGACTCTGACGCGAACCAGGTATACACATTTACGACCGACGAACTAACTGCACTATGTCCATTCGAATTCGGAGGGCCTGATTTCTACAGGTTGACACTGCGGTATGTGCCGGTGGAGACATGTTTGGAGAGTAAAAGTCTCAAACGGTATCTGGAGTCGTTCCGCGACGATGAAGTGTCTGCTGAAGATCTTGGCGCGGAAATGTACGAGACACTTGAAGCTGTGACGCAGCCAGATCGATTGTACATCCGGTTAGAACAAGCTCGTCGCGGAGGAATCGAGGAATCAGTCGAATTCGGAGATATCTCGCTACGTAGATCGTCTCGTTAACGGTTTCCGGAACCGAATCATTTCTCGGCCATTGTCGGTTTCCCAGGTGTCACCATCCGTATAGCCGATTGCCCGCCAGAATGCGCTGGCGGGTTCGTTTTTTGCGGCGTCAGCGATCATCTCAGTCATCCCAAACTCTTCGGCAAATCGTTCGGCGAGTCGGCACAAGCGTTCGCCGTGTCCGCTTCCCCGGTAGTCTGGGTCGACAGCTATTTGTCGGATCTGAGCCTCTTGCGAGTCCAAAACCCGCGATTCACACCATAGCATCAACGCCGCAATAACTGCGTCTCCGTCTGTGACATAGTAGAGTCGACGGTCGTCCCGTTCGCGAACCCGTTCGATTGTCGCCTTGTGGGTGAACCAGTGTAAGTCGTTCTTGATTGGAGTCCAGTTAAAGAATTCAAGCACGGACTCAGCCTCAGCTGGGGAAGATACAGTATGGATGTCGTCGGGGAGGGGTGCCTGACCTTCTTCAGCGGTCATGCTTCACCGCCGCCGTGTTGGCTTTTCCGTGGGCGGACTTTGATCATTTTTACTGTTTCTTCATCGTCATCCACGTGAACAGCCTCGCCCACGTTATCGATTTGGCGGACGTATGTTTTCAATCCGCTTCCCATGTAGTCCTGGCTCAGCTTATCAAGCGATTTAATATCCTCCCTGGTGGTGATTTTGTGGCAGAGAATCGTGTCACATTGGGAGAGTACCTCACTATCGATAGCAGATGGTTGCTGGCTCGCAACCACCATCGACAGTCCAGGCTGTCGTCCCTCTTTTACCCACCTGACCAGCGTATCCTTCGCTAAGGATGACTGTCCACTAGGGATGAAGTTGTGTGCCTCATCGATGAACATCCAGACCTTCGGAACGTCAACTTCCAATCCCATCTCCTCGCGGCGGCGGGCATCCGACCGCTGTCGGAAAATATTCCGCGACAGGATGTCGACTACAAGATTCCGCAACCCGTACTGCCCGGGATCTACCACACTTAAATCTAGGACATTAACCCGGTTGCTGTCGACTGTTGACCATATATCTTCGTATTTGTCACCGAAGATATCCCATCGCTTTGCCATTTCAAGTCGGTTGATAAGCGCCTCTTTCGTCCGGTCGCCGGCGCCGCCATCCATCTCAATCTCACTGATAATATCGTCTAAAAAGAACTTTTTCTGGGCCTCACCATCTTCATCAGAGAGATTGCGGACCGCGCGATAGAGCGCGATCCCCATCGGCTTGTTGATATTCAGATCAAACAGTGAGCACCAGTCATTCGGGGACATGTCACTGGGGTTCAACCGAAGTGAATCCACATTGATACCCACCCGGTCAAGCTCGCCAACCACCTCTGACCCATATCGTTTCTCGGGATCTCCGGGGATAAGCAGATTCACAGGGAACTCTTCAGGGGATAATCCCCAATCCCATAGTAAGTCCTCCTGCTCAGTATTCCGATTTGCCATCGTCCAATAGATTCCCATTGGGTCGACTACAAGAGGAACAATATCATAGGTTTCCGTATGAATCTCTTCGATGATATTCCCGAGTGTATAACTCTTCCCTGTTCCACGCTTCCCACAAATCAGCACAGACCGAGCACGCTGAGCGCTGATGTACTCCTCCTCGTCGGATTCGTAGTCTTCACCAATGAATAGTTCCATTTTGTGTATCTCCCTCTATGAGCTCGTGATTTCAATAAACGGTACGAACGACTCTTGATACGAGAGACCACCATGGACCCCCCATTCAGTATGCTGGAAATCACGTGTCATGTACGGATACGCAAGAGCAGTGCGTTGGGTCTCACTGCTGACCCGTTCGGTGATCCCTTTTGATATTTTAGTTGCCCCCTCAATATACCGGGGATGACTATGATCTTCGTCGATGAGCTGCATATCATCAGCTACGTCACCACGCCATAAGATTCCATGGTCCGATGTGAGATAGATCCGGAAGTGGTCGCTTAATTCATCAAGCACCTCATACATCTGATTGACGTCACTGATAATTTCTCCCACAAGGTGGTCGATCGCCGGCTGTTCTTTCCGATTATGGGACTCCTGGTCCAGACCCATCCGAGTAATCTGGATATACGTCTTTGAGTCCAACCCATGATCACGGATCGTGCTGCAGACCTGGTCGAACTCTCGAATACGGTGGATCTTATCTTCATGCATCGACCGGTACAGGTCTGTAGAGAGATCTTCCTGTCCTTTAGACCAGTAAGTGAACCCAATGTGGTCAGTGAATGACTTCATATTTAGCCTCGCGTTGATGGATTGGAATTCCCCGCCATAGATCACGCGACGAAACCCACGAGGAGTAATCGAGACTCCATCCACAAACGCGGGTTCGATTGTCGAATCTCCAATTAAATCCGATTCACGCTCCTGAATCGATTCAAACGACAACCCGTCGATGATCACGAGCGCAACTGCATCTGCCGCCGAATTCCGACGAACGATGCGGTCACTGATCGACGATTGACATAACAACTGCTCTTTCACTCGATTGAAACAATTCCGATCAGCCCAGTCAACAACCGTATTGAGGTCCGCACTGAATGGCGATTGGTCGACTGTAACTTGCGGGTAGTCTACGACATCCTCATCGCTATCAATTACTACGTCGTTCTCAAAGCGGTGGTCCGGGTTATACAGATCTCGTTCAAATCCCTTGACCGATGAGTAGATTGTCAGTTCATCCAAATAGAACTCGGCAAGCGGTGGTAATGAGACTACCACTGGTTGGGTAGCGGCTTCCTCTCGAAGATCATCGAAGTCCATCGGTCTATCAATTCCGGCCCCGACTCTCGATCTGGATGTCCACCTGGTTCAAAATGAACAACTCATTGATCTGCTTGAGCAAGGTTTCAGGGTCTAGATCCTTCTTCTGCGGGTCATTATGATAGGCCATAATCAGCTCTTTGAAATTGATCGTGCGCTCGGACCGGATATAGTCGAGGATGTCCTGCAAGTCCTCATCCTCCGGCGACTGTTCCTGGATGAATCGCCGACCTTTCTTTCGGAGGTCCATTGATTTTTTTCGAAGGGTTTTACCCGTATCCGCCAAAGCTTCTAATTCCTCACTCTCGTCAAGTGGCGCGATTTGACCGTACGAGAACTTAGTAAGATCCGATTGCAGCGACTGTAACTCCGTCTTAGCAACGTCGATTTCTTCATCGACATCCTCCGGCGTTCCCCCGTTAATCTCTCCAACACCGATTATCGTCGCGTATTTGATGTCCTGTTCAGCCTTCTCAAGTCGGCGTTTAGCCTTCTCTATCACCTGTTCGGTAAACTCTTCGTCGAACTGGTCAACCAAACTCTTCTGGGACCTCTCGGGGTTTTCAACATCATACGTCGCCCGTCTGAGACCCTTTGACTTGTTCCCAGTCGCCCGGTGGAGAGCCGACTTGAGGTGATCCTTCTTTTGATCAAACGCCTCCCGTCGTTTCCGAATCCGGCTATTAAACGCGTCCTCGATCGACTCTATCTGTTGTCGATACGTCTCGAAGTTTTGAATCGCGTTCCACGGGTCATCAGTAAGTTGTTCGGCGATATTGTCGATGGTGTCTTGGATTTGATCAAGTTCCTCGATCTTACCAGAGAAGACATCGGCAGACTGTTTGATATTGTTCTTCACGTTCGCGACTTTGGTAGTCAGATTCTCCCAGTTTTTCAGCGATTCAGCTCGGCTATCCAATTCATCTTTTTTGTTCTCGATCTCCGCCAGATCCGACTTGATTGACGCGTGCACGTCTGCCAGTTGTTCTGCATCTTCTATTGACTGGGAATCCTGCTTCGAAAGCGCCGCAGAGAGTGTATCGGTCGCCTCTTGAATCTGATTCTCCAGGTCAGAGTAATCAGAACGGAGGTCATTCCGGATATCATTCAGATTCCCAACAAACCTCACCGCGCCAGTAATGTCGTTTTTGACGTGACTCGGCACGGTTCCCCTACTCAGCGAATCGAGATTCTGCTTCAATTCGTTGCAGTCACTCTTGTACTTCCGGTAAAGATCCTCGCCAATCGTCTGAAGCCGATCAATATCTTCCCTGACATTGACGTCGATTAGTTCGAGGGTTTCGACATCTTCGTCGGTGACACCGTCTAAATCGGCTACCATACTGTCGAGTTTCTCCTCGAGGTCAGGTGGCGCCCGATCGCTATCCAATTTGGTAATGCGGTCGAGTAAATCTCGACACGTTTCGATCTTTTCCTGAACCTCGCCGGCAGAAATATCTGACTTGATGAGAGTCAGCCGATCATACTCATCGACTTCCACCATGCGACGCGCGGCGAGCAAATCAATGATTTGGTCTAACTCCTCTTGACGGTACCCCTGGTCATAAGCTTCCTCCCGGAACTCCTCAAGCGTAAGGTGCTCCTCTTCTTCAAGAAGGTCGACGATATGCTCCTCGAATGGGTGCAGTTTGGCACTTACAGCAGCGTCTTGCCCCTCCCATTTTTCCAAGATTAGCAAATCGGAGTACTGTTTTTTCGCCCTGCTCTCGAAGGCAGAGGTCCCACGAAGACTGAATCGATCGGCCATACCCTTTTTTGTGTCCTCAACAGTGATTTTCCCCTGTCGCATACTGACGGTGTCCAGGCTGTCGAGGAAGTTCCGATAATCATCGAGGAGATCCCGATACTGCGTACTCATTTTGACCGTATTGTATTTCGGGAACAACTTCTCCATCGCGTTGTTGAACACGCCTTCGATAGTCCGTCGACCCGCACGACGAATTTCAAACGGTGCGTTCTGGATGAGTTCTTTATCAAAGACGTGCTTGATCGCTTCTGAAACCAGGCGATCAGTGAGAGCGCCAAGATCCTGTTCTTGACTCGCATCGAGTTCCAGATCTTGATTATCCACGAATGAGATCAAACTCAACATTAGGAACGGCGACACCTGATTCGGGTTCATGGACTTTTGCAGGTTCTGCATCCCCTGCGGAAGTTGATCCAGTGCCTTTGACATATTAAGTATGAACAGGTAGTGGCCCTTTCCAGGCTGGCGGATCTGTGGGGCTGCGCTTGACCGATAATCTAACACGAAGTCGAATGCGACGTCAGGCGTCCCGAACCCGTCCAGAATCTGTGGGTCAGTCTCTTCAACAACGTCTTGGGTTTCATGGGTTGCGACACGGAGCTTCATCTTCCGCTCGGGGTACCGGCCACTAAATGTCCCTTCTGCAACGGCCTCATAGACATTCGGTTCAATCGGTTCGAACCCCTCGGTCGTCCATCCGGTTAGCTTCCCACGCTTTGATTCGAAGATCCCACCGTCTAAGATCCGGTCTGCAAACGCTGTAACCGCGTACTTTGCGTTGATATCATCAGTATCGAACTGTTCCCAGAACTGGCGCAGCAGTTGCTGGAGGAACGGGTCATCTTCGTCATCAAGATCCGAGAGTGTGTAGCCAGTGGTCCGCCATGTCAACACCGGCCCCTGAAGCGTTTTTTGCAGTGCTTCATACTCATTCAGAACACCGTATTCGCTGGCAACAGCGTCCGGCAGGCCCTCTTCCGGATAGACGGCGCACAGCTTGATCACCGTCTGTTCACCAGCCGTATCGACTTCGGAGTGATCTAGCCCCTGTCGAATCGCGGATTCGATCTTCGCGTTCTGATCGTACCGGACACGCCCCTCATAGAACGCATCTGCCAGATCAACCGGGGTGAACGCATCCCCATTGTTGAGATAATCCGTCAACCCGATTCGGATTAAGTCGATGACAGTCCGGGGACCTGCACTAAGATCTTGCCGAACGCAAATCTGTCCGATTGAATCCAGGGTCTCCTCGGGGATTACCTCGTGTTTTTGATGTTCAAAGCGGAACTCTTTGGCGTATCGATTCCAAAGGTTTCGGGGGAAATCCTGGCCGTAGACGGTCTTCAGATTGATTGTGATGTTGTCGTTCTGGAGTCGCTGGATGACGTCCCCTGCCTGAGAGTCAAGTGTAGATTTGGTGGAGTCCGGCATCGAGACGACGAACCCGAACCTATTCGAAATACTCGCCCCTGCTTGCAGGTCGAATACGAAATCCCGGAACGCCTCCTCTGCTTCTTGTCGGCTGTCCGCGCCTTTGAAATACTGTTGCAGTTCGTCAGGGAGGACAACCAGACCGTCATACCCGGCTTCGATCGCAAGTTCCGTACAGTCATTAAAGAAATCGCTGAGCGCGACAGGATCGATTCTGTAGTCGATGTTTGCCCTGTCTTCCATTTCTGAGAGTACTCGCTGGAGAGCGTCACTGTCGATATCGTCGACGCTCTCTTCGAGTTCTTCTTTCAGATTGTCGGCCTCATGTTGGAGGTGTTCGTCATAGATACCTTCGAGTTTGTCAGTGTGATCTGGGGCTCCTCTTTCAAAAACGAATCGCATCCAAGAGTACGTTGCTTGAATCAGGTCCGAAAATGTCCCGAATGTGAATGGGGGGACAACAATAATATTCTGTCCAGTGAGATTAGCCCAGATGTTGACCGACGTACTGGTTTTCCCGTAGCCGAAGGGGGCATAGAGGAACCCCTTGGTAGGGTGGTCGTCATTGAGTAAGCCCTGTTTTAACTTGTCCTCAAACTCTGCGGTATCCCCCATTGAGATATGTGTACTCGCGTATTCTTGATACGAGTCCTCCACAGCGAAAGGGTTGTCCTCAAGATCTTGTGCTGAAAACGTAGAAATAATGCCATCGTCGAGATCAATGAGATTCTTCAAGTCGCTGATTGAGTCGGTGTCAACTTCGCTCATACAACTCTTTCTATACTGGTAATCCAATTATTGTTAAACCCGGGGGTATCTGCCAAGTGACACCGCAATTATAGTCCATCCAAGCTCTCTTCAATTTTATTTGCGTGATCAGGCCCAGGGTCCAAACTGACCCGAGGATACAGTTCTTCAGCTGGCTCGCGGGTGACATAAATCACTCTGGAGATATTGTGTAAATCCATTTTTGCACGAATACGGCGTGTTGCCTTCCGTTTTGGACTACCATGGTCATAGATCACCGACCGGTGGTCTGGGTCCATGTCCATATCGCTCAGATACTGCCAGTCTCCCTGGGCAGCCAGCACCCAACAAGTAACTGTTTTTCCGACACCCGGTGGACCAACCAAATTGATGCGTTTCTCTCCGGCGCACACACTGTTTTTGATTTCCTTATATATACGGCGTTGTTCAGAGGTTAGTAGGTCCTCTGATAGGTTATCTTTGATAAGATTAGAATCACACAGCAATTGTGCTTTAGGTGAGGTCATCGATGGCAATCTCCTTGTTTACTCGGAGTCGAACTCGATAGTCTGCTTCTATTTGAATGAGATCGTACGCGCCAGCGGCTTGTTCGAGCGCACGTTCAATTGATTGTGGATCTAACAATGTGATCACGCCAATGAATTCTATGACTTCGTCAGATAAGTCAAGTAAATCACCATACTCGACTGTTTCGGCGATAATCGGCGATCGGTACACAGTATCAATCGCTAACAAGAGGAGTTCATCCGGTGCTCTGGACCGAAGCGTGATCTGGTTATCATCTAACACCGGCGGATCAAGCCGTTCAATAAATTTCTGATACCCATTGACGGATTTAGTACTGAATGCTCCCGGGTCCTCAGCATCGAATCCAGGACCATCTTCCCGGTCCGATTCATAAATCACCTCATCGACGATATCCTGTTTACGGCCTGAAAATGAATCAACAGGCGCGCTTTTATAAAGGAATTCAGATGTTTTGAAGTAAGACCACGAAATCAACCGATTTGGTCCAGGACTTCTGAAATACGCGGTCGAATAGACCCAGTGAAGCAGTTCAAAAAATAGGTCGGGATCATAGATAGACACCCCAATAAGTTGCCTGCCCAGATCAGATAACTGTTGCTGGTCGTCTTCCTGGACTAGCTCCAAGCTAGTCAGGGTCGGAACCATGTTTTTTGTGTTCAGCTCTCCCAGTTCGTACCCTCGGTCATACGCGTCTTGAACCACCTCCTCTTCAGAATTGTAATTATATTGATCGATTAAATCCAGATAGTCCCGCATCGCAATCGGACGTCTATCGCCCCCTTCAATATGGATCTTCGCAGTCACATGAATGTATTTGGGAACAAGGTAAATAAGCGTACTTACCCCGCTCAATTAATTCCCTCTCGGAACAGCACGGTTCACATTACTTCTAGTCGAGACCTATAGGTTGACGACTTGTCCATTGCGTCGATCATCTCTTTTTGATCCATTTCCTCGATTCGTCGTGACATTTCATGAGTGACGATGAGGTTATGAACGATGCGGGCCCACCGACTATCCCGCAATTGTTCAATTGTTCTACAGAATGGACAACTGTGATTAGCTTCGCTTTTTAAATCTTCGAGCTCATCTGCCCGCAGAACCGCACCACTACGAACTTTTCGATGTGAGGCATTATATCGGCTCTTGAACGGGAAGAACACGTTTCCATAGCCACTGGACCGGATCCAGGCCGATGAGTCGAAACTATCCACGCCAGCCTGCTTCAACAACGGGATGCTGGTTGGACCACCGATTCCAAGGGCGTGGATTTCCATATCAAAACCATGAGCCCGGTCAACGGCCCACTGAAGATTCTCTAATGCCTCCGTTGTCAACATATTCACACCATTATTTTTCCCCCCCGTGCCAAAACTCCCGAAAGCCACCGTCGTTAGGCCTAGTTCCTCGTATGCTTTCAGGCAACGAGCAAGTTGGTCTTGGCTATGTCCTTGTACCACTCCCACTGCTCCATCCCGGATATCTTCTGGAAGACGCTTAAAACAGGTTCGAGAGGCGCTTATTGTCTCATCGACTTTTCGATCGACTAGATCGGAACTATCTCCACCTAAGGGAACATTGTCAGGAAGAACATAGCGATGCGCAGCCTGATGGTCCGCATAATACCCAATCAGGTATTTCAAAAGTTCATCAAACTCAAGATTCCCTGTTTGGACTTCATATCCTCCAGAGTCGTACATCAGCGAAATGTCGTATAAGTCATTCAGTTCATGTATCGTCTCATGGGTTGCATCCCCTGTCGCGATCGGTGTGAAAATAATATTCTGAAGGGGTTCTATGCTACCATACCGGTCAAGAAGTCTAGAAGCAGTCTTTCGGATTTGGCCTCGACTCACACTCAATGCAGCATAAAAATCCATACTAGTCTATGTAAGGGCACACTATGGTTTTCCAAATGAAGCTAACGGTTCGGCTCTTTCTGATGAGACTCGCACATCTCTTTGATATTGGTTGTCTCAGATCCTAATGATGCGCTCAACCTCTTACCGTTTCTTGCGGTCTACACGTACATCCACTTCAACACGAGCCTCAGGCAGTTAGACGTGAAAATCGGCGTTTCCTACAACACAATTTACCGGTGTGTCTAGCGCTTCCTGCAAGCCTGGACGCATCTCGGTTTCATCTCAAATGGCCGGTTGAAATCGACGAATTCTATGTGGGGACGGAACTCAAAGGCCGCGAGCGCGACGGCTGGTCGCGCTCGCGTAGCCTGTCAATGCGCGGATGTGGTACGTTCGCTGAAGACAAGCTTCCTGTATCTGTTCTCGTGGATTGTGGTAGCGGTGAGCAGTACGTGATCCCAGCGAAAGCCGCGACCATCTATACAGACGGCTTTAGAGCGTACGAACCGCTAGAGGAGGACGACGCATTCACTCCTGAATACGCCGTCCACGGTGACGGTGAGTACGTCGATGCAGACGTTCATGTGAACACTTGCGAGAGCCACGCGTCGCTGGCGTGACGGTGGCTCTCGCCGCATCGAGGCATCTCTAAAAATAGACTCGCACCGTATTTCTGAACTTTTAGCTCCGCCGTGAAGTGTTCCGACCCCCCGGTAAGGAAGCGCTGAAAACGATCCTTGAAACTGCGCTATGATTCGCCAACAATCTCCGCCACAAGAACGTTGATCGGAGCCAATTCAGAATTCGTCATATTATGAGGATTTCAGCAAAGCTGGTGAGACTCAATACTTATGTTTGCCCAGGATATTCTTCGAGTATGTCTCAAAGCATATCTCAAGATGACTCTGTATCAGTAAACTTGACTGAGGCCGGCCAACGAACCCTCCACATCGGAGAGGACAACCCCATCCGGATTAGCTCTGGCCACCGCATCCTCCACCACAACGGGAAGTGCTCGCGGCCACACGGCCACAACTACGAGATCACTGTCGAAGTGACCGGCAACCTCACCGGGGAGGGCTGGGTCGTCGACAAAGGCGATGTCACAGATGTCATCGAAGCGTGGGATCACCGGTTCCTCGTTGAAGAGGGCGACCCGCTCGTCGATGCGTTTGAGGCGTCAGGTGATGGCGACGCCCTCGTCGTTTTGGACCACCCACCAACAGCAGAGGTGATGAGCGTACTCCTCGAACAACGTATGCTCGACGTGTTCCCGGACACTGTCTCAGACGTTTCGGTGTCGGTGAGCGAAACTGGCGAACTCTGTGCGAGCTACTGATGCCGGTCGCAAGTAATGTGGAGGAACCCACAACGGACGCTGACGCGGCTGGTGAAGAACTCCCTATCAACGAGGTATTCTACTCGTTGCAGGGTGAGGGAACGCTTGCTGGCGTGCCCTCGGTGTTCGTGCGGACATCTGGGTGTAATCTGAGGTGTTGGTTCTGTGATTCGTACCACACGTCGTGGGAACCGACCGGTGCGTGGCGCGACGTCGATTCTATCGTCGAGGAAGTTCAGTCACACGAACAAGTGAATCACGTCGTACTCACGGGCGGAGAACCACTCATTCACGACGGATCCGTCGAACTCTTAGAACAGCTCCACGCAGCGGGGTATCACACGACGGTAGAGACAAATGGGACCATTTATCAGGATGCGCCAATCGCTCTGGCGAGCATCAGCCCGAAGCTGGCGAGCAGCACGCCGACGCCGGACCGCGACCCTAAGGGCGACGGCGAGTGGGAAGAAATGCATGAAGAGAACCGGATCGACATGGATGCGCTCTCTCGCATGGTGGATGCGTATGAGACGCAGTTGAAGTTCGTTGTG
>Ga0102942_1000860_pt1 | contig 11593 bp, 19 predicted proteins | sample SalPon2_C_H2O_MG_FD_78171 | JGI IMG/M metagenome (GOLD analysis project Ga0102942, IMG submission 78171) | Salt pond water microbial communities from South San Francisco under conditions of wetland restoration - Salt Pond MetaG R2_C_H2O_MG | ecosystem: Environmental > Aquatic > Non-marine Saline... | reverse complement strand
TGGCGTGGTTCGTGATATTCCTTTTCTCCGTCGCACTGCTCGCATACCTGGTAGGACCGGTGAGGCAGAGGAAGAGCTGGAGGAGCAGATTGAGGAGCTTGAGTAGTCAGGCCTTTTCTGGCTTTCAGGGGTAGGGCATTTTATTCTTGCTGTAAGTATTCTTTATTTAGTGAAAACCCTGGATAAACCGGTTTTTTGATTAAGAATGGAGAATTTCAAGAAGATGCTCTGGTGGCTTATCGGAGGTACCAGAGGTGGAGAAAATCGTTTGAGAATAATCAGGAAGCTGGAGGATAGCCCTATGAATACCAACAAGCTAGCGGAAGAACTTGATCTAGACTACAAGACAGTGCAGCACCACCTTGACTTAATGAAGAAGCACAACGTAATTACAACCATGGGAGAAGGATACGGCAAGAACTTCTTCCTCACAGAACAGATGGAGGAAAACCTTGACAAGCTCGACCAGATACAGGAAGAAGCAGGTGTAGAACTATGAAAGCCAAGTCAGAGATGAAAGCAGTAATCGTATTCAGCATAATAATAGGCCTTATATCCGCACGACTGGTCCAGCAGGCCATCTTCGCACCGGAAACCTACGTCGAAGACGCCATAGTCATCAAAGTATTCTTCTCCTCAGTGAACGCAATCCTCCTCGCAGGCCTTGTACTTAACTACACTCAGATCTACAGGGATATGCCGACACCAACTTCTAGGATATTCCTGATATTCAGCTTCTCACTCATGCTGTACGCACTATCAGCCAACCCGGTAGTACACCTCATGTTTGGCTACAAGTTCATCCCGCTCGGCCCGTTCACATACATCCCGGACCTGTTCGTAACAGCCAGCACAGTAACAATCCTCTACGAAAGCTACAAATAAAGAAAAACAGAGGGTTCAAGGCCTGATACTTGCAATTGGGCCTGAATTGGGAGCTGTTTGGGCCGGAGTTCGGAGTACCCCTTTTAAATCGGAGAGCGATTGTATAGGTAGAAGGTGTACAGAAAAAATGCTGGAAACACTACTGTCCGAAGAACAAAGGCGAAAACTTAACCCCTCAACAAAGGCCCAGAAAGGAAAGAAACTCGGCAAATGCGTCCTCTGCAGCGAACGAGTCAGAACCAATCAAAGATACCTGACCACAAGCGAAGGCTATACGCATAAAGAATGCCTCAAAGAATGGAGGAAAGGATGAGCCAGGCCTTGTTACAAGGACTGGTGGTAGCCCCGTCCGAGATTTGAACCCGGGACCTCGTCCTGTTTGGATTCGAAGCTCGTGAACTCGCTTCTCAAACTCGCTTCATGGGGGAATCGAGTATTACCAAGGACGCGCTCTACCGCTGAGCCAACGGGGCCTGACCTTTAACCTGTATTTAGATGGGTTTGTATAATTCTAATAAAGGGTTATGCTGGTTAGGCCTTGCCGAGATCTGAGTAAAGGTTTTCCACACGTTTAGAGGAGGGTTAAGTGTTAAAACTGTGTCTGAGGAAATTGTGGAAGAAAAATAGGTTACAGGAAATGTGGACGGTTAAAGGGGTTTTTAACCTGCGAACTGTTCGTTCTTCTTCCTTAGATCAGGGTAGCCGCATTTCCGGCAGCTCGTGTTTTCCGGGTCCTGAGTCTTGTTCTTAGCATTGCATTTTCTGCAGACATAGATGTCCGTAAATACTCTTTCTTCGGCCTCGTCAAATCTCTGTGCCATTTTTATTCACCTATAATAGAATCCTTACCGAAATTTTAAGTATCTGAAACCCCCCAACCCAGTTATGCCGCTTAACGAGGCAATATTCCTCAAAATACAGGCCCTCACAGGAGTAACAGTCATCGACCAGGTGATGCTCTTCCTGGCAGAGGCCTTGGTACTGGCGGTACCGCTTTCAATGATCTATCTATGGTTCTCAGGCAGGGAAGGAAGAGAGGACGCAGCCTTCACCTTCGGAACAACATTACTTGGAATCGCGGCTGCATACGCAATAGGTCTTCTCTACTTCCACGAAAACCCTTCCGCAACTTACGAGACACTGGTGTCACACCACCCTGAGAACTCCTTCCCCAGTCAGCACACCGCAGCACTTTTCTCCGCAGGCCTACCACTGATACTCAGAAAGAGAAAGGCCTTCGGCTACCTTCTGACGGTGGCCGCGGTAATCACAGGTTTTGCACGGGTATACGTCGGCGAGCACTGGCCTGTTGATATTCTCGGAGCGTTTATCGCATCCGGTATAGGCCTTGCAGTAGCGTACTTCTCATGGAAGCCTCTTGAACCTGTCTGGCGGCCTCTACTTGATTTCTATGAAGAAAAGATTCTAGATTTTCTCTAATTCCCACAGCCCTCCCACGACAGTTTTTAAATATAGGCCCTGAATTCAAGCGTGAGGACTCACAATGAAAGGTGAATACGATCATCTCCCAAGTAAGGGAGAACAACCAAGTTTCGAAAGATAATCAAAACCTTCTAGATAACTTTAGCTCCAGCTATAAGGCCTCCTCAACGAAAGGTGGCTGTGTTCACATGTTCCTGTAGATTGGATTCGAAGGGAAGAGTTACTTTACCTTGCAGAATTAGGCAAAAGCTAGGTCTTGAAGCCGGCGATGAACTGGAAATTTCTGTCAGGGGCTCCAAAATAAAGAGAAAAGAGGTCTCAAGTTTTGATGAGGCAAAAGCCTTCATCGAAGATTTCTCTGAGGTCAAGAGCTTTAGTTTCGACGGTGAAGTTGTGGAGGTGGTAGTCCGTGGTTAGTTCTCAAAGAGTTATCGGTATTCCTTGGAAGGGTAGAAACTTTGGTAAAGCTGCGGAGGAAGTTTTTCAAGATAGTTTCTATGATCCTGATTTCCTAGCTGAACAGTTTAACGGCAAATCCAAAGAAGAGGCTAAAAGTGAAAATATCAGTCAGGAATTCTTAAATGAGGTTTCTAAACCGGGCTGGAGCAGAGTCGGCAGGTTCAAGGGTACTGGACGTGAAAGCCCAAGGTTCGGATTCGATAGCGCAGAGACTAGGCAAGGATTTGTACAAGGTTATTCTGGAGATCCTTTCGACTCTGATTATGATGAGGTTTACGTGCCGGACGATAGAGGGCTTGAGGCTTCTATCAACTCACCTGTATTTCTTGAGGAGTATCAAAAACCATCCTCAGAACAGATTTACCTGGGAGGAAATTCTAAGAGTCGTGGAAGAGTTGACTTGGGAGATATCCTTGAGGACCACGTAGATGATTATGAACCAGGTGAAAGGTCTGGAGAAGGCGTCAGCCTTTCAGCTCTAGTCTCCGAAGAACTTGAAGACAAAGAAGTAGAGAAAGTTTTAGTCTCGGATGATATTGAAGATATCTCGATCTCAGTAGGAGAGTACGTCTGGGAAGATGTCGAATATGAGACCTTCAGAACTTATGCTGCCAGGAAAGATATCGAGTACGACGATGAAGAAGAACTGATAGGCATTGAACCGGAGGTAGCTGGTGTTTACATCATCGATACTGGAGGTACAGCGAATGAAAATGGCTTGGATTATGAAAGAGTTGCAGAGACAGGTCTTCGCCGCTGGACGCAAACTTCGGAAAACCGGTATAAAGAATTGGAAGGAATTCAGGCCTAGAGGAAGATAAAAATGAGCATCAACCTGGAAAGTCTGAAGGGGACGTACGACAAATACCCTGAGGAATGGGCAACATGGGAATACTTGATTGAAACAGTTGAAGAGACAGCGGAGGAGTTCGGATTCCGGCATATAGATCCTCCAAGCATCGAAAGACAGGAACTCTGGACAGAAAAAGAGGAAGACAGCGTAACAGATGAGATGTACGCCTTCACAGACAAAGGTGACAACGAGATCACTCTTGTTCCTGAACAGACTCCTACAAGGGCGAGGTTGATCCAGAAACGGAAAGACCTCAAGACTCCGGTCAAATGGTACAACACTTCCAAGCGCTGGAGATACGAAGACGTCACCAAGGGCCGTGATAGAGAGTTCCTTCAGGGAGACTTTGATATCTTTGGAATCGAATCTGTTGAAGCAGATGCGGAAGTCATCGCCACCGCAGCAACCATCTACAAGAAACTGGATCTAGATGACAGGGTAAAGTTCCTGATTAACGATAGAGCTCTTCTTGAATCAATTCTTGAAGCACATGGAATCGAGGAAACAGAAGCAGCGATGAAAGTCGTCGACGACAAGGAGAAGCTTTCACGCGAAGATTTCCTGAAAGACCTTAAGGAAAGAGGCCTTGACAGAGAGGATGCACAGCAGGTAGATGAACTCACTGATATCTCAGGTCCAATACTGGAAAATATTGAAGAACTGAGGGAGAAAGCTCCTGAAGAAGTTCAGCAAAGAGTTGACAGGATGGAATCTCTGGGAGAGGCCCTAGAGAGTTACGGAGTCGCAGATATGTGCTGTTTCGACCTCTCGATTGTACGGGGACTAGCGTACTACACAGGTCTTGTGTTTGAGGCGTTTGACTCTGAAGGGGAACTTAGGGCGTTGTTCGGCGGAGGCCGTTACGATGAACTGGTCGGTACTTTCGGAGATCAGGAGGTTCCGGCTGTAGGTTTCGCCTTCGGCTACTCGCCTACAATCGAGCTGCTGAAGAAGGAGGACCGGTACCCTCTCAAGAGCGTTGAGACAGATGTCTATGTTCTAACAGTCTCCGAATCGGTGAGAGATGTCGCCATCGATTATGCAACCAGATTAAGAGAGGAAGGGCTATCTGTGGAGACTGATCTTGCGGGAAGAGGCTTTGGCGGCCAGCTTGGATATGCGGATGACATGGATGCGAAAAGAGTCCTGATCATAGGAGAAAGAGATCTTGAGAACGATGAAGTCACTATGAAGCACATGGATTCAGGAGAAGAAGAGAACCTGGATAGAGACAAGGTAATCGAACACCTGGAGTCAGAGGATTTTCTCTAGAAGGCCTTCAGGCGAACTCGCCGAGGTTCTTCTGCTGCTCCTTTCTTTCCTCCTTATAGAAATTGTACTCTCGAACTATCCAGCGAGTCAGAAGATTAACTAAGGCCTTGATCTGTCTATCATCCAGTTCCCTACCTGCAGGCATTCTGTGGGCCCGTGAAAGCTCTTTTCTTGATGAAACATTGCAGGCATGCATGGCCTTGTATACAGGGTTTCCTGCTGAAGGAGTCTGCTGGCCATCGTTATCAGGCTGCTCTCTTAACTTGTTCTCTACTATTCTTCGGGCCTGATCCTTGATCTCAGAAACTCCCTGCTCTTCAATCAGCCTGATATCTTCCTCTGTAAGACGAGGCCTCGTCTGATCTCTTCCCGGGAGTTTTAACTTTCTCATATACTATTCATACTTTATGAATGTTTTAAGCGATGGAGGTCAGCTATAGCGTTTATTTTTAAGTTTTCCATAAACCTACGTAATTATGCCTTACAAAATCGGTCTAGTTGGAAAGCCCAGTGTAGGAAAATCCACATTCTTTAACGCAGCGACAATGAACTCGGTCGACGAGGGAAACTACCCATTCACCACGATCGATCCTTCCGTTGGAGAGGCCTACGTACGTGTAGACTGTGCGGCTCCGGACTTCAACGAAATCTGTGACCCAAGAGTAGGGTTCTGTCACGAGGGCACCCGGCACGTACCTGTTAAACTAGTGGATGTAGCAGGTCTGATTCCTGGAGCGCATGAGGGTAAAGGCCTTGGCAACAAGTTCCTGACAGATCTCAACGAGGCCGATGTCCTTGTTCATATCGTTGATTTCTCCGGAGAGACAGATATCGAGGGCGAGCCGACAGAGGGTCACGATCCGAGAAAGGATATCGACTTCCTTGAGGAACAGCTTGACATGTGGTACCTGGAGATCCTGGAGAAAGGAATTGAGAGATTCGAGTCCAAGAGCCGACAGCAGGACGTGAAGCTGGAGGAAGAATTAGCGGAGCAAATGAGTGCGTTCAAGACGAACAAGAACGAGATAAAACAGTTGATACTACAGGAAGGCCTTGAACTTGATCCTGATACCTGGGATGAAGAGGACAGAAATGATCTGGCACGTTCAATTAGAAAAGAGACGAAGCCGATGATTATCGCGGCGAATAAGATGGATACGGAGAAGGCCCAGGAAAACTACGATGAGATCACTTCGGATCCGGAGTACGAGCACCTTGACTTTGTTCCGGCCAGTGCTCACGCTGAGAAGGCTCTAAAGAATGCTGCTGAGCAGGATGTAGTTGATTACTATCCTGGCGATGAGGATTTCGAGGTCCTGACAGATGATCTTCCTGATGAGAAAGAGGAAGGCCTCGAGAAGATAAGAGACTTTATGCAGGAGTACGGCGGTACAGGAGTTCAGGAGGCCATGGAGACGGCCTTGTTCGATGAACTAGGGGTTATGGCTGTCTTCCCGGGTGGAGCTGATGGTCTCGGCGATGAACACGGAAATATCTTGCCTGACTGCTTCCTGGTGCCGGAAGGTGCTACTGCAGAGGACTTCGCTTATACTATCCACAGTGATCTAGGAGAAGGATTCATTAACGCTGTTGATTGCCGTGAGAACCGCCAAATCGGGGCGGATCACGAACTGGAACACGGCGATGTTATAGAGATTATATCCGCTAACTAGAGGAGTTCATCAGTTTCCTGAATGAAAAGGCCTGTGTCATGGGTCAGCTGATCGGTTAAATACTGAGAAACCGGCCTCGTACTCCGTACCGTCAGACCCTGAAGCTGTTGTTGTGCCTGATGCAGATGATTCTTTACTGGTGATGGCGAACTCGTCGTCGGAGGTGTGTGGCCCATCTGCTACAGCAACAGAAGCTCCTGCGAGCATGATAGATGTGATTAAAAGCAGTGTTATTTCTTTCGTAACCTGTATTTAGAAGCCGGAAATTTTAAAACAGCAGGAGGTTGTTAGGATAGAACCTAACTAGATGCCTTAAAACGCGGTTAAAGGCCTTCAGAACTGTTATGGGTGTTAAATAAATTGGTTGAGAATGTTGGCCGGGTTTTTTACTGGCTGCCGGCTTCCTGTGTTTCTTCGCTTCTCTGGATTTCTGCGTATCTTGGACAGACTACAATCCATTCTTCGTCGACTCCTGCCATGTCGCCGTCGATCGATTTGACGGTCTTTTTCAGTTTCTTGACTGCTCTCTTCAGGTTGGTCATATCGGTCTCTTTCAGAGGCCCGATGTTAACCCATACTATGTGGTCGTTGCGCAGGTGTTCCTGTACTTTTTCTACGTCATCGTATTCTTTCAGTGTTTCTGCCTTGATTATTACTTTACTATCGTTTTCCGACATGTTTGCGTCAAGTTCAACGAAATCGTCTTCTACTACTTCGGCGTTGTTGTCTTCCCCTTCTTTTTTCAGAAATCCTAGCGGCATAATTTAATTACCTCTTGGTTAAAATTTGGGTCTCTGGAACTTTTATACCTTTTCAAAGGCGGAAGCAGTTCTGAAGTAAAATAAGTAAGAAATTTAGTCCCCCAGGCTTTCAACCTTGGAGGCCAGGTTCCATATCTCGGTCCTGGTATGCTGCTTGATGTTAGGATCGTTGCTGATCTGGTCAAGCAGGGATGAAGCAGTGTTAACCCGTACAGAAAGCTCCTTGTCCTCCTCCTGAAGCGTTTCAACGGCTTCTTCAAGTAGGTCGGAGATATTTGACGGGACGCCATCTTTCTCGGCGAGATCCCTCATTCTGTCGGTAACTGCATCTACTGATGGCATTATATCACCATAGAGAAAGGCCGATTACTGGCCCATGCTCTGAGTGATCTGGCTCTGAGCTTCCTGAAGTTTTTCACGTAGCTCTTCTTCTTTACTTCCAAGTCTTTCGTTTCTTGCTTCGAGATCTTCTTTCCGGTCTTCAAGATCGTCCTGAAGCTGATCCCGGTCCTTTGCTACGAGAATGTTACCAACTTCCTGGTAAACTTCTCCGTCTTCGTCTTTCTCAAGTTCTTCTAGAGATTTGCTGATACCGTCTAGTTCATCCTGTGTTTCTTCTTTCTGTGCAGCAACTTCCTGTAGCTTCTGCTGAGTTTGCTGCATTTCCATCATCATCTGCTGTGCGTCGTCTTCCATAAACTAAATCACCTAATATAGTTTTTTAACCAGGCTTGATAGCCTGAATACTGTATCGGTGCAGCCTCTTAACGGGCCTATACCGTCTGCCTCCACCTGGACAACCAGTTTATCGTTCTCAGCGTCAAGCTGGTACTGGACTTTCCGGTTGCTGTCCAGGCTCTGGGCAAGTATTTCTTTGTAATCTGAAGGCCTTTCCGTATCTATCTCTACCTTGGAGTTCATACTGCTTCTACACGGGTAGTGTCTTCAGATCTCATCTTTAGGAGTACTCTGTGGCTGCACTTAGGGCAGATCACTTTCTCGTTGACGGGGTCGATGTCAACTTCTTCCTCGCATTTGACACATTTGTAGGCAGTCATTCCTCGATCTCCTCTTTAGCTTCCTCAAGCTCTTCCATGCCGCCTTCAAGCTCTAGAGCCTTATCCAGCATTTCTTTTCCGCCTGTATCTTTTCTGTAGGCTCCGCCGGCTACTACTTCTCCGGTCTCCTTGTCTTTCCAGATTCCTGCGGCTACTCTTTCGTAATCTTCTTCTCCTTTTTCGGCCTCGTCTACGTTTTTACGAATCCTGTTTCCGTAACGTGAACCGAATCTTTTGGATGATCTATTTTCAGCCATTGTTTATCACTTTGAATAAATGTAAAATGTGAGAAAAGCTTTTTATTCTCCCCATCAGAGAACTGGGCTTTTCCCACGCAGAAAGGGTGTTATTTCAACCCTTCAGTTGCAAGCTTCCTCTAGAAGCTCGCGAAGTTCTCCGGTTTTCTCCTGGGCCTTACTGATTGTCTCCCTGATCTCTTCCTGACTGTAAGGCTGTCGCTCTCCTTTCTGCATCGAGACAACATTCCCATCCTTCTTGATGGAAACAGTCAATCGAGCATCAAGAGCCTCTTCCTCTTCACGGGAGGTATCCCAGAGAAGCTTGTCCTCTATCTTCCGGCCTGTAACTGTAACAGGCTCGTACTGCAGAGGAACGTCCATAGCCTTCTCATCTCTGTTCAGGCCTTCTTCCTCATCGTACTCAGGGATAAATCCTGTCTTGAGAGCTGCAAGCGCTCCAAGAGATGCGGCGTCGATCAGGTTGCCATCATCGTTGAGAACGTGTACGTCAAGGAACAGGGTGTAAACCTTCTCTCCCTCTTCAATACATAGCTTCTCCAGATCGACTGCTTCGGCCTCACGGATTCCACGGTCGACTACTCTTGCAAGCTCGACTCCTGGCTCCTGTGGAGGGCCTGACTCGTATTCGCGTGCTGCCATCGGTGCAAGCTCCGCGTTGGTGACGATGGTTCCTTCATCAGGTCTGTCGTCGTAAGGATCCTCTACGTCGACTGAGAGCCCTACAAGTACCTGGGTGTTTCCTATTGTTACTTTTGCGGATCCTTCCGCGGTTTCACGTACCCAGTTAGGTTCTATCTCTATGTCTCTGTACTCTTCTAGTTCTCTGTCGTCAAGTCTTTCCTCGTCTCCGATAATCTTTCTGATCGTCTCTTCGTTAATCTTCATTATTCTTCACCTCTGATTGCTTCGTAGTTTTCTACAACGGTTTGCTTCTGCTCCTCGTAGAGGTCTCTGCAACCTCTCTTGGCGAGCGAGATACAGTCATCTACCTGTTCCTGTGTCAAGTCTCCGTCCATCTGGAGGAGTGTGATCTCGTCGGACTCTTCCTCGTCCTCGTAGTTGATCACTGCGACAGGGATGTCTGCGTTTCCTTCCTTGTCCTCTTTTCCATTAACGTCAAGGACAGGGGTATCGTCGACTACTCCTGCAGCCATCGCTGAAACCATTCCCTTCATAGGGATGCCAGCGTCGGCAAGTGCAAGGGAAGCAGCTGTGATTCCTGTGACTCTTGTTCCTCCGTCGGATTCCAGAATCTCCATCGAAATGTCGATTCCGGCCTGTGGAAATCTCTCCAGTTCAAGTACTGGCTCGAGAGCTCTCTTGGCTACAAGGCCAATCTCTTTCGCTCTTCGGTTCGGTCCAGGCCTCATTCTGTCGTCTACTGAGAATGGAGCCATATTGTAACGCATCTTGATTACTGCACGATCTGATTCCTGCAGGTGCTTCGGGTGAAGGTCCTGAGGGCCAAAGACTGATGCAACTACTCGAGTGTTTCCACACTCTACCATTGCGGATCCGTCGGCCTCGTCAAGTACTCCGATCTCCATCGTGGTATCTCTGTACTCGTCCTTCTCTCTGCCGTCTACACGTTTTCCTTCTTCGTCAAACCATTCAATATCTTCCTTTGATGCTGTCATTATCTGTCACCTTCTTTCTCTAGCTGATCGTCAAGCCATTCTGCCATTCTGTCGGTTAGGCCCTGTGTATGGGCTTCACGTTCGATCTTCTTGATCGCTCTTACTGCAAGGTTGGCGTGGTCGCCTTTGATCCATACCTGGCCATTCTGGCCTACGATTATGTTGCAATCGGTCCTATCATTAACCTGCTGTACCATTGTACCGCCTTTTCCGATTACACGAGGTACCTTGGCTGGTGCGATCTCTATTACTCGGCCACCACTCAGTTTCTTACATCTGCGGTCTTTCATCGAAAGATCTACGTCCATTGACTCGCTTACCGAGTCAATTTTGACAACTACAGTATCTCCTACATCGTAGAAGTCTGTAAGATCGTCCTCGTCCAGGTCAACGTATTCTTCTGTTGCATCGCTGATGCCGAGTGTGCCGTCGTAAGGCGAATTCAGGTCGATAGTCCATCGAGAGTAACTTACTCGAGAAACCTCTCCGATCACTACGTCGCCTTCCTCAGGAATATATCTTCCCGACATAGGAACAACTTCGACACCCTGACCGCTGTAACGTACAACACCGATGCTTTCTGAATAGATTTTATCATTTGCTTCATAGGTGCCCTGGTTAGCGTAAAGGTTGCTTCCGTTAAATAGGACGTCTCCAGGAACAACTAGATCATTGTCTTCTTTTACACGTGACATATTATCTTACCTCTAAGTCAAACTCCACAAAAAGAATGCGGTTTATAAATAGAAACACTCGGGCAATCTTTAAATACTTGATCTACTCGCGAAAGGTCTCCACCGAGGCCCCGGAAAGAGACTCAAGCCGCTCAGACTCGATGCTGAAAACTGCTTCAGGAGTCCCTGCAGCTGCCCATACAGTAACCTACCCGAGAAGATCATCGTCCATTAAAACCTGGAGATCGGATGTCAGAGGAGGCACGCCACCGATACTCCCTCCGGTAACATCATTCTCCCTGTCAGGAGAGGCCATATCCACGGACTCGGAGTTAGTTCTTACCGCTACCATCTCAGTATCTACACTGTTAGCTCCACTGCAGAGAACCCGGCAGAGGCCTTGACCTGTTTCGAACACCAGGCTTTTCACGATCTGACCTATATGAAGATCATAGATCTTCGTAGAGACGAAAATCACGGGATTTTCGGATCTTTGCATCCGATTGCGTTGGCCGCATCTTCAGCAGTCTTTGTTCCTTCAGGAAACTCTTTGATCTCAGGTGTGAAACCGTGTTCTTATTCGGCCTCTTCCCTGAATCTCTCGGCACTTGGATGCAT
>Ga0102942_1000857_pt1 | contig 11610 bp, 10 predicted proteins | sample SalPon2_C_H2O_MG_FD_78171 | JGI IMG/M metagenome (GOLD analysis project Ga0102942, IMG submission 78171) | Salt pond water microbial communities from South San Francisco under conditions of wetland restoration - Salt Pond MetaG R2_C_H2O_MG | ecosystem: Environmental > Aquatic > Non-marine Saline... | reverse complement strand
GTCGAACTCCGCCCGCTCCTTGCCGTCCATCTCGACGATAGTGCCGTCCTCGACGGTCACGCTCGGCTCCGGATCGTTCGGGCTCTCCATCGCGACGAACCCGACCTCCGGCCACTCGTTGACAAACCCGTCCTCGGTCACGGCTCGCTCGTCGAGCGTCTCGAAGCGCTTCGAGCGCTTACGCGCGCTCCCCTCGAGCTCGCCGCTCCCGTCGGTTCGATGTGAGTCGTTGTCAGACATGCAGAAGAATAGTTTGATCGATGATGGTATATAATTTGACCTTTGTCATACTCGCGAAGAAAATGAAACGAATACTAGTACAAGTTTGATTGAACAGCATCGGGTGAGCGATGCGCTCTGCTGTACACTGTTTCGGTATGTCGGCTCGCGGCCGACCGGTGTTCGACCGGGCGTCCGGCCGCGTTCGAGCGAGCGGCATCCGGAGCGGACCGTGACCGCGGGACCGTCCGAGCCGAACCGTTCGCGCTTCCGGGACGGTCCGGCGGCTCCCGGCGATCCGACGAGTCGCACAACGATCCGACGGGTCGCGCCGAACGGTGGCGCCCGCTCGAACGGGCGCACGGGGGGAGGCTCGGGCGGTCGCTGACCGATCTAGCTCTCGAACGCGTCGACGCCGGCGCTGGCGACGTCCATGTCCTCCTCGGCGCTCCCGCCGGAGACGCCGATCCCGCCGACGACGGTGCCGTCGTCGTCCTCGAGCGGGAAGCCCCCACCGAACGTCACGATCCGTCCGTCGTTCGTGCTCCCCAGCCCATACAGGGACTCTCCCGGTTGAGAGACCTCGTGTATCGTCTCCGTGTCCATCTTCAGCGCGACCGACGAGTACGCCTTGTTCTGCGCGATGTCGATGCTGCCGAGGAGCGCGCCGTCCATCCGGTTGAACGCGACGAGGTTGGCGCCCTCGTCCACCACCGCAATGCACATCGGGACGTCTATCTCCTCGGCTCTCTGTTTGGCCGCTTCGATCAGTTCCGTCGCAGTCTCCAGTGTGACGTCTGTCATCTGATACCTCATCACCCGCATACACACACTAGAAAATAAAGCTATGGTATCGACCGACACACGCCGTGCCGCTCGGTTCATCGGGCGTACGCCCGCGCCGACGGCCTACGGAATGCGTCCGCCGTCGGCGTCGATCCGTCCCCCCGACACCTCGGCCGCGGTCGCGGGAGGCGATTCGTCGTCGCCGCGCGTCTCGAGGACGTACCGTTTCGTCACCGCCGCGTGCATCGCGTCGGTGAGCAGGGGGTGAGTCCCGATCGGCTCCGCGTAGGTCACTCGCTCGTCCCGGATCTTCGCGCGGATCTCCGTCCGGATAGCGGGTCCCGGCGAGATGAACGCCGGGACGACGGCCATCCGGCGCCCCGAGGTGTTGTACCGGACGCACTCCGCCGCGGGGTCCTGGAGCAGATAACACGACTGCACGTCGCCGTAGTCGGACTGCTCGCGCAGCCGCCGCTCGTGGTACCCGAGCGGCCCGCGGGATTCCGGCGGCGAACCGCTCCCGAACCCGACGAGCACGAGAGCGGTCTCCGCGGACGGCTCGACGGCACTTTCCGCTCGTTCCAACAGGAGTCGGGAGACGACGGGGGCACGGCCGATCGGATCGCACACGCACACGGGATCCGGCAGCGACGCCGCGATGGACCGGACTGCGTGCCCCGTGGCCCTCGTGTTCGCCATGACCGCCGGTAACAGGAACACAGCCCCGTCGTCGGGGGGGTCCACCCCCGATAGCGCCGCTCCGTCCCCGTTGATGGCGTGCGTTCTGTCGTAGCGGGCGACCCGAACCGACGCCGCGATGTCGCGATCGCGGAGGCGCTCGGCGTGTACCTCCATCGCTTGGCTCGAACCGTCCGTGTAGCGGCCCACGAGCAGTAGTGTTCCGTTTATCATGTGGCTCCTCCGTCGGAGGCCGAACCCAATCGGAGTCGGTTCGGACCGAGACCTCTTTCGTGGCATCATTTACCATATATAATAATCTTCCGGTCGTGGCGCTCCCCGACTACTCGGCGACCGCGGCGCGCCTACAGCGCTCACCACACCCACTGTCACGGCTGTAAGTACCACGCACTAACAGCATTATCGCCATTATTGATTAATTCTTCCACCTAAGTTCGAAATATAGTAAAGATAATAATGACCAAGCGGATTTATTCAGAATAATCACACAGCAGATATCGACGTTGCACAGGGAGGGGATCGGCCGGCGCGGTCGACCGGGAGAGCGGGGCGGACGCTCCCCGTGTTCTCGACAAATTTTATATGTTCGAGCCGACAACTCCGATTCCGGCGCGGCGTATCGTTGAGGCTCCCCGACCCACACACCCCCGATTCCATGTACCGATCCATCCTCGTGGCGATCGACGGGCGCAACCAGCTTCCGTCGGTCACGGACACGGCGTTCGCGGTCGCCGACTCCTTCGACGCTCGCCTGCACGCGCTGTTCGTCATGAACAGCCAGTTCACCCGTTCCTCGCGGTGGATGGAGGAGTACGAGGAGACCGGCGACGACGTCCTCGCGGAGATCAGCCGGGCCGCGGAGGCGAGGTCGATCCCGACGGAAACGTGTCTCAGGCGGGGGCGGCTCGCGGGAACGGCCATCGAGTACGTCGAAGAGCGGTCCGTCGACCTCATCGTGGTGGGCGAGCGCGAGCAGACGCCGATCGAACAGTGGTTCGTCAGGACCCCGTCACAGAAGTTGGTCAAAAACTCCCCCGTCTCGGTGTTGACGGTGTGTGGGACGGACGAACCGGTCGACTCGGCGGTCCCCGGCGGCTCGGCTGTTTCGGCCGGGCGGAGCGAGGCAGTCGGGCGGGACGAGGCGGACCGGTAGCCGGAGCGCCGGTAGACGAATCACCCGAACTGCCGCCGAAATGCAAATTTTCTTATATATAAACTACGCAGTCAATATCGGCCCCGATTCCCACGCCCCCGGTTCGAGGCTCCGTTCGTCCCGTTCGGTTCGAAACCGAACGCTCCGTGCGTCCGACGGGTTCGCTATCCAAACACTGCGTTCAGGTCGTCGGAACGGCGATCCGTCCCGAGGGCGCGCATCTGCGGCGTGTCGGTCGGTTCGGTGTAGCTTTCGCCGACGCCACGGGAGGGGCCGACGACCGTTCGACCGTCGCCCTTTTAAATATACTATTTCTTACTATAACGCTGAGTTGTGTATTATCCGTTATTTCGAGGGACGCGACCGACGCGCCTGTGAGCCACATCATGAAGCCGAACGCAGTACAACCGGAGGGCCGGAGAGAAACGTACATCGCCGCCCCGAGCGGACAGGATCCGTCCTAACGTACGACGGGCTTGCGAGTACGGACGCGGATCGAAACCCGGGTCGGATCGGCGCACGGACGAGCCCGATCCCGGCGATGGCCGCTCGGGTCGAGGACGATCCTACTGGATGTAGCTCGGCTCCTCGGCGTCGCAGTTCTCCTCGTGTTGGGCCGCGTCCTCGCGGTTGTCGAACAACAGACCGCACTTTTCGCACTCGTACCACGTCTCCCCGTCCCGCTCTGTGGTCGCGACCATACACGAACGTGGGATATCGGACCGTATAACCGTTGCCCCGGTGTCGCCGGTCGCTCTCGGCGGGCCCGTTCCCCTCGGAAGCCACCCGCGGTCGGAACGGTAAAGCGGCGCGCGAACCGAACGTGCGTATGGCCCGGCAGGTCACACTGACGGTGAAAGGTGCCGAAAAACGGGACGCGGGCCGCGGTGTCGCCCGCCTGCCGGAGTCCGCGCGGCGCGCGCTCGGCGTGTTGAGCGGCGATACGGTCGTCGTCGAGGGCGAGCGGCCGACGGTGGCGAAGGTCTGGCCCGCCGGCGGGGGCGACGGGGTCGTCCGCATCGACGCCGAGACCCGCGCCAACGCCGGGGTCAACGTCGGCGAGACCGTCGCGGTGGAGCCGGTGTCGATCGCCGAAGCCGACCGAGTCGTCGTCGAGATTCCCGTGAGCGCCGACGAGGACCTGCTGGAATCGATCGCGAGCGATCTCCGGGACCGTCCGCTTCGATCCGGCGAAACGGTGCGACTGGAGCGGCCGGGCGTCCGGGCGACGGTCGCCGGGACCGCCCCGGAGGGGACCGTCCGCGTCACCGGGAACACGACCGTTCGGGTCCGGGAGCGCCCCGACGCCGACGCCGCCAACGATCCGGGGGACGAGGGAGCGTCGGGGGCGCCGGCGGAGCCCGGCCGGACCGCGCCGGAGCCGACCGCGGGGGCCACCTACGAGGACATCGGCGGCCTCGACGAGGAGCTCGAGCAGGTGCGGGAGATGATCGAACTCCCGCTGTCGGAGCCGGAGCTGTTCCGGAAGCTCGGCATCGATCCGCCCTCCGGGGTGCTGCTGTACGGGCCGCCCGGGACCGGCAAGACGCTCATCGCGAAGGCGGTCGCCAACGAGGTCGACGCCCACTTCGAGGTGATCGACGGCCCCGAGATCGTCTCGAAGTACAAAGGCGAGAGCGAGGAACGGCTCCGGGAGACGTTCGAGCGGGCCATCGAGAACCAGCCGGCGGTGGTCTTCGTCGACGAGATCGACTCCATCGCGGGCACCAGGGACGACGACTCGGACATGGAAAACCGGGTCGTCGCCCAGCTGTTGACGCTCATGGACGGGCTGGAGGACCGCGGGCAGGTCATCGTCGTCGGCGCGACGAACCGCGTCGACGCGATCGATCCCGCGCTGCGACGCGGCGGCCGCTTCGATCGGGAGACCGAGATCGGCGCGCCCGGCGAATCGGGTCGCCGGGAGATCCTCGACGTCCACACCCGCGGGATGCCGCTCTCCGAGGACGTCGACCTCGACGCGCTCGCGGCCCGGACGCACGGCTTCGTCGGCGCGGACGTCCACGCCCTCGTCACGGAGGCCGCCATGCGCGCGCTGCGGGACCGCGACGAGCGCGAGGACCTCGTGGTCACCCAGGCCGACGTCGAAGCCGCCCTCACCGCCGTCGATCCCTCGACGATGCGCGAGTACGTCGCCGAGACGCCCGAGACGACCTTCGACGACGTCGGTGGCCTCGGGGACCCAAAGCGGGTGCTCACCGAGGCCGTCGAGTGGCCGCTGGCCTACGGCGCGCTCTTCGAGGCGACGAACACTGACCCGCCCTCCGGGATCCTGCTGTACGGGCCGCCCGGGACCGGCAAGACGCTCCTCGCCCGGGCGCTCGCGGGCGAGAGCGAGGTGAACTTCGTCTCCGTCGCCGGCCCGGAACTGCTCGACAAGTACGTCGGCGAGTCCGAAAAGGCCGTCAGGGAGGTGTTCGACCGCGCTCGGCAGGCCGCCCCCTCGATCGTCTTCTTCGACGAGATCGACGCGCTGGCGGGCGTCCGGGGCGACGCGGGCGAGGCCACGGAGCGCGTCGTCTCACAGCTGCTCGCCGAACTCGACGGGCTGGCGGCGAACCCCAACGTCGTCGTCCTCGCGGCGACGAACCGCATCGACGCGATCGATCCCGCGCTGCTCCGCCCCGGTCGGCTCGAGTCCCACGTCGAGGTGCCGCTCCCCGACCGGGCGGCCAGACGCGAGGTCTTGGCGGTCCACGCCGCCGGCAAACCGCTCGGCGGGGACGTCGACCTCGACGCCGTCGCCGACCGGACGGAGGGGCTCTCGGGGGCGGACCTCGAGTCGCTGGTCCGGGACGCCTCGATGCGGGCGATCCGCGAGACCGCCGACGAACTCGGCCCGGCGGCGGCCACCGAGCGCGCCGACGAGATCGAGATCGAAGCGGCGCACTTCGAGGCGGCGCTGGCGGGGATCGGAGAGACGGAACGCGGGGCGGACCGGCCGAAGACGGGCGATCGGACGAGCAACTGAACGTCCGCGTCGGCCGTCCCCCGAGACGCTGAGGCGGCGCCGACGCCGGTCGCGACGCCGTCCTCGTCGTAGTCGAGCAGATCGATCCTCGCCGGACGCACCGGCTGGGGGCCCTCCGCGCTCGGGTCGGTCGGCGGGAGGATCCTCGGCGCGCACGCCCGGGGCCTCCGGCGAAACCGCCGAGCGGACGCCGTGTCGGGCGACGATTGAAGGCGAGCGCGCCCGAAGTCCCGAACATGTCAGACGATGCGGAGCCGACGGGCGGGGACCTCGCGGACGCGAGACCGGACGAGGAGCCGATCCCGACGCCGTCGACCGAGCGCGTCCTCGATCTCGCGACCGAACTCGTCTCCGTCGACACGCGGAACCCACCGGGGGAGACGCGCGCCCTCGTCGAGTGGCTCGAGGGCCGCCTCTCGGATCTCGGCCTCGAGACCGAACTGGTCGCGGCCGATCCGGCGAAGCCGAACGTGCTCGCGACGCTGCCCGGGCGGGCCGACCGGACGCTTCTGTACAACGGCCACGTCGACACGGTGGCCTTCGACGCCGACGAGTGGCGCTTCGATCCCCTCGGCGAGCGCGCCGGCGACCGCCTCTACGGGCGCGGCGCGACCGATATGAAGGGCCCCCTGGCCGCGATGGTACACGCGGTTGAGGCGTTCGCCGAGGCCGAAGCCGAGCCGCCGGTCGATCTCGCCATCGCGGTCGTGAGCGACGAGGAGACCGGCGGCTCGGCCGGCGTCGGGACCCTCCTCGATCGGGGCGTCGTCGACGCCGACGCCTGCGTCATCGGCGAGACGACCTGCTCGGACGGCCGCTACTCGGTCACCGCCGCGGACCGCGGGAGCATCTGGCTGACCCTCGAGGCCGAGGGGACGGCCGCCCACGGCTCCCGCCCCGCCCTCGGCGAGAACGCGATCGACCGGCTCTGGGCGGCCATCACCGCGATCAGGACCCGACTCCCCGCCCGCGAACTCGAGCTACCGGCGGGGTTCGAGCCGATCCTCGAGGAGTCGATCGCCTACTACGAGCCGTTGATGGGCGAGACGGCGGCCCGGGAGCTGTTCGAACACCCGACCGTCAACCTGGGGACGATCGAGGGCGGCGACAGCGTCAACACGGTGCCGAGCGCCGCGAGCGCACGGCTCGACGTCCGCCTGACCGCGGGCGTCGAGACGAGCGAAATCCTCGCCGACGTCCGCGAGTGCCTCGCCGACTGCCCGGGGGTGACGGTCGCCGACGCGAGCTGGTCGGTCGGGACGTACGAGCCCGTCGGGAGCCCGCTCGTCGAGGCGGTCACGGCGACCGCCGGGCGCGTCGTCGACGCCCCGATCCGTCGCCGGAGCGCGACCGGCGGCGGCGACGCGAAGAAGTTCCGGAACGCCGGGGTCCCGACCGTCGATTTCGCCTTCGGCACCGACACCGCCCACGCCGTCGACGAGTACGTCACGGTCGAGGCGCTCGCGCGGAACGCCGCCGTCTTCACGCGGTTGCCGGCCGTCTGGGCGGCGACGACGTGACGGCGGGGAGTATTTATATAGGCTCGGGACGTAGTATTGAACGATATGAGCAATACCGAAGCGGGAGCGCCCCGACGCGACCGACCGGTCGAACTCGCCGACGAGCGGGCGCTCGAAGCGTTCGTCTCGGGGTCCGACGCCGCCGTGGTCGAGTTCTACACCGAGGGGTGCGGTATCTGCCGGAGCATGGAGCCCGTGCTCGGGAACCTCGCCCGCGAACTCGACGTCCCCGTCGGGTATATAAATCCCCGCGACGACCCGCCGCTCGTCGAGCGCTTCGACGTCCGGAGCGTGCCGCTTTTCGTCCGCTTCGTCGACGGCGACCCGGTCGCCCGCCGCGCTGAGGGATTTATAAGCGGCGACGACCTCGCGGCGTGGGCCGACGGCCGTGGGGACACCCGCGGGGCGTGAGCCCGCTCAGTACTTCGGCTCCGCGCCCGTGAGGTCGTACACCTCGTCCATGACGGCGTCCCGTCGCGTTAGCCACGAGTCGAACCCGCCGCTCGTCGTCGGGTAGTCGTCGTACACCGACTTGAGGTCGGTCGCGAGCTCGTTGAGCTTCTTCAGCTCGAACAGCGTCGACCAGTGGCCGAACGTCTTGATCGCGGTCTTGATCTTCAGGGGCCACCCCATCGAGGTCGTGCCCTCGAGGGCCAAGGCGTCGGCGAGCTGTTGGCCCGGCATCGCGCTCACGACGTCGACGAGCTCGTCGACGTCGTAGGTGCCGCCCCAGATGTTGTACAGGTCCATCGCGGCGAAGCGCTTGCCGAAGTCCGTCTGTACCCGGCGGTTGTACTCCCAGAGGGCGTCCTCGTCGTCGGCGCGGCCGTCGGCGATGGCGTCCACAGCGGCCTCGGCGGCCCACGTGCCGGCTTTCGCCGCGCCCGGAATCCCGCCGCCGGTGCAGGGGTTGACGTGGGCGGCGGCGTCGCCGATGGCCATGTAGCCGGGCGCGACCGCCGAGTCGTAGGGCCGCCGGGTCGGCAGCGCCGCCCCGAGTTTGTCCTTCACCGTCGCCCCTTTGAACTCCTCGCGGTTCCGGACATCGCGTTTGAGGTGTTCGACCAGTTCCATCGGTTCCTTGTTCATCTGAAAGCCCAGTCCGACGTTGATCTCGGTGGGCGTCCGCGGGAAGTACCACAGATAGCCGAGCTCGGCGGTCGGCTTGAACACGATGGCGTTGTCCCACTCGACGGGCTCGTCGAGTTCGATGACCTCGCGGTAGGCCGAGCAGAACTGCTGGTAGTTGACGTTCGTATCGAAGGTCGTCCCATCGAAGTCGGCCCGGTCCTGCAGCAGCGACAGCGACCCCGCGGCGTCGAGGACCACGTCGGCCTCGTACTCGACCGCGGAGCCGCGTTTCGTCGCGGTGACGCCCGTCACCGCGCCGTTTTGGACGACGTCCTGGACGACCGTCTCGTAGTGGACCTCGGCGCCGGCGCGGTCGGCCTCCTCGAGGAGGACCTCGCCGTAGCGCTTGCGGTCGACGATCGCGCCGCTCCCGCCGCGGAACCCGATGTCGAGGTCCTCGTCGGTCTTGGGGTTCTCGAAGCGGGCGAGCGTGATTCCTTGGTTCGTGAACGACTCCTCGCGCAGGTACTCGAGATCGATGACGTCGGGAAACGTACTCGTTCCCTTGATCGCGTCGCCGCAGGCGATCCGACCGCCGTCCTCCTCGGTCTTGCGCTCGAGGAGGGCCACGTCGAGGCCCTCTCGGGCCGCCGTCGCCGCGGCGAAACATCCCGACGTTCCGCCGCCCACGACGACGATGTCGTACGATTCGGGGGGCATATGCTCGGCTTTATGCGGTCCGACGTAAATAACCCATCAGTTACGATTCTTTTAAAACACCCTCCGGGGCGATACGTAGACTGTCGCGGGCGGCTGATTCAAAAGGCTCCCGCCCCGACCGGATATTTAAATACGTCTCGGTCGCGCGGCCGATCGAGCGCGCTCACGCCCACCGCCCGCGGACGGCCAGCGCAGCCGCGAGCAGACACTCCGCGCCCGACAGCGCAACGAGCGCGCCGAAGGCGACGGCCCACCCTGCGACGTCCGAGAGGGCGCCGACGACGACGCTGCCGAGCGCGCCCACCAGCATGTAGACGGTGCGGACGAGTCCGAACCCCGCCGCGCGCTCGCCCGAGGCGAGGCTGTCGATGAACCGCGATTGGACCGGCGCCCCCCACGACATCGCCACGCCGACGAGCGGGATCGCCGCGACGACGGCCGCCCCGGAGCCGGCGACGAGAACGCCGTAGCCGACCGCGCCGGCCCCGAAGGCGACGGCGGCGACGACGTCCCGCCCGATCCGGTCCGACAGCCCACCGAGGAGCGGCTGTGAGGCCCCGTGAACGACGAAGTAGACGGAGAACAGCCCGCCCGCCGTCGCCGGCGAGTGCCCGTGGTGGCCGATGAGAAACGCCGGGAGGAACGACGCCGTCGCCTGCCAGCAGAACGCGCCGCCGACGGCCAGCGCCGTCGAGCGTCTGATCGCCGGCCGGCCGAACAGCTCGGCCAGCGGCCCGAGTTCGAACCGCGACCGCATCGACACCCCTGGGCGGGCCGGCGGCGTCGGCTCGATCCGCAGCCAAAACAGCGCAAAGACGGGGACCGCAACGCCCGCGCCCAGAAGCAACGCCGGCCGCCAGCCGTACCGGGAGCCGACCGCGGCCGCCGCGACCGGGGCGAGAAGCCCCGCGAGAGGGCCGCCGCTGACGTGGATCCCGATGGCGCGGCCGACGCCGCCCTCGAAGTGACGGGCGAGAAACGAGGTGGCGACGCTGTAGTGGAGGCCGGCCCCCGCCCCGAGGACCAGCGCCGTCGCCGCGAAAACGGGATAGGAGGGCGCGACCGCCAACAGCAGACTCGAGACAGCGGTCAGCCCAACCGCCGCGAGGATGACGCGGCGCTCGCCGATCCGATCGGCGAGCACGCCGCTGGGGAACTGCGAGAGCGCGTAGGCGGCCCACATTCCCGAGAGCGCGAGGCCGAGCGCGCCCGTCGAGACCGAGAAGTCGGCGGTGATATCGGGGACGACGGGGCTGATCACGAGGCGGGCCGCCATCGTCGCGGCGAACGCGAGGGTACACAGCGCGAGGGCGACGTACCGGTACTGCACCTGTGGCGGTTCCCGCCGGGGCGGAAACACCCTTTCGATCCGGCCCCGCCGGCGGGCCGCGATGCGTTCCGCACTGGCTTCCCCCGCTCGCGATCCCCGTCAACCACACACGCGACCCCGCCGATCGTCCACAACCGTTTTCGCGTCGAGGCCGCAATCAGGGGGCGATGACACAGCAAGCGCTCGTCCCCGACCGGAGCGGGATGCCGGGACTCGGACTCGGAACGTGGCAAAACGAAGACCCCGACGCCTGTGCCGAGTCCGTCCGGAACGCCCTCGAATCCGGGTACAGACACGTCGACACGGCCCAGATCTACGGCAACGAGGCGGCGGTCGGCCGCGGTATCGCCGCCGCCGACGTCGACCGCGAGGACGTCTTCCTCGCGACGAAGGTCTGGATCGACGAACTCGCCGGCGACGACGTGCTCGAATCCACCGAGGAGAGCCTCGAGAAGCTCGGCACCGAGTACGTCGACCTGCTGTACGTCCACTGGCCCGCGGGCGAGTACGACCCCGAGGCGACGCTTCCGGCCTTCGAGGAACTGCGCGAGTCGGGCGCGATCGACCGCATCGGCGTCTCGAACTTCGAGCCCGGACACGTCGAGACCGCACAATCGGTCCTCGACGCGCCGATCTTCGCCAACCAGGTCGAGATGCACCCGCTGCTCCCGCAGCGCGAGCTCCGGGCGTTCTGTGCGGACGCCGGCGTCGAGTTGGTCGCGTACTCGCCTTTGGCCCGCGGCGACGTCTTCGACGTGGAAGTCCTCTCCGACATCGCCGGCGACCGCGGAGTCAGCGAGGCGCAGGTGAGCCTCGCGTGGCTCCGCGCGAAGGGCGTCACCCCGATCCCGAAGGCGACCGGGGCGGACCACATCCGCGACAACTGGGCGTCGCTGGAGCTCGAGTTGACCGACGACGAGATCGCACGCATCGACGACATCGACGCCGAGCGGCGACAGGTCGATCCGGACTTCGCCCCGGCTGCGTGGTGAGACGATCGACGCGGTGAGACGACCGACGCGGTGAGACGACCGACGCGGTGAGGGGCGGCGGTCGGTCCTCGGAACGCGGCGACCGTTCCGGCCCCGAGACGCGGAGGCCGGAAGCTATTTTTACGCCC